>Ga0307516_10001202_pt1 | contig 36103 bp, 42 predicted proteins | sample 19_EM_MG_FD_203310 | JGI IMG/M metagenome (GOLD analysis project Ga0307516, IMG submission 203310) | Populus trichocarpa ectomycorrhiza microbial communities from riparian zone in the Pacific Northwest, United States - 19_EM | ecosystem: Host-associated > Plants > Roots > Unclassified | place... | reverse complement strand
TTTGCCACATGGGATACAGTGGCACGTACGCCATACAAGTCGGGTTCAACGAAGATACGTTTCGTTATGATGGAAGAACTCTAGAAGAGATTACTTTAACCCTGAATTCGCGGTTGGGGGGTTCCAAAGATTTCATCCGGGAAACTCTCGTTAGGGTTTTCCACCCTTTTTCTGCAAGGATTCGGATGCCCGAAAGAGGAGAAATCTATATTTATGCCCAAGTCCAAGTTCCACTAAAGGATTTTGACACGACGGCAGAGAAAAACAGCACCGACCAGATCATCTCTCCACCTCGCCAACGGGGAAGACACCACTTCATAATACGCAGGGGGCGGCATATGCAATCAAGCACCGTCTGGTTCTAATTACGAAGGCCCCCTGTCGGTCCGGATCGGTCTGTACAATCTGCATGTCGAGGCCAACTGCCTTCTAGAGCCCGCATACCGCCTGCAGGCTAAGCATATCACAATTGCTGGGACGTCACAACGCTTCTATTACATGAATCCGTCACCCTTAACTCGAGCCGAGGTCCAATTAACCTGGACGGTTGAATACATCCCCCGAGAGTTAGGCTGTCTGACTATAGGCCCCATGGGTCATGAGAAATCACTATCTAGTTCCAGAAACCCCTCGTGATCTGCTGGGAACCACCTGGAAGAACACCTTCAAAAATGATGTCTTTAAAGATTACGAGATAGGCAATGACGAGGACCTGGAACCATACACAAGCTCCTATGAAATCCGGAATTCCTCTTCAGGCTCGGACGACTTTTTAAAAGTTGATATTCAGATGTTGTGGACTTCGGCTGCAAGGATCCCACCTCGTGGCTCTCTCACAACTACAGTTTGCGAATCGATCACTTCCAAGTTACGGAGGTTTATCCCTTTTGGCTTCGCCAAGTTAGTGGGGGGTTCGTCAAAGGTTTCGTATATACGAACGTCATTCATCAAACCACATTTACGGTGGACACATCCGGTCTGGAATCCAGTATCAGAAATGAACAAGGCCCGCGGTCGTGACTATCATATAGAAAGGTGGTTAAATCACCTTTGCAGTTATATTTCATACTCTCCAGGATCACTTCCAAGACTCTACATACGACGTCGGTACTCTTTTAAAAGCCATCTACTACGACCCCTATTACCGTCATGTTTAACGTTGCCCTACATTTGACGCAAACTAGTGACATGGATGCCGTTGGCCAACGACGCCCCTTGAATCGAACCTTTACGGCCTGACATCGTGGAAGTTCATTTAAGCCATATTTGATGTGCAAATTCATCATCCCGCTAGCGCTCACAAGCCGTCGTCGCATGGGCTGCAGAGTCCGGAGGATTTGCCACCATCCACCGGAACAAGAGACTGACAATAAACGCGGTCGAGGTTGCTCCCTTAGATCTCAGTTCTCCAAATGATGTTTTATTCGGCATTTACATTTGTTCAATACATTTACATTCAAAAACTTGAAAGCTGACGAGGAACAGCATAGCGCTTCAATCCTAGTATTGGTTGACCAACACATCCTTGAGCTTCCCAAAGTTGAAAGTACCGAGTCCGGTCACTATTGCAAAGGTCAGTTCTACGTCGGAGGTGGAAAGGTTTCGTTACACACCCGGATCCCATCCTGTCGTAGCCTGGAAGATCCGCCCATTAGGATCAAACGACGAAGTTGTACAGAGCAGAAACACTAACATTGAAGCCTGTCGTCCCACAGCCGGAATTGTGGCCCTCTGTGACATCGTTAAAGGTACTGCTAGCATCTCTTGAATAAAGCAAAGGGTTCAAGAAGCCTAGGGGCTTTTTCCCAGCAACGAGACGGGCATCGTTAAGAAGGGATACTATTCCAGCCGCTGTAGGCGCCGATGCTGAAGTGCCTCCGATCCTGACTGCCCGGCCAGATAAGAAGATTCTGAAGAAATCGCCTTGTGCCGCAATGTCTGGGTAAGCCTGCGTAATTGCGGTTGGATCAGTTGTTCCTGCTACTAAAGGCCACGTACTCTTCCGTTTCTGTTTACAACGAGGTAAATGTCAGAATTGGGGACTACGGAATGGGAGGATCCTTAAATTACCTGTTAAAGAGACCTTTATACGTCCCTGGGGGAAGTGTCTTCAGGAACTTCCCGACGGCCTTTTCCTGGTATGGCGGACGCGAGAACTGTCACAAAGTAGCATGAGCAAAGTATCTAGAGTAACCCGAGTCTGACCCACGTAGTTGCTGAAGCCACCGCCAGAGAAGAATCGGGTGACAGCTCGTTCAGGGAAGCCGGTAGTGCCTCCCACGGTAGTGACGCTGTTGGGGTAGATATAAGTGTCTCGAAAACCCCGGTATTTGATAAGAATTTACTATGGGCAGCTGAGGGTGGATACGATCAGCCGATACTTAATTAGGAAAGCTAGATACCACATACCCCCCAGGGAAGATTGGAACGAACTTGGTTGTGTTGTGACCGTCATTGGTGAGACATTTTTGAGTCGTTGCATTACTATTGCCATCGCCCACGCCGTTATCACCAGACGAGAAAAGGAGGGAGACGCCGCGTGCGCCAAGTTGAGCAAAGCCTGCACATGCCCGTCTAGCGTAGCTCTCGGGAACTACAAGAGGGATGAGTTAGATACACAGGGTTTCAAGAGAGCTGATCAAACACGTACCGGTCTGTTCGTCATCACCGTAGCTGGTGGAAATGGCCAGCGGTGTATCCTTACTGTGGAGGACGAAGTCCAGCCATTCAGCATAGGGTCTTTGCGGGATTGTCAGAAGGAACTAGGAGGGAAGAACGAGATCACGCAACTCGTTCGTATTGGTCGGGGTGATCAAGTCTGGGTTGAAAGGTGGACTTCCTCCCGTTGAGAAAAAGGTAGACTGGAGTGGGTGGTTAGACAGGATACAAAAAGTGAAGGAACAGACTCCACGTTGATGGGAAAAGAGATGCCGAACGCGAATTGAACATCCAAGTTAGCTTCCGCGCCAGCCTCGCTCAGGTTCTGGCTGTTTTGACCATCTAGTGGATTGATTTAGAACCTGAATGATCCACGTTTGGAGAAGGACAGACTATTAAGCGAGACAAAGTGGTACGAGGTATTCAGAGCGTCAGGTCGTTGATCGGCATAGAATGACTGGAGATCTTGAATGTTCGCAAATTGATCCAAGTATCCAGTGATGCCGATCGAGTTCGTTGGGCACGTGGGCGTGTACCCATCGAAATTGTACAGCTGGCGCAGGCACTGCAAAGTGATCGTCGTGTTGCAGCTTGCGGGAACCGTACCCGACACCTTGGATGAAGCGGCGATCGATGGCGCCGTCTCTTCTGCATCGTCTGGCCAGAAAAGGGTCGACTTCATGGCTTTGAATTGACCAAACATGGTTGTGGGTTGGATGACATCGATATGATCATGGAGATCTTCTGGAAGACTGTAGTTGGTCGTTCTTACGATGTAATCACCGCTTTCCTCGTTCTTCCAGACATGGTAGGTCTGGGAGACAGGGTATCAGCTTGACGAATGAGAAGACAGGCGAACGGTAGTTACCGTGTCCAGCATCTTCTCGACGAGTCTGATCGGGATGGTCAACTTGATCCAATCGCGGGCTGGGGAGAAGTCACGATGGGTCAGGTGGATCCCATGGGAGCTGAGCCATTCCTCGACGAGGTCGATGCTTTCCTTGTGCGGAGCGACGAGGCTTTCCACTTCTTCTTTGGACAGATGTGCGCCATACCGAGGGTGATCTGGGTCGCTTACTTCGTAGAGATGCTTCTCGAGTACATGGAAGTTTGGCTGAGGAAGACCGATCCGGAGGACGATGGAATGGTCCTGGGGAGGTAGACTATGTTTGACCCATCCGCGAGGAGGATAGACCGTCTCCTTGAGCTTGCAAGGTGCTCGGGGGGGCGCTGCTACTGTCCCGGTGAAGGGAGAAGCTGCGAGGACCGAGAGCAAGCTGGAGATGCAGAGGAGCAGCATTGAGGCTTGCAAATCGCCTGGACATGGTTGATGGCTTTATATGACGGAACCACGCTGGTAAGACCGTCGCCAAGAGGATATCCCCGCATGCGCCATCTACCTCGCGTTGCCTCCAGGTGGTCAGAATGGCAGTGTGGACCGGATGGAGATCTACATCTAATACATCAATATAGTAACCACGTGACGCACCTCCGTAAACTCGCGACCACAATGTCCTCCTTCAGAATCATCGCTGCTGCTCGTCGTGCCTCCCCATCCAAGGCACTCGGAAGGCGTGGTTATGCAGAGGTCGCCGACAAAATAAAGCTCTCGTTCGTTCTTCCCCACCAGGTCCGTGCCCCACCCTGTTTGCCTGCCTTCTCGTCAACGTGTTGTTGCATCAGGCAATTTTCGCCAACAAGGACGTGATCCAGGTAAACATTCCTGCAGAAGCCGGTGATATGGGTGTTTTGGCCAACCACGTTCCTTCCATCGAAGCTTTGCGACCCGGCGTTGTGGAAATCATTGAAGCCGCTGGAGGCTCCCAAAAGTTCTTTGGTGCACAAATTCATCATCACTCCCTGCTCCATCCCGCTAACGAGCCATGGCATGGACTGCAGTGTCCGGAGGATTTGCAACCGTCCACCCGAACAATAGACTGACAATCAACGCTGTCGAAGCTGCACCTTTAGAGCAGTTCTCACTAGAGGCATGTGCATGTTTATGTCCCAACCCACCCTTGTTGAGATGACTCGCCAACAGACCGTGAAGTCAAACCTCCAGGAAGCTTTGAAGGCGGCGTCCGGGCCCGGTTCAGAAGCGGACAAAATGGAAGCACTGGTCGAGGCCGATGTATACGAGGCCCTTCAGCATGCACTCGCAAAATAATTCTCTACGAATACATGTCTTCCTGATGCATGCAAGGCTTAGACCTTTATAGCGCCACACTCCCTATAGATCATCAATCTGTTGAACAACTCTATAATATACAGAGAATATGTTCCTGATGTCGATGTAATGAAGTCAAGAGAAGCCATGAGGTCTGTAAGAGCCGGTCATAAGAAATTTCCGTAACAAATTGGCGGTGTGAAAATCTGATATCTGTATACTGATGCAAGGACCAACGCATATGGTCAGACCCATGTGGTTACTCCATCCTCAGCGCTCAGCCTCCGAGTACCGTAACCTTGAGCTTCTGGAAGTCTGGTGTCCCTAGCCCAGTGACTAAGCTCTAGTCAAGACAACGAACAGTAAGAAGATACATATCACATACCTGGATCCCAACCTTTTGTTGCCTGAAGTGATTATAATCAGCCAAGATCATCCAACATCCCCACCAGGTAAAAATCGAAACCCACATTAAATCCAATGGTTCCACACCCAGAATTGTGGCCAACGGTGATGTCATTGAAGTCTCCGGTCGCGTTGGAATATAACAATGGGTTTAAAAATCCAAGGGGAGGGCGTTTATTAGCAAGGCGGACATCATTGAGTAGAGCAACTATCGCGGCAAAAGCAGGAGCCGATGCAGACGTTCCTCCAATTGATTTGGGCTGCCCAGAAAGCCAAATGCGGAAGCGGTCGCCCTGCGCGGCTACGTCTGGATATGCCTATGCTAGCATTAGTATTACCCTGAAGGCATGAATCAGGAACGCCCACTCTTCCTGATCTGGCGGGAAAAGATAAGAAAGGTGTCTCAAAGAAGGGAGAGGGGATATATCGACTCACGTATTGTAAAGACCCTCGTACAACCCTGGAGGAAGCGCTTCGAGATATTTGTTCACAGCCCAATCTTGGTATTGCGGCCTTGGAAACTATGGCGCCACAATGTCGGCGGAGAAAGGGCGGAAATGAATAGAAGGCTCACGTAGTCACTAAATCCACCACCAGAAAAATAGCGTGATACAGCTACTTCCGGATCAATGAATTGAGTCCCACCAACTGTAGTGACACTGATGAGATGGATGAATTATCTCGAACGAGGGCAGTAGCGAGAAAATAATTACAACGGGCAACTAGCAAGGTCAACGTCAGAATACAAGACAAACAGAGAGAATTAACACCCACGACGCCGGAAATGAAGGAAGAAATCTTATAGAGTTCTGCCCGTCGTTGGTAAAGCATTGTTGAGTGGCCGCATCGGAGTTACCGTCTCCGACCCCAAAATCGCCAGAAGAGAACACGAGCGAAACTCCCCTTGCACCTGCGAACAGAATGTCGACCAAGCCAGTCGGGGGATAGACGATGCAACACACCGAGCTGTGCAAAATCGGCACATACACGCCGAGCATATTCCTCGGGGACTAAGCATGTTAGAATCCAGTCTGCGGAACTCAAGCGATCTCAAATAACGTACCTGTTTGTTCATGCTCGCCGTAGCTTGTCGAGATGACAAGAGGCACTTCAAGTTGAGAGAGAACAAACTCGACCCACTCCAAATAAGGTCTGCAAGACAGGGATGGGTGAGTGGCCAAATTCCAGGCAAAACTAGAAACACACACTCGTTCGTGTTATCCGGTGTTTGTGCGTCAGGTATGAAAGGGGGCCGACCCCCAGTTGAATAAAAGGTTCCCTCCAGAATAAATTGAGACGTATTGAAAAAAAAAAAAAAAGAGGTGGATGGAAATACCGGGATAGGAAACGCCAGACCAAATGCGAACTGAACATCGAGGTTAGCTTCTGCGCCGGCCGCAGGAAGGCTTTGATTGTTGAGACCTCCTAGTAAAGATAATAGGGTTCAATAACTTGGATAAAATGGTCGTGTGAAAGTAAGTAACCGTTAACTAGTACGGTTTCGAACGTAGAATTGACAGCCTCCGGTCTCTGGTCGAGATAGAATGACCGAAGATCTTGCTTATTCGCGTATTGTTCCAAATACCCCGTCACAGCGATGGAATTGCTTACAGCCTCTGGAACGTAACTCCAGGTGTTATATAATTGCTGCAAGCAGCGGATCGTGATCGTGTGGTTACATGTCAGGTCGACAAGACCACTGGAGTCGAGCTCGGCACCGTTGCTTGCCAAGTTTTGTAGAAAACTCTCGTCAGGGGCGGGCCAACTGATCGTCGACCTCATTTCCCTGAACTGCCCAAACATTGTCGTTGGTTGCACGACTTCAATATGTTGATGGAGATATTCGGGCAGGCTATAGCTGGTTGTTCTGACGATCGCTTCTCCAGTATCACCGTACACCCATACCTTGTATGTCTAGAGAAGCAGTGTAGCATACTTGTCAGCGACCAAGCGGCAAAGGACACTTACGGTGTCAAGCATCTTTTCCGCTGAATCGACGGAAACCGTCAGAATCACCCAGTCCTTGGCCGTAGAACGCTTGACGGCGCCTAGGTCAACCCCATGGGACGTCAGCCACTCATCGACGACCTGGATGGTCTCCTGCTGGGGAGCCACAAGCGCTTCTACTTCTTGCTTGGAGAGATACGCGCCGTACCGCGCGTGATTCGGGTCACTCACCTCATACAGATGCGCTGCTAGGACAGGAAAGTTGGGTTGGGGCAGGCCTATGCGCAAGGTGATGGTATGGTCTGGCGAAGGCACACCCTTCTCCGCCCATCCACGAGGAGGAATAACAGCATGTTTGATCTTGGGAGCTGTGGATCCTACGGTCTCCCGAAAAAGGCAGGCGATGGCCACAAAGCTGAGTGTCCCGAGTTGCATGCTGTAAAGGGGCTCGTCCGTTCAGGGTTCGGTCTTGTGTTTTATAGTGAGCAGTGTCATTATCCCCTAATCGTAATTGATGGAAGGAACGTGAGCCAAGGCGGAAGAGAAGGGTATCCACTGCCAGAAAGTCTCGACTTCGACTCGACGCGATCGAGGATTGCGAATGGCTTCCCTCCCCTGTTCGACTTACTCCTTGGTTTCTGCGAACCGTAGAGTTATCGGCCCATCTCAAATTAAAATTCCAATGACAATCGACGACACGAGTCATCTGCGGAAAGGGTGATAGAAGACCATTAGTCGACACATGATAAGGCCAGTGATGCGATCGCTCCACGTAATGGATATGCAATACATTACCGCTGTGTAGGCGAAAACGCTGTTCAATTGGTCAAGGTTGCTCCCCATAACGTATCGTACGCGGTGGCCACACCGGCCTTGGTTTAAGCAAATGAGTATTGTTTGGCTTTATTGTGCAACGACGACAGCAGTTTTGTGAATTTTTGGTCGTTATTCGAGCGCCATGGCGGTCACCGATTCGGTCTCAGTGTTTGCGGAAGGAACGTTTGAAGAGCAGGCGAGCAACAGTCTTATATCCATTCATACCCTGTTGCCAAATGTACGCCTCTAGATCCAAGAACTTGTCAACTATATCGTTCGGCCTCAATCTGAAGAAGACCGTGCAGCCTTCGTTCGCCCCTTCCAAGATGCGCTCAAGGTGGGCGAAGGTCAGAAACCACTAGCAGAAGACCGAGGCCGGCGTAAACGAATATTATCCATGGTTTTGGCCACAGTAAAAGGGCTAGGAGACGGCTCAGATCGCGGTATGTGTTCCCCCAGATCACCAGACTTGATCTGACGATTCTAGAGCAGAGATCGAGGGTTTCTTCAACCTCCTATTTTCTCATTTGTTCAGCCTTTACATTCCTGATACTCCAGAAGCCAGACAACACCTTGTTGCTCTGCTTCAGACACTCTTGTCAACACCTTCCGAACGGCAGTCCATAAAATATCGCGTGTGCGCTTATCGTCCCTGTTGTCACCTCTTCTCCATCGACTAACGAATTCTCAGATTATCCAATCTATTCAACGCGATTCCACGGACATCGCCACTTCGACTCCTTGTGTACAAAACCTTGCTAGAAGTCACCAGCGCAAACGATGAACTAGAGACTCTCCAACTCACCCGCCTTGACGTGGAAAAATGGATGAACGAATGGGAAATCTCTCCTGATGAAAAATCGACATTCCTCAAGCATCTCGTTGATGTGCACGAGAAATCCGGCGAATCGTACGTTTCAGCTCTCACACTTCTTCAACCTGCTTATAACTTACTACTTGATCATCTTCGCAGACAGGCTGGATATGAATTCCTGGGCCTCTATCTGCGGTCTTTGTCTTCCACATCTTCCGCAGCTCAAGAAGCTGCCGTTCGTCTCATCGCAACTGCTCTTCGTCTACCCACTGTCTTTGACTTCGATCCCTTGTTTAAACTAGACGCCGTAATCGCAGTCAAAGACCACGAGCTTTTCTCCCTTCTACAGATATACCTCAATGATAGTCTTCTAGAATTCAATGCTTGGGAAGCATCGCATCCTGGTGCTTTTGAGAAATATGGTAAGCTCAATTACCGTCCCTAAGGTTTATCTTTGATGACAAATCGACAGATCTGGACAAAACCCAGCTTGAACGAAAAATCAGACTTCTCACTCTGGCCTCTCTGGCCTTCAAGCATGTTGGGCACGACCTACCATACTCAAAAGCCGCAGAGGCACTCCAAATAGACTTGGGAGATGTCGAAAAATGGGCTATTGATGGTAACACAATCTAACTTTACATTTGATGTTAAATTAACCATGAAGTTTCCGTAGTCATTCGTGCTGGTCTTGTATGGGCGAAGCTCTCACAGACATCACAGAGCCTATTTATCACTAGGGCGACAGTGCGGACGTTTGAAAAGGAACAATGGGAAGCTCTTGAAAAGCGACTATTGGATTGGAAGTCCGGGTTGGATGGAGTTTTGGAGGTGATAGGAGATGCAAAGAAGCAGGCTGGCCTTGAAAGCCACAAAATATAGCTTAGGGAGTGCGATGTTTTCTGAACAGGAAGACTCTTCTTTGCTCTAAGTGCAGGAAGAAATACGCGAAACGCAATCTAAATCACCACTGTCCGTCGAAGCCAATAAAGCCTAATCAGACAGAAACAGTGAATCATTTGGTTCTAGCAGACATCCTGAGACTCACCTGTGAGCAAGAACACCGGGAAGTATCTCTTCTTTTCCAGAGTCGAACACCAATTCCACGCACTTGTCAACCGCCCATCGATACAACTCCCGGCATCAAAGAAATTATCGGCCCCCGATCCGTCAAACCCATGTCTAAAGAAATCGCCTAAAATCTCTATCACAAGATTCTCTGTCGATCCAAATTCGTCGTCAATATATGATTGCAAGGCAGGCTTTGCAGCCAGATTAGGTATGTGAGAAAGGGTATTGCAGATAGGGAGGAGAATACGGTATATTTGGGTATACTTGTCAATGAACAGGAGAGCGTTCGGGACGTTGTGGTCACCCATATGAATGGCGCTGGATCCGATCCAGCCACCAAGGCTCGTCTGAGCCTTGTAGAGAATGGTGTGCATCATGCGAGAAGTTTTTGGGGCGGCCTGGACGCGGTTCAGGCCCTGACCAGTGTCCCGAAGACGGTAGGGAACGTTTTCAGCAAGTAGGTCTTGTTCGGCTAGGGACCAGAGGTGGAACATATCTAGTTAAAAAATTCTTTTGGTTGGAGCAAAGATGCGCGGACTGCTCTGAAAACATTACCATGCAAGATTTCCCGCCAAAGCGTCAAGCTTTGTATCACATATGAATACTGCTTGGCATGATCGTGCGAGAGTCGTGCACCGTTCTTCCCGCTCCGTATCGCTAAACTCCGTTTTGAACCTTTTGTCTCCGTAGGGTGGAAGTATTCCTGCAAGTACGCGATCATACGCTCGCATGGATCTCGATTAGCTCGGAGGAATGCATGATTGTCACCGATCGAATATAGGCACTGGCGGACGTTCTCTTGAGAAAGACCTTCTCGCTCGAAACGTTTGGCGAGAATTTCTATGGCCTTTTCCTTGTTTTTAATGTCCTTTTGAATGTCCCTGCGTGGTCGTCCCTCGGAATAAATTTCCTTTGTCGCGATAGTGATGAGGTCATCACGGAGCAGGTCCAGCGCGTTGTGCTCCTCCAGGACTGCATAGACAGTCCTGATTGGGCGGACACAGGAGAAACTTAGTAGTTCTTTGACTTCTGGAGTTTGGCTATCCTAGGGTAGAGAATAAACAGAGGCTTGGAAAGAAGAACGAGACGGACCCACCTGCAAGAGGTATATAAGTTTCCCATAAGTAGTGCGCATTTTATCCGGATTCATAATTTTGTGCCTTCGCCCAAGCTCGAAAATTTGCTGGTAGAATTCCGCATTTGCTTGAAAATCACGGTCCATAAACAGTTCCTGGCCTTGTTTATAATCTGCAGAAAGGAGCAAGCCAGACATGATGGCACACAATTCGCGGATCTGGTGGACGACCCGTTTTGCTTTGGACAGACCAAAGCCCAATGTGTCGATTTTGTCGGTGTACTCGGACACCGAGAGAGCAGCTTCAAGCAGGCGAAAATACTTGCGCTCCATGATTGTGAGGCGTAGGGGGATAAACTTGGCGCGTTCTACAAACCACTCTTCCACTTTCGCTCCTACAGCAGGTTGTGCACCGAGCACCTCCGTAGGTCCAACGGCGACACGTTCCCATTCCTCGTCGTCTTCGGAGTCGCTTTCAGCTTTCCCCTCGTCTATCTCCATCTCCGCCTAAACGAAACGAGTGTTAATTAACCCTTCACCGGATACAAGGAAGGATACTTACTGAATTGTCATAACTCGTGGGTTTCGTGTGGGGTGTAGTTGTACTACCATTTGTGATCTTTGCCTTCTTGTTCCTTGGATTGGAAATTGGCTTGACGGCATGTCTCTTCCTGGATCCTTTTCTGTGTTGTGCCGCGAAACACACTTCACAGTAGACGTCACCACACGTCTCGCATGATACTTGAGCAGGCTGATCTTTGGAACATTCGAATGAGCTAGGGGCCATGTCGCAAAGCCAAAAGATCCACCTTCGCATTCAACGCAATAGCCTTCTACCACTGGAGTTTCAATTGTTTCCTCGTCCCACCCACTGGCAGCTGGTTGTTCGTCTGAGCTGCCAGGGTGTTCTACGGCTTCGTGATCATTACTCAAGATGGTCTCCAAGGAAAAGGCGATGGCGGGTTTCGATGGGGTCGTGAGGAGAGGTGTTGTATCTGACATTTGACAAGGACTTGAAGGAGCAACTCCTCATGCTCTCAAGCCAAAATTTATTGAATCAAGCACGTGGCACGCATGATGCAAAGAATTAACCTAATCCATACTCTAATATACCAGGGAACGTTAGGCTCGCTACTAGCCGTTATTGGAGGAAGAAGAGGGAGCACCCTAAGGAGACTGGTTTCGAGTCTAAGGGAACGTCCACTGCAAGGAATAATAGAATGTGAATATCATACCAGATACTATGAACCAACCCGGATCGTTGAAGTACCACCCAGCGCATCATTCGTTCGTTCGATTCGATGGCTCGTCTCATCCCGATCTGCCCATTCTTCAGAGTCCTCCCACGTCTCAGCCCATGCGCTGTCATTGTCGGAGGGGTGCAATAATAGAGGGGTTCTCGGAATCGGTGCAGCGAGGGGCATTAATGGGACCTGGGGTACAATATCTCGAGTGGGTGACATCCTTGGAGAGTGCGAATTGATCGCAGGCGTGTGAGAGTTGCGAATTGTGAGAGGAGTGGGAGCAGCACGCCGATTGGGTTTTCCAAGGCTGCTTGCTCGTCTCGGGGCTGCAATCTGGGTTGACGACGTGCTACTTGCGAGGCTAGGAGGATAAGAGTGATCCGCAGGTTGTTCGGAAGTGATGGCAGAGTGTTTGTTATATTCCCCCGTTACCGTGTTGAAAGAGCGTTTATCGCGAATATTATAGCCAGGGGAGGAGTGCCGAGCTCGTCCATTCTCGATGTCTCTGGGTCGATAATCATCTTCGTCTTCGTCCTCAGGGACACGAAAAAGAGGTTCGCGATCTTGGGTTACCTGGAGTTCGGGATTGTTATCATCCAATTCAACAAATGAATTGCCAGACGCTTTGACAATGGAGTCAATGAGCCAGAATTGAAGCACGTTCATTATTATAGGAAAGATGCCCATAACACTGTCATTGGGAAAGGTAATGAACAGATAACCTAAAGAGGAAGAGGGCAATACATGAAGGGCGTACAATATAACCTCGCCATCACCACCGCGCGTCCAGCGCAGCAACCATTCTCCGACGTCAAAGATACCAGGGACAAGAATGATAATCATGATGACGAGTAGCTTCATCGTTGTCAAAGACATGACATATAACGCTGCCTGCCGCGCCCAAAAGTTAAAAGCGGGTGGATTGCCGTAAACTCCAGATTCGAATCCGCTGTATTGCAACTTTTTGGATAAGACATCGGTGAGGCCATGAAGGATGAGATACAAGGCCCCCACACCTAAGAGACCAAAGTGAGCGTCATTTTGGCGGATGATCAAACGAGAGTAATATACCGAGGGTTGTATCCAGTAAGATATGAAGGAAATAGAAAACGCAAGCATTTGCGGCAGCATATTGCGAGACGGTGCCGGATAACAGGACGTTGGTGCCATGAACGAACATCTGACCGACGACTTGCTTGGAGACGTCGAAGAGCCTTTAGGGACATTAATGCAGTCTTGCGATTGAACCCTAGAGATACGGACCATATCCTCCACGGGCGTTTGCGTGGTTCTCGGTGTCTCTTGTAGACAAGCGATAGGAGGACGAATACCCCAAGGACGGCTTGGACAATCTTGTGCATTGAAAGGGACGTTACGGCGAGAGTTTAGATAGAAACAAAGGGCACAAACCAACGCTGTCGGTCCCAGAAGCTCGCAGGACTTTTCATCGGTGAGGTCGTTCGAAGAGGATGACATTGGCGTGAACCAAGTCGCGTGGTCACGTGCATGTGAGCGACGCCGACCACGACCACGACCACGACCTCAGCGACGACCCCTCCTCACGATCTTTGCGAGACCTATCATGAACCTTTTCGGTCGCGGCAGTCATGATGCATCGCCAAGCCCCTCTCAGACTCCCTACTCCCGGTTACCAGACGGCTACTCTTCAACATCAAGCCTGAGATCCGCAACTCAACCTTCAGCTTCTCACTTTTCGCAATACTCTCAATCAACGCAATCTCGCGCCCCATCCTCACGATATAATGATCCTTCGAGTGCCTTGTTCGAAACGAGATCGTCTGGCCGCAGGCCGCCACCTCCACGTTCAGGTGGACTGTAAGTCCGCAGCTGAGAATTTTTTAAATGGAATATTGACGGAAATTTCTAGCTTTGAAGTTCTCGAATGCCCAAGTGACCTCGTATTCACAAACTGTCTCATCGTGCATCCATCTGACTTCCAAGCGGGGCAACATGTCCTCGTCGCCAATCAATTCCCCATCACCGTTAGGTTAGTTTTTGGGTGAGTTCTTCTATATTTCATTCTGATATCCTTCTAGACACGATAATACCGGGAAACTGCCCCCAGGCTCGATTGGACCATCGAGCCCAATGCGACAATGGATGGAACTTGCATTAGCCAATCCAGTCTCTGTCGACCTCCTTCCTCCGCCACCTGACTCGGCCGCCCCCTCCTACCTTCAATCGATAGATCTAGAGATCGGCTTTTTCAGACGCAAGTCAGACGTTACCGAGCAGTTTTCAACCGATGACATGTTGCAAAGCTTTGTCAAGGCTTTCACTGGAATCATTATGTCTGTGAATCAGATCGTTGCATTCGACTTCCATGGCCACAGACTGAAGGCTCTCGTCAAGTCCGTCGCTGTCCTCGATTTGGCCGATGAACAGAGAAGGGGTTCTCATGGGCCTCCACCATCCACGAAATATCGGTTTTCGGGTATCATAATGGGCAAGACAGACGTCAACTTCATGAAGGATCCTGAAAGCCCTATCAGGATTAGGGCGAGTGCAAACAAGTGAACAACTCTCACAATTCTTCGTGTAAAGACTGACGCCAGTAACCGTAACATAGGGCGCCCCCGAATGCTATCCTTGCTCCCAACTTCAAGTTTCATGACATGGGGATCGGAGGTCTTGACGCAGAATTTAACGATATTTTTCGCCGTGCATTCGCATCGCGGGTCTTCCCTCCTGGTCTCGTTGAAAAGCTAGGGATCGAACATGTGAAAGGTCTGCAATTCCACATATTATATCTACCTTAATTTAACAATTCTATAGGTATTTTGTTGCACGGACCACCGGGCACAGGAAAAACACTCATCGCGAGGCAAATCGGGAAAATGTTGAATGCGAGGGAGCCAAAGATCGTCAACGGTCCAGAAATTCTCAGCAAATATGTTGGTGCATCAGAAGAAAACATTAGGAAATTGTTTGAAGATGCCGAAAAGGAGGTGAGAACACCCTTCGGCCTCATTCTGAAATCATACATTCATGATGGTCCCACTACAGTACAAGGCGAAAGGCGACGAGAGTGGATTGCACATCATCATTTTCGATGAACTGGATGCTATATTCAAGCAGCGTGGTTCAACAAACAACGGAACAGGTGTAGGAGACACCGTCGTCAATCAACTGCTTTCGAAGGTTCGCGCAATGGTCCTTTATCTTGCAAACAAGCGTTCAACACTTTATCTTTCAGATGGATGGTGTCGATCAATTGAACAATATTTTGATCATCGGCATGACTAACCGCAAGGATATGATTGACGAGGCTCTTCTTCGTCCTGGACGTCTTGAGGTTCACATGGAAATCTCGCTCCCCGATGAAAAGGGGCGCTTTCAGATTCTCAGCATACACACATCCAAGATGCGATCAAATAAAGTAATGGATGGCGATGTTGATCTGGAAGAATTGGCGTCTTTGACAAAGAACTTCTCTGGTGCCGAAATCAGCGGACTTATCAAAAGTGCAACCAGTTTCGCCTTTAATCGACATGTAAAAGTCGGTACGATGGCGGGCATCGCGGACGATGTGGAAGACCTGCGAGTCAATAGAGCCGACTTTATGCATGCACTGGAGGAAGTGCGCCCTGCCTTTGGCGTTGCCGAAGAGGAGCTGGAGCAAGTCATTCAGAATGGCATTATTCATTTCCATCCTGTGGTCGACGTAATTACACACGCTCACCGAACGGATTTGCCAAATTCTAACCTTGCGTCTTCTGTTAGGCTACGTTGCGCGATGGTCGGCTCTATGTCGAACAAGTCCGTACCTCCGTGCGCACACCCCTCGTCGGCGTTCTTCTCTATGGACCTTCCGGTGCAGGGAAAACAGCCTTGGGTGCTACGATTGCACAAGCTTCAAAGTTCCCGTTCATCAAGTTGATATCGCCCGACAGCATGGTGGGATACTCTGAAAGCCAAAAAGTTGCGAGCATCACCAGGGTTTTCACTGACAGCTACAAGAGTCCGCTGAGCGTCATTGTAGTAGATAACATCGAACGATTGATAGGTGCATTACATTCCCATTTCTTTTCCTTTGCGATTCTCAATCGGGATCTCACAGACTGGACGAGCATGGGGGCGCGGTTTTCGAACGCCGTTCTTCAGACGTTGTTGGTATTGTTAGCACGGCGGCCACCAAAAGTAAGCAAGTTTTTTCCAGAGCACTCTTTTGTCCGATCTAACTTTTGATTCCAAGGGTCAACGCTTGCTTATTCTGGCAACGTCCTCCATGGGCAAGGAACTGTTGATGAACATAGGGCTATTTGAAACCTTCGATTACAACGTCTACGTGCCTCCTATATCGACTTTGAGCCCCCTCAAGTTTGTGATCCGTGAAGTCGAGCTCTTCCAGTCAAGCCAGGACTTCCGAAACGCCGTCAAACTGCTCGAAGAAGCCGGTATCAGGGGTGATGATGAATTAGATCCCGCCTTTCAATTTGGCATCAAAAAGTTATTGAGTGTGATCGAGATGGCGAGGCAGGAACCAGAGAATGCTGCTGAGCGGCTGAAGGATGGACTTTTGGACTTACGATCGCGTTGACGGCTGTATGCTCATGGAACTGCTTTAAAAAGGACTGGTGGCTCGAGGACCTGAGTCTTATGTAATAGACACCCTCTAATCTACTTAAGTATTCTCCCCTGCACGACCCGTCCACGCTTCACCTAGGTCATCCTCACTACAGGTCACTACGTTATCCGAATGAGCCAAGAACCGCAGGACCGCCCGCCAGTCGCCCGTTCGGCTTCACAACCAAAACCAAAGGGCATATTAAAGAATGGATCTGCACTTCCTGGGGCCACCGCGCAGTGAGCACAAACCTTCCCCGGGATGTCAACCTCAGTTCTGCTAAACACATCCCCACCTAGCAGCTTACAATGGGACGAAGAGAACCTTGCTTTGACTGAAATCCAGAAGGATAGTTTGATGAAGATCACTGAGCCCAAGACGCCGTTCGTTCGGTACAACGTGGAAACTGATGAGTTCGAGGGTGGTTCGTTAAAGGGGACTTTCACTCCCACATCGCATTGATCACCTTACCCCCGACAGAAATCCCTCATTTCGACCTCGATGGCAACTACAGCCCGTCTCGTAATCGCCTTACGGCGTCCCCTAGCCTATCCGTATCGTCAACCGGTGCCGACACATCAGGCCCATCGTCTCGTCGAACGTCCATGTCAAGTCTGAGATCGGGATCGGGACGATCAGGAAGTGGAAATTCGAGCAGGAGCACCAGCTTCAACTTGCCGGGCGATGTTCGGAATGAGATCCAAGCTGACTTCCGCGAGCCTGGCGAAGAAGTCGAGTTTGAAGAGGAGATGGACGAAGAGAGTGAGCGATGTTTGTGTGTTCCATTCTGGACAGGTTATTGATGGTTGGCAAAGCTGCTGCGAAACATGCTGCGTTTGTTCGCGCACGCGGTAGGCATTATTCGAACGAGGCCGAGGCAATGAAGGTTAGCTTTTACATTGCTAGCGATATCAAGAATGTTTACGACACGCTTTACAGCGTGCTGCTGCACTGATGAATGAAGACGAAGACGACGAACCACCGCCACAGGTGCCCCAACAGCCAAACGGCATCCACCAGGATGGGGCTTGAGTCCTCCCCTTTTATGCACGATACATTGTGTAGATTCTCTTCCAGCCAAAGCACTCTTGGATGTTACATGTACTTTAGATAAGATCTTGTGAACTCGATCTAATCGTGATCGGTAATTTTTTAACAAAACCTCTTCCTCGACTTGAAACGATGGCAAGTGGGAAGGGGATCCTGTTGAAGGCCGACCCTATCGCGGCGACATTTCGCAATGAAGTCCAAACCTCCCTCGCTCTCTATCCGAGAGCTCTCAAGCTGGTGGGCATTCTTGCCACCAACTCTGCACCAAGCAAAAACTATGCCGACTTTACGAAAAAGCAATGTGAAGAGCTTGGGTTCGAGTTTGTCTTGAAGACTACAGGTGCGGCGGCTTCGAGCGATTTGGGAGTGGGGGAGGGTGTGGAAGAGGCGATCATGGAGGCCAACGAAGACGACGGCGTCCATGGTATTATGGTGAGTATATTTGCATGTCATTGACTTAAGAGGTGACATTGTTTTGAAGGTCTACTTCCCCATCTTTGGTGCACAACAGGTTTGAAAAATGTCACCAGACGGTGTGCTCGTTCTAACACCACTCCATGTCAGGATCATTATCTCCAACAAGTAAATTTCCGCGGATTATCATGTTCTCCAACTTATGCAGCCCTAGACCGTCTCTCCTTTTAAAGACGTCGAAGGACTGCATTTCAAGTTCCACTATAACCTATATCACAAGTGCGAATTATTTCTAACCCTCTGACAGCGACATGTACTGACCAAGTATTCTCCTTAGCATCCGTTTTATCCAACCCAATTCTCTTCTTTCTTCTATCTCTCCAGTTCCACCTCCAGATGCAGCCTTCGGTTCGGATCAGCCCCCTCCAGGAACAGTAAAGTCTATCATTCCATGCACGCCCCTCGCCATCGTCAAGTGCCTGGAATATGTCCGCGTGTATAATACGATTCTACCTTACGGCGACCGTGCATATGGCAGAACAATCACTGTGATTAACCGGTTCGTCCAGGGTTTCGTTGTAATCTCCCTCGCGTCCAAGGACACTAATGTTTCTTTTCTCGGGTAGATCTGAGGTCGTGGGTCGGCCTCTGGCCGCTCTGCTTTCCAACGACGGCGCTCGTGTCTTCTCAGTAGACATCGACTCCATCCAGGTAACTTGTGTGTTCATTTTCGAAATTTCCCCTCCATGTTGATTGTCCTTTCCAGGAATATACCAAACGCCCTCACCCGGGTGCCAATTCCTCTGAACCCGAAAAGACACGCCGTTTTCATCCACATCATGTCGTGCGTGCGACTACCTTGACGTTGCAGGAGTGCTTGGCCTTGTCGGACGTTGTCATAACGGCCGTTCCCAGCGCAACATATAAAGTGAAGACCGAGTGGCTCAAGTATGGATGCGTGTGTTTGAATGTTTCTGCCGACAAGAACTTTGAAAAGGATGTCCGGGAAAAGGTATGGCAAAGATATCCCCTCTCTTTCTACCGGCACTGAGATGCGCTGCGCAAAGGCATCGATATATATCCCTGCTGTTGGAAAGGTTACGATACTGATGCTGTTGCGCAATCTGTAAGCCTATATTTTCGTCGACGCTGACGCATTTGGTTGATACCAGATCTTAGTTTACGCCTTCAGCAATATAGAGAGACATCTGCTGGGTCTTCCGAATAGATGTGGATATCATATGATCTACAAAGAGTAATAGATGCATGACACAATGCGATGAAGGGGTAAGTTTCGGGTGGACCTCTAAAAACTTGTGGTACAATGTATTAGTTGTAGGCCAAGCTTCATCCCATCGAAACAGGGGCAGTGAGATGCACAAAAGCATTCCGGTGAGAAGGTCATTGGAAGTGGGCTGCTGTGATGTTGAATTCCGAAGAGGGTGTCTGTGCTCCGGAAGGAGGGAAACTTGGAGTGAGGGGGGTGACCATTCCTGAAGGGGCTTCGGACATAAACCGGACCCTTTGACGGTGTAACTGAAGATAATTCCGGAAGATCAAAGCCGTCTTTTCCGGAGGTGGAAATATTCTTACCTGAGGGAGTTTGGGTATCAGCACGAGGACCAAGGCTGAAATATTGATTGCAAATAGCCATGGGTTGTAGTTCGTGTAATGGGTTGACGCAAGAAACCTGGCCATCTTGAGAAAAAAAGGAGGAAAAGGCGATGAGGGACATACAGGACTATTGGCACGCAGAATAACCATTTCTTTGATGGGGTATACTGCGCTCCGTCGTCAATTTGCTCCCACATAGTCATTTCATCGTAGGCACCTCCATGCAGGTCGTTGTGAAATGGTATACCAGTAACCCAGTGGAACATGAGGTATGATAACTAGGATCAAGTCAGATACGACCTGGAAGGAAGACGTGCTGGACGCACTGCAAGATATAAAAGATTAACCAAGGTCCAACTTATTTGTTGGGTCATTCCAGGAATGGTGTCGATGACAACCTTGCCGAAGGAGATCAGGACGACATGGATGAGCCAAGCGCCTACGGAAAGGAGGTGTGAGCGAGGTGGCCTTGAGGGCTCCAGGAGCCGCACTGACCTTTGGCGTTGACCCAGTCTGCATTGATATTGACATAGGCACTTCTATCCAACACCTCCTCCAATGAGTCGTGGCCAACCTCTTCAACCTTGACGATGCTTGCACTGCGAGGCCTTCCCCGCACTGACACCATGCCGGGAGATGCAGCAGATGCAGCAGCAATGTCGATAGCGGGCAGCTTGATGGTCGTTGGACGGTTCATCGATGAGTCGATGAGCTTGCTGCGCTGGGCTTTCAGGGTATTCTCGGACATTGCCGGCTCCTAGGCCAAGTCTCGTCCATCCCACGATGAGCCTTCTCTACTGGGCCTCCCTCTCTCCAGAGGGCGACGATGGCCTCGCTGCCGTCCTCTTCGTTGCCCCCATCCAGATATCCTCCATCGCCATCTTCCCCGATGGCGCGCGGCCCTTCGCTAATGCACCCGAGGTTGTCGCGTACGTCCTTCACGCGTCTCATCCCTGACAAGCCTGACATGTCCTACTCTTCCAAGTCGGACACAGCCAGAGTCATTCTTCCTCGAGGTATTCTTCAATGCACACCCTCGTGCACCACCAGATGCCAAAGAGAAACCGCGCGTCGCAAACGCCCTCGTTCCGACTCTCATCGCTTACCCGGGCGGACAGATGAGCTTTCGGGTCAACATGGGGTCCGAGGTGCGCTTTTGGCTGATGCTCATGTTGTTGCTCAACCCTATGATAGCACGCCACGCGTCTAATGATCGTTAAAGGCAAATTCTCTGTGCTTTCCATGGCCATATACGGAGAAGTCGTCAACGACACTCCTCTCCCGGCCAACACCTATAACCCGTCGCCTGTATCATCTTTAGGATCATTTCCTTTGTCTCCAGCTCTTGACCCCGCCAACTCGAACGATCCAACCCTTCTGGCTAAACAACTTCTCTCCCTGATTCCCGAAGCGCCTCCGCTCCCTCTTGTCGTGCGGCTCATTTTCTGTCTGAAGCCTCCCCATGATGACTGGAATCTACCTGCCTTCCCTTACCTACATGCCGATTTAGATAGGCAGATAGAAGAAGAACTTGACCTCGAATCGATCATCCAAGCGGTCTCCCGGCCAGTGCGGGATGATGTCACTGACCCGACGTTATCGAAATTTGGGGCCAGTGTCGCCGCATGTCCCAAGGTACGTCAACATCTTGTCATTACCTCTCTCCTGATGAACGTTGCCGAGTCAGGGCAATGACCATGCTTATCATGTGGCCAACCTCCTTAGTATCTCTGCGTCCCAGCATCCTGGTTTGTCTCGTGCACTTCTGGTTCGTCAAGTATCCGTTTCTCCTCTGTCGTCTTGATTTCCGTCCTAGTCCAATATAGATCTATGGTCCATCTTCAATGTCCAAAATCTGGATGAGGGTACTCTACTATGTCTTCTGGATGCAGCAGCGAACGTCGATATCGCTCGTTACCTCAACAATGAAGAGTTTCTCAAGGTTTTGCACGAGGTACAAGCTAGTTCCAAGACGGACAAACCGACCCAGTCGGCTGCCCGACGTCTGTCAACACGGATACACCACTGGTCGTACTTTGAGGATGCTTTATCGAATACACAAGGAGATTTGGGCCAATCTATGGATATGTTGAAGGATGTGACAACTGAGGAACAGGCCATAGGCGCTTGGCTCGAGTCAATGATGACTCATGACGACATAGTGATCAAACTTGGCGAAAATCCAGTGCTTCCAACACGACCCCTTCCTCCCCTATGCTTCCACAGTGCCACGAATGTCGCCTCACATGATGTTTTTATTGCATCTGTCAGAGCATTTGTTGGCATAGCATGTGTTCTAGCAGTATGGGCGTGGACGGATGAACTTGGGGACGATAATTGCAGAGAAAGGGCACTTGCTATCTTGCACCTCTGGCAGGGAGTGGACGGCTACCGGGACGTGAGTATTTTTGATTCAGTGTGACCCGCTGATCTTGACATTCCGTAACAGATAGTCAACCATATGCTGCTTTTACGACAGCTGACCCGGCGTCTCAAATGGATCATCACTGACAGTGACCTGCCCAAAAAATCCGGAATATTTGCGGAGAAAGTTCTCGTGCATCTTTCGAAAGAACCCCACGCAGTTTTACAACCAGAAGTTGTCGACGCTATTCTTTCATTACGATCCCCCCTGTCCTTCATCACGGAAGATGAGTTGCGAATGTTGCAGAAAGTGGCTTATGTGTCTGAGGATGGTCTACCGGCGGCCGTGGGGGAGCTGCTCTTCTCCAGCGATCATCCACTTTCTCATCGAAGGCTACGGGTCTTACGTGTCTCTTTGGCTATCCTACAACGCGAAATGAGTAGCGCTGAAGGCGAATGGCGCACATTCCAGACATTCAGAGATTGGGAGGGGCAATCGCCTGGGATCATCAACTGTTTAGTCGATCTTCTCGTCGGTCTCAGCGATGACTTGAACGGGTACTTTGCGCTCCCCTCTTCGGGAAAAAGGATAAATCAACCCCTCGTAGAGCAGCTTTTCCGTACAGCAGATGAAATATTTCGGCTCCTCAATCATTTAACCCTCCCGTCCTTCCCCATGAACGGCCGTTCACTGCGTCAATTGACTATCGCTGTTGCCGATATTTTTGCATGCACGGCCCAGGCAGATACCCTGTTTTCTCAGACTAGTACCGCATGCATGTCTGCTCAAGAAACAGGGCAAGTGTGTCTTGACCTCATGCGGACTCTCGCCGGTTCACAAATATTGGCTGAGCCTGAACGGCTAGGCGCTGAAATTATTTTTCGGACATTGTTACAACACACAGGAGATAGTAATGGTCGAGATCCAGCTTACCACTTGCTTCGAGTCTTCACGATGATCGACTATATCCTTCCAGAAGTCGATCCTATGAACGACGAGGGTGATCCCAACTATTGGGCTACGTCTGTTCTTCCGAATGCTCTAGAGGAGATCAAGTCCACATTCCAGAACCTAGGTCCCGTGAATAAAACTCACTTTCTCAGACGCCTTATCAATCTAGACGTCGGGGTCATTGAGATCGGAGAATGGATTTTGACAGAGGAGCTCAAATCTCTCTACAGCACTTTGGAATCTTTGGCTAGTCGTTTCCATACAGCGGAGTATGGCCTTACCCTCCAATACCAAGCCTCACTCTCGATTCAATTCATTCTAGATTTGGTCGAGCCTTCCTCGACATTCTCATCGTGGTGCATTGATGCAATCTCTGCTACCCCCGACTTGTCATCTGCCCTTCGGGTTTCCCTAATGGCTCTAACCGATGGACATTATACGTCTCCCCGCCTTCGCAGGCTGTTATCCGTCCTTGTCCGATCGGCGCAGTCTTTCGATACAGATCTCAAATGTGCCATCCTCCTGGCTGGTTTTCGTGTATCACAGAATGAAGATTTTACGTCACAGGTGTTCGACGATCTCATCGAGATGTTAAAGAACATTCCCTCAGCATCATTGGATACTGAACCTCTCCGCCTTGAAATAGGCAAGATCTTAAGGGCGTACGCTCCTCGGCAACTTGACTCGGCAACCTCTGCGAGCCTCCTTTCTGTTCTACACTGGCTCTCCCAACAAACTACCGCAAAATTCACCACTCTCCCGGTTATCACAGCAGAAGATTTTTCGACTCTCTGTTCATCCCTCCTCAAATCCCTCCCCGAGTCGAAGCATGATATTCTCTCGTCTCTCCGTTCTAAATTGACAATTGACGAAGACGTTGACCCATATATCCCGATCCCCGATATTACGCTACCTGATTCCCTCAGTTTGTCGTTGCGAGAGATGAATGATCTCTTGCAACCCGGTGTCTCGGCCCCTTCGACCCCTTCCCCGGGTACGAAGACCCCCGATGTCTTTGGGGTAATCATATCTCCACCTATGGCTATCTTACGAGCGCACGGATCCATGTCGACCACGGGACTGACGAAGACGTACTCAAATAATGACTTCCGACAGTTACGGCAAGTTCCCTCTGCAAGACAGAATACAAGTCGACTTCCAAGTATGCATGGTAAGTCCTTTATCTGCAATTGTAAATATTCCTTGACACGAATGCATCTTTATTTTTCTTTTAGTCGACGTGGGTATCAATGGTCGTTTGACCTTTTGATTTCTGCTGATCTAGTTTTCCTATCCTGCTGCTATTTGTCTCCGTTGGCAAACACTTTATGAATGACATAGGATTTCCAAGGCACAACGACGGTAGCAAGCATTGAACTGGAACCCTCGGTGTTTCCTGCTATGCTCACAGATTTATGATTTTATTCTTTTTGGCGAGTGTAAGTATGTATGATAGCTAGCTGGTGAATTGTAATTGTTTTGCGGAAATCGTTTCATGATGCATCTTCTGATCAGCACTATGCGCGAGCTCAAGAAATACATTACAGCTACACGGAGTCACCTTGAGATTCTTTCACCGACAACTTCTAGGCAGAAACGGTCTTTTCGCAGGTAAAGCACGCCAGATAAGTGTGTGGGATACGAGCACGAGTCAACTACACATATGCTGATTGGACGCGCTGCTGATACTACTCACTGGACCCCCCTTGCTTCAATCATGGTTTAATAGTAATAATGTTAAGTCCTTTCAAACGGAAAGGACCTTGACGGTCGGACATGATAACATACCCGACCGATATCATACGAAGTAAGGTAAGCCAAGTACTTGAAGCTGTAGTAGATGGTTCAATAACTGGGTGAAGCTGGATGGACCAGTCCTCCTCCCATGGAGATGTAATTACTGGTATGCCGCTCATGTCGTTGAAGAGGACGCGGCGAAGGCCTCATGGGCACTAGCGAACTTGGCATCCGCCTGTCACCAACATCCGATTCCAGCACGAGGGATGGCACGATCTGCGAGCGAAGCGGATGGTCCCCTTCAAGCTCATCGTGCGCACGGAAATACCGATCCATATCTGACATGTCAAACTCTGCTTCACCGCCGTCCCTCGTCTCCCTTGGCAATTCCACTTTCTGCCCTGATTCCACATCTACATCTGGGGCTTTAGCCTTCCCACCCCCACCCAATCGGAATGTACGTTTCCGCCTCGCCTTCACAGGACCCGCGTTCGTCGAGAATAGCGTCGTGCTTCGCGGAGGCACGCTACGCACGGTAAAATGATGTAGAGTGCGTGTGTATGGGGAGAGCGTGTGATTGGAGTGGGAGAGTGAAGAGAGCTTATGAATGGAGTTATTAAGAGAAGGGCGGAGTATGATTTTTGGGTCGCGGTGTGTAACTGAGTAGGAAGATAAGAAGTCAATGTCAGAGTGATGAGGAGGTGGAGAGCTGGAGAAGCCCGGATCTAGAGTGGAGGCAGCGGTCATGGAAGGGCGTGGGGAGGATGGGGATGCAATGGATGGCGCGTCGGGAGGTGTTGGATGGCGGATGTGGTGGGGGTCGTAGCGATGGTCGTCATGGGCATCATCATCGTGGAAAGGGTGTTCTGTGGGCGGTGTCGAGGTAGATAGGCCAAGTCCACTACTGGAGCCCGAGGGTTCTGTTCCTGAGCTGTCAGAGGTCGAGCGTCTTATCCTTGGAAAATAGAATGGAGCAGGGTGGGGTAGTGCTGTCTTATAGCTTTGTGCAGATGAGAATGTGCTAGTTAGAGGAGGTCGGGGAACATGGGCAAATGTTTCTGGGAAAAAGGTCGGAATTCCTGAAGTAGTGAACCCAGAACCTGGTGAAAGCAAAGAATTGTATGAGCGTAAGTGTGCGCGGTGTTTCGACGAGGATGCCTGTGGGCTGACGGGAGTCGACGGTCCTGAAGAAGTTTGAATCATCGATTGGGAGTGATATACCCTCGGGCGTGTGATGGTTCCTCCCCCCACAGCTGGTATTGTCTCGTACTCTGACTTGGATGCCGGACTGTGTTGCTCGTCGTAGACGCTGGAGTTGGATACAGGAACTTTGTATTCCCAGTTCACCACATCGAAGGATGCAATATCATCTTCATACTCGTCATCGTCCTCTTCTTCCTCATCTTCTGCCAGATCAGCAAGCCCTTTATTGGAAGTGAAAAGACTACTGAACCCGCGGAAAAGACTTTTGGTGGGGAGACCCTCGGGGCGTAAACCGTATGTGGGATCAAAATTTTCCAGGTCAGGAAAAGTAACAGGATCTGGAGGGATGGGGCTAGGTAACGCAGTTTGTTGTGTTTTATGTTTGGAAGTGGAAGCCGCAGAGCGCCCGGAACTAGAACGTGGTCGTCTTGGATAGGTTGCAGAGGGAAGTAAGCGTGTCCTGTGGGCGAAATGGGATACGCTAGTGAGGCCGGGGGACGGGGGCATGCTATGAATTGACAGTTCTGAGGGGGCGATATCGGCGACAAATTGTTGTCTAGCAACTGGAGGTGGCTTGAGTTTGTCAAGGTATGGAGCCTCGACTTTGGCCTTGACCCACTGTTGGCTGAGACGATGTATGATGCCGGGGAGATCTTCGCGGAACATTTGACGAAGCTGGCCCTCGATTTCTCGCTGAATGAATTTCTGAATAACGGCGATGGAGTCAAAGGTGCTGTTTATATCAACGTTCTGCAACGGGTCCGTCTTGAAGACGAGAGTGATTCCCTTCTGTTTGGAGACGACGAGAACGACATATGAATTGAGCTTGAAATGGGAGAGACGAAGGAGCATGGGGACAACCAGCGGCTCCTTGGCAGCAAGCATTCCCCTGGAGCCTGTCATTAAATGGATGTCTGGTTGTTTGTGGTTAAGCGGGTTCGCCTGTCATTACGACTTGAGCTGAGGGCATGTGAGCAAAGGACGCCACAAACCTGGACCTTTGTCTTCAGAACGAGATGAGCATCTCCAGAGTAGGTGAGACGAAAAATGCCTCGAAACTGATCGACAGTGAGGTCGCCTATATCGCGAATCTCGAGCTCTGGGGGCTGGAAGATGTCATGGGGAGTACAGCGTCCGAACCGACGAAGGGTACCTGAGAGCCCATCTCGAGTTCTACTACCTCGATACGGTCGGAGATGATTGGGGGCTTGTTTCCTTTGTTAAGGGCGATGTTGAGCATCTGTATGGCATCGTAGTGGAATTGGTCTGAAAAGCGAGGCCAGTTGAAGGTGAACGACATGAAGTTTCCGTCGCAGTGCTGCCTGTCATGCCCTCGGGTTAGGGTTTACCTCTCTCCTCACCACCGTCATGAATGGCGTCCGCAGGCTGCTCGCCGTCGCCAGCTCTGCCTCACCTCCGACCGCGCCGTCCCCTGAATCGAAGGCCAGCCATGTTGCCTATACCCCCATCAACGGGCCCTCGTGGCCTCCTCAGTCTCCCGTCACACAGGCCATCCCGCAGACCCCACCTCAGACGACACCTCCGACGTTCAGGGCCGATCGGCAGAAGCAACAACCTCCTCTACCCCCCGACGACGATCCCTTTGCCTCTAATGCTGCTTACAGCGGCTCTATCTCAGGTTCCCCGGCATCCACCAACTCGACCCCACATCGCATGATCAAGCGCAAATCCCCCCCTCAAGCACAATTCATCGCTGAGATTGATTGGAAACGCGTCACGGGCAGTAGCGTTTCTTCCGCCACCACAAGCAGCGTCCGCGACGAGCTTCTTATGAGCCTCTTGGCCTCCCAAGCCTTGGTAGACAGCAGAGACTTGGAAATTCTCACTTCTGAACAAGTCGACGAATTGAAAAAAGTCTGATTCTATCTTTTTGAAAGGGTAAACACATTTAATTCAATGTTCCACCGACTAGGAGCATCAAGTTCTAGCCTCTCGTCTCGAAGCCATGTCCAAAAAATTAGCCCTCGAGATCAAGATCCGCGACGCCGCGATCTCCCTTTCCAGAGTAAACGCCGCCCATAAGAAAATCTCCAAGCAGACTGAAGAGCAACTTGAAGCCGCAACCCGCCGCGTCACCGCTGCACAAACGGAATTATGGCGCATCTCGGAACGCTCGAACGAATTGAGCAGGAAACTTATGGAACACCGCGCCGGCGTGCTCTCATTTACTGTTCAATCCATGGAACAGAGGATGAGAGCTAGCGGTGGCACAAGCATCACTGGCGACGACTCGGGGTATGGTTCTTCAAACCGAAGTACCATGAGTCCTACCATGTCGACTATCACATCTTCTTCCACAGTTTCATCCAAGGTTCGATTCGACGGTCCTCACCTTTTCGCCGGCCACGCTGACACTATCGTTCCACGACGGCACGTATCTGGCGAAGAAGCTCCTGCCGAGATTGCAGCTCTCGAGGAAAAAATCAAGGCTGCGACGGATGCTCTGGCGGCCGCGGGCAAGAAACAGGCGGAGATGACGCGAGAGCTTTCGGTTATACGCCTAGAGAAACAGGAGGTGGAGGTACTGATGGCAATGGATTTGCAGAGTGCTGAGGAGACGATCAACGCCCTGGAAAAAGAGTTGCCGAGGCTAGAGGGATTGGATGAGGAAGTTCGGCATTTAGAAGAAGAAAAGAGGGTCTGGCAAGAGGAGCGATCAAGGCTAGAGGAGCAGGTGGCGAGGCTGGAAGATTTACAGGCACAGACGGGGGGAGAGGTCGCTGGGACCGGAAAACTCTTGGAGGAGAGTAGAAGGATTGTGCAGGAGAAAGAGGAGGAGATTCGACGATTAACGGCACAATGGCATGCAGAAAGGGAGGTATGGCAAAGACAGAAGGCGGAGGCGGCGGAGGATCAGTCGGACGCTCTCGTGAGGTTGCAGAATGAGATGGATACCTTGAGGGAGGAAAATGCCAGGGCTTTGCAACAGGCAAATGAGGAGTTTGACGAAGGGCTTGCCGGACTGGGGGATCTGATGAAACAACATGGTATCGTCCTAATCTCCCGAGATTCATCGTTGCAGGGCCTACTATACTCTCTCGGGACACATCTGGGGGCCATTCACTCCAAGTTTGAAGTACACGCCAAGGCCCAAAGTGGATGGGAAATTTTGAGGAGGAAATTGGAAGAAGACATACGGTCGGGCCAGGACAAGCTTGAAGTGCTGGCTCGAGATCTCGAGGACGCCCATCGAGAACGCGACGAAGCCAAGAATGAACTCCGGAATAACATCTCCAACCAGACATTAATCTACAACCCATCAGAATCTTCTCTCCCTGGTTCAATTGACGGTATCCTCCAAATCCTCATTCCGATCTGGAATATTCTTCCCTCCCCTGAAGCACGCGCAGCGAAATTCAGCCACTCCCGCCAGTTTCGCACTGCAGGGATACCCGGTTCCCCTTCAAGTTCGCATTCACATCTAGGAAGCCCTGGTGGTCCCAAATCCACCATAACTTCTCTTTCGGATTTGGACGTCCGTTCTCTCAAGTCTCTGTATGAATCATCTCGGGGCTCTGGGTTAGGGGGGCAGCAGCTGTCCCCTGTGGGAGGTAGCAATTTCTCGATAGAGGGGTTTGCGTCGCGTGTACAGGCGTTGATTCAAGATGACCGTGCATTAATCGAGCGGCTGTTACGGTTTGCACAGGCGCATGATCTATTGAAGAAGAATGCGGAGCGTGCGCAGAAGTTGGCGCAGGAGGGGAACACCGCGCTGGAGACATATCAGAAGCAGGTACGGACGCTCGAGGAACGGAATGCGAATATGGCTGGGAGGGTGACCGCACTGTAAGCACAAATTATATTTCTCGATCTTGGCTGATATTGATGTGTGCTTGGCTCTCCCCCCGCAGGCAAGACGAAATCCAGCACCTGCAGGAGCTCCTGGATCGCATCGAATATGACAAACACCATCTTGAGATGCTGGCAGCACAGCAGGCAGATACCTGTCAGCAACTCACGGAAGCGAACAACACGTTGAGTGCGCGGACACTAACACTTGCGGAAGAGGCAGCGTCAGCGCCTGAAATGGTACGCAAACAGCTGGAGGCAAAGCTGGCTGAGACACGTACGGAATTGGAAGCTGCGCGAGGTGAAGTGGAGGCTATGCATATGTCTGAGCAGTCCCAGAGAGCTGCCCTGTTGGACGAGTTAAACTCCATGCAAACGGAGAATGCGGCGTTGAGGGCACAGTTGCGTGCCCGAAAATAATTGGAGTGGTAAGTATTGATTGACGCTTTTTTGGATTCGGAGTCTATCTACGCACAATGTACCATAATTCTCGCATATCACTGACTGGACTCTCGTACATGGAATATATAACTTAAATTCCAATGATACCGAAAGCGGGATGCGGGTGTGGCATTCTCATGCAATTGCAATCCAAATGATAACCTGAAGGATACGGCGAGTCTCGTCCCTAGAATCCAAGCAAAATGCGATGAGAAACGTCCGTGAGCCTGCGGAAAGTGAGATCCAGCTCTAGGGCACCGTTGGCTGTCAACCAGGCCACGATAGTCAAAACCCCTGACGCTGTTGAGCAGGGCCTCCACACCCTTCTTCACCGAGTCCCGCCCACTATGTCCCCTCTCCTCCCCCGCCCCCGCCCATCTCCTCGCCCTTCCAGTACCCCCCTCGGACCCACTCTCACACGCAGAACTATGGACTATCGTACGACGCGCTCGAGCAGGACCAACACGACCACGATCCGGGCGACATCCCCCTACAGCGTATCATCCTACCTGAATGTCGATCTGCCCATCCCAGGGGCATGCGAGGACGATCTGGGTTCCAACATCCGCTATGGCCGCATCTCACAGTGCATTTCCCGTTGGTACAAGACTTTGAAAAAAGTAGAGTGAGTGCTTCATCGTCTCTCCTTTTCAGCCAGGATTAAACTCTTCACAACGTAGACTCGTCCATGGCCACCCCACAATGTTCCCAGCCATCCAAGCTCCTCGACATGTGCGCCCCCCGCACAGACCGCGAGTACACGCACATGCGTTATTCTGCCACCTGTGACCCCAACGACTTCAAATTCGACAGGTTCACGCTCCGCCAGGTTCTCTGCGACCCCCCGCGTAGCACCGAGCTGTTCATCATCATGGCGATGTACAACGAGGACGAGGAGCTCTTTTGCCGGACGATGCCCGGCGTCATCAAGAACGTGGCGCATCTGTGCAAGAGGGAGCGGAGCAAGACGTGAGGCAAGGAAGGGTGGAAAAAGGTCGTGGTGTGCACCGTGATTGATGGGAGGTTGAAGGTTAGTGCGAGGACATTGAGCGTGTTGGCGGGGATGGGGGTGTATCAGGAGGATGTTGCAAAGGTGGGGAGTGTTCTCCTTTGTTATGTTTCTTTTGCTCACGGGTGTAGACGCAAGTCGGGGACGAGAATGTGACGGCGCATATATACGAGTACACAGCGCAGAGTATGTCTCTTTCCGCTTTTTATACTACTTCATTCAATGCCGCACAGTCTGTGTCACGCACAACCTCCAAACAACGGGCTTCGAACAAGGGATCGTCCTGGTACAGCTCATCTTCCGCCTCAAAGAAAAGAATCAGAAAAAGACCAACTCACATCGGTGGTTCTTCAATGCTTTCGGCCATATCCTGCAGGCAAGCCTCGTCTTCTTGTCTACACCTCGTCATAAACTCACCTCACCCCTCCCGCAGCCAAACGTCTGTCCTGCTCGACGTCGGCATGCAGCCCGGACCAACGAGCATCTACCACATCTGAAAATCCTTTGACATCAACCCCAACGTCGGCGGCGCCTGCGGCGAGATCGTCGCGCTCAAGGGAAAGTACGACCCCAATCTGCTCAATCCCCTCGTGGCGGCGCAGAACTTCGAGTACAAGACAAACAACATCCTAGACAAGCCGCTCGAATCTGTGTTTGGGTACATCACCGTGCTTCCTGGGGCGTTCAGCGCGTACAGGTATATTGCGCTGCAGAACGATGTGACGGGGGAGGGGCTGTTGCAAAAGTATTTTTTTGGGGGGAGAAGATGCATGGGGTGGGGGCGGATATATTCACGGCGAATATGTACCTGGCGGAGGATTGGATTTTGTGTTGGGAGGTGTCGAAGAGAGGTGGGGCGTGGACTTTGTATTATGTTAAGTCGGTGTATGCGGTGACGGACGTGCCTGATCAGGTGGGTGGTTTTTTCTTTTGGTTCTGTTGTTTTTTTATTCATTTTCTTTCTCAAGGTCCCGGAACTGATCTCGCAGCGCAGGCGATGGCTGAATGTCTCGTTCTTTGCGGCGGTGCACAGCACGGTGCATTTTTATTACACACATATATACAGGTCTTCGCATACGTTTTTGCGCAAGGCGTGGGTACATGTGGAGATGCTTTATTAGTTTTTTAATCTGGTCTTCAGTTGGTTTGCGCTGGTGAGTCGTCCTTCGTCCCTTCATCTACCTTCTTACGTCTAACTCTTTTTAAAAGGCCAGCTACTACGTCGCGTTTTCGGTCCTCGCGAACGCGCTTGAAGACAAGACGTTCAATCTCACCGGAATCAGCATCGTCAATATCGTGCTGAACTACTTTTACTTGGGCCTGCTGATCATGTGTTTTATCCTGTCGTTGGGGAACCGGCCACAGGGCAGCAAGTGGGGGTACACGATGGCGATTATTTGGTTTGCGGTGATCACTGTTTACATGACGGTCTGTGTTTTTTTTAAATCCCAACTCTTGACGATGGGTGGGGACTCATGAGAGAAACAGATTGCGGCGTCTTTGTTGGCATTCAGGGGGATCGAGAACGCGGCTGCTGAGATACAGGCGCATGATGGACGGCTGTTGACAGTCTCGGATGTGTTCAAGAATTCGGTCTTTAGGAATATCGTGTTTTCATTGTTGGCGACGTTGGGGTTGTATATCATTGCATCGATCATTTTCGTCCGTCTTCTTCTCTTCTTCTCTTCTTTGATGAATGGGAGACTGAGTGACGTGTTTTTCCCCCCTGCAGTTTGAGCCTTGGCATATGACAACGTCGTTTGTGCCGTATTTGTTGATGGTGCCGTCGTACATTGAGGTTTTGAATGTTTATGCGGTATGTCTTTTTCCCCCCTGTGTCATGGGTCGCTGTTTGACTCCATTTCCTAGGGATAGTTTGCGAACATGCACGAGTCGTGGGGTACAGAGGGCGACAACAAGGTCCAGGCGGACCTTTTTGTCGCCCTTATCAACAAGATATATGAGGATGCGATTCACGTGTTGAGGACGAAGCCGGAGAAGGTGGAGCCGAAGAGGGATTTGGCGACGGAGCAAGAGGAATATTATAGAGGATTTAGGACGAATGTGGGTCGTTTCCTTTTTGTTTTTTTTGGGGACGGGTGTTGCTTGCGTGGACCCTTAGCAATGTGAGTTTCCTCTTCGGTTTTCTTTTTCAGGACGAGATATAACCATTGATTTTGTGATTAGGCTCTCCTTGCTGCAGCGATAGCCTATGTCGCATCATATGCTCTGATGCTTGACAATGCTGCACCTTTTTGCCTTACAGGTCTGCGGCGAACAAGGCAAAGGACGGCGGCGCGTCAGCCACTATGGGTGGATACATGGCGCTTTTGCTGTTTTCTGTTGCTGGGCTTGCTCGTACGTCTCGCTTTTTTTTTTTTCTTCCAGAAATATTCATTACGTTCCATAGTTATTCGGTCCATTTGGATCAACGACGTATATGATCGTTCGTTTGTTTGCTGGCAAGTGAAGGGGATGTGGCGTAGACTTGTGTGATTTTCTTTTCTTATCTGGACGTATACAATTTACTTTGTTTCTCTTTTTTTGTTGCTACCAGTAAGTTTGTAGGCCCTGATGGTTCCATGTATGTAATAATTTATTAATCTCCTGCAGACTAGCGATTTATGTATTTAGGACGAGTGATCAGAGCGATGATGATGTTGAATCGGTGTCGACAAATAGTTTTCTATCCGGTTTCTTATAGTGAATTAGAAGCGCCAGAGAACATGCGGTTCAGCGTTTCACTCGTTGCATTAATATTCCTCCAGGCCGCGATGGGTTGGCCTGTTTCTCAGGGGATCTCGGAAGATTAGTAACGATCCTTTCAAGGAATAACGCTGGTGCGGAATACTGAAATCAGTAACCAAATACTATGTACCGACGTACTTACTTCCCTCCAGTCATATGGGACATTTCGAACACAATAAGGAACTATAAAATGTGTCGTGTGACTCGTGTTCGTGGTTCAAGCGTTGATGATAGAATTCGATCGCAAGCCTAGGCCTAGATATCGGCCAAATGTCGTGCTAAAAGCTGCAGCTGCCAGGGGTAGAGATATGTAACAGTTCCATAGTCAAGAATTTCCACCACGGCACGAAGGCTTGGTAATTAGCACCACTCCATTGAAAACACCTTTTCAAAAGAAATTATCGCTCGATGCATTCATCGAGTGTGTTTTCCTATGGCTCTGGTAGTTCATGCAATTGTATGGTCAATCAATTATTATTATTTTAGGCCCCCAGAAATGTTCTCCTTGAAAAATATACCGTGATCTCTCCGGTTTTGGAAAATTCTACATATTGTAATGCCATCCCGCTCCGCCAGCAGGCGCCAGGAACATCGCGAAGGTTTGGACCTGGTCTTATTGTCAGAGGCTATCCATTTGACACGGTTGAGCAACAAGGATTCATGCACATGATTGGACACTTTGAATGTCATGGTCCACGGCTATTGTCTTTAGGACTAATCATGATCTCCGGACGCCACTTCATTCGCTTTCACTTTCAGCTACTGACAAGACAATAAAGGATACTTACTCTGCACCTAAACCTTGTCGGCTTCAGACCGTGTAATTCCTGGACCTATCTGGCAGCGGAATGTTATAAAAACAGGAACAAGACGATAACTGTTCTCCAGGCTCACCAAACCTCTTCGCCCCTCGGACCTGCTCCTCATCATCCTCATCCTCCTTTTCATCCTCCCATCCTCATTGCAAATGGATTCTTTCACCCAAGTCGCCATCATCATCATCGAGGATGACATCTCTGTGCCTTTGAGCGAGAACGACGGAGGATCTGGAACCGGAGTATACTGCGTTATCGCTTGAGATACTCGCGCAACGCACTTGACACGATCTGCATTGACCATCGTTAGTACCCATCTAAACGCTTGCTACGAATTGCAGCAGTGACCTGACTGTCAGTAGAACATTCATGCCGCACGACCAACACTACACCATTTCACCACTCTTCGCTTCACCTTTTCCATGGCACCTCCGTCGGCTTCAAAAGCGGGAGGAAACGATGCACACTGCACACACCCTATTTATGAACTTCGACCTTCTTATTTTAGTACAATAGTTCTTTGCACTGGGAACTGTCATTTTATTCGAGTATTTGGAGGAATTCGCGTTCTTACTGTCGGCTTAGACGAAACTGAACAAAATTATTCATGGATGATGAGACCTCTCGCCGTTGGAATTTTTTGATTTTAAGCTTGTTGGTCGTGGTAAGAGGTGTAGGTATTGCATAAGCCACATTCCCTCCTCGATATCCCCGATCGGTAGGAAAAAACATACCCCTGAGGGGACTCGAACCCCTAACCTCCAGATTCATTACACAGTTGAATAGAAGTCTGACGTCATAACCATTAGACAACAGGGGCCCATCGAGTTCATAGACATTGAGAGGTATATTACATATCACGTGGGTTGCCTAAATAAGGACGGTTACTGGAGTTACTTGCCTCAGTCTGGGACAGCGCTGTCGTTGTGCACAATGAGCACACCCACAGAGGGAATCTTCGTGTCGTCAGCCCTCTCGTCGTCGCCGGATATCGTCAGGGAGTCGACAAGCCTAATTCGTCGCCCCAGTAATGCCAGCGACCATGTTCGCCGTTCCCCAACTCTCGGACGTTCTTTCGATCCCGACGCGAGAGAACGCCAGCGCACAATGGACGTCGACATGGCCCTGCAACTCTCCAGGGCCCGCAGGGAAACTATCAGC
>Ga0307516_10001201_pt1 | contig 36136 bp, 42 predicted proteins | sample 19_EM_MG_FD_203310 | JGI IMG/M metagenome (GOLD analysis project Ga0307516, IMG submission 203310) | Populus trichocarpa ectomycorrhiza microbial communities from riparian zone in the Pacific Northwest, United States - 19_EM | ecosystem: Host-associated > Plants > Roots > Unclassified | place... | reverse complement strand
ATTAGTATATAAACCCTATTGTACAAACTGTATTCTTTAGCTTTGACCTAGGCTAATAACCTATTCTCTGTTCATCCGATCTACTCTCAAACTAAGTGCTCTTGCGAGAGACTTAGCTCAGCTGAACTGATATCAGTGATCACCTTAACCAGAGGGACTCTGACAGAACTAGTGACCGTCCGTATAGTGGGGCTCTAGCTGAACAAGTGACCGTCCATATAGTGGGGCTCTTGTAGATTTAGGCAACCAGTTTGCATGCCTACGAAGACAGAACAGGGACGTGACTAGGGGATAGCAAAGCCGTTACAGTTAAGTGGTTGCCCTAACAGGCTGGAGATGAAGTTTAGGCTACCATATACAATTGAAGGAAGAATTGGGTTCTTACCAGCTTATCTGGAGAGGTCTTCACTGTTGAAGTGATGGAAGTTCCACCTGCAGAGGGAGATGAGACAGATCGGAAGGGTGGAGATGGTGTCTGTGGGACACCAGTGCTGACATTGAAGATGTATTGGAAGTGCCTTGATTCAATGTAAGCAATGAAATGGCTACAGTCTTAACACTGCGGTAATTTGCCTCTATAAATAAGAGATAAATTGAGAATAAACAGCAGAATAAACTGTTGTTGGAAGCGGATTGAAAAGTGTGAGTTCATGGCAAATATCATCAGCTAACTTCATTTTTTTGTCTTCAGCAACTTCAGATACTGTGCAGGTCTGTGAAGCTGACTGAAGTTGACTGAAGAACAAGTCCATGTCTGTGCAGACCTGTGCAGACTTGTGCAGCTACTGAAGTTGCCTGAAGTACACAAGATTTGCTGATGATAGATTCAATGTCTCCCTCTTAAGAATTGTGATATAAATATGCCCGTAAGACTCTATTATATTCACTCACATGGCCCGATCCTGTCCTCTGATTGGTTGATCACAATATCTTCAAGATATAACTGTTTTATAAATCGGGAATAAATACCAGATAACAAGGGGAAGATATTGTTCGTGAATTCTCATATTTATCCAATCGCCAAATTCCGGCACATAACACGATAAATTCCTCCATATATTCAACATAAATCCATCAGTTATTGAGGCAGATTACCACAGTGTAAGTACCGTATGAAGTTTGAATGTTGAACATTGAACACGTATCGGCCGCGTGGGCACTGAGCACAACTCCCACGCTCGCGCTTGAAAGTACTCGTGAGTCAATTGTGAGTTCCCTTCTTTTCCGTGAGTTCCATCCGTGTCATGGGGAGGAACCCCCCTCGAATTGCCTTTAATATCATGAGTTTCGGTTGGACGGAATCATGCCGTTCATTATAATGCCTCGCAATACATGTCGGCCTAAGCAAACCTCTAGAACACCTCATCCTCATCAAACTCCAGTGCTTTCGCCAACGTCCGTTCGCTCTTCCCTCCACCTTCATCCTTACGGTCACGCTGAGCAGCCCCTGAATTGACTGCAGCACTCTTCCGCCGAGAGCCCTCAACCCGCTTGTATAGTGTCTTCAGATCGAGAGTCTGCAACTCAAACTGTCTTACCACCTCCTCCGCCACCGTCCGTTCCAGCTGATCCATCGTCGCATGCCATTTCGCCAAAGGCCCGTCGAGGATCGCCACGACCATGTCGCGCGTGGAGGGGGACATGACGCTCATGAATCCAGGCGAAGCACCGGAGAGGAATGTGGTCGGGTATTGTGCCTGCCGGGCCCGAAGCTGCGCAGGGGAGGAAGACGGGGGTTCAGGGGCGAATGGAATGCGGGACCAGCATACTTCTTTTGCCTGAGCTCGGGTCAGGCAGACGGCACTCAACGCGGGGAGCTTTGCCAGCTCTGTTAGCTAGGAGACGGTGAAGACGCGAACATGTAAGTTTCTTGAACCGTCAACCGAAAATTTTCTAGACTCACCTTCCGGAAGCCAGACCCAACGATTTTCGTTGTTAGTTTGTGCAGCTTGAAATATGCGAGGATGGACTGAATCGTTTCCACCCCCGGATGTGTGGCAAGGCTCTCGTATTGTGTCTTCCTCTTCAGTTCATAGGCACGAAGCAACTATTCCCCATGGTCAGAACATCCTTTCTCATTTTCAACTGGTTGCTGTATCACTTACTGGGCCGACAGGGATGGTGATCACTGTTGCGCCAGCTTCCGCACATGCCGCAGCATGGAGGAGAGTACTCACTCCATACAGGTTCGTGTGTACTCCATGTCGACCCTCTAGTTCCTTAGCGGCCTTGATTCCCTCGTCGGTCGCGGGAATCTGGTACGGGAGGAATCGATGAGACGGGAGTGGATACCAAGAGACACCCAGAAAAACTGACGCTAACGACGATTTTTCCTTGTGGAACGTCCTTCTCCGCGTATAGCTCCACTAATCTCCGGGCGTTCCGCACAATCGACGACGCGTTCTCACATTTGCGCGGATCGACGAGGGTAAATTGGGGTCCGTCGACTCGGTCCAGGACCGCATGCCCCACTTCGACGAGCTAGGTACCATCCGTCAATCAAAAATGAAATGAAAATAGACAGGACACGTACGAAGCGCTCGAGAGAGGCGTTTACCAAGGCAAAGTTGTCGATTCCACGAAGCGTCCTTGTTGCTGCCCGTTCATCGTGGAATCTATCTCACCTATGGTGAGAAACTCACCGCTCATCAATGGTTTGCTTCACAGCCGCCCATAGATGGTACGACACACCCTCGCCCCTTAATGCGGTTGTTAGGCTCTCAAGGCCGATCATGGTTCCGTCGAGATCGTGATATCCTAAAGCTATTCATTCATACTAGCTGTCAGGTGGCACGAAGGGAAACGCGTCATGGAACATACTTTCGAAATGTAAGGTATCCACCATGACCGCCGTATTGCCTTCCTTGAGCGCTTCTTGAAGCCTGACTGATCCTGCGCGATGAGTGCTACCCTGACTTTCATCTACCCGACTCCCTTTGGCAGTTGGCATTTTTTGTTGTCCGCGAAGCTTCCTGAGTGTCGTCCCGTCCAGGGTATCTAAACCAAGACCTGATCAATTGAGGGTCGAGGGAGATGTTCGAGAGAGCCGCGTTTCTAGAGGAATGGAGACTAAAACCGTCCACGAACAATGTGGGCTTTGGCCGTGGCCATGGCAGTGGCATTGACCACCATGGCCATGATTATGGGAATGACCATTGAAGGCCAAAGCTGAGAGGACCATCGTGGTCAAGTCGTGGTCATGTGCAATCAGACTGTATATGTAATTGAAACGCCATTCCCGACTAATCACATTCGCTGAAATCCCTGCTCGACAGACAAAATGCCCGAGGTTGGATCTGTAGACTTGAACTCCCCGGCGTTGGACACGTTCCCATACTCAATAGCGGCCAAGCCGAATCGAGTGGCCACACGATTGGCACACGATGCACCTTCAGGGACTTGCATAACTTTAAAATAACTGTGGCACAAATCTTATGCACTGATCCCGATCAGGCGCACGACTCCACGAGCGTTTATTACGAGAATGTCGTTACCATGCCGATCTTTGTACTTACAGCCTGGCAGATGTCGAGGAATGCCTGCCTCGTGCTATGAATCTGATACATCGGTTATATCGGATATAAAATTTAACTTGGATAACGTTATCAGAATGCAGAAACATTTTCTAGACGGGTACGCGCGGTTTGATGCCAACCAGTTGACGAAAACATAGTCTGTACGCCAAGTTTGGTTAAATCACGTAGTACTATTACTAGTACATCGGATGTACATAGATAGGCCTAAATTTCCATGATAGGGCGCATTTGCTACAAGCTTGATGTAATTAGCTCGTCGAAGGTCTACATACTCTAGGACATGGGATCATAGGACCCGGGCTCGTCACCTATGGAGGTGATGGCCGCTGCCGCCGCTGCGGGAGGCATAACTGTTATGCCACTGGTTGTCCAGGGAAGGGTGACTTCCGTGGTCTATTGGTTCATGCGCGTATGACGGTGTGGAGTGAGATCCATATTGGTCATGTCCGTTATGGTGTGACGAATGGTGGTGTGATGACTTTTCAAGGAGGTATGATGAGTGTTTCAGGCGAATCACAGAAGGTTCGGGGTCACTCACATACCGCTCATTCTCCATCTTCACCGAGTCATATTGATGCTGGCGATGTGTATGTGGGTAGGTCGTCATCATCTGGGTACCCGACGGTCGGTGGGTGAGGGAAGGTTGCGAATGGTCTTGCATGGCGGCGGGCTGAAGAAAAAGAACATCACTAGGATCCAAATGGTTCCCTTGACTGAAGATGGGCGGGGATAGAAGAAACACTCGCCGAAAACGGAGGTGTAGAGGCTGAACTGGTGGAAGGGGTGTTTGGCATCTGGAACCCGGGCGGGTTCAGGGTAAACATCGGGGATCCGTTGGCTTGGATATTGTGGGAGGATGAGGTGGCGGGGGTGTAAGAGTATTGATGGGATGTTGGTTGTTGGGGTATCGTCAGCGGTGGTGGGCGGGCATGTTGGGGCCCGTTTTCATTCTCATGCTAGATCTCGAGTTTACCTAGTATCCACTAGGAAAATAAAAGACCAATACGTACGATATACGTTCCATCGAGTGTACCAAGGATCTTCTTTCTCTTGAAATTGTGATCGGACGACCGCGCATCTTGGAAGGGTGAAAGGGCAGATCGGCGAGGTATTTCTGATAAGAGATTGCGTCCGTTGGTCGCCAGCATCCGCCGCAGATCCTCGTTCTCCTTCTCCAGCCTGATGTTTTCCTGCTCCAGTTCCCGAATCTTGACGAGAGGGGGTGGCATGGCTTCCAGGTCTTCAGGGCTATATCCAAGAGCCGTCTGAAGTTTCGTCACCGTCTGCTCCAACTATGAATGGCATCGGTATGGACTAAATGGATGGTCGACCAGACACCGCTAGCAAGGACGTACTTGTTCGATGTAAGCTTTCCGTTTTGCGCGATGCCTCGCTTGTGCTTTTGCATTACGGCTACGCTCAGGCCGCTGCTCTTGATGGAGCATATGGTGGCTCGTTACGGACGACATGATGTGGATAACGTAAGTCGGGGTAGAGGGATTCGGCAGTAGTGGAGGAAACGGAGAGAGCTCTTATATCAACTGGGTCCTTGTTCATTTTAAGTTTGGCCCTTGAGTGTGTGTTGCTCTCCTCGATCGGGCGAAGATAACCCTCCTGAATTGAGGCAACCCTGTATCATGGACCCTGGGCCTGCTTGTCCCATTTGGAACCGGCGCCTGATAATCCGGATTCCGGACAGTTCGCCTCGGTTCGCTCCATGACCTACGGCTAACGTGTTGAATTTGGGGGACCGTCGTGCGGGAGGTTCAACATGCCGTGGTCTACATGTTTTGTAGCCCTCACTTGGCATCCCCCGACATACGCAGCAGATGTTGCGGCATCATGGCCGTTACACCATTTTTGCGGTGCCTGCTTCTTCTGATCGGCGATCACTTGTGTTTCGCAAATTGCCAGTATCTGGATGGAAATTTCGTACTCCGCGATCCTTATCTATTCATCTGTTATATATGTATCCTGTCAATCGAGGAGTCATTAAATCCTGGAAGAAAATTGACTCATCGCAGTCAGTCCATTCTGTCTGGAGTGGACCGAACGTCCGTTTCCGACTATGAAGCTGCCTATAAAACCTGGTCGTGAGATCCTTTCTCATAGAATGGCCAGTATCAATCTCACACCTGGGAGGATGCACGAATTGTATACCACTCTCCGTTTTTTATGGTTGCGCATATGGGCAAGGGTTTAATGAAAGTCGATGATGGTCGGCTAGGTCTTTAGCCGTAGCAACTGGACAGTCTGGATGGAGGTCATCATACGACCTCTCAAGTTACATCCAGGAGATCGACTTCTGTCCGTCATAGCAAAGTTCCGTGTATTTCCAGGGAACTTCGCCTTATATAGTAAGCTTCGAATTTTGCTTTGTTCGTCTTGAACTAATGCCAATTGGTCGCCTATGGAAACGATATCACCGTGATGAAGGAGAGTTAGGTCCGAGGATCGCGTGCGAACTCAATTGAAAAAGGAGGATTGGGAGTCTAAGGGATACTCAAGTCACGAGTACCTTGAAGGTACTCCATGATGACCCCTTCGTCGCTGGGCCAGGCTCCAGAATGCTTTGTATATTTAGACAATGCGAGACGTGGACACTCACGGCAACTTGCGTAGCTGTTAGACTCGTTAGAAACCGCTTGCAAGGGATAAGGTCCCGAATTTGATGCGACGGACCATCAAGCATCAAGATCAAGGGTAGTCAGAGCTTGTGAACGGTGGAGACTGGGCTCTGGAGGTAAAAGCGCGTCTCAGGATACTGTATTAACCCTGTTGATCGGACTTGGCACCAGACTTCGATCAGAAGAGCCCAACTCACCTGCCTGCAACTTTCCCAATCCCTCTGCACAAGAAAAACGGCCGTAATTAAATATCACAATTTGCTATCCCACGCCATTTAATCCCGATGGTGAGTCAGAAGACAGTCATGTGGCAAGGGTTTTAATAAAACCCTACCCTGCCATCTTTCCAGGTTCCGGTTTATCTCAAGGACGGCGATCACGGTGGCAGTCCCGAAGCGATATAATTCCATTTCGTCGGTCGAGGTGATCAGAAAAATTGTGGCTCCCATTTTACTTTGATGAACTGTCATCCAAACCGCCCATTCCGGGCATAGCGCACAGCATCATTAGAGGGGTTGAATAAACGGAGAAACCAGGTAAACCAATATGGATGACTCGCTGATTCTGCTAATGAGTCCATTGTGGATCATGGTATGCACATATCGACAGAGGAGCGTATCAGAGGCAGTGTATGGGTGTGAAGGTATCCAGAGGATCCTTAGTCCTCATCATCGTCTTCGTCCGAGATTACCAGACGCACGCGGTTCCTCTTCGCGGGGGCGGGCACGATCATCTCGTCCGCGTTTACGGAAGGTGATCGCCTATGATCCACCTCCGCTTCATCTTTCTGCCTAGGTGATTGGGATACAGGGAGAATTCGGGGTAGCTTAGCGATGGCCCTGGGTCTGGGTCGCGGTGGCAAGGGTGCGTCGGAAACCGCTGAAATCTCGCCGTCATCGGAGTTACTGTCCGTAGCAATGTTGGCGTGTGAGGAGCCATGGTCTTGTGCGGTCTCCCATTCCCCCTTCTGCTTTTTGTTCGTGGACAAGTCTTTCTTCCCCTTCCGGCGCCGCTTCTTTGTGCCTGTGGGCTTCATCGTCCCAATACCGCCTCCTTCACGCGCTGCAGCTTCAATCCTCTCACGCATAGCTTTCTCCTTTTCCAGAAATGCGTCCATACCCCCGTATTCTTCATCGCTATCTTCAATGAACTGTGCCGATTTATATTGTGTGGCTTCCTTCTTCTTCTTCTGGTTCTTCTTTCTTTTTGGTTCGTCCTCATCGAGAATCACGTCTTCATCGCCAGAAGATGGGGAAGGGGAACGAACTCGACGTCGGCGCCGACGCTTCTTGCTGAGGAGCTGCGAGGCTTTCTTGCCTTCGAGGTCGAAAGGTGTGTCGAGGAATTGGTTGATCACAGTGAGGGTACTTGAGAGGTCTGAAGGCGCAATGTCAGCTGGAACGTACCATTCTGGTTCGTCGGCATCTAAATGTCAACGAGGTCAGATACACAGCGCGAGGGTAAGACTACAAAACTCGCCTTCATCCAGGATGAAGAATTTTGCGAGGCGGAAAAGCAACTTAAGACGAGAGTTTTTCGTTGCCGCATCTGCGTGCTCGTCGTTTAGATAGGGTATTACTGGGGAGATATGGATGTCAGACGCGGCACGCTGAGTGAAGGCCGCCACTCACGATAGTCTTTGATTTTAGCCATGGCGTCGTCGGATGGTTTATTGAGCCGCCCAGCAGTAACAGCTTTGAGATCGTCGTCGGACGGTTCTTCATCCTTCAAGTCCGTCTCTTCAATGATTCTTTCACGTTGCTTGATGACCACGCGCAAGATCTGACAAAAGAGAAAACTCATCAATCATCGTCAACCACCCATGCAAAAAACCATACGTCTTTCGTCCAATCCACCAGTTCTCTTCCACCGGCTTCCACGAGCGCCGCAATCGCGATCCCCAATTGATCACTCCAAGAATAGCCTTTCCTGATTTCGACCTCCTGAGGAAACCTTGTGTCCTCCACGGTTTTTTTCTCTCGCTTTCCCTTTGGTTCGGGCTCCCAACTTGAGAACTGCTTCCAGTGTCCCCGGCTTTTTGGGTAAAAAGCCTGGTATAGAAGAATATGCGAAAACGCGCCCGAAAAACCGTCTGACCGAAGACTCACCTCGATCGCCAAAAACGGCTCCTCAACAAGAGCTTTGAAGAACTGGCGCAAAATGAACGTGATGAGGTTCACCAGATCTTTGTAGGGTTGCTCCTTCGGGAAGGTTTTCTGATCGGCTAACAGCATCTTGAATAGATCTAGAGTGGAAACCTGTGTAGAAGGAACAAAGGGAAGGACCAAAGAGGGCAAGAAAGCGAAATTGAGCCAACTCTAACGCCGCCATGCGGAATAAGAACGGAAAGATGACGAACTTTGAAAAACAGGCCTTCGGCTTTAGCTCTGACAGCCTGTCGATGTAGCAAACTGACCACACGACGCATCGATTCGGACGAAGTGAATTCCTTGTAACGCGCCAGATAGGTCAGGAGAGTGTGTGTTATGTCAGCATGCGCGAATTTCTGTCAATGGGGAAAGGAGTGAGCTCCTAGATAGGACATGGATGAGAAGGAGTACCATCTCAAATGCTTCAAACGTGAACATCGTCTCGTGGATCATCTCTTCCTGTTCCTCTACTTCCTCCTCGACATCGGGGATCTCCTCACCCTCGTTTACCCCTATATGACTTTCGTCAGCAGGGAAATGTAAATGAGCGCAAGCGAATAGAACCTTTTGCACCCCTCTTCTTGCTAGACTTCTTCTTCCGGACGTACATATCTCCATCCTTCTTCGACTTGCCCCATCGCTCCAGCATCCGCATCAACGCATAGGCGAGATGAAGGCTTGATTCCAGGTACGCGAGGGACTGCGTCCCTGGCTTGTACGATCGAAGGCTCTCAAAAGCGATATCAAGGACTTCACCGTTATAAATGATCTGCCGCTGCAAAATGTCCGCGGCATCCTTCAACACCGGGTCTGTGATATCACCGGTGGACATGGCCTCGATGAGAAGAAGCAATTGCAACAGACACTCAATCCCCGTTTGGAGCTCCGTCCATTGTTTTGGCTAAGAACGCGTTAGTCTGGCGTGGGGGAGGTCAAAAAGATTCACCTTTTCTTCGACGGCCTCCCGCATCCGCTTCAAAACCCAGACGATCCAGACGGGTTCCGTGACCTCGGCAACGAGTCCGAAACCCCAAATTTGGTTCTGTTCCCCGTTTGTCGTTTCTTTCCCTCGCATGGAGAGGAAAAACTCAAGAAACCATTTCGTGACAAATAAGAGGCGGAGATTATCTTTCTCGGTGATCTTCGCCCTCTCCGATCGAATATCCCTGAGGAGCGCAGCAAGGAAGGCTTGAGAAAGAAACACGTGAGACAGACGTCCTACACGGCGAAATAGCGGCAATCGAGGAACACACAATTGAAACATGCCTGCACAAACTCGTTCGCAAACCCCTGCAGAATATTCCTAGCTTCCATGGAGAGGTTATCTTCGCGAGTGAGTTCATCCAGTTTGGTGCCCTTTTTTGCCGTGTGACGCTTGGTGATGTCCAAAATACTGCCTGCCTCGCGATTGATGGCTTGTTGACGGTGAAGGACAAAAGCTCGCGAAGCGACAGGGTCAGGCTCGGGGTTCCCACGTACCTCTCCGATATCGGACTCGCGCGGCGGCGGCTTCTTGTTCGGGTTCAGTTTGACGGCGATGGTCGTCCCAAAGCGTGAGTGGCGTGAGCTCGCTTTGCGGGAATGCTCTTTCCGTGTGCGTTCCTCTGCTGCTAGAAGACGGTGCAACGCTTGCGTGGGTTGCTGTTTTTTGGGCATGAGATTTTGATGGTCCGGACATTCGTATCGAATGCACGTACCTTGGCCTGGTCCATCACCAAGTTTGATGGCTTCACTCCACGGAACAGAAGGTAGAGAATTTCGAGAACAAGGGTGTTCCATCCATTCAACAAAGGGTCGTTGTCAGTGTTAGCGGCGATAGTCAGAAGCAACTTCAGGGTGTGGGTTTCTGAAAGAGCCCGGACTAGCTTGGTTTGGAGTGAGGAGAACTCTGCTTGATCAGAGCTGAGGTGCGTGTTGAAGGGTAGATCCTTGATGAAGGCGAGATTCCGAATTAGATGCAGCACCACGTTGATGATCTGCCCATCGCGCTCCTGACGTTCCTTCGGAAGCTTCGACAGGGGGGCGAGTATGATCCCAAACAACGCCTCCATCACCCCTGGCTTGAGCAAGGCCCCCTTGTAGTGCAGATGACTGTGAATCAGTTGGGTGTAGTCCGTGCCTTTATCCAGCTCGTCGTCAAGCTCCTTCAACTCCTCCGCCATATCTATCGGCCACGTCATCGCCGTCATCAGATCCGCACACGCAATCGCCCGCTTGTCCTCGACCAGCCCCTTCCCCGCAGTCGCCAGCAGAATCGGGACGAGGTCATTCGGGAGGACGCGGGTCTCCCAGAAGATGCGGGCGACGGTACGGTCGTCATCGGTGTCGTCTTTCCGCCAGAGTTTCTTGAGATCTTTGAGGCAGCCATTCGCTTCGTCGCCCATGCGGTAGCCGACATCCGGCTCGTATCCACCGAGTGCATGTACGACTTGGCGGATGAACGGTTCGAGGATGGAGCGCCTGTCGATGACACCTTCGGCTTCCGACTCGTCTGAGGTGAGTTCTAGGACTTCTCGGTCAACCATGGTTTTAGTGTCGCGCCGTCTGAGCAAAAAAATGTTGTCACGCTCGCGACATGTCACGCAGCTATGGTTGTGATGCTGGAGAGATATTATAATTCACTGGCACAGCGACTCAATGCATTCTACGCACAGATAAACACTGGGGCGTGGTGTGTGGGACTGAAATAGCGAGTAGACCAATACGATACTTAGGGAGTGTTGAAACTTCTCGTCGGCTCCCTTTGCTCGTAAAACTGGCAAATGTCTTGTTGCTCATTTTTCGGGTACAAAACTGAATTTTTTTATGCCGAGAAAAAATAGCCCCTTGTGCTTGTAAGACGGGTAAAAACAACCCCCCTTGTAACTACGTACTTGGTGGACTTTCGACTTAGCGTTTTTCGATGTTGTTGTCCCCGCTCGGCAACGTCCGGGAGATGATGGTACTTCTTCGTCGTCATCTACACTCTCTCTTCCACCACCACCGCCGTTGTCGCACTATCCCCACTGTCACTGACGATGACGAAGATGGTGCCATGCACCAATAACCGCCTCACCTACCACAACCTCCCACTCCACACTGTCGCTACCACCTCTCATCGCCGCCATCCCCATGCTGGTCGCCGGTAAGCATCACTGTTGCCCCTCACCACCACCGCTGACCACGGGTCACCCTATAGGGATCCCGCCGCTGCTGTCCGAACGAGGGTTCTATGGTGCTTGGTGGCTATGGTGACTATGGGGGCTATAGGGCTAGAGCTCTGTGATACTATGTGACTATGGGCACTGTGGGTACTACGGAATTTGTTTGGTTGCTATGGAGCTAAGGCTGCTTACTATAACATACTACGACGAAAATCAGGGTTTGCTGATGTACTTTATGTCAAGTCGCACGACGATTCAACTTGATTTGATGCGTCTCAACACTCACACAGGTCGTGCCGTTTTTGGCACCCGCAGGTCAACCCGTTAATTCCCTAAGTATGTTTAAATAAACCTTTATATTCATCCGATCTATAATTTACCGCCTATGGATTCAGCCCTACGCACCTATGACATCGGACTAGAATTTCTTCGTAATCTCCACCGACAGACCTCCCTCTCCAAGGTCCACCCTCTCCGCATCCCACCGCCCGCCTTCCCGTCGTAGTAGTGAGTCAAGAGGCAAAACGTGCCGACCAAATCGCCCCCACGATGTGTGACGATTTGGTTGACAAATTCCACATCGCATCAGTTCGTATCGGTCCACAGCAACACGAGATGCCAATCGGCCCTCCCCCCCCGTAAGTCTCCGATTTGCCCGATATCAAACGGCGCACCGTAGTTGGTTTTTGGGGACCTTGATCCAACCCCAGGTAGGGCATTTCCATTCCGTCACCCCAGGCATCCCTTTTTCCCTCGACATTTGACTGCGACCACCGACCACTCTCGCGCTGAAGATGAGAAACTAGTTGTCTCCTATTGACGATGCGAACCGTCTATTGCGCCGACTCTTATCCTCCTACAATCCGGACTATGGGTTGGGTCATATGAGCCCCAGCATCTATGACACTGCCTGGGTCTCTATGGTCTCGAAGGATGGTTCATGGCTCTTCCCCCTCCGCGTTCGAATACATCCTGGAACACCAAGCTTCTTTTGGAGCCCGGGAATCCCATTCCTCCGCCATCGACGCTATTCTGAACACTCTCGCCTCGCTGCTCACAATGAAGGTCCACAATAGGGACGGCCAATTTGATGGGTCTATTTCAAGAGCTATAGTCTTTCTCTCTTCGTGCCTCGGCTCATGGGATGTCTCCTCCACCGATCGTGTTGGGTTCGAAATCACCGTTCCTTCGTTGCTCAACGCGCTCTCCAAACTCGGCATAGAGTTTTCCTTCCCTCAGCGTTCGCTTTTGATGGATCTCAATGACGCAAAGCTCACGAAAATCCCACCTTGTGTAGTCTATGACCTCGGCACACCGCTATTACACACTCTCTCGAGGGTCCTATTGGATATATCGATTTCGATCGAGTCGCCCATCATAAACGTCATGGGTCATTCATGGCATCACCGGCCTCGATTGCCGCGTATCTGATGAACACATCGATATGGGATGATGAATGTGAAGCATACTTGTCGGCGGTTTTATCCCGAAGTGAGCCCCACGATGAGGGTTCGGTTCAGTGCGCTTGGCCCACGACGTTTTTTGAATTCTCATGGGCAAGTCTTCTTCAAGTGTCCAGCATGCCACCTTTCTGACGTTTCATAACCTCAGGTCGTCTGCAACCTTCACGATGCAGGGATCGAGGTTGACGTCCTCGACCTGGATGTAGTGGATGTCATTCGAAAAGTTCTGAAGCAAGGGCTGGAGGAAGGCAACGGCATTGTTGGATTCGGTACTGCTCCCGTTTCTTGGCTTGACCATATGTCCTAACTGAGGATATAGCACCAAATGTACTTGCGGACGCAGACGACAGCGCAAAGGTTATCACCGCCCTTACTCATCTTGGAATCCCGACTACGGTCTCGGCTCTGTGCCACGCTTTTGAACTCGACACGCATTTCCAGTGCTATGGATTCGAGAGAAATCCGAGCGTCACTGTTCAGTGCAACGTCCTCTCAGCATTTCTTGGAGTGTTCGACAAGTCTGGAGAAGGTGTCTCGGTCGTTCTGAGCCAGTCTATTTACAAGGTCGTTGCGTTCATCTCGGAGACATTCTGGACTACAAGCGGGGACCTTTATGATAAATGGGTATATCCCTTCTTCCCATGTCAGATCCGGCAGTTTGCTGAAGATAATCTAGCATACCTCGGGGTTATATGCTTTCCTCCTGATAGCCCAGAGCTTGACAAGATTTATGCTTCTTTTTGATAAGGGTCATTTCCCCGGTTGTCCTCAACTCATTGTACAGACAAAGGCGCCTGTCGCGCTCTTTCAGATTCTCATCCGCCTCCTTCAGGCACAGCATGACGACAGTCCGTGGGGTTCATGCGAAGAGACCTCATACGCTCTTCTTGCTCTGGCGTCCTTGTCCTCTCTGCAGTTCATGTCGATCATGGTTCCCACTATTCAGATCGCTCTCGATTCGGGTCAGCGTCTCCTCTCTAAGAATGTGATAGAACAGGAGACAAGCGACAAAGCTTGTCTCTGGATCGATAAAGTCAATTATCGTATTCCTCCCCTGTCATATTCGTATGTCCTCGCGGCCCTCTACGCCACTTCAGTCCCAGTCCTTGGATATTCGCCTTCAATGACGCGAGAGATTGACCGCCTCGTTCTCGTTCCAACTCAGAAGGTCAATCATTTCCTACGTTTCTACCGGAAGCTCCCTATCTATCGGGAGTGTAAGGATTGGCAACTGCTTGCCTATATTGCCGAGGGCTATCTATACTTACCGGCCCTGATTGACCTGTCCAAGTCGGAACTGGGCCGAACAACCGTGCCGCGGCATCTCGAATGTACCGCCTTCGCCTGGGCAAGTGCGAACAGATTAACGAACAGATACTCTAGTCCGCAAAATTGCTTCTTTGCCATGACCCTCATCGGCGTAGTCGTACGTCATCTTTCCCCCTTTGCGAGATAAAATAAAGATGTTATTTTGCAGTACGAAATTGACGAGTTCTACGATTTGACGTTGCGCGATGGAGGATCCGAGGTACATTCAATTCTGCGAACGTTTTTGGACGACATCTTCGATGCATTGAATGAAGGAAAAGATGTCAGGGATATTGAACGATTCGGAACTTCCTATCCAGCAATTTTCCGAGATCTGCACAAGTATATTTGTTTCGCCGTTTACTATCCCTCGGTGCAAAAAGCCTCTGATTATGACCAGGGCCATTCGCGACGAGAACTGAAGGCCTGCCTGGTCGCCATGACGCAGCAGAATGAAGGCGGAATCCGTTATGCCGCACAGTCGCCTGGGAAGCGGTGTTTAAGTGTCCCAGCGTCCTACATGAAGTGGGTTCGAACTGTGGGATCGGAGACCGTTGGCGCCGCTACCATTGGTTCCGCCTTCATCTGCAACCTCTCCCGGAGTCGTGATACGGACATCTTCCAGACGTCGCAGCTCAAGTTCATCGCGCAGGATTGCGTGACGCACATCGGCGTCCTCGCCCGCATTTGGAATGACTGGAGTAGCATGCATCGTGACATTGCCGAGTTTAACATCAACACCGTGCATTTCCCCGAATTTTCAGGCCTAGACGAGACGCAGATAAGGGGTGGGATAGAGAGGATTACGGACTATGAGCGGAAAATGATGATTATATCACTCCAAGAGTTGCGGGAGAGAGCGAAGAAGGTTGTAGGTGAACGGAAGGGTGATGCATGCGTCGACGCATTTGAGCTGTTTTTCAGGGCGAGCGAGGCGTATAATGCGATTTTCATGTACAAGGACTTGGGCGCTGCGAAGCTCAATGGACAAACCCCTCTGTAGCTCGAGTTTCCCACTGTGTATTATGTTTGTATTTTTTTCTCCCACATACGTGCTCTCTGGCCAAATATTCTCCCACCTATCAATTTCTCCCGAACTTCATGGGTTATGTTTATAGATGCGGGTGACGGAGTGATGGTTGAAATATCGGTTATACTTGTCCGAAGCGTCATAAGTATACTCTTACTTACTGTTGAATTCGTCTGCGTGGGAAATCTTATCACCCATCAGCTTCTCCACCCTCATGACTCCCCTTTCTCTATGGATCCAAAATGCGCCCAGACGTGCGTCCAACCCAAATCTCTCATCTTCCCCTACGCTTGTAACCTTTTTCTACCTCTAGAATCGAGGAACTTGAAACTTTCATCCAACGACAACGTTCTCTTCTCAAACACACTCACGCCGACATAGCACGACTCCACGTGCTCAGAACCGAAGCGGCAGAGAACCCCTCCAACTTTCTATCCACCCTCTCTCTCAAGAAAGGACCCATACTTGGCTTGACAAATCTATGTGATGCCAAGCTGAGCATCCCTCCCGACATCGACTGGTCCCTTTTTAAATCCCACGGTACGTTCCCATCTTGGCCAAAAAACCCCAATATCGACGCATACGATCACAATAGACCCAACCCCACTGCAGAACCTCACCATCCAAATCCAACAAACCCACGCACAGCGCACCCAACCCCACCCCACCCAACACACCGCCCTCTCCGACCTCCAACTCCTCGTCAAAAACGCCCGACGGGCCATCCTCGACCCCGTCCTCTCCCTCTTCGATCTCACAACGGACCAAGACGATGAAGCAGTAGAAACGGAAGACGCCCAAATCCTGGACCCAGCCGAAGCACGAAGAGAGCGTGAGCGCCAGAAACTACGTGAGCTCAAGAAGCGCAGGATCCGCACGACGTACGGCGGGCTTGGGCTCCTCCCGCAAGCGGGGGTGTATATCCGCAGGGATGTGGATGATGAGAATGCAGAGGTGGATGTCACGCTTGATGGGCGGGTTGGAGAGGAACAGGGGGAAGTGTCGTCCTCTTTGAGAAATGCTCTGCCCTCGGCCCGCGCGCGGAAGCCGACGTCCAAAGCTAAAGCTATGCCCCTCTCTGACCTTCGCACTCGCACCGTCCCCGTGCCGAAACGCCAGAAGGACATCGAAGAGCGTTCCACACCCACACCCCTCTCCTCCACCTCACAAGCTCCGAGACGCAACCCCGGAAAATCAAAGTCTGACACGTACAAGCAGGCGTGGTCTGACGCAGAACAACATCTCCTTGAACAGCTTTTGGAGCAGATCCCGGATGGGGAGAAGAACAGGTATGTGACCGTGTCTTTTTCGTCGTTCTTGTTTTTTCTTTTGGAGATGAGCTGATGTATTGAGAACAGATGGAAACAGATTTCGCGTGCGATGGGCGGGAAGAGGACGCCGAGACAGGTGGCCAGTCGGGTGCAAAAGTATTTTGAAAAGTTGAAGAAGTTTGGGGTGGGTGTAGATGGTGAGGCCGAGGGGTGACGTTGTGTAACTTGCAATATCCTTGCTGTCCCCTCACTCTCAATGGTCTATATAAGCTTCTGCCACTGAAATTACCCAAAGTCCCCCTTGATTCATTAATCAGGCGAGTCCGGACAGCGGGACTACAAAGCCGGAACCGCTTTGAACGTGTACCGCAACCGGCGCGTCTATGTGTAAGCCCGCGACATTAGTGAGACATGACATCGCCATCGTCGTGCTTACAAGTCGCTTGACTAGAACCTATAAAGCTTCAACTTCGCCTCCCTTCTTAGCCAAACTGTCGTAGAAATGGCTCAAACGATTCTCGTAGGTCTTTCCCAATGCACCCTTTCCCCTACGGTGTTTCTAACCTTTCCCTTCAAGGTGACTGGCGCCACTGGATTCCTAGGTGCCCACATCGTAAGCGAGGCCCTCAACAAAGGGTACCGAGTCCGCGCGTGAGTCACTCCGCCTCCTACTACTATGATTGTATTTCTGAAATTGGGGGGAAATCTACAGAACAGCCCGCGCCCCCAAGGTCGAACAGCTTAAAAAAGCATACGAAAAATACGGCGACAGGTTTGACACCGTGGCCATCTCGAACATAGAATCGGATCAGTTCCCGGAGGCATTGGAGGGCGTGCATGCGGTCGTGCATAGTGCGAGTCCGCTTCCGAGTAGGGCCAAGCCGGAGGAGTTGGTTAATGTGAGTTTTGCATTGCTTTGGAAAGGTAGGGTGCTGATGTTAGGATACCAGGCAACGGTCGAAGGGATGATGAACCTCGTGAAACAGGTCGAGAAGGCGGGGATCAAGAGGATTGTGGATGTCAGCTCGATCGCAACCGTTGCGCCGAATGAGAGGCAGTCGTACACGGATAAAGGTAGTGCTTATTAATACTTTGGCAGATCCTCAGGCTCATGTCACTTTTTTTTGCAGACTGGTACCCGGCGACCCGAGAATCCGTCCCCAAGGGGACCCCGATGGCCGCATACCGCAGTGCCAAGACCCTCGCCGAACAAGCTTTATGGGAGTTTGCAGATGCCCACCCTCATCTGGATGTAACAACCGGTACAAAAAAAAGCCTCTCTATTTCCATCTTTTCTGACAGTTGTACATACTAGTGAACCCGTCATTCTTGTACGGCCCGTTCGCGGACGAATTCCTCCTACCCCCGGCCAACTCTGGTATTTCAACGAACGACCACATCCAAAACCTCCTATCACCAAATGGAACCTTCCCGTCCTCAGCAAGCTATACCGACGTGCGCGACGCTGCCAAAGTCGTCGTCCGCGCGCTCGAAAGCCCACCGACGTCCGTGGTGGGGAGGAAGCGCATCGTGCTGTCGTCCCCCTACGGACTCGATTTCCGCAAGGCGATCGATTTGATCAGAGAGAAGAGGCCCGAATTGAGGGAGAGGCTTGTGGGTGTGGAGGGGGTGCCGGTCTACGCGCGTGATCGTGCACCGATTGATTTTGGGAGGGTGGAGGAGGTGGTGGGTATGAAGAGGGAAGAGTTTGTACCTCTTGAGGAGACGATTTTGGAGGCTGTGGATGCGGTTGTGGGGGTTGAGAAAGCTTGGGAGGCGTTGGGGTACGAGGTGGTGGTAACAAAGCCTGCGGACTGAGGATGCATGTACAGATCAAATGACATCACATCAATGTTCTCGGGCCGAGTGATTAGCGTATGTAAGCCGGCCGTAAAAATAGCCGATCAGGGTCACGTGATCTCTCAGTTTCTTGGTTGTCGCCAAACTTACCCTCTTTCACTCTTGCATCTGCCACGTCTCCCGCCCACCCTCGTTCTACGCACGAAGCCCCTCCCTCATACCCACAACCATGGCTGGAAAATTCGATCCTAAAAACGCTCAGAACCTAGCCGAGGTGCGTTGTCGATCCCTCTTCCCACCAGCGATCCTCAAACCCGCCTTGTGGAATAGATCGAGAAACAGTGAGTCGCCTCGGCGCTTGTTGTAGTCGGTTCAACTGGTGTGACTTACGTGGTGAATGGATAGGTTCGCTGTAAAGGCGGTTGAGCAGGCTCAGGTACGTTGTCCCCACCCCGCGCTCCGTTTCCCCGCTCACCATGTCCCGCCTTTACACAGACGTACTGGAATCTCCTCGAAAAGGTCCCTCCACGCGATCTGCGTCTAACCAAGTGAGCATTCCCTCCCTGGTTTTGCCTCGCTACAAGAATATCCCCGTCCAGGTTGGACGACGAGATATTCGAGCACACGCTCAAGACCTTTCCTGAACTGGCCGAAAACTCGCATGAGAAGCTCACAAAGATGGACGAGGACTGGTTGAAGAGCGAGGATGGCAAGAAGCGATGGAGGGAGTTTATCAATTCGTTTGGGTCTTTTCTTCTTCCTCATCCGACTTGTTCATAACGTTCTGATTAGGTACGAGAAGAAGGTCAAGGATTATAATTTCGGATGCTTGATCAGGACGGACGCGAGGGGGGAGTATGGGGAGACCAATACCATGTTTGGTGCGTCATCGGCTGTGAACTTTCTCTTGGTCTCTCAACGTCCTTCTTTTGGCAGTCACGCGGCTTCAGGTCGGTCGGGTTGCACCCAATCCACAGGGGGTATTGGCTGACTTTCTTTTCCTCTCGCCGGCGTAGTTTTACGCATTTGAAGTATGTTTCTGGCCTTGCCTTCTCGTTTGCTTCCTTCCGCTGACCGAATTTGCAATCCAGATCGCCAGGAATCGATTAGGACTCAATGACGCTGCGCACGAACTCGCGAAGGAAGAAGCAAAGAAGGATGCCGCAAAGGAGAAGGAAAAGGCGGCGGCGAGTAAGAAGAATAGCAAGAAGTAATCGTCGTTAGAGCGGGCCAATTTTTTTGTTTACTTTTTGGTATGTGATTCACGTGCAGTACTTGGAGCGTTGGGATAGTTTGTTGACGGGGCGTTGCAGGGGAGTGTACGAACCCGTATCAGATTCTATAAAGATTATTTCATAATATCAGCGGCATCGCGTATCGTTAACGGGAGTCCATCAATCATCGATTTTATCGGTGTACATCGAGCTTGTCGACATGCATCAATGCCTCACCACATCGGCCGTCTTGTCACATATCTTCGAGTATGTATACACAGAGAAAAGTGGTCTCAAGGACACGGGCTGCGTTAGCCCTGACATGCCAAACCTTTCGAGGACCCGCGCTCGACATTCTTTGGCGGTCGTTGCCGAGCTTGGTGCCCTTGGTGAGATGTCTACCCAGGGATGCGTATGGGATGGGGCGGGATTTTGACGGGGAGATGGCAATGGTGCGCCGAATGGTTTCTTCGTCATTCGCGACTCCTTAGATCGGTGTATGCAAGATGCCTACACGTCTCCTCGTAGACGAGGACTTTTGTCGCTGCAGGTCATACGTTCACCGAGTCCGACATATCGGGAGGAAATACCCAGATGATGGTCTCTCGTGGATGACGACGAGGGGCTGTAATCTTCAGAGATCGTTTTAAAATCTCCTTGAGCGCTACGGAATCATTCTTCTCCATCAGTTGCGATCATATATGGGAAGGGACTGGATCGACTCTGTGACATTTCACCGCATCATCGGCCCTCGCGTCGTAGAGGTGGCCTTTTCGGGTCGGTATTCACCCAAGCCACAGTGGGGGCAGAGGCCGTTGGTGGTTGGTTTATCGGAGTCTCTCCGGGCGTTGCGATTTTACGGGGACTACCGGTTCGATCTTTCGAGATTGTACCCCGTGCTGCTAGAAGCTCTTCCTCGTCTTGAAGTTCTTTATGCACCGACGTCGCTTCCGGTCGGCGATGATGTGTCGCGGCGTATCTTGTCTTCTTGCGTGCTGCAGGAGCTCGAGGTGGGGAACCTTGCGGTGGATTTTAGACGGTGTCTGTCGTTGGGGACGCCTTTCCCCCTGCGACATTTTGGGTTGAAGATTGAGGGGTTGGAGGAGTGCGATGAAGTGTGGGCGGCCCTCCCCATGTCTCGGTTGCAGTCGATCAAGGTTCATTATTCGGACGAAGCCGAGTTTCCACTGGATTTGGAGCTGCTGGGTTGGTTTGAACTAGTTTCGGCGTATTCTTCAACCATGTGGCTTACCAAGATCGAGTATGACGGTCCTTGGAATTATCTGCCGGATGATCTTAGGGAGGAGTATCGTATCACGGTGCAGACCTTGGAACCGCTTCTGCAGTTTTGGAACCTCGAGGAGCTGGTCATCACTTCACCCACTGGATTCCATTTGAACAACCAGGCACTTCGACTCTTTGCTCGATCTTGACCGAGGATGAGGCGGCCAGACCCCAATTCCAGATGTACGGGATGAAGCGACATTGGAGATTACGACATTTCGCTAGACGGACTAGCCATCCTCGCTAAATCGTGGCCCGACCTGGAACATCTCAACCTCTGCCTAACCGCCCGTGGGGATTATTTTGAAGACTTGATTCAAGACGTGGATGTCGAGCTAGAGAACTTGGACTCAGAGGGTGACAGTGGGTGTTGGAAGCTGAGATCGCTGGGGGTCGGTTGGGACTCGCCGGTGGAGTACCATCCTTTCGTCGTCGCTGCGTTTCTGCACGGGATTTTTCCGAATTTGTCGACCATTGGTCTGCGTCAGAAAGCACTGCGGACCCGTCGTTTGGGGTGATTACCGACGGTGGCCGCGGCGCCGTGGCGCTTCCTTGTCGAGTTCAAGTTTGAGTTAGAACTGGCTCTTTCTGACTGCCCATCCGTCTCTCATGTGACGCGTATGGCATTTAACAACTGTTACATTGTCTCACCATGACCCAACCGAATATGCCCAAACTCGCGCAGGACCTTGCTGTTGTTCCTCAGGTCCCGAACATACCTATGTGTAACCTCGGCGCGCAGATGCAACAATTCCTCGATCTTACGGCACAAGCGAACAACCAATTCGACCAAATCAACAGCCGGCTCGACCAGATGAACAATTAATTTGGCCAGATAAACAAGCAACTCCGCCCCATCACTGATACATTGGGCGAAATCAACCAGCGCCTGAATAACTTGGAGATTCAGTGAGTGCCCGCCGAACACTAATCAAGTCCTACTCATGTTGTGTCAGGCAGGACCTACTACCGATGCGCGTGGCCAATTTGTCGGCCACTGCCACCGCTCGTCTGATCTATCCGCCTGGTGTCGTCGCGCCTCCTTTCCTGGAGGATAGACTCCAATTTCCAAATCTTACAGGTGTGTCTAAATATAATTATCCCATGTTAATGACTGACCGAGTCTTCCAGTGGATCAATGTTGGGCAGGCCGTAGCCGATCTTCTGGGCCTTTCAGACCTTCCTGGACCCTATCCCACTTTTGACCAGCGACGAGCTCAAATTGCTACATATCTTGGGGTCAGGGAATGTTGATGTTGATTTGGGCATTCATGCGTCCAGCACCGGTAGTATAGATTTGCGGTTCTAGAATCAAAGTTGCACCGAGAGGTAATTGTTTTGTGTCCAGACTAGTACTTTGGACATCGTTGACGGTGGTCGGATCATGTCGTTCAATGTAGATTTATCTTTCGACTTATAGCCTGTGCTTCCTCTCGTATTGTATACATCCCATGAAGTCAATCCCTACGTACATCCCGAATAGCATATTTGACGATGCGGAAGACTGATGGTTGTTTCAGACCACCCAAAACATTCCATCCTAATTGAAAACCCCCTCGTTCCATTAGATTTGGAATATATTCCTTCGCGAGTTCAGGAGCCGTAAGGACGCCCCGCATAGTCTCCACGTAGGTCAGTCAGTGAACTGCGAACGGCCACGAGTGAGAGATGTACTTGAGAAATGCAGGATGCATTGGATAGAATGATATCTAGAGCATTCCATTCGTCTTTGGAGAAGGAGGGAGAGCGAAGCGTAATGAAGCGTAATGAGTTTGAGGTCCCAATGGAAGTGGGAAGGAATGTTTGTAGCCATAGGTCTACCTGGCGCCGTGGGAGTATTAAGGTCAGGCGACTCAATCGAGTGAGGTCCGAATATCTCAGCTCTGTCCATGGGCCTTCTGCCGAAGAAAAAGCGATTTCAAAAGACGTTTGGCTGGCCGAAGGAGGGAACGGGATGACGATAGATGCTTACCTATTGTCAGCTCTTCTAAAGATGCTGTGCATAAATCGAGCACTTGCCTTCCTCAAGTTCCAAGATTGGGTACGTTCTGACGACGGTGAGTTTTCGAAGACGGGAGAGGCAGAGTCGAGAGGATTGGGAAGTAAGAGAGTGAATGAGTTCTACAAGGCGACTTTGATCGATGATCAACTCCTCTAGTAGACCGGAGCCTGGAGTCGAACGGGCCGTGGAGATGGATGCAGCACCAGGAGATGTGGGAGTGTCTCCGAGGTAAAACGGGGACACGTTGACTTTCAGTGACTTCAACTGTCCGCACGAGGCGAGAAAGCGAACAAAGACCGGATCGGCTCCGTGAATGACAACCTTGACCAAGGATGGCGAACGCAAGAATTGATATAACCTCGTTGAATGTTTCTGACCGACCTGATAGTACCCAGTGTTCCACCCAGGTGCAGCTGGTCACTCTAACCCCGCCGCCATAGCCACTGAAAAGCCGCGGCCTGACGGCCTGGCTTTGGCCTGTCAGAACCATAGGCCGGGCCAAAGCGCTGAAAAGCCGTCACATTGGCTTGGCCTGGCTCGGTCTATTTGGGCCCGGCTTGGCTTGGCTCCCGGCCTGAAGTCGGGCCTGGCACACCACTAACTCTGGTGAACCTGAAAAGCGTGTCAACAAGCATGTCGAGTATGTGGGACAAGCCTTCTGGTGCGATGGACAAAACCAGGTCTCGCACGTGGGTCGCAAGACATGGATTGGCTTTCAGCACCGCGTGAAGACGCGATAGAGGTCGCCGTTCTGTGTTGATCACGATGTATTGGAATGCGGCGGCCGGCTACAAATTTCTGTGAATGAGGATGTGGAGACTAGCGCGCAAGCTTTCAAGCTTTGAAGGTGGCCTTCGAGCCGGTCTACGATGGAGTCGATTATTTCCTGTGGAATCTGCGGCATTTAAGACGTTCTTGAGTTGGTTCGTGGCACTGGCAAAGCGCAAGTACCTATGTGCACGTGCCAGACGCGTCGACTGACTAATCGGATTGGGACTTTAACTTTTTTTTCACGTTTATCTTCTCTTTTCGTGTGGCGGCATCTCTGCGTCACCACAAGCTGGGATGGTGTCGCCATTTCAACTTTTGCCCCCTGGAATACTAAGCCAGTCTCGTAATAAATAATCTTTGCCAAGAAAGTCGTCTTGAGGGCAGAGGTTCGGAGGATGAGGAGTGGTAACGGAGACTAGACACGAGAACGGTAAGACCTCAGGACGAGAGAACGTACTATATTGATTAACTGTACCTAGACACGAGAACGGTAAGCTAGGGTACAGTCAGTAAAGTAAACGATAGGTAAAAGGTATAGTGACTTACACCTCAGGACGAGAGAACGTACTGAGGTGTCGGTCGTCGTAACTACTGGTTTAAGTCTACGAGAAACATTCCTAAGTGAAACGGTAGTAACGGTATGCATGGTGCATCGTACCGAACAGTCCGAAGAAAATGAAATAAGAAGTAAGTAAGAGACCGTACCGGAAACCGGGTATCATATCGAATACCTCAACAAGTCGGGGCGATCAAGCGCGAACTGACGAGGATCCCTTTAGCCCTCCCCGGGAGTCCCAAGAATCACAAACCAACCGAATTCGACATGGACAAGTTGCGCGGTGCATTGAAGCAGTTTGTTTGAGATTAGAGTGAACGGGTCCGTCCCCTTGCGATTCTATTGTCCTTCCATGCATTAGGATCATGAACCAGGGAAGCAGGACCGGGACGCCTGTTAGCAACCCAAGAAAGATACCTTCGTCGCCCACTTGCAGGGCCGACAACAGGGGAAACGTACCTTCTACCCATACGTACATAGCTTTCGAACGTCGACTTGGGAACGACGATGTTACTTCGGATATCCATCCAGGACGTCCCCCCATCGGCCCTTCCTCCAGGTGCCACTTTTCGCTCATTGCAGGTACGGCCAAACGGAGTACAAACCTCGGTCACGCGCGGACCCTTTCTTTGATCTCGACAAGATGACTTTGAAGAAATATGTGGCGGCGGAGAAGACATTCAGACGAGCCTTGGTCTAGAAAGTGGACGCCATCATGACCTGCTTCTTTATCGACACTGTTCGTCGAGCCCTCTTTATCTTTTCTGCCGTCTTTCCCCACCGGGACTGACAAATAGTCTGTTTAAGATACAGGTGAAAAACACCGTCAACTACTACCTCCATATCATCCACCGTATACTGGTTCCGGGTGTGTGTGGATAAACCCTCGCCCGCTGGCAGGCGTTTTCTAAGATCCCTTCCGAGAATAATAGCACGAACGACCCGCGGATAGAGCTAGATCTGAACGGTGTCAAGGCTCCCGCTCGCGTCATCGGATTTGAGCCTTCCATTAGCATTCTTTTCCCCTTCGTGTACGTTTCACCCAGGCTTATCCGATCCCACCGCTGTGTAGAATGAAAGGACGATCGATACCACGTACGCCAATAATTCCGAGGGCATGTTGAACTATATCTATCATGCTGCGTTTTGAACAGCGAGAAAGGTAGAAGACGTATAATCCAAGTTTGTTTGTATGACGATTGACCTACTCATCGTTGATGGCGATCAGATCATGTCATTCCATGAAAATTTATGTTCCCACTTGTAGCTCGTTCTTCGTCTCGTCTCGTATACATCGATGAAACTTAGATGAAACATAATAGGATAGGATAGGATAACTCGCCGCGGTCCCGACTAGGAACATCAATCCCTAAAATAGCCCATTTGACGATGCGGAAGACTGATCGTTTCTTCAGACGTCCCCCAAGATTCGGCATGGATTGAAAATCCCCTCCCCCCGACCTTTCCATCAGATTTGGAATATACTCCCAGGAACCATGAAAACGGCGGGGTCCACCACGAGCGACAGATGTGCCCGGGAAATAGACGTTGCGTTGGATAGTGCGACATCGAGAGTATTCCATTCGGCTCCGGAGGGGGAGGGCAAGCGAAACGTAATGACTTGTAATGAGTTTTGGTTCTCAATGGGAGTGCGAAGGAATAGCTGCGGCCATAGGTCTGCCTTGTGCTGTGGGGGCGTGAAGGCCAGGCGGGTCAAACGAGTAAGGTCGGAATATCTTATTTCTCCCGATGCCGGGCCTTCTGTCGAAGAAGAAGGGATATCAAGAGGTGTTTGGTTGGCCTGTGCGGAAACAGAAAGAGGAAGGAAGGAACGGGATGACGATGGATGCTTACCGATTGTCAGTTCCTCTAAGAGTTCTGCGCACAAATCGAGCACTTGCTGGCAGGCCATCCTTTCTTCTTCAAGATTCGCGACCAGGTACCTATTGGCGACGGTGAATGTGCGAAGCCGGAACGGGCAGAGTCGAGAAGATCGGGAAGTAAGAGAATGAAGGAGTGCTGGAATGTAGGTTTTATGGATGGCTAAAGCCTCCAGGCCCCAGTAGACGGGATGTTGGGGCCCAATGAGCCATGGACGTCGATGCAGCCCTGAGGAATATCGCAGTATCTCCGTGGTAATGTGAGGGCATGTTGACTCCCAGTGACTTCAACTGTTCGCACGAGGCGAGAAAGTCAACAAGGAAAAGTTGATCGGCCCCACGAATGACGACCTTGACTGGAGAGCAACCGCAGGAATCAATATAGCCTCGTGCGAAGTTCTTCTGTTTGCCATTGGGATAGCAGCAGGTATTCCGCCCAGGTGTAGCTGGTTACTCCGGAGTCCGGTGAACCTGATAAGCGTGTCTATGGCAAGTCTTGCTACAAGTGCTTCGAATATTTGGAACGAGCTTTCTTTTCCGATAGATAGAAACAGCTCTCGCACGTGGGTCGCAAAATGTGGGTTGTCTTCCACGACGGCGTGAAGACGTGAGAGGGTGGATGTTTGGTGTCGATCCGAGTGATTCGTGATAGATCAGAATAAAAGTTTCTGTGAATGCGGTTGGAAGGATTTGGAGACTAGGGCGCAGGTCCTCCAGACGGCGGAGCTCTCATGGCATCCTGAAATGTGTGTGGTATGTGCGGAATTCCCGTCCTTGAGCGCTTGAGTTGGCAACCTCGTCGTGGCGCGTGACATTCATCACGTGAAATCGGACCAAAGTTCTTGGAAATTCTCACGGACGCGATTTGCTCTCTCCCTCGACTTCACATCGGCCCTGGGCGCCTGGGCAGAATCACCAAGTAACCAAAGAGTCTTGTGAACAAGGACAATATTCTCACAAGGAATCATTAGGATGCATCGATGCCTCCGCACCCTCGACATCCTGTCTCATATCTTCGATTACGTGTTCACTGATCAAGGTGGCCCGACAGACATTGCCGTTTTGGCCACGACATGCAGGGCGTTTCATGAACCTGCGCTATACCTCCTTTGGAGGTCTCTTCCGAGCTTGGTACCGCTGGTAAAATGCCTGCCCAGCGACGCATATGAAATAGAGGGAGACCCCTTCCATCGTGGGCGAGAGACAATAGTGCGCTGAACGTCTCTCCATTCGTGATTAAATTGACATTTTCTCGGGAGGTGCCCTCCCGTGCACTCACAGACGAGGATTTTTGTCGCTGGAGGACATACGTTCCGCGAGTCAAGCACATCGGCACACATCCCAGTGCCCGGTGGCGGACGGGTCCTAGGCGCTGTAAACTCGACATCTCGTTTTATGATTCCCTCGAGCTCCACGGAGTCCTATCCATCAATGGTTTGATATCTTATACGGGAAGAGATTGGACGGACTCGGTCACCTTCCACCGCGTCCTCAGTTCAACCGCCGTCGAAGTCACATTTTCCGGCTTCGCTGGCCAAACACCTCCCTACTTTCGATCACAAGCACCTCTGGTATTTACTTTGCCGCATACTCTCCGTGCCTTGCGATTCGGCGGGGATCAACGATTCGATCTGTGTCTCTTTCACGCGACTCTCCTCACTCTACCTCACCTTGAAGTACTCCGCTGCTTGACTTCCCTTCCCGTTCCCGATGAAGTATTGGAGCATATCCTATCGTCCGCCAATCTACTGGAACTGGAATTGGGAAACCTACCGCAGGACTTCCATCGATGCATGCCCTCGCAAACCCCGCTACGGCTTCGACATTTCGGCCTGAGAACGGAAGGGTTGGAGGAATGCGCTGGAATATTCATGTCGCTTGACACTTCTCGTTTGGAATCGATAAAGGTCGTTTATTATTATGGGCATACCCGTCCGCTCGCGACTCGAGGCCAAAGCTTCTTCGCATCCCTTCCTTCTTGCATGGTGCTCAAAAAGATCGAATTCGTTACCACCAGCGTTCATTGCCCCCCTATCAACCTAACGACTATGAAACCGCTTCTCAAGTTGCCTAACGTCGAGGAACTCATCATCACGTCACCAACTGGATTTATCTTTGACAACGAGTCACTCAAACTGTTCGCCCAATCTTGGGCGAATATGCGACGCCTCAAGCTCAATTCTGGACATCCACAGTGGACGAGGGTCACTAGTTACAAGATAACACTGGACGGACTGGCCATCATCGCAAAATCTTGGCCCAATCTGGAAAGTCTCAACATCTGCCTGACCGCCTGCGGGGACTTCGAGAACTCGATCAAGGACCTGGATTTGGACGTCGGGCAGCAGCAGTCCTGTTCTACGCTGAGATCGCTAGGAGTCGGTTGGAACTCTCCGGTGCCAGACAAACCCCTCGTTGTCGCCGCTTTCCTTCATGAGATATTTCCAAACCTTTCGACCATCTAAGGCCTCAAACGTCCGGAATTGCCGGATGAGTGGAGGGAAATCCAAAGGAGACTCAGACACCTGATCCGTCTCCGCAAGCGAACGCTGGAGGGCAAGGCGGGGTGCCTGGAAATACCGACTTTGGTACGTCAGCGGGTTCCTTCCACTTTTGAATAGAAGGAACTTACGACTTGTTCAGGAAGGGTAGAGTTTTGTGCAGTTGATTCAAAGGAAAGAACTTCAAGCAGTGAGGCGACCGGGAGGCATGACCTCTCGCTCCGGCCCGGGGAAGACGAGTTTCATCCTGATTTCGGTCTTTTTGAGTTAAATCAAAGGAGCAGGGGTTGTTAGTGGTTTTCCTGAGGCGATGTATGTGTACTAGATACAAATTGTAAGTTAAGGTCTCGCTGAATGACATGTCCGCATTGTCCTCTCGCGCAGACCGATCAAGTACCTCAACACCTCTTCCACATCCTTCCACTCCCCCGGCAACGACTCTGCAAAATCCGGACTCTCCAACCCCAAAATGGTCGACAAATTCGGAAATATCCCATGCAGAAACGCAGCAACGACGAAAGGACGATACACCACCGGCGAATCCCAACCGACCCCTAACGATTTCAATTTCCAACACCCAACGGCACCCTTCAAGTTAAACTTCTCTAGCTCGCTATGGACATCTTGAATCGAGTCCTCAACGGAATCCCCGCGGGCGGTTAGGCAGAGGTTGAGATGTTCGAGGTTGGGCCACGATTCAGCGAGTATGACCAGTCCGTCTAGCGAAATGTCGTAATCCCCAATGTCGCTCCACCCTATATATCTAGAATTGAGATCTAGCCGCCTCATCCTCGGCCAAGATCGAGCAAACACACTGAGTGACTCGTCGTCCAAGTGGAATCCGGTGGGCGAAGTGATGACCAGCTCCTCAAGGTTGCGGAACTGTAGCAGTGGTTCCAACGTCTGCATCGTGATACAATACTCCTCCCCAGCATCAACCGGCAGATAATTCCACGGACCGTCATACTCGATCTTGGTGAGCAACGAGGTTGAACAATACGCAGGAACCATTTCAAACCAACTCTGCACCTGCCACACGAGTGGGAACTCGACCTCGTCCGAATAGTGCACCTTGATCGACTGCAACCGAGACATGTCGAGGGACGCCAACACTTCATCGCACCTCTCCATCTTCACGATCTTCAATCCAAAATGTTGCAGGCGCAAAGGCGTCCGAGACGGCATACACCGTGCAAAATCCACCGGAAGGTTCCCCACCTCTAGGTCCTTCAAAACGCTAGAAGACAAGATGTGCCCCAACACATCATCTGGGAGCGGATCCGAAGTCGGTGCATAAAGAACTTCAAGATGAGGAACACCCTCCAGCAGGGCAAGATACAAGCTCGAAAGATCGAATCCGTGTTCCCCGTAAAATCGCAAGACACGGAGAGACGGCGATAAACTGACCACCAACGCCCCCCCCCTCGAGCGAAAGAATCGTGGCTTGGAGGAATACCAACCCGAAAACGCCACCTCGACCACGCGAGGACCGATGATGTGGTGAAATGTCACAAAGTCGATCCAGCCCCTTCCCGCATATGATCGCAACTGATGGAGAGGAATAATTCCGTGTTGCTCAAGGGAATCATAAAACGATTCCTCAAGATACCAGCGCCCCGTCATCATCCACGACAGATCATCTTCTGGGTATTTCCTCCCGATATGTCGGACTCGGTGGACGTATGACTTGAAGCGATGAAAGTCCTCGTCTACGAGCTCACGTGTGGGTACCTTGCATAAACTGATTTGAGTAATCGCGAATGAAGCAACCATTCGGCGCACCACCGTCATCACTCCATAAGAATCCCGCTCTGTCCCATACGCATCTGTGGGTAGACAACGCACCAAGGGTCTCAAGCTAGGCAACGATCGCCAAAGAATGTCGAGTGCGGGCTCTCGAAAGGCCTGGCACGTCACGGCCAACGCAGCCGTGTCCTTGAGGCCACTATTCTCTGTGTATACGTACTCGAAGATGTGAGATAGGACGTCCAATGTGCTGAGGCATTGATGCATGTCGACCAGCCCGACTTGCACCGATAAAACCGATGATCGATGGCTGCTGGATTTTAGGACAGACTGACGCCACGCGACGCACGTGCTCAGAGCGACTCTCCATCATCCCGCCATGTCCCTCCGCCCCTCCTCCGCGCAGGACTTCACCTCGCTGCTCTCCAAGTACGATACATGGATGTTCGACTGCGACGGTGTTCTCTGGCGCGGCGATCGCCTCATTGATGGTGCAGTCCAGGTGCTGGACATGCTGCGCCGAGCGAGTGAGTGCGTCGATCGATATCGCAATCCCAGGAACGGTTCCCTCAAGGATATTGAGCAGAAAAAAAGGTGCTGTTCGTGACGAACAATGCAACAAAGTCGAGGAGGACCCTTAAAGCCAACTTTGATCGGTTGGGTGTGCAGGCCCACATCGTGCGTCCAGTCATTCTACTTACTCGAGAGCTCAATGCTGATACCGAGTGCACAAAGGACGAGATATACGGCTCGGCTTACGTGGCTACGGTCTATATCTCCACCGTGCTCAAGCTCCCAAAGACGCAGAAGGTATACGTCATCGGGATGGAAGGACTTGAGGAGGAGCTGGCGGGGGAGGGAGTGGCATCTGTAGGCGGGACAGTCAGTTCCTCGTCTCTTCCCCATCTTACACCCCTCATGCAGCTTGCTCTTCCACCAATAGGACCTCGCTGACTGCACCACAGCCCCCTTCTCCCTCGCCACATTCACTCTCGACCCCTCCATCGCCGCCGTCGTCTGTGGCCTCGACACCGCCGTTACCTACACGAAAATTTCCAAGGCCTTTCAGTACCTCACACGCAACCCGGGTTGCCACTTCATCGCCACCAACGAGGACAGCACGTACCCGAGCGCCGACGGGCTGCTTCCTGGCGCGGGGTCCGTCAGCGCGCCGCTGAGATACGCGTTGAAAAGGGACCCAGTGTGCACGGGTAAGCCGTCCGGGACGATGTTGGAATGTATCAGGGCCAAGTACGTATCAGATCATCTTTCGTTTGCCAGTTCTGTATGTTCTAACGCTGCGGACTAGGGTCCATTATGACCCCGCGCGGACGATCATGATTGGAGACAGACTCGACACTGATATCTTGTTTGGAAAAAATGGGGGGTTGACGACGTTGTTGGTCATGACTGGTACGCAAAAGCTCCCTCTTCAACTGTCGCATTTTCCTCATAATTCGCTTGGCTGTAGGAGTCACCAAAGAATCCGATATAACGGGCCCCAACGCCTCATCTATCGTTCCGGACTACGTGACGAACTCGATAGGGGATTTGCTGCAGGGATCGTGTTGACAGGATACCCCTCGTCCTTCCGGTGGTGCGAGGCCACTGAACATAGAATAATGCCAGTAGGATTACGTATAGAACTTAGAAGGAGGAATTCCTGTGGAGTCAACGGTTCAATATACCCCGGCTTGACCCTCATCCAGAATGATTTGAGCTTGCTCGCAACCGTCTCGAGAACTAAGTAGCATTGGCCATTCTCCGGCGTTCTTTCCACAGCTGCTGGGTGACTCAGGATGGCCAGATAATCATGGTCAATTATATATTCGTGTATATCCTCAGCTCGCCTTCTTCTCCAGCCCTACCATCCGCTTGTGTTCATCCGCCAGATACCAGGTTGCGTTTGTCGTGACGGCGAGTGACGACCCCAAGATATATCCCAGGAGTGCACCCCACGCAGGTGTCAGAGGCCATGCCTGGACAAAAGACCATCATCTTCCGACAATTGCTATTGATGAAACAAGAAAAACATACCTGCCACGGCCGGTCCCAATCAAGGGCGATCGGGATGACTCCTAGCCAACATCCTACCAAAGTCCCAATGGATGGATAGACGAGGGCTCGGTCGATTGGGGTGCTTATTCTGGAGCCGGTGCTAATCAGTGGTAGATGGCGTTAGTGGCGAGGAAAAACGTACGGGAGTTCGGTAAAGAGGCGGACCCATGTCATACGAGTGATGACGTCTTGACTGTGTGTGGAGAGGAGGCGGGGAGGGCCAAGAGTGAGAGAGGGGGTGTAGATGGTGAGCAGAGCGAGGAGGAGGGAGAGGGCGTATGTTTCTAGTATGTGGCTATATACACGTCATATGATGAAACGAAGAAAGAGGGGGTGCAGATGTACCTGGTAAGCGGTGCACCGAAGAGGACGAGGACGACGTGCAGAATAACAGATCCGACGAACGTCGCTATCCAAGCGTTCGCCATCATCTGCGACAACAGTATCAGCATCAGAAACTGACACGGAAAATGTCCGCCTACCCGCATCCTTGCCCATCCGCCTTCTCTTTCGCCTTTTCCCAGATGATAATCGTTCCACCACCGCCTCAGCCACGTCCCCCACCACACTTGCAGCACACCCACGCCGATACAGACACTCCCCACCGTTGCCACAGGGCTCCGCGTCAGAGCCTCCAGAAACGGGTGCTGCGGCCTGTCCCTTGACGTCTGTGCTGCTGGATCAAAATATGGAGATGTCAGCTCGAGTAGGAGCGGCGTGCGTGGGAGAAAGAGGGCGGTGAAGGATAGGAGGGTGGCGTGGACGCCGACTAGGGAGGTGTATTGCGCGGGGGGGAAGAACAGGGTAGGTGCGGGGGGAGGCGTGGATGAGGACATGGTCGTTTGGTTCACGTGGCAACGACGCGCCGGTCACGCGATGGACTGGATTTGTCATGGCTCGATTGATTGGGTTGCGAAACCAACGACAGGATCGAACTCAGGACGCAAAAATACGTCGAAAAACACTCTTCCGAAGTTTTTCTTTCCGTGCCGCCAAAATTTTGGACCATTTCAACGCACCAATAAGGGCCAAACTAAGTATCCTCAGGACTGCCGGCTGATATTCTCGATAAGATGTTTTCCGCTGAAGGCCGAGAAAAATATGAATGAATGATGAATCTTAGAAAGTAGTGTAAGTGTCAGATATTAGAAGTGGCAGACAGGTATATGGTTGGTTGGGGGGGGGCTTTGGCTTGGACTTCGAATTTCGGAAAAGCGGGGAAACACGTGGGTCACGTGATCTGGACGCGTTATCCCGAAAGAGAAAACTGAAAGGAAAACCGAAATCAAACTGAAGTCAAAGCCAAAGACCAGAGCACTCGGGAACCAGATCCAGAAAGACTGGAAGTCCAAATCTGGAAACACCAATTGGAGCTCGAGCTCACAACACCAGGTTTGGACAACTGAAGGTCTGGACAAATCTGGACTCCATACAGAGGGAGAGCACCCAACCACACTTAAACACAAAGGAAATAACCAAGACAACAATTAAATCAATGATTAATCAAGGGAATGTACATCTGCTAAGGAGGAACTAGGGATGTTATGGCGAACACAAAAATTCTCGAAAAGTGCAGCTAACTGGTCAATGTTCGATTTCCTGTATGCACGTGATGTTGAGAGCAGTATGATCTCCTCCATCCACTGCCAGTACAAGAGGAAGACCAACGACGTCCAACCACCAGTTGCAGCCACCACGTCAGGGCTAACACCTGCCAAAAGGAGCTCTACAGTGCTGCCAATGCGGAAACTATAGCCCAGGATATGCTCGAGGCCGGCTACCTTCCAAACTGAGTTGCAAAAGGCAAGGAAGAGCAACTTGACCATGTGGGTCCACTCTCCAGCATCAGAATGGTAGGCAAAAAGGGACATCCCAGCTGGGCAGTCCTTGTTGATGAGGTGACGATGGATGTGAAGAGCTTTCACCGGGCAGATACCATCAGGACGTGCAGTCACAATAACAGAAGCACCCACTTCGCAGGTTGTCTTAGTCCAAGGGATGTGGAAGCTGGCCAAGAGCAAATCACCACCAGGCAAGGAAGGGAAACTGATTGATGAGGCTGAGGTGGCATGGTACATGGGGTCAAACTTCCCAGCTGATGGAATTGTCACTTCGCCCAGCCTACGACATCTGAAGAAACAAGTCAGGGCCACAGCCCAGACTGCGGCATGGAAGAAATTGGATAGATCCAGGGCCCAGCCAAGTGTCAGGAGGTGCTGAACAGATATGGGCATGCATAACGAGCGGTGGAAGTGAGTGCTGTCCCTCTTGGCAGCGGTTTGGCACATACGCACCCACTGGTCATCCCCATACCACTGGGCCTGGTTGACAACGTGCCAAGCATGAATGCCGGTGAACCAGGTCTTGATCGTATTACCAGAACAGGTTCCCCGGTGTTGGCCAATGAATGTGCACAGCAAAGGCCAGGATGCTGGCATCTGATCCACCTTGGAGATGTCGTGCTTGTCGCAGAACTCCGTGAATCACAAGATGCCTGCGCTGTAAGTGGACTTCATGTTGGGGGCATAATAAGAACAGATTGCTGAAAGAACGAGGTCAAGGTTGGCAGTGGCTTCAAGACCGTGGAGGGTGTTCCAACAAAAGAGTCGATCCACGGCAAAAACAGTGGGGCGGAGTGGGTTGGAGTGGATGGAACTGCGAGGCTTGGGTCGTCTGCCTGGAGGACAGGCCTGGTCAGAGTGGAGAGAGGTGGTGGCAGTCGGTATATGTGTCCATACAGTGGCCAGTGGTGGCAAGGAGGTCACAGCCAGGTGTCGGTTGTAAACAGAAGACTTGAGGGCTGCCAGCGTGGTGACGCAGATCACGGGAATGGTTGAGGGTGGGGAAATTGACCTCGGGGGCTGGAAAGAAAACTTGCCATAAAGGCGTCTTGGGCTTGAGGGTATGAAAGATGGGCTGAACAACATTGCAAGTTGGGTCGCCATCGTCAAGAGGCAGCACAGCAAGTTGTGACATGTCACAATTATCAAGGATCACATTAAGCTACTGAACAGAGACTACAGGCTGGATTAAGCATGAACGAGGACAGCAGCAATTTCGTCAGGAAGGTCAAATAACAAGAAAAAAGATTGAGAGGGTGGGGGAAGATTGCCTCGAGAAATGGAATCAGCAGGATTGGATTTGGACTCTATGTATTGAAAAATCGGGGAGATGAAAGCATGAGACATAATGGGAAAAGATCATCACAGGATGAGGTTGATGTGCCAGTTGGGACAATGTCTCTTCTCAAAAGCTCCTATGGCACCCTGACTATCAGAATGGACAAGCAAAATGGTGTCACAAAAATTGAGGGCCTCCAACATGTAAAAAAAGAGCTCGATGGCGAGTGCTTCCAGCCAGCAGATGTCGCGGCCTGGGATCTTCCACTCTGGCTTCAAATAAAAGGCTGCCCAAATCTTGCCAACGAGAATACCAATTCCCCAGGATGTCGACGATCAACAAAAATTTGGTGATCCTGGACAAGACCTCGCAGGTGCAGCAGATGGATGCAGGGTGGGGATTCAGACAGGGCAGCTAGCCACCACCGGAGATCAGTCATCATTGATTTCGGTGGGTATTGTACAATACGCTTGTTCTGGCCAAAAGAGGCTGTATGTTAAGACACACTAAAACCAAATAGGTCTTTCGCGGGCTTACAAGAATAACACAAGGAAAGGAAAAGGGAAGTCTATATTGACTAGGGCCCTCACACTAGGTTATAGTGGATAGCTTAAGAGAATACAACTAAAGTTACAGTCTAAACTACTGACTATATATACTAGTTGGAGAACATGTG
>Ga0307516_10001200_pt1 | contig 36210 bp, 49 predicted proteins | sample 19_EM_MG_FD_203310 | JGI IMG/M metagenome (GOLD analysis project Ga0307516, IMG submission 203310) | Populus trichocarpa ectomycorrhiza microbial communities from riparian zone in the Pacific Northwest, United States - 19_EM | ecosystem: Host-associated > Plants > Roots > Unclassified | place... | reverse complement strand
GAGATGAGGGTGGTGAATTGAGTGGTGGCTATCTCTCGGTGCAGTGTAGGTAGATGTCTAAGTACAAGAGGAACGTCCCCGGGACCCGCAATTTATATCCCAAGAGAATGACCTGTAATGACTAATTCGCTGCGCCCTTGGCGCCCTCATTTTCCCCAATTAATGCTCTTGGCACTTCGGCCCCAGACAGCGCAAGCACCCAACGTCACACTTATCGCCACGATCAAGTAGTAATGCTGTTTTGATGTGCATACCATTGCGCTGCATGTTGGAAACAAAGGAAAGTTGGTAAATACGACACGACGCGATGAGCACGACGCGATAAGCACGAGGCGATGAGCACGACGCGATGAGCACGATGCGATAAGCACTAGGCGATGAGCACGACGCGATGAGCACGACGTGATGACGAGGATGGCGATGAGGACGCCAGCGGTTAGGATGTGAGTAGGATGCGGAGGGTATGATGGCGAGTAAGACGTGTCGGGTATGATGGCGATTATGATGACGAGTAAGACATGGCGGGAATGATGGTGAGTATGATGGTGAGCTTTGTGACATGATTAGTGCAACTCTCAGAGTGACAGAGACACTGGGAAGTTGTACAATACAAAGTGACGAGTACGATGTCAATGAGGGTGCCGGCGGCGAGGACAACAGCGAGTAGGACGCGGCAGGTATAATGGCGAGAAAGACACGACGAGTACGATGTCGATGCAAAGTGCCAAGCTATTACTAACACTTACGCATCCGTAAGGTTCAGCTCGCTCATCGCTCCTGGACCCCTATTTTCTTCTCCTTTCACCTTGTCATATGTACTCACTGCCATCAAACATGTCTTACTCGTCAATATTTTCCTCATCGACATCTTACTCATTGTACCTTTCTCGCTACGTTACTCGCCACCATCCTCAAACTCATCAACAATCCTCCTGATTGACATCGTACTCATCACATTGTATTGTACAACTTCCCACTGTCTGTCAGAGCTGCGCTAACCACGTCACAAAGCTCGCCATCATGCTTGTCACGTCTTTCTTGCCATTATACCTGCCACGTCCTACTTGCTATTGTCCTCGCTGCTGGCACCCTCATTGACATCGTACTCGTCACTTTGTATTGTACAACTTCCCGGTGTCTCTGTCACTCTGAGAGTTGTGCTAACCATGTCACAAAGCTCGCCATCATACTCGCCGTCATTCCCACTGCATCTTACTTGTCATCATAATCGCCATCATACCCGCCGCCTCTTACTTGCCATCATACTCTCCGTGTCCTACTCTCTATCATCCTCGCCACCGGCATGCTCATCGCCATCCTCCTCATCGTCGTGCTCATCGCGTCATGTCGTATTTGCCAACTTTCCTTTGTTTCCAACACGCAGGACAATGCTACTCACATCAAAACAGCATTACTACTTGATCGCGGCGATGGGTATGATGCTTGGTGCTTGCGCTGGGAACGCAAAGTGTGATAGTAGCATATATAGATGTACCTTAGATATAGAGAATAGAACTGGATTGAGTCACTATGCCTGGAACCCGCTGCGTGTTTGCGAATGCGAAGCGAGTATTTGCTGCGATATTCTGCGCCTTGACAGCCAGCATGACTGTGGTGCCATGACACGTGTCGCCCCGACGCGTCCAGTAGGAAAATACCCTGATACGGCTGCGTCCAGAAGGAAAATGCCCTTCCACACTCAGTCCAGTAGGCAGATGCCATGGCGAGCTCAGTGTTCCGCATAGTCCGGTCCGGACGGCCGTCCATGCCGTCCGGACGGGATTTTGGTAGGCTCGTCTGAGCTCCGGATGGACTGTACTGAGATAGTCCGTTCCGCCTGTGATGGGGGAGGACGGCCCCGGCCCCGTCCTAGCTGCTGGACAGACGGCGCTAGTATTGAACGGATATCGCTAGTATTGTTAGGTAATATGTCATGTGCAAGGACTAAGTGCATGAAAATTTTCCTAAATCTTCCTCTGCCGAAGCGTCACACATCTACCCACCAGTCCACCACGATCATGCCGTGACCTTGGGTGAGAAGAGCGACAGCAGTGCATTCCAGCAGCGGAAAGGTCACCCAAATAATATGCACTATTTTTGTGGTGCCTTGGCAGTCGACCGCCGTCAACTACAGTCCGTCCCGTCCTCGGACACTCCTGACGGCGCGCCATCCAGTCCAGAGATTGGACGGACGGCTTGGATTTTATGTAGTCCCCTCCGAGGCCTAGGACGGACGGACTGGACTATGCGGAACACTGGGCGAGCTGCGTCCGGATGTACGGTGCCGTGGCGATCTGCGTCTGAGTTAAGCAGGTTGCGTCCGAAACGTCTAGTGCATCTCGTGCATCCGGACGCTCACGACGTAATTGTTTTTTTTCCTGATGTACTATTGACCAATGGAGACATCACTGGTGATCCTTCGCTCATAGCTTTGAAAACACCGGTGATTGGAGATGAAGTTACTCTCTCATCCGCCTTCGTCAATGTTAAAGGATCTGGTCTCACACGTGATATCAAGTTAATAACTACTTCTGGCCACAATATCGGATGGATTCATCAGTATAAGAAGTAAGATATTCTCGTACTGATTGATATGGTAAAGAATATTAAAGGTACCATTATACATGGTGAACTCTTCCTGTGGAATGGCCGAATTTCATTCAATAGGGTCATCCACTACTCGGTACATGTTATTTCTTCATTCTTTCACTGGAAGCTAGCTGACAATTGACAATCTTATAAGAACAAGCATTCTGAAGATGTCTGAGACCATGTATGTACTCTATATAAATGCTGACAATTTAACTTACAGCTAATACAGGCATATCCAGGTTTCTGAAAACAATCAGTTTTCTGAGCATGTAGGGGCCCCTTCACACCACGATGATTCCGCTGACTCTTGACAGAATGAAAAGAACCTACTTTCAGATAACAGAGTAGCTGGTAACACAATGTATCGATCTATTACTTACCCCCCTTTTAAAGCATACTATCTGCAATCGCTCTTTTCACTAAGGTTCTGGATTAGGACGCCTACATACAGTTCGATTATACGTTCCTCAGTAATCATGTTAGTACTTTACATGTTGCTTTTACTCATCCTGTAGATGTTGTATATGAAGTACTTATGTCACAAACCTGGTGTAACAGGCTCAGTGGCGCTGGTGCTGGAGCTACCCTCACCCCGATTACCCTGCATCAGCAAAAATATGGAAAGTTGAAGTATATAGCTTTTTTTACAGGTGAGACATAAATTTGAACTAATATTTCTCGAGGTTTCAGCTAAAAATAAAGCACTTTTTTTTTTTAAATCCTTACAGGAGCAAAATATAACTTCTCCTGTTACAGGAGTTAGCGATGCTTACGGGAGCTATGGAAGCTACGGGAGCTTACTAGGAATTCTTAAATTTTTGCTGATGTGTGGCTCACTCTCGTCTCGGCTGCTATAGCCATGGTCATCCTCTGTGCCTAGGTGTCTCGTCTGATCATATCACCCCAGTAGCGATATTGCTCAAACCCAACCACCAGCTGGTCCAGGTCCTTCTCCTTTGTCTCCCATTGATTATGCTTACGCGTTCTTTTCCTTTGATCATTACGTATATTGTTTCCCTTTGATTATACTTGCACATCTGTTCTTCTATGTTGCTGGCTCTCATTGATTATGCTTGTGTGCCCTTTCTCCTGTCATCTCGAGTAGAGTGTTGGCCACGTGGTGGCGGAATGCGATCCTGTATTTTCCTTGCAGCGTGGTGATTGAGTCATGAAGGGTAGAAACTGTGTCAGTCTTACAGGCAAGCTGTGATTCCACAGAAGGAAGGAAAAGTATGAAGGAGGAGTGTGGTAACTAGTCTGGAGATTCTTTCTCCACACAATCTATTATCCTTCACTCCACCGCAAAATTTTCCTTCGCCGCCAAACAACTTTTTATTCCCACGACCGATTTCGCTGGAAATACCCTCTAGAGCTTCATAACTCCATGGTCTTTTCATCTATGAACTCGCAGGCCACCTCTCACATCTTTGTTGTTGCTGCCCGCTCGATTTCGCTCGGCGTCGCGGTCGCTTCGGTCCCGGACAACACCCAACCCCTCCCCTGAAAGTGGACACCTGTCCACAACAACAACGCATCACCATGGCAACCAACCCGTTTACCGACCCATTCCTGGCATGCACTCTAGCAGCCATGGATAACCCACCACCAATGTTCAGAACAGGTGCAGCCCAGGTAACGCCCACCGCGCAGACTCCACCTGCCCCATCCATCCCCCGCCGATTGCCAACGCAACCCCAGTGGCTTCAACCCCACAGCAGACACTGCCCCCAAGTGGGAACACGACACGAACACCCTCGCGAGTTTCCTTGCCTGGAGGTCAGCCACCCACCATATCGAAAACGTCAACCAAACTGTCGAAGCGCTACTCGGCCCGATATGCCAGTTCGTACGCGCGGAAATGAAACACCAACTAGCCAATCAGTCAACAACCGTCAAGATCCCAGGGCTCCTAGACATCAACAACCAGGAAGAGGAAATGCAGAAACAAATCCTCACCTTGACCAACACCATCAATGAGCTCACCACAAAAGTTGCCATCCTATCCACACGTCCCACCCCCATAGCCGTCCCAGTAGCCCCCAGGGGCACGCCGGCACCACCCCAACAACTCCCGAAACCACCCACCACCAAGAAGACCATCCCAACCTCTGCACCAACCTATGCACAGGTAGCAGAGAAGCAGCCGATGGAATTCACGGAGGTCAGGAGTAAGAAGAATGCCAGGAAGGAGACGATCCTCCCGAAGCCTTACCCGACGGCAGACAGGCTCATAATCTTCAGCCTAACAACCGCACCCAACGACTGCAAGGAGGCTGCCGACCGGGCACTTCAAGCAGTCAACAAGGCCATTACCACCCACACTGACATCGAGCACCTACTCCTTATCCTGGCAAACATCACTGCCACCAACAACCTTATTTTTACGGTTGCACCTCAGTTCCTGAGCACCATCTACGAACCATACCTGGCCATCCTTGAGGAGGCCCTCCATGAATTCCCCATCACCTCGTCGCGGGTAAGCCAGCGATGGACTCGCTTCATCGTCAACAGCATCCCCACCACCACCACCCCCGAAACCGTCCGAACGGAAATCGAGACCAATTACCCCGCCCTCCGAATGGGTGAAATACCACGATGGCTCACCAGCCCTGAACACCGCCAGGGTAAAGAGGCTTCCTCCATGATTGTCACCTTCATTGGGGAGATGACCAAGAGGTCCTTCGGTGCCACCAGCCTCGCGATGTTTAACCGAGAATGCACCATCGCCGAATACATCACCTTCGGCCCCTCCACCCAATGCAACAAATGCCAGACCTATGGCCACCCAACACAGTGCTGCACTGCCAGCAACCACACCTGTGCTGCATGTGCCCAACACCACCCCACGAAGGATCACCCCTGCACGATTGCAAACTGCAGAGCAGGACACTCATGCAACCACCCGCCGATCCACTGTGCCAACTGTCTACAACCACACAAAGCAAGCGACCGAAACTGCTCCACCTACGTCAAAATCACATTGGGCTGGCGCTGCAACATGGCCGCCACCACTGATACGACGATGGCCGTCTAGAGAGTACCAAGAAGGTATTGGTATTGCACTACCTCCTTTACTGCCGTTCACCCTACTTCAAAAAGTTCCCTTTCCATAATGTATCTACAAACCGCTGGGATTTTGGGCCGACGGAGGAAGGTGTTTGTTAGACACCCCCTGTACGGTTGCAGTTTGAGTCATTTTGTTTTGTTTTGTTTTCCTTTGGTTGAGTTTTCTTTTGTGTTATTCTGCTTTTCGGTGGTAACAGGGAAAGATGGAAGCCCCACGGGGGTGGTACGGCAAGGAGGAGCACATATTACCTGTAGTGTAAAGCACAATAGATCGAAGTCACATATTATCCTTCACTCCACCGAAAAAATTTCGTTCACCACCAAACAACTTTTTATTCCCACCACCGATTTTGCTGGAAGTACCCTCTGGAGCTTCATAACTCCATGGTCTTTCCATCTACGAACTCGCTGGCCTCCTCCCACTTCTTTGTTGTTGCTACCCGATTGATTTCACTCTACGTCGTGATCGCTTTGGTCCCGGACAACACCCACTCCCTCCCCTGAAAAGTGGACACCTGTTCACAACAACAACATGTCACCATGGCAACCACTCTGGTTACCGACCCATTTCCGGTAAACTCTCTGGCGGCCATGAGAAACCCACCACCAATGTTCGAATCGGGCGCAACTCCATCACCACCTGCCATCCGAATCCCACCCGCTCCATCCATCCCCTGCCGATCGCCAACACAACTCAATGGCTTCAATCCCATGGTAGATGCTGCCCCCGAATGGGATCACGACACGGACACTCTCGTGAGGTTCCTTGCCTGGAGGTGAGCCACCCACCACATTAAAAACGTCAACCAAACCGTCGAAGCGCTACTCAGTCTGATATGCCAGTTTGTACGTGCCAAAATGAAGCACCAACTAGCCAACCAGTCAACAACCGTCAAGATCCCAGGCCTCAATGGCATCAAGGAACAAGAGGCAGATACACAGTAACAGATCGTCCACCTGACCGAAACCGTTGACAAGCTCCGGAAGCAAATTGACTCCATATCCCCACGCCCCACCTCCACTGCTGGCCCACCAGCCCTCAGGGTTGCACCAGCAACCACCCAACAACACCCAAGGCCAGCCACAAACACCCCCAAACCCTTCCAAAGCACTATACCCACCTACGTACAGGTGGCAGAGAAGAAGCAAACAAAGGAGTTCACAGAGGTGAAGAGCAAGAAGAAGGCTTGGAAGGAGACAATCCTTCCAAAGCCCTACCCGACAGCAGACAGACTGGTCATCTTTGGCCTGACGACTGCACCGAACGACCGAAAGGAGGCTGCAGACCATGCCCTCCAGGTCATCAACAAAACCATCACCAACCACACCGACATTCCCCACCCTCCCTTTATCCTGGTGCACATAACAGCCACGAACAACCTCACCTTCACCACTGCACCCCAGCATTTAGGCGTAAGCTACGAACCCTACCTTGCTATCTTTGAGAATGCACTCCATGACTTTCCCATCACCTCATCCAGGATCAGCCAGAGATGGACTCGATTCATCATCCATGGCATTCCAACCACCAGTACCCCCAATGACACCTATACCGAAATCGAAACCAACTACCCCTCACTCCGAATGGGCCAAACTCCATGATGGCTCACCAGCCCTGAACGCCGCCAGGGTAAAGAGGCTTCATCTATGGTTGTCACCTTCATCGGTGAAATGACCAAGAAGTCCCTTGGTGCCACCAGCCTTGCCCTGTTCAACCGCGAATACAATCTCGCCGAATACATATCCTTTGGCCCCTCCACCCAATGCAACAAGTGCCAGCAATACAGGCACCCTACCGAATGCTACACAAATGACGGCCATACCTGTACTGTCTGTGCCCAGCACCACCCCACCCAGGAACACCCCTGTGCAATTGGCAACTGCAAAGCTGGACACTCCTGCACACACCCTCCAATCCGCTACACCAACTGCCAGCAACCACACAAAGCCTCAGACCGAAACTGCCCCACCTACATCAAGATCATGATGGCACTGCAACGTGACAATGCCACAGCCACCGACACAACCATGACTGCCTAGAGGTACCAATGAAGGTAATGGTACTGCACTACCTCCGTTACCGCTTATCCCCACATGCTCTTCTACTCCCCCTCTCTTGTAATTTAAAATAATGTGTTTGGACTGCTGGAGGAAAACTGTTTGTCCAGTCTTATCTGTACGGTTGCGTCTCATTACACTTTCCTTGGTCTGACTTCCTTTGTATTCTCTTTCTTGCTTGCGTTCGGCAGTACAGGGAAAGATGGGAGCCCCACGGGGGTGGTACGGCGAGGAGGAGTGCACAAGACCTGTAGTGTCAAAGCACATTAAATTGTAATCGAATATTATCTCTCTCCACCAACTCCTACTTCTATATTCCTGTGACCAGCACTACGACCAAAACCCCCTCCAAACTATACCAACCTCAGTCACTACAAGGTTCTGAAACGTGCTACGATAAGTCCCCTTGGTGGCAGTAAACAAGAACAGTGTAAGACCTAGCATGGCCGTATGGAAGACTAGGAGCACAATGCCTATCCAGCAAGAAAGGCTATACCAAGGGACATCCCTAGACTTTACCTGAAACAGTACATCAGGAAAAAAAAAATTGCGTCCTGAGCGTCCGGACGCACTAGACACACTGGACGTTTCAGATGCAACCTGCTTAACTCGGACACAGATCGTCACGGTATCTGCTTACCGGACGGAGCGTGGCAGGGCATTTTCCTTCTGGGTGCAGCCGTGTCAGGGCATTTTACTTCTGGATGCAGCCGTGTCAGGGTATTTTCCTACTGGATGCGTCCAGACGATGCGTATCATAGCACCACGTTTGCGCTGGCTGTCAAGGCACGGAACATTGCAGCAAATACTCGAGTCGCATTCGCAAACACGCAGCCAGTTCCAGGCATAGTGACTCAGTCCAGTTCTATTCTTTATATCTACGGTATGTACATCTATATATGCTACTACACACTTCGCGTTTCCAGCAAAAGCACCGAGCGTCACACCCATCGCTGCGATCATCACATGCAGTAATGCTGTTTTGACACGGGTAGCATTGCTCTACGTGTCGGAAACAAAGGAAAGTTGGCAAATACGACACGATACGATGAGTACGACGACTATGAGGAGGATGACGATGAGGACACCGGTGGCGAGGACGATAGCGAGTAGGACGTGGCGACTATGAGAGCGAGTAAGACGTGGCAAGGACGATAGCGAGTAGGACGCGGTGAGTATGATGGCGAGCTTTGTGACATGGTTAGCACAGCTCTGAGAGTGACAGAGACACCGGGAAGTTGTAGAATACACAGTAACGAGTACGATGTCAATGAGGGTGCTGGCGGCGAGGACGATAGCAAGTAGGATACGGCGAGTATGATGGCAAGGTTTGGGACATGGTTAGCACAGCTCTCGGAGTGACAGGAACAGCGGCGGGAAGTGGTACAATATGAGGTGAGGAGTACGATGTCAATGATATTGCTGGCAGCAAGAAAGATAGCAAGTAGAACATGGTGAGTATGATGTCAATGCTAAGCGCCAAGCCATTACTAACACTTGCGCTTACGCAAGGTTCAGCTTGCTCATCGCTCCTACGTAGACCCCTTTTTTCTTCTCCTTTCACCTCATCCTAGATACTCGTCGTCGTTCTTCACGTTTCCATCATGCTCGCCGCCATCCTCACTGCCATCAAACTCATCGACATCCTCCTCATCGACATCGTACTCGTCACATCATATTGTACCAGTTCCCACCGCTGTTCCTGTCACTCTGAGAGCTGTGCTAACCATGTCCCAAACCTCGCCAGCATACTCGACGCATCCTACTCACTATCGTTCTTGCCGCGTCTTACTCGCTCTTATAGTCACCACGTCCTACTCGCTATCGTCCTCGCCCCCGGTGTCCTCATCACCATCCTCCTCATAGTCGTAGTGCTCATCGCGTCGTGTTGTATTCGCCAACTTTCCTTTGTTTCCGACACGCGGAGCAATGCTACACATGTCAAAACAGCATTACTGCATGTGATGATCGCGGCGATGGGTGTGACACTGGGTGCTTTTGCTGGAAATGCGAAGTCTGTAGTAGGATATATAGATGTACATACCGTAGATATAAAGAATAGAACTTGACTAAGTCATGATGCCTGGAACCCACTGCGTGTTTACAAATGCGATCCGAGTATTTGCTGCGACATTCTGTGTTACACTGGAATGTCACAGGATGGTATGTACTCCGGTACGTACCAAAGGGAGGGATGTATCCTCAGAGAGGTACATACCAGGGGAAGATACGTACCGGTAGCTAGCTATTTCCTACGTGGACCTTAGAGAGTCTAGGCGGGAGATAAATACGGGGTTAAAGGTTACGGCCGCCAATCGGTCATAAGGATTAATTCTGGAGAGGGGGCTGCGGCAAACCGGAGACGTGAGAGGGAAGGTGGTTGGACGAGACTCCCCAGACGGCTCGGTCGAGACTCTTCTGAGAGCTCATTTATCTTAGCCACCCAACTCCAGACGGCTACCAGGCTACAGGAAAAGAACTCAGTCTAGAACTGAGGGAATTCTGCGGTGCCAATTGGACCTGGCCTCTCACCTTATCGCCAGTATTGACTAGGGCTAATAGGAGTCTCAGGCGGGCCCACGCTCAGGTGGGGGTCCATCGACCTCGGAGGAATAGTTTGCCCGCGTCACCAAATCTCACCCCGCTCCGTGCCAATATATGTCGACCTTTCTCGCCGCGATGAGAAAGGAGACAGACCGAACACCAGCGACTAAAACCACACACAAGATCTAAGATTATTCCGTTGTGAATTATCGAAAGTAGCCTGATTACCTTTTGATTCCCTCCGCACTGCAGTCACGATATAACCCCAGTGTCACACTATAATCTTGATCTCAAAATCACCCTACTTTCATGACCTACTTCGACGACACCTACTTCGAAGACCACCTTTATCTACTCGAGCTATCTACCGTCTTGGAGCCCAAGACTCAATACCTCTTCGACTACACCTTTCAGTCAATCGACGACGAAATCTCAAAATACGAACAGTGGGAAGAATTATTTGATGGACCTAAGCCAATCCATGAGACGATCGAGTGCGCCCCATACCATTGGTACACCCAATAGTGGTGGAACTGTGCGCTACTATCCCAACCAGCCAACTTCGATGAAGACGAACTCTTTGACCTGTTCGATTACCACTTCGATTACGACTCGACCATACACAGCTGAGATTTCCTAGACCAATACTAGAAAATGACCACCTCCTCGAACTTCAACATGTTCCAACTCGAAGCCCCCCGGGATATCCTCCAAATCACAGATGGAACGGAGGCCGACGAAGAGGCTCTGGAAATCACGAACCCGGCAGTTTGTATTCGAACCCTCGCCCGACAACAGAAACGGGCGGAGGAGGACCTGCAGCAGCTGCTGGGGCTCTGCGGTAACGCGGTCGACCGAACGGACCAGTGGCTCGTAAGGATGGAGCACGCTTATCACAGCCTTGCTGAAGGAACTAGGTACGTCTACGATCGGCTAAACGCTAATGAGAAAATAGCAGAAGAATGGATACGCAGCGAATTGGCCATGGCAGCCAACACCTATCAGATGTTCGCAAGAAACGTATGGCAAGCCATCATCGAATGCACGCAGGAATCAAATGAGCAACAAATCTGCCAGGCCACCCATCTGGCTCGCATGAACGATGCCCTGTCCTTCTTAGGCGAAGCCAACACAGCCCGGAACCAGCACCTAGCTAACTTCCAAGGAAACGTTGAGTTATGGGCAGCCGCACACCAGGACTGAGTCGCGGCACTGGAAAGGCAGCTTCAGGAAGCGCGGGTGGAAATCCAGCAGGTAGCGACCCGGATCCTGCTACCAACCACACCCGTCCACTGAACAAGCCCGCCACCATCATGGAGAAGCCCTCCAGCTCCGACAAATACCAGCGTCCCGTCCAACCCCCCGACGCCCCCGGCATTAGTGTGAGACTGGGGTGCTAACAAGTCACCGAAGTCACCGTAGAATTGATATCTTGAGTCAGTTTTTCGATAATTCACAACGGAATAGTCTAAGGGATGTCGATGCAGGTTTTCTCTCTGTCCTCCCCCTTTCGCGCGGCACGCCGAACGTTTATAAGAGTGGAATCATCATACGCTATCGCAGTCCTCTGTCCTTTGACCTTGTCTTCAGGAATGGAGGGATGCGTAAGCGTAGATCGATCCACACTCTTTGTCCTCGGCGCGCCCCACATCCAGTTACGTGCTCTTTTTCCTCAGCGCGCAAGCGCATACCAATTCCTGCTCTTTTTCGTCAGCGTGTGCGCACAAGCCAATTCCATTTCCTTTGTTCTTCAGCGCCGCGTAAGCGCATGCTGATCCGTTTCCTTTGTCCTTCGGCGCCGCGTAAGCGCATGCCGATCCGTTTCCTTTGTCCTCGGCGCGCAAGCACATGCCGATGCCGTACTTCTTTGTCCTTCGGCACCACGTAAGCACATGCCGATCCGTTTCCTTTGTCCTCCGCGTGCAAGCGCAAGCCGATACCATACTTCTTTGTCCTCAGGAATCCACTCACGTATGCATCAGCCAAAGCCGAGGTGAACATGGGCCTAGGCCCAGAGCGTACTCGTCCTGATCGGTACCAACAGCAAGATACGGCAGCTGCTGCAAACCTTGTCATTCCCATAGCTTCTATGGGTCACACGGGTTCCACTTTGCCGCCGCAGAGTAGTCCCCGGCACACCACTTTGGCTGCCGAGGTCCTACTTCCACTCTTGCCTCCCGTCTAGACTCTCATGCTCCTTGTGTTTTCCCAATTCCTTAGAGTAGGTGTAAGGCTGTCATTTGTCCGACGCTGCCGGCGCCGTTGACGCTGTCAACGTCCAGCGCTGTCGGTGTTGTCACTGCTGCGGTGTGGCATTCGCGCAACCGTCGACGTCTTTGGAAGTGTCACTTGAGGGACCGGTAGCCTCCTGTGTCCTAATGTCTATTTCATTCTTGCCCGAGCTGTTAGCCTAGTATACTAGGGTGTAATACTACTCCCCCCTTCCCTAGGCTGCACCCCAAAGCCTCTTCCAACCCTATGTCCTTCCGTCCTTCCTTACTCCTCAGTGAGCCTGTAATCTCTCGGCGCCTCTGGGTTCCGTCGATGAAACTCCCTTAGCTTCTCCAGCCCTCCTTCCGAGAAGTTGTCGAACGGCTCATTGGTCCAATCCCTTCGGTCGGGGTAGTCGAGCCACTTGACCAGATAGAGGACACGTCGTCCCTTCTTGGTACTGCCCATGATTTTGTCCACATCGTATTCCTCGCTGTTCTCAATGTCGTCCACTTCTCGGAGTACCTTGACCGGGTCTGGGGTTGGTTGCATCTCGCCGGTTGGGTAGGGTTCGAGGAGGGAGACGTGGAATACGTCGTGGATGCGCCATTTCCGCGGCAGAGTGAGTTTGACTGCCAGTGGGGAGATTACCTTTTCCACCTGGAATGGCCTGTGGTTTTTGTGGTCGAGTTTCCGTGATGGGCGGCGAGTTTGTATGTTTCTGCCATTGAGCATCGCTAGGTCGCCCACTTGATATACTGGTGGTTCCTTTCTGTGGGGGTCGGTGTATCGGCGCATCCGTTCCCATGTCTTGTCAAGCGTTTTCCTTACCTCCCCGTGTACTGCGTGCATCCAATGGCCGTAGGCGAAACTTGTGGGGTTTAGTGGTAGCACTGCAGCTGGGTTTGTCGCTGTGGGATGGTAGCTGTAGTTCGCGTAGAATGGTGAGATGCCCATCACATTGGTGGTCGAATTGTTGTAGGTGAACGCTGCCATTGGTAGCAAACTAACCCAGTCGTCCTGTTCATAGCTGATAAATGACCGGAGGTATGCCTCGATGGTTTGGTTCAGCCATTCCGTCTGGCCATCGGTTTGTGGGTGGAAAGCTGTTGACATTCGTAGGCGGATAACGGAGAGTATCAGGAACTCCTGCCAAACGGTAGAGGTGAAACGAGAGTCCCGATCTGATACAATATCCGAGGGCAGTCCGTGGTGGCGCCACACTTCCCGGACGAAGGTTCTTACTAGATCGCTCGGCGATTTGCCTTCCTTCGGCAGCGGTATGAAGTGGGCCATTTTAGTGAAGCGGTCGACGACTACCTAGAGCTGGTCGCACTGTTCGGACAGTGGCAGGTCAGTGATCAAATCCATTGCGATCGACTGCCACGGGGCGTAGAGTAGTTCCATAGGAGCCAGGAGTCCATAGGGCTGATGTCGAGCTACCTTGTTCTTCTGGCACTGAAGACAGCTGCGGACGAAGTCTGTGATTTGCTTGTTCATTCGTGGCCACCAGAAGTTGCGCCGAATTAGCTCGATCGTTTTGTCCTGCCCCATGTGGCCTGCCACTTTTGTGTCGTGCTCCGATTCCAGAATCTGTCGAATGAGGTTTCCGTCGCTTGGTATCCACAGCATCCCTTTCCAGTACACAACTCCGTCCTTCATTTCTATCATCCCTTTTTGCTCCGCCTTCCTATCCTTGGCCATCCGGCCGTTCGGTACAGGCCCTGTCCGTACCGCTTCCTCGTATTCGTCATTTTCCTTGGCCTTTCGGCCATCCGGCACAGGTCCTACCCGTGCCGCTTCCCCGTTTTCCTCCTTTTCCTCGGTCTTTCAGCCATCCGGCACCGGCCCTGCCCGTGCCGCTTCCCCGTTTTCCTTGTTTTCCTCATTTTCCTCAGCTTCTAATTCCTGGAGTGCTTTGCGGTATTCCGGGTCCTTTTCCCCTGCACTTCGTACGAGTGCCAGGAATTCCTTCTTCCAGTTTTGGGCCGGGAGGGAATAGAGTCGTGCAGCTGAAATAATGAATGCCGTGCCTTCTCGTTGGGTGTTGACCGCTCCTGCTACCTGGATTGGCTCTGCGAAGTGGGTTTTGTGTAAGACCGTCGTTATCGGCTGGCTTTCATTCCCCCCCTTTTCAGGGCGGTACTCCGAACGCCTGGACAATGCGTCTGGCTTCCCGTTTTTCGTACCTGGGCGATAGATGATCTTAAAGTTGATACCGGCAAGCTCTTGTGCCCAACGTGCTTGCCGACGGTTGAGGACCTTGGTGGTGGTAACGTATTCCAGATTTTGGTGGTCAGAAAACACTTGCACCTGGTGCATAGCGCCCTCAAGATACCGTCGCCAGTGTTTGAATGAGTCGACAATTGCAAGTAGCTCCTTGTCGTGTATTTCGTAGTTGATTTCAGGGGGCGTGAATTTCCTTGAGTGGAAGGTGACCGGGTGTAGGCGGTTTTCGTTATTTCGTTGTGATAGTACCGCACCGAGAGCAAAGTCCAATGCGTCTGTTTCCACAATTACTGGTCGTTGGGGGTCGAAGTGCGCCAAAATCAGAGCGGAAGTGAATCGGTTCATCAGCTCGGTAAATGCGCTCTCTGCCTCAGGGGTCCATTTCCAGTCTTTTGTTGTCGCCTTCGTGAGTTCTGTGATTGGGCGAGCCACTCGGGAATAGTCCTTAATGAACCGCCGATAGAAATTAGCAAAGCCCAGAAATGCTTGTGTTTCCGTCAGTGAGGCGGGGGACTTCCACTCGAGTACTCCTTTCACCTTTTCCTCAGACATTTTGATTCCTTCTCTTCCAATCACATATCCTAGAAATTCCACTTCCAGTTGTTTCCATACGAATTTTTCCGGCGAGATGGCAAGCCTATTTGTTCGTAGTCTCTGTAGTACTTCCTTGACAATCCTATCGTGTTCTTCTTCCGTTTTTGCATAGATGAGTAGGTCGTCGATGTATGCGAGCAGTCCAAGGTCGATCATATCCCGAAAGATGTGGTTCATCATCTCCTGGAAGGTTGCTGGTGCATTGGTCAATCCGAACGGCATTACCAAGAATTTGTAGAGACTATAGCAGGTGCGAAAGGCTGTTTTTCATTCCTCGCCTTCCTTCATCCGGACCAGATGATAACCGTTTTTCAGATCCATTTTGGTGAAGAACTGTGCTCCTTGGATTCGGTCCTGGAGTTCCTGCATCAGGTGCAGCGGGTATCGATTGGGCACAGTGATTCGGTTGATGCCTCGGTATTCGACGCACAGTCGGAGGCCCCGGCCATGCGGTTTTGGTACGAAGAGGATTGGGGTGCCGGCACTTGATGTTGATCGTCAGATTTTCCCCGTTCTCATCATTTCCTTGAGGTATTCTCGGAGTGTCTCTAATTCGACTTCTGAAAGTGGGTAGATTGGACCCCAAGGTGGTTTTTCGCCTTCCTTCAGTGGGATCTCGTGGTCATAGGAGCTGTGCTTAGCGAGTGCATCTGCCGCTTCCTTTCCCATGATGTCGAGGAATTGCCGGAATTCCTTGGGAACAAGGTCGAACAGATTGGCGGTCGTTGCCGCCGATACGTACCCAATGATTTGTGCCTTAGGGTGGCCGATTATAGACAGATCGAGACTTAGAGAGAATTGGGTTGTGGTGGCGGCTTCCGTGCAGTGTTTCGCGCAGCTCGGACTATTGAAACCGAGCTCAGAGTTATTCCAGGCGCCTTGTGGGGCATGTTTGACGATCCACCAAAAGGGCAGGAAAATGTCAACTTCCGGCTCAAGTGGAGCTACTTCAAAAACTTCCTGCGAGTAATGTTCCCGGTGTTGGAGTGTAATAGGTATGGTGTATTCTTGCCCTGCTCTGGCCACTAGTTCTCCGGTGAAGCTGCGGATGCCTATCTGTTGTTAGTGTTGTTGGCAAGGAAGCATTAGTTTTCCAACGGTTTGCTTGCTGATTAGTGGCGTCGAACAGCCTGTATCGAGGAGTACTCGCGCTAGGTATTTTTGGTTTTTCCAGTGTATCATCATTTCCACAATCAGTCGGGTGCCGCAGATGGGGGTTTTCGGTCGTTTCCTCGAATTTCCTTGTTCCTGTTGTACGTTTGTTCTTTTTTCTGACATGCCACTTATTAACACTGAGGCCTTGGGTTGTGGCGATCCCTGGCCTCCTAAAAATCCTCCTCACTTTCTGAGTCTTGAGCCCAGGCTAGTGGCGCCTCACTTCGGTCGTCTTCTCCTGTCGCTGCCCCCACTGCTTTCCTTGTTTCCTCGCGTTTTCGTTTAGTGGTAGTAGTGGTGGCTGAGATCTTTCCAGGGGCCTCGGGAAGAGTGGTTCCTTTCTTGGTAGTGCGAGCATAGCATTGATAGGTGCTGTGGTTGTCGCGTCCACATCTCCAGCATCCTTGGGCGTTTTTCGTGTGCTCGTCGATCTCGTCTTGCCGCACTCCCTGGAACGCCTCTCTTAGTCCTTTCCATAGTTTTCCATTTTCGGTTTTTGCTGCTTGGTCTTCGTTCCGCTGGAGTTCCTCTTTTCCCTTTCCTTTTCCTTGTTCTCGGGACCCTTTGTTGGCTCCCTTTGAAGTGGCGTTCTGGCTACCTGTTCTGGATCCCCATTCGCTTGCGGCCTTTTCTTTTGCGAGTAGGTTTCGATTTTCCCAGTGCCTTCCTGCCTCATAGGTGGCCACCAAGAATGGTTCGTCTTCCGTGAAAAGGCGGGGATTCTGGGCAAAGCACATGTCAATAATCTCTAACGGGAGAGCTACATTTACCTTGCTCTGAAGTGCTTCCCCAGTTACTCGTGCATGAATATTCAAGGCCCGGAATGCCGTTAGGTAAGCCTTAATATCCCCTTTGTAACGTAGGGCCGATAATTGGTTGAATGCTGTAGTGGCTTCCCGTGGATCCAGATACTCATCCTGTAGGGCTTCGGAGTAGGCATTCCAGGTATCAGCATCTTCTACTAGCCTCCGTCGCACTTGGTGCTATTCCTTTGCTTCATCTGTCAAGAGGGTTCCTATCCACGCAATTTGCAGTATCCCACTGGTTTCTGGGTAAAATCTGATGTAGTTCCGGACTGAGTCCCACCAGGTGCGGAATGGCATCTTTGGTTTCCCGTCAAACTTGGCAGGATTTTCTAGTTTTAAGCGGGCCACCCGGGGTGCTGGCAGGCCTGTCGAAGCACTCGAGTTGGTCGTCCAGGTTGCTTGTGCCGACAGCATGTTGGCGATGGTTTCGGCTATGATTCGCGCCAGACGTTTGTCCGGATTCTCCTCAGCTTGCCGCGTATCGTCTGGCGTTCTGGATGCTGTTGGTTGTTCCTGAGGGGGGTCTGCTTTCTCCGTAGGGACAGTGGGCGGTCTGATTCTTCTTGGGGGCGTAGCCACAGGTGCTGCTTGCAAGTAGCTTGGTATAGTCCTTCTCTCGGGTTGTCCTGCTTCCGCAACCTGCAGGAGGGCTGCTTGGGTAGAGTCGACGTCGGTTCGTAGTCTTTGCTGTTCCAGCATCAGTTGGTGGGTTGCAGTTTGCTGGCGGTCAGCCCATTCACTCAGGTTCTGACGAAAAATCGCCTGTTCATGGTTTCGTTGTAAGTCCACCGTTTGTACGAACGCAAGCGCATCATTGATGCGGGTGATTTGCATTGCTTGATACATTGCCTGTTGGCCTGCTTCCTCGTTGTGTGTAAGAATCGCTTGCCAGACTTCCACAGTGAACTGCTGCGAGGTGTTGGTGGCCGCCATCAATTCGGTTTGCATCCATTTGGGTGAGGCTCCGACGTCTGCTTTTGCCTGCTCGTATATGTACCGAACGCTCTGGAAGATGCTTTCGCAATTTTGTTCGATCGATCGAATATGGCAGTCGCTCCGGTTGTACTCTCCTCCACAGATTTGACGGAGTCACTGGAGGTCGGCTTGTGCTAGCCAATGTTGGTGTACAAGCTGGCGCAACCAACTGGCGGGCTGCTGAATCTCGACACTGTCATTGTCTGGATAGGTATCGTTGTAGATGTCTTCGGCGCTGCGTGGCTGCTCTAGGCGTAGTTGGTTAAGCGTTGAGGATGCGGCTCCACTGGCGGACATGTTTGCTGAAGTGTAGTTTTGTCGAAAAGGTGACTTTTTGGCCTTAGACTATAGTGTGAGACTGGGGTGCTAACGAGTCACCGGAGTCACAGTAGAATCGATATCTTGAGTCAGTTTTCGATAATTCACAACGGAATAGTCTAAGGGGTGTCGATGCAGGTTTACTCTCTGTCCTCCCCCTTCTGCACGGCGCGCCAAACGTTTATAAGAGCGGAATCGTCATACGCTATCGCAGTCCTCTGTCTTTTGACCTTGTCTTCAGGAATGGAGGGACGTGTAAGCATAGATCGATCCACACTCTTTGTCCTCGACGCGTCCCACATCCAGTTCCGTGCTCTTTTTCCTCAGGGCCCAAGCGCATACCAATTCCTGCTCTTTTTCCTCAGCGCGTGCGCGCCAGCCAATTCCATTTACTTTGTTCTTTGGCGCCGCGTAATCGCATGCCGATCCGTTTCCTTTGTCCTTCGGCGCCGCGTAAGCACATGCCAATCCGTTTCCTTCGTCCTCAGCGCGCAAGTGCAAGCCGATGCCATACTTCTTTGTCCTTCGGCGCCGCGTAAGCACATGCCGATCCATTTCCTTTGTCCTCGGCGCGCAAGCGCAAGCCGATGCCGTACTTCTTTGTCCTCAGGAATCCACTCACGTATGCACCAGCCAAAGCCAAGGTGAACGTGGGCCTAGGCCCAGAGCGTACTCGTCCTGATCAGTATCAACGGCAAGATACGGCAGCTGCTGCAAACCTTGTCATTCCCATAGCTTCTATGGGTCACACGGGTTCTGCTTTGCCGCCGCGGAGTAGTCCCCGGCACACCATTTTGGCCGCCGAGGTCCTACTTCCACTCTTGCCTCCCGTCTAGACTCTCGCGCTCCTTGTGTTTTCCCAATTCCTTAGAGTAGGTGTAAGGCTGTCACTTGTCTGACACTGCCGGTGCCGTTGACGCTGTCAACGTCCAGCACTGTCGGCGTTGTCACCGCTGCGGTATGGCATTCGCGCAACTGTCGACGTCTTTGGAAGTGTCACTCGAGGGACTGACAGCCTCCTGTGTCCTAATGTCTATTTCATTCTTGCCGAGCTGTTAGCCTAGTATACTAGGGTATAACAATTAGGAAGCCCGTTGCATCCAACCCCGGTTCCAACCACTCGACGCAACCGACCTCCGGCGATACCTACAACACCAGAAATGAGGAGGCGGCTAGACCAACTCCGACAACCACCATCGGCGTAAGGCCAAACAACCGCGGCCGGCGGGGGAGGAGCTCCCCCGGCCCTACCGGTCACAGGAGAGGGAGGAAGCCCACCACCTTTGTCCCTGAGCTCGTCCCCAAACTCGTCCCCAGCGAAACCCCCAGCCGACCCTCCTTGTCCACCCTTCTGACGATTCCAAGAACCCTCGCCGCCGAGGAACCCGGTACCAACAATCACCACTATGGACTTGGTCCGGCTGGTAGCAGAAGGAGTCGAACGAGCCCGAGCGGAAACACACGAACGAAGCAACACGGTCCGCCTGAAAATGACGAATCCCGAAACCTTCGACGGAAAGCTGACCACCCCATTCAACAACTGGTGAAAGTTGGTCACGACATACCTGAGTTTCTACCCCGAAACCGGGGACCAACAGAAAATCACCTGGGTCGGAACACTCTTGACGGGAACCGCGAAGGCATGGGACCTGCATCGATACGACACCATGGGAGAGAAGCACTCATGGAGCCAATACTTGGCGGCTATTAGGACGGCGTACCTCGACACAAGAGAAGCAGCCAATGCCCAGCTAAAGCTCAGTCAGCTCAAATACACCGGCGACATCCGGGCATATTTGACGGAGTTCCGGGCCCTGAACAACTCCGCCCGGGCAACAGGGGAGGGCTTGCAGGAAAAAATCGACCTAGCAATGCCAGACTCCATATTGGACATGCGCTTCGCCCATTACCTGGGGGAATTCGCGGATGACGAAGGCTTCCTACAAGCGACGTACCAAGCGGGTATACAAGTGGAAAAGAAAAAAGCACTGAAACAAGCCAAGGAGCAGATGAAGGGGTCAGCGAGTTCAATGGGCAACTCGACACGAGCTGACGAAAAAAGGAAGGAGGAGAGGAAAAGGGAACCTAACAGGTCAGTGCGTTCGAAGGAACGCAAAAAGGATAACGACAGGACCGACCGACCAAGCCCGTGGGGAAAACCCAGCCGTTGGGCTACGAAGGAAGACACCCTGAAAGGAGTACCCTCGCGAGAACACGAGGAGTACTTCAAAACCCCAGAAAGTTGTTGGCGGTGCGGACAGAAGGGGCACCGCACCTACGAATGCTTTGCCCACACCACCAGGCAGGGCACCGTTCTCCCAAGAGCCCCCTGAAAGACAGCCTAGGTCTCCACCACGGAGAAGCGGAAACGTTCGGAGGAACCCGAGGAAGTTCCAGCACCTAAACAACAAAACGTGGCCGCCATCGACACCATGGAAATAGAAAACCCCCGTACCTTGCCAATCTGGACCGACAACGGCGAAGAGTCGGATTTTTGAGAGGTCTGCTGACGTCGCCAGCAAAGACCTTTGCAATAACCTGCGGAATCTCCAGGAAACAGAAGAACGAGGAACCAAGCGCTGGAACCTCACTCAAGAAATGAAAAGGGGAACCCATTAGCGGCGCTCGCCCGGTGATAAAGATGATATTATATCTAGGTGAGGAAAAAACATCCAGTCCAAGTTCTACTGGATACCGGGTGCTCGGTACCCCTGATCAACCAACAAACGGCAACCTGGCTGCAGATTCCCCTTGAGAGGCATCAACAAAAAAGAACTATGGAAAGCTACACAGGTGAGGCCGTCAAAGGAGCCGGCGAGTACTATACCCCGCCAATAAAACTCCAGCACCGAAGGCACTTTTCAAAAGAAGCATTCGCGGTCACCCCTATGGAAAAAACAGTAGACATATTTCTCCCGTTTTGGTGGATTGCTAAACATGCCCCCCAAGGACCCTGGAATACAGAAGAAGTCCGCTTCGACAGCCCGGCCTGCCTGCAGAACTGCACCAAGCTCGGGACCAATAACTTCTCCCTGACATGGGATGATAGCATATGCCTGGACTCCAAAGCTGGTATTATTGGCTACGTGGCCACGGTCCAGACGGAAGACCCCCTCGAAGCAGTCCCCCAGAATTCCGGCAGTATCTGGAGGTCATGGGAAGCAAGCTAGTGGACACGCTACCGGAACACCGGCCTTATTATTGCAAAATTGAGTTGAAAGAAGGCAGCACGGCACCCTGGGGACTAATATACCCGTTATCAGAAACAGAGCTACAGGCCCTGCGAGAATGGCTCAGGGAAATGGAACGAACCGGGAAAATCCAACGTTCCACCTCATCGGCCGGATCACCCATTTTGTTCGTCCCAAAAGCCAACGGAAAAGGATTACGACTATGTGTGGACTACCGAGGGCTGAACAAAATAACGATCCCCAACCGATACCCCCTCCCGCTGATGCAGGAATTGCAGGACCGGGTTCAAGGCGCTCAATGGTTCACCAAAATAGATCTCAAGAACGGGTTTAACCTGATTTGGATCTGTGAAGGAGACGAGTGGAAAACCGCATTTCGCACTCGCTACGGCCTGTACGAGTTCAAGGTAATGCCATTTGGTCTCACTAATGCGCCCTCAACCTTCCAAGACATGATGAATCATGTCCTCTCAGACATACTCGATGTGGGGGTACTGGCCTACATGGACGATATCCTGGTTTACGGAAAAACTCGAGAAGAGTACAACGCCCTGGTCAAGGAAGTCCTCAAAAGGCTGCGGAAAAATGGGCTCGCAGTGTCGCCAGAGAAATGCATGTGGAGCGCTCAGGAGGTGGAATTCTTGGGATACATTATCAGGAAAAAAGGTGTGGAAATGTCCACAGGGAAGATAGAAGCAGTTTTGGCATGAGAAACCCCCTGTTCGGTAACAGAAGTACAATCTTTCCTCGGGTTCGCTAACTTCTACCGACAATTCATCAAAGACTACTCACAAGTAACAAAGCCAATGACAGAATTAACAAAGAAAACGGAGAAAAAATGGGAATGGACCGAAGAAGCAGAAAAAGCGTTTAGAGAACTAAAAAGAAGGTTCACCTCGGCCCCGATACTGGCACATTTCGACGCCCAACAACCAGTCATCATTGAAACAGATGTCTCGGACTTTGCCATCAGTGCTATCCTATCACAACGAGATAATGAAGGACGACTGCACCCGGTGGCTTTCCACTCATGGAAGTTTCAACCAGCGGAAATCAATTATGAAATTCACGATAAAGAACTGCTAGCAATAGTGGACGCTTTTAAACACTGGAGACGCTACTGCGAGGGGGCTACCCACCAAATCCAAGTCCTCTCAGGTCACCAGAACTTGGAATACTTTACGATGACTAAAGTACTCAACCGAAGACAGGCTAGGTGGGCTCAAGAACTGGCGGGAATCAATTTCTGGATCTACTACCGACCAGGGGCACAAAACGGAAAGCCAGACGCGCTATCAAGGCGTTAGGAGTACCGCCTGGAAAAGGGGGGGTAGAAAACCAGCCGATCACGACAGTTTTATGGGAAAATCAGTTTGCGGAAAGACAGACTCGCTCATTCGTGTGCTCCTCGGCTCGGCTCACCTCACTCCCTGAGCGACAATGGTCGTAAGAATTCGCGCTAGCTGTAAAAAAGAACGCAGGAGAGGATCCTGTCTACCAACAGGCGTGGAAAGAAGTGGAAACAACTCTTCCAGTGGAGCGGCAGGCAAACCAAACAGCCAGGAGCATAATGGAGATACGGGACGGACTACTCTACAGAAAGAACATGCTCTGGGTACCAAGGAAACTAGTACAGGAAATTCTCGAGTCCGAGCACGACACCAAAATAGCCGGACATATGGGCCAGGACAAGACAATCGAGCTCGTTCGGCGAAACTTCTGGTGGCCAAAAATGAATGAACGAATAATCGATTTCGTCCAGAGTTGCATCAACTGACAGCAGAACAAGACAGCCCGACACCATCCGTATGGACTAAGCTCTCCACTGGAATCACCATACACCCCCTGGCAATCGATAGCCATGGACTTCATCACTGACCTACCACTGTCGGAAGAATGCGATCAGCTGTGGGTAGTCATCGATTGCTTTACAAAAATGGTGCACTTCATCCCCCTACGACAAGCAGAAAAAACGGCAGCCGACCTAGCGAAAATCTTTGCAAGAGAGATCTGGAAATACCACGGGACCCCCACGGATATAGTGTCGGACCGAGATTCCCAGTTCACATCAGGAACCTGGAAAGAATTTCTAAGAGAACTTGGGACCCGCCCTCGTATGTCCACCGCGTTCCATCCCCAAACTGACGGACAGACGGAGCGGCTCAACCAGACAATCGAAGCCTACCTCAGAGCGTTCGTCAGCAAGGAACAGAGCAACTAGGCGGCACTGTTACCTATGGCTGAGTTCGCCTATAACAACTCTGTCACGATGGGCAGTGGGTTAACACCGTTCTTTGCGAATTACGGTGTACACCCAAATGCGCTCGACCCCCCGACTTCGGAATCACTGAACCTAGCCAGTACGGTATACGTCCACTGGATGCAGATGGTACACGAGGAATCCCGTCAAAGGCTGGAGGTGGCGCAAGAACGGATGCGGCGATACACGGATCCAGAACGGAAAAAACCCCCGGCATACCAGGTAGGAGACTTGGTCATACTTAGCGGACGCAACATCAAGACGCGCCACCCCTCGAAGAAGCTGGACCACAAAAATCATGGTCCCTTCCAGATCGAAAAAATCGTCTCGCCACTCACCGTCCACCTCACGCTGCCTCGAAAATGGAAAATCCATAACGTCTTCCATGTGTCACTACTCGAACCCTGTCGAACTAGCGAACACTGGGCCCCTCCAGACCCAGCAAGAACACTCTGAGAGGCAGATGACATCGAACAATCAGAGGAATACAATGTGGACAAAGTTATGTCGTCCGTGGAGCGCAGCCGGGGAAATAACAAATGAATCCTCTATCTCGTCAAATGGCTCGACTATCCAGAGCGCAAGGACTGGACGGAAGAGCCATTCGACAACTTTTCAGTAGGCGGTCTGGAGAAACTCCGGGAGTTCCACCAACAGAATCCAGATGCCCCAAGGGACTACCGACTCGCTGACGCCTAAACCGAAAAAGCATGAAGCGGTAGTAAGGATGAGGAAAGGGGGGACTTCATCTCGCACACGCGAAGCCAGACCCGGTTGACCAACTTTCGGAAGAAGGAACAGGTGGTTCGGATCCAGGGCCGCGGGTGCAGCCCGCCCCCGACAGTGCGGGCACTCCTCGGCACGCCCACAGGAGGCCACTACCCAGATCCCAGTCACTAGCACGAAGGGAACCATAGGCTCTCCCCGCACGAAAAGAGCTCGGTTCGGATCAACCCCGGAACTGAATTCCGAAACAAGGAGCAACCCAAAGGAAGACCTGCTTCTCGGGCAGCTGCAAAAAAGCCGCCGACCCGGCGCCCGGCGAAGAGTGCACGCGAACGAGGAACGTTGAGAGTCAGGAAAACCATACAGAACAGATGTATCGACCTCTTGGCAACCGACTCGGACCGGCGGAACTGGCGCGGGCGGCACATAAGCGGTGAAGTGAGTCCCCGACAGCGCTGTCACTGCTCCAGCACACTAGTCTCCCCCCGTAAGGATGTGGGCGCAGTCACTGCCGAGTATACGGGTTACTAGCAGAAAGGACACCATGCCTCTCCCGATTCCCTGTACCGACCACGACTCCGGAACCCCACTGAGCCGGCCATGCCTTGACGCAGCGCGGCGGCGAGTGCAACTCAACATGACACAACAGTAGGAGAAAGGCTACTTGGAAATTACGCAGCTTCGGGACGAAGCTAAGAAGAGGGGGAGGTAGTGTTACACTGGAATGTCACAGGATGGTACGTACTCCGGTACGTACCAAAGGGAGGGACGTATCCTCAGTGAGGTACGTACCAGGGGAAGATACATACCGGTAGCTAGCTAATTCCTAGGTGGACCTTAGAGAGTCAAGACGGGAGATAAGAACGGGGTTAAAGGTTACGGCCACCAATCGGTCGTAAGGATTAATTCCGGAGAGGGGGCCGTGGCAAACCGGAGACGTGAGAGGGAAGGTGCTTGGACGAGACTCCCCAGAGGGCTCGGTCGAGACTCTTCCGAGAGCTCGTTTATCTTAGCCACCCAACTCCAGACGGCTACCAGGCCGCAGGAAAAGAACTCAGTCTAGAACTGAGAGAATTCCGCGGTACCAATCGGACCTGGCCTCTCAGCTTATCGCCAGTACCGACCAGGGCCAATAGGAGTCTCACGCGGGCCCATGCTCAGGTGGGGGTCCGTCGACCTCGGAGGAATAGTTAGCCTGCGTCACCAAATCTCACCCCACCCTGTGCCTATATATGTCGACCTTTCTCGCCGCGACGAGAAAGGAGACAGACCGAACACCACCGACAAAAACCACACACAAGATCTAAGATTATTCCGTTGTGAATTATCGAAAGTAGCCTAATTACCTTTCGATTCCCTCCGCACTCCAGTCACGATACAACCCCAGTGTCACATTCTGCGCCTTGACAGCCAGCGTAACCGTGCTGCCATGACACGCGTCGTCCGGATGCGTCCAGTAGGAAGATGCCCTGATTCGGCTGCGTCCAGAAGGAAAATGCCCTGACACGGCTACGTCCACAAGGAAAATACCCTGACATGGAGGCGTCCAGAAGTAAAATGCCCTGACACAGTGCGTCCAGAAGGAAAATGCCTTGCCATGCTCCGTCCAGTAAGCAGATGCTGTGGCAATCTGTGTCCGGACGCACGGTGCCGTTGCGAGCTGTATCAGAATTCACATTGCCTGTGCGTTTTGCATTGGAAGCGGTATGTGCACTGACAGGGTGCGTCCACAGCGTCCTGAGCACCTGGTGCATCTGGACGCAGATTTTTTTTCCTGCTGTATGAATTACTTGTCTGTGCCAGTGAGCTGAAAGAACACAGCCTGAGATCCGAATGAACGGAAGATCTACCAAGAAGGCACACTAAGGAGCTATGCTGCCTGTTGAGCTAAGACAGTGTAAGAAGTCAGAATCTTGACACTAGATTGTGTCTCCAATCGACACCTGACATAGCAGAAAATCCTCAAGAAGGAAACCAAAATACACTGTGGATCAACCAGACATGGAACATGAGTTCGAGGTAGACGACCTCGACCCAAATTCTTTCAATCTTGGCAAAATCCAAGCAGCGCCAGACGACGCCCACCCCCAAAGCCCAGGAACACCAGACCCACAGACCCGACCCAAGACCCCCGAAACCTCGGAACAACCAAGAAGAATGACCGAAGCTTCTGGCAGTAGGGGACAGGCCATCATGCAGGCACTTCTACAGAAACTCAGAGCATACAGGAAGGAACGATAGAAACAGCCAACTAAAGATTGTGGATCCTGGATTATACTACGGTGTACCAGCCAGGCTCCAGACCTTTCTGGTACAATACGAACTGAAATTCAATTCCAAAGCACACTGATTCCAGGATGATAGTGTGTTACACCCTGGAGAATAGCACGTCAGAATCAGTCACATGAGTAGAGAAAGAATCCTTAGTCACATCTAAACCCTTTGCCTGCAATGCAGTTCGGCCAACCAAGGTAACCATGTGAGAGGAAAGAAGCCGACAGGTCCCTGGGTATTAGGGGGTGAGACCAGTCTGATGCAAGCTGAGTACGCCAACAATCCCTAAATCCTTAATACCACAGAGCCTGTCATCCGAATGGTTTCGAGAACTCATGGGAACCAAAGTTGGTAGCCACTGCAGAAGAGGGGAAGATAAGGATGCATGCAAGTCGCACGCCATAAGTAGAGCTCATGGTAAATATCAGGGTGAAGTGAGTCTAGACGGGAGATAAGGAGTGGAGCGTGGAAACTCTTAGAAAGAAGAGGAGAAGCCCTGCTAGCCAAGTCAGAAAGAAGCACCAGTAAGGGAGAAGGAAATGAGATGGATTCTCATATTGCTGATGAACCCTTGCTGGAGATGCGTACTCCGAAAGAGATACGTGGTGGCACTGAAACCACTCCACCTTATTGTAAGCACTAATCAGGGCCAATTCACTCACAACTTCAGACGGAATCTGGGAGGGAGATAGACATCGTGAGAAACGCTTGGAGCTGGCGTGACTATGCAGACAAACACACTGGAGAATGAACCTTCTCCAAGAGAGACCACGTGACTGGCCGCAGAAAAAGGATATAAGTTAGGCTACCAATCCGTGAACAGACATCATCACGAAAAACACCAAAGAATACTCCAAAAGAAAAAAACCCCGAAACACAAATCTAAGATTATTCTGTTGTAAACAAGATAAAGACTTCTACATGAATGTCTGACTTCAAAACCCTACACACTGCCATTACGACATAACCCCGGTGTCACACTATAATCTTGGATTAGTAAGTTACCTATCGAGCAAATTCGTACCCTGAATGCCCTCATTCAAAGATGACCAATTCTACCTGCTCAAACTTGGGAACATATTCGAACTTCAACAGTCCAACACAGTCGATTATTCCTTCCACTCGATTTACGAAGAAATATCCAATTACGAAACGTGGGACCAACACATCAAAGGTCCAATATCGACCGAAACAATCGATCACACCCCCAACAACTGCTATACCCAGTACTGGCTTAACTGTGCAACCAACCACAAGTGTGCAGACCAAGACAGATATGAATTTCGAGAAATTTGCGATTACACCTTTGATGACAACGAAACCATCTACACCCGAGACTTCCTTAACCTCTATTAGTCCCAAAATAGCCCAGAAATGTTAGGTCCTCTTTGTTGTGAATCTGACGTGACAAGCTCAGCATTGTCACATACGCCACCATCATGCTTGTCACCCTGTTGCTGTTCCTTGTGTCTACTGCTGCCATCCTTCTCCTCTGTGCCTAGACGCACTATCCCGGTCCCCTCTACAGCGCCCCGGCCGCTCAGTACCACAGAACGCTGACCTGACTGCCAGCTACCCAGGATCCATTTCTTTTGTATAGGTGTCTGCCTTACATACTTCTGTTATGTTTATTACTTGCCCCTCTCTTTGCCCTTGCTGTGTTTCCGGCAGTCTGCTTTTCTTGTTGCTTCCTTATCATCTGTGTGTCTGCCTTACTTTACTGGCACCTCCCCTTCTCCTAGTCATCTTTCCGGTAGTCTACTTTCCTTGTCGCCTCCTTATCATTTGCATATCTGCCTTACTTTACTTGCGCCTTCCCTTCTCCTTGTTGTGTTTCCGGTAGTCTGCTTTCCTTGTCGCTTCCATTCTACATGCGTGTCTGCCTTATCTTATTCTGTTTTGGGGTGAAGAAGGAGAGTCGAGTACGATCGGATGTTTCCTTGGGCGCATGGAGTCAGCCATGAAGGGGAAGAACTCTGGGTTGGTTTTGCAGGCAAGACTGTGATATCCACAGTGAAGGAAAAGGTATAAAGGGAGGGCACAGTAGCTAGTCTGGGGATTCTTCTCCACACAATCTACTATCTCTCTCCACAGACCTATCTCTCTACCTCTGTGACCCAGTGCTATGACCACTACCTGTAAGAACCATTTAGAAGTGATGAGGGCGAAGTCGAATACTGCAACAGTGAAGCCGGATACCACCACAGCGAAGCCGAATACCGCAATGATACCATGCCAGGTGTGAGGAGATAAGGGCAAAGCCAAATACCATCACAGTAAAGCTGAATACCGCAACAATACCATGTCAGGCGTGAGGAGATAAGGGCAAAGCCAAATACCACCACAACGAAGCCGAATACTACAATGATACCACATCAGATTTGAGGAAATGAGGACAAAGCTGAATACCACTACTGTGAAGCTGAATACTGCAATGATACCATGCCAGATGTGAGGAGATAAGGGCGAAGCCGAATACCGCCACAGTAAAGCTCAATACTGCAACAATACCATGCTGAGCATGCAAAGGAAGGATGAAGCCGAATACCACCACAAGTGTATGTTGTCGGTCGAGCAGCATGGACTAGTGAGACAGGATCTTAACACAAGATTGCGTCTGCAAATCGACACCTAACGTAGTGAGTCAACAAACATAGTGGAGTCCCAGGACGAAGACACCGAGGATCCCCTCAACATCCGAAAATTCAGGGAAGTCCCTGATGATCAGCAAGCCCTGAGTCCCATGATACCGGAACCACAATCAAGACCGTAGACACCCTAGTCACCAGAACAACCCAGAAGAATGGCAGAGGGATCAGGCATTGGGAGAAGCGGACTGCACCTTGTGACAACGGAAATGCTGCAAACTCTGTTAGCAGCACACGACAGACCACCACAAAATAGTTATCCGAAACTCCAAGACCCAGAGCCCTTCAAGGGAGAAAAAACAATGTTCAAAACATTCTTGACCCAGTGCGAGCTAAAATTCCAGACAGAAGGAAACCTATTCGAGGACAATGAGAAAAAGACGGGATATGTATCATCCCTATTCCAAGGAGTAGCATGGAACTGGGTGGAAACCTTCCTAAATCAGGAAGGGGGAATCGACTTCACATGGAAAGAACTGAAAACGAACATGAAGTATACTTTCGGCCAGATAGATGCTGAGGAGATAGCATTTGAGAAATTCCAAAAAATCCAGCAAGGGAATCGAACCGCAGCAACATACGGGGCTGAATTCCAGCGAATCAAAGCAGACCTCCCATACGCGGACAATACGTACCTCGCATGATTCCGAGATGGACTAAACCCTGAGGTAAAACGACATCTGGTCATGAGTGAAACACCGGCCACAGTTCTAGTCGATTATACCACTACAGCCAACAAAATAGACAGTCACCTATGCAACCTTGGGGTAATCAATCGACGACCCATAACCAACCCTGAAGCACGATTCCAAGGCCCCACAATGAACCCCACACTAATACCCCCAGGAGACCTGAAGGACGTCGATACCACTCGATAATTCAAGTTCGCGCAGTGACCCCAGAACCGATTCACCCGATGAATAAACATGGATGAGTGTTACAACTGTGGAAAGAAAGGACATTTCGCAAGGGAATATTCCCAGCCAAAGAAGGTATGGGTTTATGGAAAAGACCATTCAGAGCTGCAGAAATCACTTCCAAAGAAGAAAACCCATAGGAAGAACTGTCAGGAAATGAAGATCCCCAGGAATAGAATGCTCAATCCCAACCACATCCAAAGGGAAAAAAAAAGGTAAAAGAAAAACATGGCGGACCAAAAATCAACCCCTCCCACGTCCAGAAGCAGACCATCCCCATCCTGCAGCCCTGCAGGTACTATCGAAAGAGAGAGAGAGAGTGCGTGGCTCGGACAGGGTCTGGGCACATTCTCACAGATGAGACTGATAGCGCCAGCGCATTATCCGGTGGACTAGCCACCGAGACCGATAGCGTCGGCATACCAGCCTCCAGTGGAATAGCCACGGAGACCAATATAATGAAGCATCCCGCGCCGGGACGTTCGCTCTATACTGAATCCTCAACATGTATCTATCACTCATTCCGAATCACTGGACTCACTATCTATCATCCGCAGCTCTTGGAACCATATGTAGTAGCAAGTACGTGGACATAGTAGCCATACGTAGCCATTATACAGCCATATAACTAGTAGAATCCTATACACACACTCCCCTTCACATCTCTCCAAGCTTGTCCGGAAAGAAAAAGCACAAACATCCTCCACCACCCCCCCAACCAGCCAGTGTTGCCCTCGTCCATAGGTATCCAGTAGTCCCCTCCCCAAAACAGATCACCCCACCCCTTCCATCGCATAAAAGTCCCTATAGAAAAGAAGTAAAACACACTTACAGGGGGTTTTAGTATAGAAAGAACACATGATATAAAAAGCAGCAGAAAAAAAAACGAAAATAAGTCAACGCCATTCACCACCCACCCACCCCCCATCCTCACAAGGAGAATTTTATGTTTCTTTTGCTGGAAATATTACTTATGAAAATGGTCGGTTACTGTAATATAATAAGTCTTAGAGTCAATTTGATATTTTTGTCTATTAGTGTTAAATGCTCTAAATGATTACATGGAATAAGTTTTTTATTTAAATAAAGTGAAAAAGTTTCCGCCACCTAAGTAACAGTCACCTGAGGGAGAAGCCAGCTACAAAAGAGGAAGAACCAGCCTACAGGATCCATACAACCTGATACAGCTGAGAAGAAAAAATAACGATCAAAGTAAGGATCCAAGGGAGCAATGGCAAGAAATGTACTACCACAGCTCTGGTGGACAGTGGGGTATCCGAAAACTTCATTGATAAGGCCTACGCTGTATCAGGAAAAAAAATCTGCATCCGGATGCACAGGATGTGTCCAGACGCACCAGGCCCTTGGGACACTCTGGACGCACCCTGGCAGGGCACATACCGCTCCCAACGCGAAACGCACAGGGGGTGTGAATTCGGACGCAGCACGCCATGGCACTGTGCATTCGCACGCTGTATGCCAGGATGCCGTGCGTCCGGACGCACCTCGCCATGGCATCTGCTTACCGGACGGAGCGTGTCAGGGCATTTTCCTTCTGGACGCAGCCGTGTCAGGGCATTTTCCTTCTGGACGCAGCCGTGTCAGTGTATTTTCCTTCTGGGCACAGCCGTGTCAGGGCAAATGGCGTCCCGACGATGCGTGTCATGGCACCACAGTCACGCTGTCTGTCAAGGCACGGAACATCGTAGCAAATACTCTTATCATATTTGCAAACACACAGCGGGTTCCAGGCATAGTGACTCAGTCCAGTTCTTTTCATTCTATCTAATGTACATCTATATATGCTACTACCACACTTCCCGCGGAAACAAAGGAAAGTTGGCAAATACAACATGACGTGATGAGCACGACGCGATGAGCACGACGCGATGAGTACGACAACTATGAGGAGGATGGCAATGAGCATGCTGCCGGTGGCGAGGACGATAGCAAGTAGGATGCGGCGAGTATGATTGCGAGCTTTGTGACACGGTTAGTGCAGCTCTCAGAGTGACAGACAGCGGGAAGTTGTACAATGCAACATGACGAGTACGACGTCAATGAGGGTGCCGGCGGCGAGAACGATAGCAGGTAGGACGTGGCGAGTATGATGTCAATGAGGGTGCTGGCGGCGAGAACGATAGCGGGTAGGACGTAGCGAGTGTCGCAGCGAGTTGGACCCGGCGGGTATGGGAGCAAGTAAGACGCGACAATTATGCGGTGAGCTTTGTGACATGGTTAGCGTAGCTCTCAGAGTGACAGAGACACCGGGAAGTTGTACAATACACAGTGAGGAGTACGATGTCAATGAGGGTGCCGGCGGCGAGAATGATAGTGAGTAGGCCGCGGCGAGTATGAGCGCATGTAAGACGCGGTGAGTATGATGTCAATGAGGGTGCCGGTGGCAAGGACGCTAGCAAGTAGGACGCAGCGAGTATGATTGCAAGTAAGATGCGGCAAGTATGATGGTGAGCTTTGTGACAAGGTTAGCGCAGCTCTCAGAGTGACAAAGACACCGTGAAGTTGTACAATATACAGTGAGGAGTACGATTTCATTGAGAGTGCCAGCGGCGAGGACGATAGCGAGTAGGACGCGGCGAGTAAGTCACGGTGAGTATGATAGCATGAAAGACGCAACGAGTACGATGGCAATAGAAAGCGCCAAGCCACTACTAACGCTTGCGCTTTCGCAAGGTTCGGCACGTCTATCAGTCATTGATAGACCCCTTTTTTCTTCTCCTTTCACCTCGTCCTACTTGTCGACATTTTCCTAATCGACATCTTACTCGTTGTGCCTTTCTCGCCATCGTACTCACCGCTTCTTACTCACTCTCATACATGCTACGTCCTACTCGCCCACACTCGCCACGTGCTACCCCCAATTGTTCTCGCCGCTGGCACCCTCATTGACATTGTACTCATCACGTTGTATTGTACAACTTCCCACTCTCTGTCACTCCGAGAGCTGTGCTAACCATGTCACAAAGCTCGCCATCATACTCGTCACATCTTACTTGCAATCATACTCGCCACGTCCTACTTGCTATCATCCTCACCGCTGGCACCCTCATTGACATCATACTTGCTACGTCTTACGCGTGCTCATACTCGCCGCAGCCTACTCGCTATCATTCTCGCCGCTGGCACCCTCATTGACATCGTACTACTCACTGTGTATTGTACAACTTCCCAGTGTCTCTGTCACTCTGAGAGCCACACTAACCATGTCACAAAGCTCACCACATAATTGTCACGTCTTACTCGCTCCCATACCCACCGCGTCCTACTCGCTGCCACACTCGCCGCATCCTACCCACTATCTGTTACACCTTAGTAATTAGCCAGAGTACGTAGCAAGGGAGACTCAGCACGGGCCTCCGGAAGGACACTAAGTTGCCTTCTGGAGTACGGGTAATGACGTCAGAAAGTCTAGGCAAGAGATTGAGGAGGCGGAGATTAGCTGTCGGCCGAGAAAACCGGACCTAGGCTAACTCCGGAGATGAGGGGGCGAGTGCAAACGAACGGATCCTCCCCAGAGAGAGATTGCGTCACCTCAGGGTGATCGACAGGCTCTAGAACTCAGACCCCGCACGACTGCATGGCCCTCATACAGTACGTGGCGCCCCAGGGAGCTCTCGCCTCAGGGAGAGACGGAGGACTCTGAGCCTAGAGTGCCGCAAGGTGCATGAAACCTCATCTCCCCTTATCTACACACTGCTATGACCAATGATTCACCCACGAGGTCCCTGCACCTCGGGGAAACCCAAGCCCGAGTCACCAGCACTCATGCTGGTTCATCAGATCTCACGCTATGACCTCCACCATAAAAAGAAAGGGATTTCTCACCTCGACGAGAGAAATCAGCATGAACATCACCTACAACACTACCGAACCAAACCCACACACAAGATCTAAGATTATTCCGTTGTGAATTATCGAAAGTAGCCTGATTACCTTTGACTCTACCCTACCCTCCGGTTACGATACAACCCCAGGGTCACACTATAATCTTGATCTCAAATCACCCTACTTTCATGCCCTCTTTCGAGCAAGATCACTTCTTCCTGCTTGACTTAGCCACGATTTTCGAACCCCAGTCAAGCTACCAATTTGACTATACCTTCGGTTCAATCAACGAAGAAATAACAACCGCCGCAAAAGAGGAAAACGAGTGGAACGAGTACGTCAACGGACCGGCCCCTGTCGAACTCGACGACATTACGCCTTGGCATTGGTATACCCAATACTGGGCCACCTGCACCCAGCTTCGACAAAGCGCCAATCTCAACGGACTCGAATTCCGAGAAATCTGCGACTACGAGTTCCAAGACGACGAAACCATCTACACGGGGCACTTCCTTGACCTATACTGAACCCACGAAATGGCGTCGACCGACTTCAACATGCTCCGTCTGGAAGCCCCCCGAAACGTGCTACAAATTACCGACGGAGCGGAACAAGCCGAGGAAACCCTAGAGGTCGCCAACCCTGCTACATGGCTCCGCGCCCTAGCCAAACAGCAAAAGCAAGCAGAACAGGACCTGGCGCAGCTAGTCCATCTCTGCGGAAATACGGTCGATCACGCCGACCAAAGAATCCAGCAGATCGAGCAAGCCTACCGAGACTTGTCTGACGGAACCAGGTACGTATATGACCGATTAAGCGCTAATCAGAGGATCACAGGAGAATGGATCCGGAGCGAATTAGCCGGTGCGGCCAGCGCCTACCAGGCCTTTGCGCACAACGTGTGGGGCGCCATCATCGAACGGACCCAGGAGGCCGACCAAAAACAGATCGGGCAGACTACGCAACTGGCGAGACTTAACGACTCAATATCGTTCCTGGCGGAAGCAAATGTGGCGAGGAGCCAACATTTAGCAAATTTTCAAGGTAACGTGGAGCTATGGGCAGAAGAACACCAAAAACGGGCGGACAAGCAACAGCAGCGGGTGGAATACCTGGAACATCAGCTGCAGGAAGCCAGAGAGGAAGCACAGCAACAAGCAGAAGCCCTACAACTCCTGGCCGCTCGAATCCCGGCCCCGGAAACTCCCCGGCCTCCAGCACCAGCCTCGGAAAGTCCACCGCCAGAGCCGGCACCATGGCGAAGCCCGGTCCGGGCAACCACGTCAAGCCTGGCCGACGCCCTGCAGCAACTCTGAGCGGGACCTTCGGGGAGCCCCAGCCCCGACGCACAACAACCCCCGGTGCCGCCCCGGCCCACAAGAAGAAACCGCCCGCCCGCGGTGTCACCAGCACCCCAAACGAACCTCATGTTCGGTGGCGGAGGAATGCCGCCACAGCCTCCGCGCCGACCGCTACCACCCCCACCGTCGCCATCACCGCCCCCATCGCCTCGACCCGCGCAGAGGACGTTGACCACCGAGGAACTCGCCCGGACCATAGCCAGGGCAGTAGCAGAAGGCGTAGCCGCCGTCGTACCGGCAAACCCGGCACCAGCGGCAGCCAGAATCAACACCTCGCGTCTAAAGATGAAAAACCCCGACCCGTTCAATGGAAAAAAACACCACCAACTTCAACCAGTGGTGGGAGGCGGTTACGATGTACCTAGGATTTTACCCAGAAACCGTGGACCGACAAAAAATCGCATGGATAGGAACCCTCCTAACGGATACGGCCCTATCC
>Ga0307516_10001199_pt1 | contig 36246 bp, 31 predicted proteins | sample 19_EM_MG_FD_203310 | JGI IMG/M metagenome (GOLD analysis project Ga0307516, IMG submission 203310) | Populus trichocarpa ectomycorrhiza microbial communities from riparian zone in the Pacific Northwest, United States - 19_EM | ecosystem: Host-associated > Plants > Roots > Unclassified | place... | reverse complement strand
GTCGGAAAGTAGTTCGACAGCCGCGCGGCGACATCCTCGTCGGGCACGATGACCTGCTTGGCCTGTGACAGCAAGTGCGAATTGGCCGCCCGCCACGCGCCGATGCGGCCCGCGGCGCGGCCCTCTTCGTCCTGCTGCAGGCAACGGTCGCAGGTGTCACGGTCCGGCTCGCCGCAGTAGCGGCCGCTCGCGTCGACCAGGTTGATGCGCGGGCAGATCAGGTGGTAGTCGTGCACCGTCACTGAGAGCGGCACATCGAGCACCTTGCTCAGGTGCGGCAGCAGCTCGCGCAGCACCGGCGGGTGGTCGATCAGGTGGTGCAGCTGCACCTCGCGCAGGTCGAGCGCCGCCAGCACGTCCAGCAGCGCCTGCGCCGGGTGGCGCGGGCCGTAGCGGCCGTCGGTCAGCAGCGGCACCGCCTGCAGCGCCGGCAGGTCAAGCGTGCCGGCCTGGCCGCCGGTGGCGCCGAGCGTGACGCAGCCGGGCCGGCGCGACGGGTGCATCGTGATGACGCCGACACCGCGCTCGGCGCGCAGCCTCGCCGCCTCTTCGGCCTCGTGGCGCGCCGTGCCACCGCCGCGGGCGTGGTTGACCATCAGCACCAGGCCGCCCCCCTCGCTGACTTCGGTCGCGCGCTTCAGGCGCGCTGCGTCCAGCCGCGCGCGCTCGGGCAACAGCGGGTCGTGGGCGATCCAGTCGTCGATGCGCTCCTGGTAGTCCGGGTGGCGCTGCAGCAGCGTCGCGATGCCGGCCCGTGTGCGGGCACTGGCCTCGGCGCGGAAGCTGACCGAGCCCTGGTGCAGCACATAGACATCGCTCGCCACCAGTTGCACCCAGCCGGCCGCGTTGGCACGCATGCACCAGTCGTTTTCCTCGCCGTAGCCGCGGCCGAAGCGCTCGACATCGAGCAGGCCGACGGCGTCCAGCGCGGAGCGCCGCATCCACATGCAGAAACCGACGCCTGTGGGCACCTCGACGTGGCGGCCCTTGTTCACCGTCGCGGCGAGTGTGTCGATCGCTCCGTCGTCCAGCTCCAGCTTTTCCCAGTTGCTGTGCAGCATGCGCGGGTAGCTGCAGACAGTGGCGTTGTTCGACAGCGGCGTGATCGACGCGGCCCGAGGCTCGGCTTCGCCGTGCGCCGCCAGCCGGTCCAGCCAGCCGGAGTGCACGCGGGTGTCGGAGTTCAGGATCACGACATCGCGGTCCCAGTGCAGCTTCAGGCCCTTGTTGACGGTGGCGACGAAGCCGCGGTTGCGTTCGTTGACCATCAGGTGGATCAGGCCCAGCGCCGCCAGCTCACGCAGATGCGCCGACAAGGCCGGCTCGGGGCTGCAGTCGTCGATCACCACCAGTTGGTACGGCGTGTCGACCCAGGACGACAACACGCTCCACAGGCAACGCAGCGTTTCTTGCGCACCGGCGTAGACCGGCACGATCACATCGACCTTCGGCTCGGCCGCGGGCCGCGGCAGGTGGCGCCAGGGCTCGAGGTTCAGGTAGTCGCGCCCGTCGAGCCGCGCCGGCACGGCCCACGGCAGGTGGTTGGGTTCGGTCGGCTGCGCATCAGCCGGCAGGCCATCGAGCAGGAAGCGCTGCAGCGGGTCGACCGACGCCGTCGCCTCGCCGCGCCGCCCGTGGGACAGCCGCTGTAGCAGGCCCTGGCGCGTGCCGGTGGTCGGCTCGAAGCGGGCCGCCGGGCGGCGGCGCTCTTTCCAGCCGAAGTTGACGAAGTGGGTCAGCGGGTCGACGCCAGTGCCGCGCACGTCGGCGTTGGTGCTCAGGTAGTACGCCGCATCGAACCAGGCGCAGGGCGACAGGCCCTGATGGCGGCCGACCAGCCCGTAATGCAGTAACCGGTTGATGCCGGGGTGGCGCCGGCCTTTCAGCTGGCCGGTGTAGTGGCGTGCGTCGAACAGGGCCATCGGCACCAGCGAACGCGCATCGCCCTGCTCGACATAGTGGCGCAGCGCCGGCGCGTCGCCACGCTGCGCCGGACTGATCTGCTCGTCGTAGCAGGCTTTGTCGAACAAACCCAGCGCTTGCGTCAGGATCAGCTCCAGTCGCCTGGCCAGGCCAGCCGTTCGGGGCCTGTTCTGCAGCTTGGTCAGCAGCCTGAGGGCCCGATCGGCATTGGCCGCCTTTTGCAACCAGCGGCCGAGCCGGCCCTTCGGCGCAATGCGAAATGGCTTGCGCAGCCGCTCGGCCGGCGCAGCCAGCGTATGAGGGTCTTGGTGCAACCAGGCAGCGACACCTGCGGATTCGGCCAGCACCGCCAGCGCCTGGCGGGCCGAGTCGTCGATGTCGTTCAAGCCGCCCGCCCAGGCCAGATGCTCCATCGCCAGCAACGCCAGATGGCCGCGCTGCGCTGGATCGGGCCAAGCCAGCGCTTCATCCAGACGCGCCGGCAGTTCTGCGCGCTTCAGGCGCCATTCCGGCCCCAGCGGGCCGAGGCGGCTTTCCAGCTGCAGCACCAGTTCGTCGGCGCCGGGCGGCTGATCGCTCCAGAGGCTGCCAGGGACTTCGAGCACGAAGCCGACTTCGTCGTGCGGCAGGTTCAGACGCGACGACACATCGCCACGCGATGTGCGGCGCACCGGCGATTCGTAACGGCGGTCACCGCAGCGCAGGCGCAACAGTTCACGCGCCTCTGGCGTGTCGGCCAGCCAGCCGACCAGCGTCAGGCCTTGCCAGCCCTCGACGTTGCACAGCACCGGTGCGGGCGGCGGAGCCGCCGCGGCCGAAGCTTTGTCGCCACTGGCCCACAGCGTGGCCTGCTCGAGATGCGGCGCCAGTGCCGTCAACTCGGCTTGGGCGCGCTGGTGGTCAGGGCTTTGCGCCAATGTCGCCATCCAGCTGCGCAGGCCGGCCGCCGTCGGCTGTGGCGTTGATTTGACGATCGCACCGTCTTCGCCGATGCGCACGCCCAGCGCTGCCCCGGTTTGGCCCAGCGCCTGCCAGATCGGCAATGGCAGGTCGATCTCGAAACCAAGGGCCACCGCCTCGGTGGCGCCAACGGCACGCGAGACATCCCCCCGCGACAAGCGGCGCACCGGGGCTGGAAACGTTTGCACGCCGCAGACCAGGTTCAGTTGCTCCTGCCCCGGTGCCTGGGGGTCGAAGGCCCAGCCGATGACGGTGATGCCCGCTACACGTTCCACCACCAATCGCGCGGTCGGCGAAACAGCCATGGGGAGTTCGAAATCGACCAAGATCGAGGAAGCGTCGGGGGTGTCGGAGGAGGTGGCAGTTGCGTCGGCGGGCATGACACTCGTGGCGCAGCAATGCGGCAGAGACAGGGCCGCCGATTTTCGATGATTTCGGCGCCATGCCCGCAGCGCGCACAATAGAAGCTTCTGCGGCTTTTGCTGCGTCCCCCTAGATTGCATTTGAGTTCCTCGCACTCAGCCAGCCGCTCGTTGCCGGCGCTCGCCTCTTTGACACTGGCCGCTCTGGGCGTTGTGTACGGCGACATCGGCACCAGCCCGCTGTACGCACTGAAAGAGGTGTTCCATGCCGGGCACGTGGAAGCCACGCCGGTCAACATCCTCGGGGTGCTCAGCCTGATCTTCTGGACGATGACGATCATCGTCTCGCTGAAGTACGTGCTGCTGATCCTGCGCGCCGACAACAACGGCGAAGGCGGCTTGATCGCGATGCTCGCGCTGGCCACCACCGCGGTGAAGGAGCGGCCGACGCTGCGCCGCACGCTGATGGTGGTCGGCCTGTTCGGCACCGCCATCTTCTACGGCGACGGTGTCATCACGCCGGCGATTTCGGTGCTGTCGGCGGTCGAGGGCCTGCAGGTCATCGCGCCCGGCATGCACGAATGGGTGATTCCGATCACGCTGGTGGTGCTGACCGGGCTGTTTTCGGTCCAGCGTTTCGGCACCGGCGGCATCGGCAAATTCTTCGGCCCGATCACCTTCGTCTGGTTCATCGCACTGGTGGCGCTCGGGTTGCCGCATGTGCTGGCCAATCCCGATGTGCTGATCGCACTGAACCCCGCCTACGCGATCGGCTTCTTCGCGGCGCACCCGCAGGTCGCCTTCGTCGCGCTCGGCGCCGTCGTGCTGTGCGTGACCGGCGGTGAGGCGCTGTATGCCGACATGGGTCACTTCGGCCGGCGGCCGATCCGCATCGCCTGGTACACGATGGTGATGCCGGCACTGGTGGTCAACTACTTCGGCCAGGGCGCGCTGATCCTCGGCCACCCCGACGCGGTCGAAAACCCGTTCTACCTGATGGCACCCGAATCGCTGCGGCTGCCGCTGGTGGTGCTGGCCACCGCCGCGACCGTGATCGCGTCGCAGGCCTTGATCTCGGCCGCGTTCTCGGTCACCAAGCAGGCGATCCAGCTCGGCATCCTGCCGCGCATGAGCGTGCGCCACACCTCGGTTCGCGACACCGGCCAGATCTACGTGCCCTTCATCAACTGGGGCCTGTACGTCTTCATCGTGCTGGCGGTGGCGCTGTTCAAGAGTTCATCCAGCCTCGCATCGGCCTATGGCATCGCGGTGACGCTGGACATGACCATCACGACGGTGATGACCTTCTATGTCATCCGCTACGGCTGGAAGTACCCGCTCGCGCTGTGCCTGCTGGTGACTGGCTTCTTCTTCGTCATCGATCTCACCTTCTTCCTGTCGAACACGCTGAAGCTGCTGGCCGGGGGCTGGTTCCCGCTGGTCATCGGCTCGGGGATGTTCCTGCTGATGCTGACCTGGAAGCAGGGCCGCTCGATCATGCACGAGCGGGTGCGCAACGAGGCCATCGAACTCGGCAGCTTCCTCGAGGCGGTGTTCGTCAGCCCTCCCGTGCGGGTGCCGGGCACCGCGGTGTTCCTGGTCGCCGAAGAGGGCCTGGCGCCGAACGCGCTGATGCACAACCTGAAGCACAACAAGGTGCTGCACGAGCACAACCTGTTCGTGCATGTGAAACACCACGAGGTGCCGTGGATCGGCTTCGACAAACGGCTGGCGCTCGAATCGCTCGGCCACGACTGCTGGCAGATCACGCTGAATTTCGGCTTCAAGAACGATCCCGACGTGCCCGAGGCGCTGCGCCTGCTCGAAGGCCGCGGCGTGCCGCTGGAGGAGATGGAGACCAGCTATTTCCTCAGCCGCGACACGGTGATCCCGACCTTTGGCGACGGCATGGCGATGTGGCGCGAAAAACTCTTCGCCAGCATGCACCGCAACGCCGCCGACATGGCCGACTTCCTCGCGCTGCCGTCGAACCGCATCGTCGAGCTGGGCGCGAAGGTCGAGATTTAGCCCCACGCCCCTTCCAGGGGCTGCCTTGCAGGCCGCGCCGGGCCAGAGGCCCGGCCCCTCGGCAGGCACGAACAGTCCTCAGGACTGTTCATGTCCGGCCTCGGCCCCCCGCGGGGGCTCGCCCAGCGGCCCGGCAGAGCCGGTCCGCGCACGCCACTTGGAGCGACCCGCGCTTCGCGCGGTCGGAAAACTAGCCTTCCGCAAGAGCGTGCAGCCGCTCGGCTGCTGGTTTCGGCAAGCGGCCGGCGGCACCCACCGCCACCGGCCCAGCGAGAATGTGGTCGAACACCTTTCTGACCTGCCGCGGCGTCACCGCGTCGAGCGCCGCCTGTCGCTCGGCTCGCGAGCGCACGCGGCCGAAGGCGAACAGGTCCAGCACGGCGTCTTCCAGCCGCCGCGAAGGCCTCTCCCAGTTCTGCAGTCGCCGCACCGCCATCTGGTTGCGCGCCCGCTCCCACTGCGGCGGCGCGATCTTGCCGGTCTGTGCGCGCAGCAAGTGGGTCACCTCATCGGCAAAGGGCGGGACGTTCCCCGGCGTCATCGACGCCTCGATGACGAACTGGCCCGAGAGGTCACCGAGATCGGCCGAACACGCCGCGTAGTAGACCAATCCCAGGCGTTCGCGCAGGCTGTCCATCAGCGGTGAACTCATGCCCTCGCCCAGCAAGGCAGCCGCGAGCTGGTGCGCGGCGTGGGTGGGCGCGGTGACGGCAGGCGACGGAAACCCCAGCACGACATGCGTCTGGCTGTGGCCGGCCAGGCGGCGCAGGCCGACCCCGCCTTCGAAGACCGGGGCCGCGGTCAGGTTCGGCTCGCCGCGAGGCAAGCCGCCCAAGGCTGCCTGCGCTTCGCGGACGATGGCCTTGACGTCGATGCGCCCGGCAGCCGCGACGACGATGTTGGCGCCGGTGTACTGCTGCGCGACGTAGCTCTGCAATTGCTCGCGCGTGAAGCCTTCGATGTTGCGGCGGCGCCCGATCACCGGCTGCGCCTGCGGGTGGGTGCCGTAGCAGGCCTTGTCGAACAGCTGGAACGCGGTGTCGAACGCGTCGTCTTCGGTCTCGGCGAATTCCTGCAGGATGACCTGGCGCTCGCGCTCCAGCTCGTCGGCCGGGAAGTTCGAGTCGCGCACGATCTCGCCCAGCATGCGCAGAAACAGCGGTGCGTGTTCGGCCAGGCCGCGCATGTGGTACGCGGTGTGGTCCTTGTCGGTGTGGGCGTTGACCTCGGCGCCCAGGCGCTCGGCATCGAGGTTGATCTGCTGGCAGTTGCGCGCATGGGTGCCCTTGAAGGCCATGTGCTCAGCCATGTGGCTGATGCCGTTCAGGCGCCGGCTCTCGTTGCGGCTGCCGGTGCGCACGAAGATGCTGACGCTGGCGCTGTCGAGCCGCGGCAGGGCGATGGTCAGCACACGCACGCCGTTGGGCAGCGTGGCGACGCGGGTGTCGGGGTCGGAGGTGAGGTGTTTCATCGGAATGACCCGTCAGCTTAAGCCCTCGGCGACGCCCCGCTATGCTCGCCGGCCATGTCGACGCTGAACCCCTTGCGAGATTTGTCCCTGTCAGCCGCGGTCGCCGGCTTCGTCGCCGTGCTGGTCGGCTTCACCAGCTCGGTGGCGATCGTCTTCGCCGCCGCACAGGCGCTGGGCGCCAACACCGCCGAAACCGCCTCGTGGATCTGGGCCCTCGGTCTGGGCATGGGGCTGACCAGCCTCGGGCTGTCGCTGCACTACCGCTTGCCGGTGCTGACGGCCTGGTCCACGCCCGGCGCCGCTCTGATCGCGGCCTCGCACGGCCTCTCGCTGCCCGAGGCCACCGGCGCGTTCGCCGCCTGCGCCGCATTGATCACCGTCGCCGGCTACTCGGGCCTGTTCGAGCGGGTGATGGGCCGCATCCCGATGGCGATTGCCGCGGCGCTGCTGGCTGGCGTGCTGGCCCGCTTCGCGCTGGACGCGGTGCTGGCCACGCGCAGCGCACCGCTGCTGGTGATCGTGATGACACTGGCCTTCCTCGCCGGGCGCCGCTGGTGGCCACGCTATGCGGTGCCGGGCGTGCTGCTAGCCGGCATCGTCGTCGCGCTGGCGCAAGGCCAGGTGCACCTGGACGGCGTGGCCTTCGAATGGACGCGGCCGGTGTTCACGATGCCGGTCTTCAGCGTCGGCGCGCTGGTCGGCATCGGGCTGCCGCTGTTCGTCGTCACGATGGCCTCGCAGAACCTGCCGGGTGTCGCGGCGCAACGCGCCTCCGGCTACCAGACCCCCGTGTCGCCGGTGATCGGAGCCACTGGCCTGGCCAGCCTGGTGTTTGCACCATTCGGTGGTTATGCCTTCAACCTGGCCGCCATCACCGCGGCGATCTGCATGGGCCGCGAAGCGCATGAAGACCCGGCGCGGCGCTATTCCGCCGCAGCGATGGCCGGCGTGTTCTACATCGTGCTCGGCTTGTCCGGCGGTGCGGTGGCGGGGCTGCTGAACGCCTTTCCACGCGAACTGGTGGCAGCCGTCGCCGGGCTGGCCCTGCTGGGCACGATCGCCGGCGGTCTGGCCAGCGCATTGAAGGACGAGCACCACCGCGACGCCGCGCTGCTGACCTTCGTGGTCACGCTCTCGGGCCTGACGATCGCCGGCATCGGCTCGGCCTTCTGGGGCGTGGTGGCGGGCGGCGTCGCGCTGGCCTCCCAGCGGCGTACCCGTTTGCCAAGTTAAGGGGGCGCTCAGCAGGGTGAACATCAAGGATTCGCGCGCTTAAGCTGCGTCGGGCCAATCACCCACAGGCACATACCAACGTTGCAGGAGAGAGACCTTTGATGCACGCCCCCATCGTCCGCACCGTCCGGCGTTTGCTGGCCTTCGCCGCCGTGGCTGTTGCCACCACCACCGCAGGCGCGGCCCCGTTGCCGCTGCTGCGAATCACCGACATCAGCGCCAGCACCGGCCTGGCAGGTTCACAGTCCGCCGACATCAACAACCGCGGCGAGGTGTTGGCCTATCGGCCGGACGGGTCTGCCTTCGTGTGGAAAGCCGGCAGCGCACCGCAAACCTTTCAGCCCCCGCCGGGCTACAAGCTCGATCCGCGAAAGCTCAACGACGAAGGCGTGGTGGTGGGCAGCGTCTACCAACCCAACAAACCATACGACAGCTTTCCGCCGTTCATCTGGACGGCTGCCGACGGTTTTCAACGCATCCTCTTGCGTGACGGCCTGAGCTCCGGCGACGCCAACGCCGTCAACAATCGAGGCCAGATCGTCGGCTCCGCCACGGTGCCATTGGGGAAGGAGAAGTACGTCCACGCACTGACCGGATCGGCCCGTCTGGGCCTGGACGACCCGAAACCGACCCGCAACGGCCACAGCGAGGCTGTCGCCCTCAACAACCTCGGCCATGCCGGCGGCTACGCCACGCCGCCGTCGAAGGGCTGGTGGCAACAGCACGCGGTCCTGATCGACCAGCACGGCCGATCTACCAAGCTGGGCACGCTCGCCACCCCCCGCGAGCAAGACTACAGCATGGTCATCGCGCTCAACGATGCGGACGAGGCAGTCGGCTACAGCACCAGGCGGGGCATGTCGCTCGCGTTCTATTGGTCGCGAGCCACGGGCATGCTGCCGCTGCACGCCGACACCCCCGACCCCAACGACTGGAGCATGGCCATCAGCATCAACCGCCACGGCCAGGTGGTCGGCAACTACGGCGGCCTGGCGGCGGACGGGCACAACTGGGAAGCCGATTTCTACTGGGACGCCGAGCATGGCGCGGTCGACCTGGCAGCGCTGATCGATCCGGCCGATCCGCTGAAAGCCAAGACCGAGCTCACGGGTGGCGGCGCGCGCATCAACGACCGCGGCGAGATCGTCGCCGACGCCTGGGTCAACCGCAAACTCACCGCGGTGCTGCTGACGCCAGCGCCGTGACCGCGCGTCACCCGCACCCATCCGCGATCCCGGTCGCGCCTTGAACAAATTGCGGCCGTCATAGGGCTGAACCGAATTTTCCTCGGCTGCGGGGTGCCTACACTGTCAGGTTTTGCGCCTTCCGGGCGCAGCCGACGAGGAGTGCCCCCATGAATCCTGCCACCCACGTGCTGGTCGTCAGCGCCGACGAAGAATGGCGCGCCGAGGTCGTGCAGGGCCTGAACCAGGCCGCCGGTCGGCTGGACAACCCGTTCGGGCTGATGGCCGTCGGCTGTCCGTGCGGCGATGACGCGGTCGGTGCGGTGCTGGCCACCGCGCCGACCCAGGCAGACTTGCAGGTCGTCGTGATCGACCACGGCCCGCGCGGCGCCGGCGCTCGCGGCAACCCGGCTGTCACCACCGCCCAGCGCATCATCGAGGCGCGGCCCGAGCTGTCGCTGTACATGGTGCTGGAAGACGACGCCGACAAGCTGCTGGTCGAGCAGCTCGCCAGCGATGCGGTCGACGGCTATTTCTTCCGCGGCGAGCACGACTACAACGGCTGGTTCCGCATCGTGGCTGCCGAGGTCGCCCAGAAAGCCGAAACGCCGTTCTACAACGCGCTGCGCGAGTACGTGGCGCAAGCCAAGGACAGCTGGCACACCCCCGGCCACGGCGGCGGCGATTCGTTCAAGGGCAGCCCCTGGGTCGGCGATTTCTACGATTTCGTCGGCGAGCAGATGCTGCGCGCCGACCTCTCCGTCAGCGTGCCCGAACTCGACTCACTGCTGCACCCGATGGGCGTCATCGCGCAGGCGCAGAAGCTGGCCGCCAAGGCCTTCGGTGCCCGCAAGACCTATTTCGCGACCAACGGCACCTCGACCGCCAACAAGGTCATCTTCCAGACGCTGCTGGCGCCGGGCGACAAGCTGCTGCTGGACCGCAACTGCCATAAGTCGGTCCACCACGGGGTCATCCTGTCGGGCGCGCGGCCGGTCTACCTCGATTCATCGGTGAACCGCCATTACGGCATCTTCGGCCCGGTGCCGAAGGCCACGCTGGCTGCTGCCATCGAGGCCCACCCCGATGCCAAGGTGCTGATCCTCACCAGCTGCACTTACGACGGCCTGCGCTACGACCTGAAGCCGATCATCGCGATGGCCCATGCCGCCGGCATCAAGGTCATCATCGACGAGGCCTGGTTCGGCCATGCGCGCTTCCACCCCGAGCTGCGGCCCACCGCACTCGAATGCGGTGCCGACTACGCGACGCAGAGCACGCACAAGATCCTGTCGGCCTTCTCGCAGGCCAGCATGGTGCACGTCAACGACCCCGCGTTCGACGACCACCTGTTCCGCGAGAACTTCAACATGCATGCGTCGACCAGCCCGCAGTACAACCTGATCGCGAGCCTCGATGTAGCCCGCAAGCAGGCCGTGCTCGAAGGCTACCGCCTGCTCGACCGCTCGCTGAAGTTCGCCCACGAGCTGCGCGAGAAGATCAACGCGACCGGCGCCTTCCGCGTGCTCGAGCTCGAAGACCTGCTGCCCGACGAAGTCAAGGGCGACGGCATCCGCCTCGACCCGACCAAGCTGACGATCGACATCTCGCAAAGCGGTTACTCGGCCGACGAACTGCGCGACGAACTGATCGGCCGCTACAACATCCAGGTCGAGAAGAACACGCACAACACCTTGACGCTGTTGCTGACGATCGGCACCACGCGCAGCAAGGTCAGCCGCCTGTTCGACGCGATGCTGCGCCTGGCGAAAGAAAAGCGCGCCCCTCGTGCCTATGCGCGTGTGCCTGAAGCACCGCGCTTCACCGAGCTGGCCTGCCTGCCACGCGACGCGTTCTACGAGGCTGGCGAGCGGCTGCCGCTGCTGGACGACCATGGCCAGCCGAACGCCCAGCTGACCGGCCGCGTCTGCTGCGACCAGATCGTGCCCTACCCGCCCGGCATTCCGGTGCTGGTGCCCGGCCAGGTGATCGAAGCCAACATCGTGGCCTACCTGGTGCGCCTGCTCCAAACGCAGAAGTCGATCGACCTGCACGGGCTCGCGCTGGTCGATGGTGAGATGCATTTGCGAGTGCTCAGCGAGGCCGAGCGGGCGGCGCTGCCGGCCCGCTAAGGTTGCAGCGCCGGGGCGGAGAGTGCAAACGCACTCTCCAGATCCCACGCCACAAGGCGCTCATCCTGCGTGCGCCGCGTACCGACGGGCCCATTCGGCATGTCCATGTGGCGGCGCACAATGCCAATGCCCGGCGCGTACCACGTCGCGCAGCTCACTTCGACCAGCCGCTGCTCGCCAGTGGTCTCGGTGGTCCGCTGCTTGATGAAGGTATCGACCCGCACGGTACCAACACTGCCCAGTCCAGGAAGGGTGAGCTGCTCTTCCCCGACAACGCGTCGGTAGACGACATACTCGAAGCGGTCCGGCACGCCGTCGCCTGTGCGGTCGTGGCCGGAATCGTCCAGATCGACCAGTTCGATCTGATCGCTGACCTGCACCGGTGATCTCAGCTCGGCCCATTCGTCGCAGGTGATCACGGCGCCGAGCAACCCGCAGGCACCGATCGACTGATCGGACGCAGCCGGTCGACTCGGCTGGCGCGCCTCGCACACGGTGAATCTGACGCCGGGCCACCATCCCCAGAATAGCAGGGGCACAGCCGCATAACGGTACAGATCATCGGTTGCCGAGTTGGCCATCGGTGTTGATACTTGGGACCACTTCCCCTACTGGATCGACCGATGCTCGCTCTCACCTCCTCCCCGTACGGCGCCACACGGCGCGTCGCCGTCACCTTGGCTGCACTCGGCTTCAGCGCCCTGACCAGTGCCGCCAGCGTCACGCCAACCGTGCATTACGAATTTCCATTCGCCTACCAGAACAGCTATGCAGCAGGCCGCCTCGCCCAGGGCGGTGACGGGCGCATCTTTATCGCCACGTCCGAGAGCCTGTACTTGTCGTGCGGCTCACTGTTGGCGCTGAACCCGGCCACCGGCGCGGTCAGCAAGGTGACGCTGGACCGCAATGCCTTGGGTTGCGTACCGAGCGACACGCTGAATGTCGACGCCGAGGGCACGCTGTGGGGCAGCCTGTCCACCAAGGGACCGGGCAAGCGCGGCAGTCTCTTTCGCATCCCCGCCGGCGGCTCGCCGGTAGTGGCGCATGCGTACACCAAGAGCGAGGGCTACGCCGGTGGGTTGACGCCGGTGCCCTGGGCCGATGGCAGCCTCAGGACGGTGCGTGTCTACACCCCGCAGGGCTCATCTGGGCAGTTCGAGCGCAATGCGGCGCCGGCCTACACGCCCGAGGTGTACCGCCAGGTGACCGCCAACGACGGTGTCACCAGCCCACACACGCTGGCCAGTCGGGGCGACGGGTACCTCTACGGCCTGGGCGTCAACAACGAAGGCGAACAAGGAACCTCGCTGTTCCGCGTCAGCGAGGCGGGCAAACTGAAGGTGCTGGCCAAGTTCTATTCGTATGGGGTGCTGAACGGTGACTTGGTCGATGGCCGTGACGGCTACTTCTACCTGACGATCAACAGCGGCGACGACGCACCCCACGGCAGCGTGTTGAGCGCCACGCCCGAGGGCAACACCACGCTGCTGCACCTGTTCAACGGTGCCGATGGTTCCCACCCGACCAGTGCGCCGATCCGCGCCAAGGATGGGTGGCTGTACGGCACATGCGCCACGGGCGGTGCCCACAACGAAGGGGTGATCTTCCGCATGCAGCCCGATGGCGGCAACTACGAGGTGCTGCACCACTTCGAAGGCGGCGCGCGTGGCGGCGTGCCGCGTACGGGGCTGCTACAAGCCAGCGACGGGCGTCTGTACGGCCGCACCATCGACGGCGGCAAGCACGCCAGCGGCGTGGTCTACAGCTTCAGCCCGCCAGCGCCCTGAGCGCCGCTGCCCGGCCGCCGCGAAGCGGCCGGCGTCACGTCAGGGCAAGCCGTCCCAGTCGGTCAGGCGCTCGTCGGTCACGTCGCGGCCGATGCCGGATTCGGAGGGCTGGTCCAGCCGGCGGCGCACGACCCCCAGCGACGGGGCGTACCAGACCGTCTGGGTCGAGGTGACTGTCGGCAGCTTCTGGCCGTCCTTCGACAACACCACCCGCGCCGCAGTGATGCGGTCGATGCGCACCGCTTGCTGGGTTGGTGGCCCGTTCAGGTCCACGTCTTCGGTGCCGATCACACGGCTGTAGGTGGCCAGGTCGAGGGCCTCGGCGTGGCCGTCGCCGTCGAGGTCCGGCACCATGTTCGACAGGCGCTGGTCGATGGCGACGATCTGGTCGTTCACGCGCACCGGCGAACGCAGCTCGATCAGGTTGGCGAAGTCGTTGATGCCGTCGCCGTTGGCGTCGATCGGGTCGGGCTGGATGATGTTGCCGTTCACCGCCGTGACGTGCACGTGGCTGGCGCCGCCATCAAAGGTGTTGGTGCCCGATTCGGTCACGCCGGGCGACGCGCTGCTCTGGGTGATCACGTTGGCGTACGAATCGCCGTCGGGCGCAATGCCGGCGTACTGCCAGCTGGCGCCGGCCACCAGGGGCCGCAGCACGGTCGCATCGTTGAACAGCGTGGCGCCCAGCGCCGGCGCCGCGGGCACCAGGCCAGTGGGCCCCGAGTCGTCGTCGGTGCTGTCGCTACCGCCGCAGCCGGCGAGTGCCAGCATGGTCAGCGCGGTGGCCAGTGCCGTGCGGGCCAGCACCCGCTGTCGTTTGCCCGTCGAGGGCAAGGGGTGGGTCATGTTCATCTCCCGTGTGTCGATGTTTTCACTGTACCTGCTGCTTCGACGACGCCCCGCGGGCCGCGCTCAGCGCCTGCCAGAAGCGCGCGTCCTGCGAGGTGGCGAAGTTGATCCGCATCAGCGTGCTCGGCCGGCGCGTCGCGTGGAACAGGTGACCCGGGGCGAGCAGCCAGCCTTGGTCCAGCAGGGTGTGGGCCAGCGGCTCGGTATCGACCCCCGTGTCGACCCAGCCGAACAGGCCTTGCGGTGGCGTCACGAAGCGGCAGCCATGGGCTTGCGCCAGCTGCACGCTGCGGTGGCGCGCCGCATCGAGCCGCGTCGTCACCCGCTCGGCGTGGCGGCGCAGGCTGCCCTGCTCCAGGCAATGGGCCACCGCTTGTTCCAGCACCGCCGGTGTCGTCAGCGTCGACAGCAGCTTCACGTCGATCAGCCGCTCGACCAGCGACGGCGGCGCCGCCACGTAACCGACGCGCCAGCTGGGCGTCAGGATCTTCGAGAAGCCGCTGACGTAGAGCGTTCGCTGCAGGCCGTCGAGCGCGGCCAGGCGCGGCAGGTGGTTCGGCGCGAGATGGGCGTAGGTGTCGTCTTCGACGATGCGAAAGTCGTGCGCCTCGGCCAGCTTGAGCACCTGGTGCGCGTCGGCCAGGCTCAGCGAATGGCCGGTCGGGTTGTGCAGTACCGAGACCGTCACATACATCCGCGGCCGGTGCTCGCGGGCCAGCGTCGCCATCACATTCAGATCCGGCCCGTCGGCACCGCGCGGCACCGGCAGCAGGCGCATACCCAGCTGCGTCAGCCGCGCGTACTCGACCGCCCAGCCCGGCTCGTCGACCAGCACTGCGTCGCCAGGTGACAGCAGCGCGCGCGAGACGATGTCCAACGCATGGGTGGCGCCGGTCGAGGTGACGATCTGCGAAGCCTGGGCGCGCACGCCGAAGTCCATCAGCTTGGTCGCCAGCGCCTCGCGCAGGCGGCTGTCGCCCGCCGGTTGACCGTACTGCAGCGCCAGCGCCGAGTCGCCATGCGTCAGCACGCGGCGCAGCGCGCTGGCCAGCAGCGGCAGGTCCAGCCAATCGGGCGGCAAAGTGCCCAGGCCGGGCGCTGGCAGCTGGCTGGCGCCATGGAACATGCCGCGGATCAGCGCGGTTGCATCCACCGGCGCGACCCGCGGCGGCGGCGCTGCCTTGGCTGGCGCGAGGGTCGGATCAGGGGCGACACCGTGTGGGCCACGGCCGCCGTCCCGCACGAAGAAGCCACGTTGACGCCGCGCCTCGACCAACCCCTGCGCCAGCAGTTGGTCGTAGGCCGCGACCACGGTGTGCGGGCTGACGCCGTGGCGGCGCGCGCAATCGCGCACCGAGGGCAGCCGCGCGCCCGGCGCCAGCAGCCGCTGGCGGATGCGCTCGGCGAACTGGCCGGCCAGCTGCTCCGTCAAGGTAGCGCCGGCGGCGCGGGTCAGGGCGAAGGCGTCGGGGGCATTCATGGTGTGTCGGCAAGGCCAGCAATACAGTTTGGTGGCGTGCGCCGCTCAACTGTATTGGCACTGTACCGGTCAGCCGCCTAGACTGTCCAGATGCCCGCGCTGCCCGCCGACCCCTCCAAGCCCGAGTCCGCCCGGCGCGGCCTGCTGCTCGGGACTGTGGGCGTCGTGATCTTCGCGCTGACCTTTCCGATGACGCGGCTGGCGGTCGGCCCGGCCGACGCGCCCCAACTGCCACCGGCCTTCGTGACCGCTGGCCGCGCGGCAGGGGCGGGCCTGCTGAGCGTGGCCTACCTGCTGCTCACACGGGCACCCTGGCCGCAACGCCGTCATCTGCTGACCCTGCTGTTGAGCGCGCTCGGCACCGTGGTCGGTTTTCCGCTCGGTATTGCGTTGGCGCTGCGCGAGGTGCCCGCGATGCACGCCGCCGTCGTGACCGGCATCCTGCCGCTGGCCACCGCGGCCATCGCGGCGCTGGCCTTGCGCCAACGCGCATCGACCGGTTTCTGGGTCTGCGCGGTGCTGGGCTGCTTGCTGGTGCTGGCCTTTGCCGTGCACGAAGGCGGCGGCGCGCTGTCCGGCGCCGATGGCTGGTTGCTGCTGGCGGTGTTCAGCGCGGCCGGTGGCTACGTGGCCGGCGCCCGGCTGGCCTCCGAATGGCCGGCCGAGCAGGTGATCTCGTGGGTGCTGGTGTTGAGTCTGCCGCTCACCGCGCCATTGGCCTGGCTCTGGTGGCCCGAGGCACCGATTGCCACCTCGGCCTGGGGCGGCTTTGCCTACGTCACCCTGTTCTCGATGTGGATCGGCTTTTTCGCCTGGTACCGCGGGCTCGCGCTGGGTGGTGCGTTGCGAGTCAGCCAGGTGCAATTGCTGCAGCCGTTTCTCGCGCTGCTGTTCGCGGTGCCGGTGCTGGGTGAGCGGCTCGAAGCATCGACCCTGGTGTTTGCAGCCGCCGTGCTGGCCACCGTGGTGATCGGCAAGAAGATGCCGGTGCGGTCGACAGTTCCCGCCCCCGCCGCACCAGCCGGCCAACCCGAGGTGACACGATGAAGACCTTGGGCGTGCTCGGTGGCATGAGCTGGGAATCGACGCTGGTCTACTACCGGCTGCTGAACCAGGGCGTGGCCGCTCGTCTGGGCGGTTTGCACAGCGCCTCGCTGCGCTTGGCCAGCGTCGATTTCGACGGCATCGCCGCACAACAGCGCGCGGGCGACTGGGGCGGCGCTGCCGAGGCGCTGGGCCGCACGGCCGCGCAGTTGCACGCCGCCGGCGCCGAAGGGCTGCTGATCGCCAGCAACACGATGCACAAGGTAGCCGCGCCCATCGTCAAGGCCTGCGGCCTGCCGCTGCTGCACATCGGCGACGCCACCGGCCGCGCGCTGCGCGCCGCCGGCCACACCCGCGTCGGCCTGCTCGGCACCCGCTTCACGATGGAAGACCGCTTCCTCGCCGACCACCTGGTGGACCACCACGGCGTGACCACCGTGACGCCCGGCCCGGCCGACCGCGACGAAGTCCACCGCGTGATCTACGACGAACTCTGCCGCGGCCTGACGTTGCCTGCGTCACGAGATCGCTTCGTGCAGATCATGAACGGCTTGGCGGAACAAGGCTGCGAGGCCATCATCCTGGGCTGCACGGAGATCTCCCTGCTGACCCCACCCGATCACCCCCCCGAACCGAACGGCTGGCCGCGGCCACTGTTCGACACCACCGCCTTGCACGCTCACGAGGCAGTGCAATGGATGTTGCTTGAGGAAATCCGACCATGACCATCACCGCCCCCACCAGTGCCTGGCACCTCGCGCAACGCGCGGCTCGCATGAACCCGTCGATCATTCGCGAGATCCTGAAGGTCACGGAACAACCAGGCGTGCTGTCGCTGGCCGGCGGCCTGCCCTCGCCCGAGACCTTCCCGATCGAGGCGATGCGCGAAGCCACCGCCAAGGTGCTGGCTGATACGCCCAAAGAGGCGCTGCAGTACGCCGCCAGCGAAGGCTTCGGCCCGCTGCGCGAATGGGTCGCCGCGCACCTGGCCAAACAGGGCCAGCACGTCACGCCGGCGCAGGTGCTGATCACCACCGGCTCGCAGCAAGGCCTTGATCTGGTCGGCAAGGTGCTGGTTGATGCCGGTGCGCCGGTCGCCGTCGAAACACCGACCTACCTCGGCGCGCTGCAGGCCTTCGCGCCGTATGAGCCGATCTTCAAGAGCCTGGTCAGCGATGCCCACGGCCCGCTGCCCGAAGCGATCGAGGCCTTGCCGCACGACGCACCGGGCACCCGCTTCGCCTATGTGCTGCCGAACTTCCAGAACCCGACCGGCCGCGTGATCCCCGAGGCGCGCCGCCAGGCGATCGTCAAAGCGGCGCAGGCCGCGCGCGTGCCGCTGGTCGAAGACAACCCGTACGGCGACCTGTGGTTCGACGAAGCACCGCCGGCGCCGCTGGCCTCGCGCTGGCCCGAGGGCACGATTTACCTCGGCTCGTTCTCGAAGGTGCTGGCCCCGGGCTTGCGCCTGGGCTATGTGGTGGCACCGCCGGAGCTGTGCCCGAAGCTGCTGCAAGCCAAGCAGGCCGCCGACCTGCACACGCCGGGCTTCAATCAGCGTGTGGTCTACGAGGTGATCAAGAACGGTTTCCTCGACCAGCACGTGCCGACGATCCGCGCCCGCTACAAGGCACAGCGCGACGCGATGGCCGCGGCACTGCAAGAACACCTGCCGGCCGGCAGCGACTGGACGGCCCCGTTGGGTGGCATGTTCTTCTGGGTCCGCCTGCCCGAGGGCTGCCATGCGCTGGCGCTGCTCGAGCAGGCCGTGGCGGCCGGCGTGGCCTACGTGCCCGGCGAAGCGTTCTACGCCCACGCGCCGGATGTGCGCACGATGCGCCTGTCATTCGTCACCCTGGCGCCGGACGACATCCGCACCGCCGTCGCGGCGCTGGGCCGCGTGCTCAAGCGCCACCTGAACGAAGAACTTGAAGAGGCCACTCCCTGATGTCCATGTCCACCACGCGAAGGTTCACCCAGCTCGACGTCTTCACCGCCACCGTGCTGCGTGGCAATCCGCTGGCTGTCGTGCACGACGCCGACGGCTTGTCGGACGCCCAGATGCAGACCTTCGCCCAGTGGACGAACCTGAGCGAAACGACCTTCCTGCTGCCGCCCACCGATGCGCGCGCCGACTACCGGGTGCGCATCTTCACGCCAGGCGGCGAGTTGCCCTTTGCCGGCCACCCGACGCTGGGCAGCTGCCACGCCTGGCTGGCCGCAGGCGGGCAGCCGCGTGACGCGCAGCAGATCGTCCAGCAGTGCGGCGTCGGCTTGGTGAACGTGCGGCGCGACGGCGCACGGCTGGCCTTCGCCGCGCCGCCACTGAAGCGAGATCCGGTCGAAGACGGGCTGCTGGTCCAGGTGGTCAGTGCGCTCGGCCTACCGGCGACTGAACTGCTCGGTGCGTGCTGGCTCGACAACGGACCGAACTGGCTGGGCCTGCGGACAGTCAGTGCATCGCGCCTGCGCGCGCTGAAGCCTGACCATGGCCGCCTGAAGACGCTGGCCAAGGTGGGTTTGGTGGCGGCGCAGGATGCGGAGGGCGCCGCCGACACCCAGTTCGAGGTGCGCGCCTTCGCAGCGCCAACCGGTGTCGAAGAAGACCCAGTCACCGGCAGCCTGAACGCGGGCATTGCGCAATGGCTCATCGGGGAGGGCTTGGCGCCGTCGCAGTACGTTGCTGCGCAAGGGACCGCCATGGGCCGCGCCGGTCGCGTGCATGTGGTGCGTGACCCGGCCAGCGGAACGATCTGGATCGGCGGCGACGTGACGCCGTGCATCAGCGGCACGCTGAACCTGTAGCAGAGACGCCGCAGGCATGTAAGCCCCTGTGCCATGCCTTCACGACCCGGGCTTTCGCGCCTACATTCGGGGCCACCTCAGATGGACCCGGAGACTCCCGCATGTTTCGCCTCAGCTTCTTGACCACCACCACCCTGCTCGCCCTGGCCTGCGCCGGTTGCAGCACCCCCGACTCGCACCATGGCGGCGGCGGAGAAGGCATGGACGCGCATATGGCCTCGATGAAGGGCAAGGTCGCATTCGCCACCCTGACACCGACCCAGGGCAACAACGTGCGCGGCCTGTTCGTGTTCCACCAGATGGGCGACCAGGTGATGGTGCACGCCCAGGTCAGCGGCCTGAAGCCGAATGCCGAGCATGGCATCCACGTGCACGAAAAGGGCGACTGCGCCAGCGCCGACGGCACCAGCGCCGGCGGCCACTTCAACCCCGATGGCAAGCCGCACGGCCCCCAGGCCTCGGCCCACCACGCCGGCGACATGCCCGCGCTCAAGGCTGATGCGAACGGCGTCGCGAACCAGAAGTTCATGTTGATGGGGCCGACCGTCAGCGCCGGCGCGACCAGCCTGGTCGAGCACGCCGTGATCGTGCACGCCGCACCCGATGACTACACCACCCAGCCAACCGGCAACTCCGGCGCTCGCATCGCCTGCGGCGTAGTCGCCGGGATGTGACCCCAACGCTCCGCCATGACCATCACACCGCCGACTGCTGAACTGTTCCGCGACGACGCCGACCTGGTCGATTGCGAAGCGGTGGTCACGGCGGTGGATGGTCTGGCGGTGCAACTGGACCGCACGGTGTTCTACCCGCAAGGCGGCGGCCAAGCCGGCGACGCGGGCGTGCTGCAGCTGCCTGATGGGCGCACGCTGGCCGTGGCCGACACCCGCAAGGGCGCCGAGCCGGGCCAGATCCTGCACCTGTTGGCCGAGCCGGCCGATGGTGTCTTGCGGGTCGGCGACCGCGTCACGGCACGCATCGACACCGCGCGCCGCCAAGCCCATCGGCGTTTCCACACCACCACGCACCTGCTGTGCGCGCTGGTGCCGCACCCGGTCGACGGCTGCTCGATCACCGCCGGCTATGCGCGGCTGGACTTCCACATGACCGAGCCGCTGGACAAGGAAGCCTTGACGGCCGGGCTGGCCCGCTACGTCGCCGCCGCGCACCCGGTGACCACCCGTTGGATCACCGACGCCGAGCTCGACGCCAACCCGCAGCTGGTGCGCAGCATGAGCGTGCAACCGCCGCGCGGCTCGGGCCGCGTGCGGCTGGTCGAAGTGCAAGGCGTCGATTTGCAGCCGTGCGGGGGCACGCATGTGAACAACACGGCGGACATCGGATCCGTCGTCGTCACGAAGATTGAGAAGAAAAGTGCCACGACCCGAAGGGTCGTGCTGGGGTTCGCCGCGGCGAACCCCAGTGGCGCCTAAGCGCCAGCGCTGTTCTTTCCGGCGCAGGCTCATGTCGGCTTCAGCCGACGTGAAGGGCGCTTCAGCGCGCGGGCCGAAGTCAGAAGAACTTCTGCGCTGCACCATCCTTGCCGTTTCCACGCTCCCGCGCCTAACCTGTCGCGCCTCACCCACACCCTCCTGCCACGCCACGGACAGTTCCGTGACACAACATCCGCCATTGGCACTTCCTGCAGGCATACCCCTTGCCAAACGGCTCAACGTGACTTGTCGAAACACCCCATGGTCGACGGCGCGACCGGCGCACCGTACATTGCGCGTTCCGCCGCCCCGCTTTGTTCACCATGGCTTTGCAGCCGACCGATGACCGTCGCCTGAACCTGCGCGCCGCGCTGGCCGACCGGCTGCGTGCGGTGCGGGCCCACAGCTTGGCGTTGGCCGAGCCGCTGTCAGCCGAAGACCAGGGTGCGCAGTCGATGCCCGATGCCAGCCCGACCAAATGGCACCTGGCCCACACCAGCTGGTTCTTCGAAACCGTGGTGCTGCAGGCCTTTGCGCCACGCTACCGGCCTTTCGACGTGCGATTCGGCCGGCTGTTCAACAGCTACTACGAAAGCCTGGGCACGCGCCACCCGCGGCCGCAGCGTGGGTTGTTGACTCGCCCGGCGCTGGCCGAAGTGCTGAGCTACCGTGCGCACGTCGACGAGGCGCTGCAAGCCTTTGTCGAAGGTGCCGATGCCGACACCTGGGCCCAGGCTGCGCCCCTGCTCGAACTTGGCCTGCAGCACGAGCAACAGCACCAGGAGCTGATCCTGACCGACGTGCTGCACCTGCTGTCGCTGAACCCGCTCGCACCCGCTTACCGACCGGCCACGCCCGCGGCCCCCAGCGCCCCTGCCGGCGACAGCGGCTGGTGGCAATGCGCCGGCGGCGAAGCGGGGATCGGGCACGACGCGCAGGAAGGTTTCGCCTTCGACAACGAAGGCCCGCGCCATGTCGTGCGGCTGGCGCCGTTCGAATTGGCGAGGGGGCTGGTCACCAACCGCGACGTCCAGGCCTTCATCGCCGATGGCGGCTACCAGCGGCCGGAGTTCTGGTTGTCCGACGGCTGGGCCACGGTGCAGGCGCAAGGCTGGCAAGCACCGCTGTACTGGCGTGATGGCGAGCGCCATTTCACGCTGCATGGCGAACAGCCGCTGCAACCGGATGCCCCCGCCAGCCACCTGAGCTTCTACGAAGCCTCGGCACTGGCCGCCTGGGCCGGCGCGCGGCTGCCGACCGAGTTCGAGTGGGAGGCCGCCGCACGCGCCTGGGCTGTGACCACGCATGCCGGGCCCGGCCCGCTGCAGCCGGCGCCGCGCCGCAGCAGCGCCGACCTGCAGTGCTTCGGCGCCGTCTGGCAGTGGACCCGATCGTCCTACGACCCCTACCCACGCTTCAAGCCCTTTGCCGGCACCGCCGCCGAGTACAACGGCAAGTTCATGGTCGGCCAGTTGGTGCTGCGTGGCAGCAGCTGCGCCACGCCACCGGGCCACGCCCGCCTCAGTTACCGCAACTTCTTTCCGCCCTCGGCACGCTGGCAGTTCAGCGGCGTGCGCCTGGCGCGTGACCTCGACGAATGAAACCCTCGCCCGACACCTGCGCCAGCGAATTCGCCCATGCCATGCAAGCGGCGTTGACACAGCTGCCACGCCGCATTTCGCCCAAGTGGTTCTACGACGCCGAGGGCTCGCGCCTGTTCGACGCGATCTGCGAGCTGCCCGAGTACTACCCGACGCGCACCGAGCTGGGCCTGCTGGACCGCAATGCGCACGACATCGCGCGCCGCCTGGGCCCGGGTGTCGAGCTGGTCGAGTTCGGCGCCGGCAGCCTGCGCAAGGTGCGCCTGCTGCTCGACGCGCTGGAGCGGCCAGCCGGCCTGCTGCCGATCGACATTTCGGCCGAGCACCTGCACGCCAGCGCAGCCCAGTTGCAGCATGACCGGCCCGGCCTGGCGGTGCGGCCGCTGGCGGCCGATTTCATGCAGGACCTGGTGCTGCCGCCGGCCCACGGGCTGCGGGTCGGCTTCTTTCCCGGCAGCTCGATCGGCAATTTCGAACCCGACGAAGCCCGCCAGCTGCTGCAACGCATGGCCGGCTGGCTCGACGGTGGGCTGCTGATCGGCGTCGACCTGGTCAAGGATCCCGACCTGCTGCACGCCGCCTACAACGATGCGCAGGGCGTGACCGCGCGGTTCAATCGCAACCTGCTGGCCCGTGCCAACAGCGAGCTCGGCGCCGATTTCGAGCTGAGCCGCTGGGCCCACAGTGCGTTCTACCACCCGGCGCTGCAGCGCATCGAGATGCACCTGGTCAGCCGCAACGACCAGGTGGTGCAGCTGTGCGGCCAGGCCATCAAGGTGGCCGAGGGCGACAGCGTGCACACCGAGAACTCGTACAAGTACACGGTGGCTGGCTTCCAGCGCCTGGCCCGCAGCGCCGGCTTCGAGCCGGAGGCCGTGTGGGTCGACGCGCGGCGCTGGTTCGCGCTGCACTGGCTCAAGCCCACCGCGGCGTGAGGCTGTAAGGACAGGCGGCACTCGGGCGACCGACGAACAGGCCCGCCGCCGTTCTGCGCGGCGTGGCGCTGTCCGTGGAAGGAACCCGCATGCCCCGTCGCTGTTTTCCCGTCACCGCCCAGGCGCTGGCCGCCTTGACCATGGCCACGTTGACCGGCGCCCAGGCCGCGTCGACCTCGTGTTCTGCAGCTGACGCCGCAGCACCCAAGCTGATCGTCGAGCTGTACACGTCCGAAGGCTGCAGCTCGTGCCCGCCGGCCGACCAGTGGCTGGCCGCGCTGCCGCACGATGGTTCGGTGCTGGCGCTGGCCTTCCATGTCGACTACTGGGACAGCCTGGGCTGGGCCGATCGCTTTGCCGACGCGGCCTACACCAGCCGCCAGCGCCATCTGCAGGCCAGCAGCGGCGCACGCTTCGTCTACACCCCGCAACTGATCGTCGGCGGGCGCGACTTCCCCGGCTGGCGTCAGCTGCCCGCGACGGCACTGGTGGCCGGTGCGCCAACCTTGCCGGCCGACGCGCCCAGCCTGCGGCTGCGTCGCGAGGGCGCACAGCTGATCGCCGAGGTGGGCGCCGGTGGCGCTGGGCAGTTCGCCGGCTACTGGGCCCTGCTCGAGGACGGCCACCAGAGCCGGGTGGCGGCGGGCGAAAACGCCGGCCAGGCTCTGCGCCACGAACACGTGGTGCGGCGCTACGAGCCTGTCGCCGCCTGGCCGGCCGGTCAGCCGCAGCAGTGGCGCTGGGCGGTGCCCGGCGTCAGCGCCGGCCATGCAGCGCAGGCGGTGTTCGTGCTGACCGATGGCGGCGGCGGTCGGCCGCTGCGGGCGCAGCAGCTCACGCTCGCCGCGCCCGGCTGTTGAAACAGTCGCGCCGCCGGCGCAGTCAGTTCACTCTTTGCGGTAGTTGTCGTGGCAGGCCTTGCAGCTCTTGCCGACGTCGCCGACAGCCGCCTTGATCTGGTCGATATTGCCGCCCTTGGCCGCGACATTCAGCTTGGCCACCTCTTCCTGCATCTTGCTGGCGGCAGCCTTGAACTTGTCCTGCTCGGTCCAGATCTCCGGCTTGGCCTTGGTCTCGCCGGTGCTGGTGCCCTCGATGAAGCCGGCATAGGGCAGCTTGGACATCGTGGCGACGATCTCGGCATTGGCCTGCACGGCCGCCGCGTCGAACGGCACCTTGCCGCTGGCCATCGCCGCGACGCGGCCGAAGTGGTTGGCCATCACGGTGAACGCAGCCTTGCGGTACTTGATCGCGTCTTCAGGCTTCTGAAACTGTGCGGCAGCCGGCAAAGCGGTGACCAGGCCAGCGGCCGCAGCAGCGGCCAGGACGAGACGTTTCATGCGATTTCCTCCAAGAGATGGGATGGGGTCGTTCGAACGGCATCGCCTGTCGGCAGCTGATGCTGCAAGGGCACGCCGGCCCGCGATCAGATCGATCCAACGAGTGTACGCAGCCCTTGCACGCGCCATTCCATCGCATGTCGCCGAGCCGCCCCGGGGAAAGCCCGCATCGTCAGGGTTGTCGCGGGGGCTGGATTCGGCATGGTGCCGCGGGTATGGTGACGGCCCGGCCCACTCCACCAGCGCGCCATGCCGCCGCCATTCCCGATGTCGCCTGACGAAACCGCTCCATCCTTGGTCGCGACCCGCGTGTGGGACCTGCCCACGCGGCTGTTCCACTGGCTGCTGGCCGCTGGCGTGCTGGGCCTGGTGATCACCGGCAACGTCGGCGGCAACGCGCTCGAATGGCACATGCGGTTTGGCGTGTCGGTCGGTGCACTGCTGGTGTTCCGCCTGGTCTGGGGTGTGCTGGGTGGCCGCTGGTCGCGCTTCACGAGCTTTCTTTACTCGCCGGCGGCGATCGGGCGCTACCTGCGCGGCCGGCCGCTGCCGCAGGACCATTTCGACATCGGCCACAACCCACTCGGCAGCCTGTCGGTCTTTGCCTTGCTGGGGGTGCTGCTGCTGCAGGTGTCCACCGGCCTGATGGCCGACGACGAGATCGCCACCACCGGGCCACTGAACCGCTTTGTCAGCAGCGCCACCGCCAGCCTCGCCACCGGTTGGCACAAAGGCTACGGCCCGTGGCTGATCTACGCGCTGGTTGCTATGCATCTGGCGGCGATCGCCTACTACGTGCGCTGGAAGAAGCAGAGGCTGCTGCGGCCCATGTGGCACGGCGACAAGCTGCTGCCGGCCGGCAGCCCCGCCAGCTCCGACCACAGGGGCAACCGGGTGATCGCAGGCCTGCTGGCCCTGGCCTGCGCCGCCTCGGCGGTGTGGGTCTACAGGCTTGGCTAGACTTCACACTCCCAGCACTCGCCGCCCCCGGCATGCCCACCCCCGAGATACGGCTGCAAACGCCGGACACCCCCGACGCGCTGGCCGCGACGCGCGACATCATGCGCGAGTACGCCGAGTCGCTCGGCATCGACCTGTGCTTCCAGAACTTCGAGGCCGAGCTGGCCTCGCTGCCGGGCGAATACGACGCACCGGGTGGTGCGCTGCTGCTGGCCTGGGTCGACGGTGAGCTGGCCGGCTGCGGCGCCTTTCGCCCGATGCCCGACGTCGACTACGCGAATGCCTGCGAAATGAAGCGGCTGTACGTGCGGCGTGCCTTTCGCCGCTTCGGCCTCGGCCGTGTGCTGGCCGAAGCCCTGATGGACACCGCGATGCAGGCCGGCTACTCCGCCATGCTGCTGGACACGCTGGACGACATGGAAGCCGCGCGCGAGCTGTACGCCTCGCTCGGCTTCGAGAACATACCGCCGTACTACTACAACCCGATCCCTGGTGCGCACTACCTGAAGGCGGATCTGCAGAGCAACACGCGCTGGTGACATGGGGCACCCGGTGGCCGGGTACGGCCGCGCCTTGCAGGCCGCGCCGGTCGCAATTCGACCGGCCCTTCGCCAGGCGCAATCAGTCCACTGGACTGATTGCGTCCGGGCTCAGCCCTCCGAGAGGATGCGCGGCCGCTTCGGAGCGGCCGTGCGCAGGCCGCGCGGAGCACCCGGCGACGGCACAACCAGCGCCACCGAAAGGATTGGCCAACCGCCTGAGATGGCCCGGTGCCGGCCGGCTCAAGCGCCCGGCAACGCCCGCGTCGATCAGCGCTCCAGCAGACTGGCCGCCAGGCAGAGGTCTTCCCAGGCCTTGGCCTTGTCGGCCGGTTGGCGCAGCAAATAGGCCGGGTGGTAAGTGACGATCAGTGGCACGCCTTCGTAGCGGTGGATGCGACCGCGCAGGCGGCCGATCGCGTCGTCCGAGCGCAGCAGCGACTGCACGGCGAAGCGGCCCATCGCGAGGATCACCTTGGGTTGCACCAGGGCCAGCTGACGCCGCAGGAAAGGCTCGCAGCGGGCCAACTCGGCCGGCTCCGGGTTGCGGTTGCGCGGTGGCCGGCATTTCAGCGTGTTGGCGATGAAGACCTGCTGCTCCGGTGGTGCCTCGCTGCGCGTCAGGCCGAGCGCCTTCAGCATCGCGTCGAGCAGTTGGCCGGCCGGCCCGACAAAGGGCTCGCCACGCAGGTCTTCCTGCTCGCCCGGCGCCTCGCCGACGATCATCCAATGAGCGCGCGGGTTGCCCACGCCGAACACGGTCTGGGTACGGCTTTCGCAGAGCGCGCAAGCCTGGCAGGCGGCGACCGCAGCGCGCAGCGCCGGCCAGTCCAGCGTGGCCACCTCGCCAGTCAGCGGCTCCAGCGCCACCGCCGGTTCTGCGGCCATGGCCGGGGCTGGGCGGATGGGCACGATCGGGCGTTCGGAAGCCGGCGGTGACGGCACCGACGCGGCAGGCATTACCGCAGACGGCGCGTCGGGCAGGACGTCGTCCAACGCACCAGGCGGCGCCCAGACGCTCAGCCCCATCGCTCGCAGCATCGCGCGCTGGCGGTCAGTCCAGGCCATGCGCAGCGGCCCCCGGTTCGGCGGCGGCGGGATCGAGCGTCCAGCGCATCACCACCGCGTGTTCACGCTGGCCCAGCGCGGCGGGGTAGTAGCCCTTGCGCAGGCCGATCGCTTCGAAACCCCAGCGTTCATAGAGGCGCCGAGCGCGCGCGTTGCTCTCGCGCACTTCAAGCCAGATCTGCACGGCTTTCTGCGCACGCGCCACCTCGGCCAGATGGGCCAGCAGCGCACGGGCATGGCCCTGGCCTTCGTGGGCCGGCGCGACGGTGAGGTTGAGCAGGTGCAGCTCTTCGACGCCGGGCATCGCGACGCAGTAGCCCAGCAGCTCGCGGCCGACGACCCGCAGGTCGGCCTGGTAGCCGGCGGCCAAGGAATCGGTGAAATGGCCCCGCGACCACGGAAAGGGATAGGCCTGCAGCTCGATCGCCATCACCTGGTCGAGGTCGGTGACCGTCATCGGCCGTTGGCCGGTGACCAGCGGACGGCGTTCGACGGCGTTCATGACGCAGGCCCTTCGCCGCGCGCGGTGGCGGCAGCCGCGGCTTTGGCTGCCGCCACCTCGGCGCGCTCGGCAGTGGTCAGCGCCACCTTGTCGCGCAGATAGACCGGCAACGCCTCTTTGGCCGGCACGCCACGGCCGGCCGACCAGGCGGCACAAGCCAGGCGCAGCAAGGCGGCGGCGCGGTCGGCGGTGCGCGGCCACAGGCGCGCGGCGCCCCAAGGCAGGCGGCCAGCGAAAGCTTCGATCGCACTGCCGGCCAGGTTCGACGGTGTCCCCGCGACGGCCCAGCGGGCGGCCAGCGACGGCAGGTCGTACAGCGCAGGCGCCGCCAGCGTCGCCCAGGCCCGACCATCGTGCCGATAGGCCCCGGCGTAGACCTCGTCCATGCGGGCGTCCATCGCCACCCACAGCTCGAAGGGCTCGGTGCCGTCCACGCCAAGCGCTTGCGCGCGAGCGTCCTCGGCCACGATCAACAGGCTGTCGATCGGCAGCACCGGGCAGCCGATGCCAAACGCCATGCCCTGCGCCACTGACACCGCGGTACGCAGACCGGTGAAAGCGCCCGGTCCCTGGCCGAAGGCGATGGCGTCCAGCGCCGGTGCGGCGAGCCCCCGCTGCGCGAGCAGCTCCAGCGCCGTCGGGATCAGGCGCTCGGAGGCCTGGGCGCCACCTTCGGCGTTGACCACCGAATGGGTCGCGCCGTCGGCGAGTCCTACCGCCATCGCTTCAGTGGCGGTGTCCAGCGCCAGCAGCTTCATGCGCTTTGCCGTGCCGGCAGAACGCGGCGTGGAAAGACAACAAGGGGCGCGCAGGCAGGCATCGGCCAAGTGTAGCCGTGCGAACATGCCGCCATGGGATGCAGGTCTGTGGGCAGCGACCGTGCCGGCCGTGCATGGCGCCGGTGGGCGAGCGGGGTGACAAGCGCGCTGCTGGGGCTGGCCGCCGCCGCCCAGGCGCAAGGTCTGCCGAGCGAAGTGGATGCCGCATTGAAGCGCGCCAAGCTGCCCGCCAGTGCACTGGCGGCGGTGGTGCAGGAGGTCGGCAACGGCGCGCCACTGCTGGCCTGGAACGAGCAGCCGCCAGTCAATCCGGCCTCGGTGTTCAAGCTGGTCACGACCTTTGCCGCGCTCGACCAACTCGGCCCCGCCTGGACCTGGTCGACCCCGGTCTACCTGACGGGGCCCTTGCGCGACGGCGTGCTCGACGGCTCGGTCGTGATCCAGGGCCGCGGCGACCCCAAGCTGGTGGTCGAGCGGGTCTGGCTGCTGCTGCGCCGGCTGCAGCAGCAGGCCGGGGTGCGAGAGATCCGCGGCGACATCGTGCTCGACCATTCGGCTTTCGCGCTGCCGGAACGCGCGCCGGGCGACTTCGACGGCGAGCCCTACAAACCGCAGAACGTGCAGCCCGATGCGCTGCTGCTGAACTTCAAGTCGGTCAGCTACAGCTTCGTGCCGGAGCCGGCGCTGGGTTTCGCCCGGGTGGCGAGCGAGCCGGTGTTGGCGGGCCTGCAGGTCGACGCCACCGTGCCCCTGGCCACCGGGCCTTGCGACGACTGGCGCGCAGCGCTGAAGGCCCAACTGGCCGACCCGCTGCGGGTGCACTTTGCCGGCAACTACCCGCTGGCCTGTGGCGAACGCAGCTGGCCGTTGGCCGCCGCCGACGCGCACGCCTATGACGCCCGCCTGGTCGATCAGTTGTGGCGCGAGCTGGGCGGTCGCCTGGGCGGCAGCGTGCGCGACGGCCCGCTGCCGCCAGGGGCTCGCCTGGCCTTCGACCAGGCTTCGCCGCCGCTGGCCGAAGTGATCCGCGACATCAACAAGTTCAGCAACAACGTGATGGCCGAGCAGCTGTTCCTCAGCCTGCCGTCAGCGTTGGCACCGGCTCCGCTGGCGCTGCCGCCCGCGCCGGCGTCGGCGGCCAGCAGCGTCGCGGCGGCCCTTCCGGTCATGCCCAGCACCCGGCCCGAGGATGCGCGTGAGAACCTGCGGCGCTGGCTGGCCAGCCGCTTCGGCGAGGCCGCGGCGCAGCAGACGGTGGTCGACAACGGCTCGGGCCTCTCGCGCGAGGTGCGCATCAGCCCGATGCTGTTGGCGCGGCTCTTGCAAACGGCCTGGACCAGCCCTGTGATGCCGGAGTTGATGAGTTCGCTGCCCGTCAGCGGCACCGACGGCACGCTGAAGCGTTCGACCGCCACCGCCGGCCGCGCGCACCTGAAAACAGGATCCTTGCGCGACGTGGCCGCGGTGGCGGGCTATGTGCTGTCCAACAACGGCCGGCGTTATGTACTGGTCGCGATCGTCAACCATCCCAACGCCGCCGCCGCCCGGCCGGCGATCGATGCGCTCGTTCAGTGGGTTGTTCGTGACGCCCCGGACGCTTCGCCCGCCCCGCTCCCCTGCTGCACCCGTTGATCGGACGCCCTCATCTCACTTCGCCTGCCATGATCCCCGACCATCTGTACCACTGGCTCGGCTACCCTGCCGCCATGTTGACCACCTTGGCCTTCGTGCCGCAGGCATGGCTGACGCTGCGAACGCGCAATGTCAGCGGCATTTCGGCGCTGACCTACTTCGCCCTCACGATCGGCATCACGCTATGGCTGGTCTACGGCTGGCACGAGCGGGATTGGGCGCTGATCATTGCCAATGCGATCACACTGCCGCTGGCCGGCAGCATCCTGATGACCAAGCTCCTCGAAGATGCGCGTGTCCGGCGCTCGCACGCCGAACGCCGCCCGCACTGAATGAGTCCCAGAAAAAGAAAACGGCGGCACCGTTTCCGGTGCCGCCGCCTTGGCGCCTGAGCGCTCAGCCGATCAGAAGCGGTAGCCGACCGACAGGCTGACCGCCAGCGGGTCAAGCTTGGTGTCGATCGATTGGCCGGTCGACAGGTGCGAGGTCGTCTTGATGAAGGACTTGATCACCGCCATGTCGACAAACCAGTTGCGGTCGATCTTCACCGTCGCGCCCACCTGCGGCGAAATGCCCCAGGCGTCGTCGACTTCCAGCAGCGTTGGGTCGCCGCCCGGGTTGGTCAGCGCGGTCAGGTTGCCGCTGCCTTCTTCACCGTAGAAATAGGCGTAGGTCAGGCCCAGGCCGACGTAAGGACGGAAGGTCGATTCCTTGTCGAAGAAGCGGTACTGGGCGAACAGCGTCGGCGAGACCTGCTTGACGCTGGCGATCTTGCCCACGCCCTTGATCGCACCGTCACCGACGATCTCGTGCTCGTACGGCAGACCGGCATAGAGCTCGAACGAGATGGCCGGCGTGTACATGTAGGTCAACGTCATGATCGGCGCACCGGCCTCCTTGACGTCGATCTTGGTGCCCGGCATGCTCGGCGCCGACAGGTCGCCGCTGCTGACCTGCGGCATGATCTGGTTGTAGCCGAACTTGACCGCCACGGTGCCGGCGTCCTGCGCCAGCGCGTTGTTCGACGCCAGGGCCAGGGCCGTCAGCATCAGCGCGGAGGTGAGTGTTTTCTTCATGATGGACAGGTCCTTGTTGCTGCGCAGAGGCCGCCGGCTCACAGCCAGCCCTTCTTCGACATTTCAGCCGTGACCAGCTGGGCCAGCAGCTTGTAGCCGTAGGGGGTCGGGTGCACGGTGTCGGCGTATTGCCAGGTCTCGGTGACGCCGGCAACCAGCGTGTCGACCGTGCAAGCCAGCGAGGTCGCCAGCGGCATATGCTCCAGATCGCATGCCGGGTGCGTGACATCGCTCAAGCCGTATTGGGTCGGATGAACGGCCTGGTCCTGGCTGACCGTGTAGGCGTCGACCAGCAGCACCTTGTCGCTGCTGGCAGCCAGGCCAGCGGCCAGTTGACCGTTGTAGGTGGTCAGCATCGCGGTGACCAGGGCCTGCGTGTCGGGGCTGCCCAGGAAGGCCGGCGCATTGGCCGCGTCGGGCACGTTGACAACCACCACATGGGTGGCGCCGTTGGCAACGATCTGGGTCGTCACATAGGCAGCCAGCTCAGCACCGGCCTGGCCCATCGCGGTGACCACCGCTTCCGAAGCCTGGTCGACCGGCATGCCAGCACCCACCATCGCTTCGAAGGCGGCCAGCTGCATGAACAAGTCGTTGCCGCCGGCCATCACGGTGACCAAGTCGTCAGCCGCGAAACTGCCGCCAACGGCGGCCAGGTGGCGGCCGATCTGTTCGACGACCGGCTTGGTCAGTTGGCCCAGCGCGCCGGAAGGGTCGCCCAGTGCCAGCAGGGCTGCGTTGCCCGGGCCGATCGGGTTGGTCACGCGGGCACCGCCCTGCGCGTAGCTATAGCAGCCGGCGTGGTCTACGGTGGCCACAGGGCCGCCCAGTTCGGGCGCAGAGTTCAGCCCCGTCTCGGCCGGGCACAGTGCATCGACCCCCACCGTCGTAGCGAGCAACTCGGTCCAGTTGACCTTGTCGCCTGTGTTGATGGAGTAGCGGCCGCCGCCCATCGACGCAATCACGCCGACGTTGTAGCTGCCGACATCGCTCAGGCTGTCGCCGAACGTGACCATCTTGCCGTATTCGACCCGTGCGGATTGGTCACCCTCTCCGCCGCCGCTGCAAGCCACCAGCAAGGCGGTCGCTGCCGCCGCCACCCATGACGGATGAAATTTGTTCATGCCCACCTCTCAAGAAACGAAGGGCCGCTCCCGAGTTTGGACACCCCGGGGCGGGCTCGGCCTGCCGAGCCCCGGAGGGCGCTCGTCTGCCAGAAAATCGAACGACCGTTCGATTTAGTGGAAAAACTATAAAAGGCGGGTCAGGCGCTCGCCGCCGGGGCAAACCCTCTGTGTGGCGGCGGGCTGACAGCCGCTAAAAAAACGGCGTCAAACGAGGGGGGCGTGACTCCCGGTGCGAAGCCTGCAATCAGAACGGGTTGTTCGACGCGCGGCTCACGGCTTGCGAGCCGAGGGAGCTGTGCACCCGCGGGGCCGGCCGAGTCGCATCCGCCCAGAGGTAGGTCTGCGCGTTGGGCGTGGGCGAGCTGTCGGCTGGGATCAGCGTATCGTTGGTGCAAGTAGGCAGTGGCGCACTCGCGTCGCAAACCGCCGTGTCGATATTGGCCAAACTATAGGCCGCCGGGACACGCACCATGCTGTGCATCAAATCGTCCAGCAACAGGAGGCCGAGCTTGCTGCCGTCGTTGGTCAGCTTCAGCCGCATGCTGCGGTTGAAGGCACTGCTCAGGCGCGTCAGCACTCTTGAGCGGATGTCCCCGTGCTCCAGGTCCTCGGCCTTGGCAAAGGGCGTCTGGCCCATGTCCGGCATCGTGCTGATCAGCACCCGCGCACCACTGGACGCCAAGTTGTTGACCTGCGCCGCCGCGCGCTCACCGGCGTCGTCCAACCGCGCGATCAGCACGTCCTCGCTTTCGGCCGGATAGCTGGCGTAGGCCTGCAGCACATCGTTCATGCCGATCAACACCGTCGCCAGGTCATCGCCGTGGATGCTGTCGCCAGAGGTGAACGTGCGGATCTGGGCGTCCAGTTCGTCGACGGTGGCCCCTTCGGTGGCCAGCATCTTGGCCTTGGGGTTCGCCACGGCATTGGGGTTGCATTCGGAAAACACCATGCCGTAGTGCCCCGCAAGTATCTGGACCCAGATGGGGTTGCTGTTGCACTGCAAAGCGCCGTTGTCTTCATCGACAGCGTTGACGGTGAACTTGTGGCCATCGTTGGTCAGCACACTCAACTCGTCGCCGAACACCAGCACCCGCCCGGGCTCGAAGGTATCGACCTGGCTGGTGCTGCCGCCGCAACCAGCGAGGACACCGGCCATCAGCGCAGCGCCCGCAGCCAGGCGCCAGACGCGGGGGGCCCGGCGGGCCAACGAAGTCGAGATCATGCTCATTCCAGTTCGGTGAAATCGGTCGTCGCGCACGGCTTTCAGCCAGCCGCCGCGGCGCGTTGAAGGCGATCCCGCACGCCGTCCCAGGTGGATTCGGCAGGAGGGGTTTCAATCCAGATCAAGGGCGTGCCGCAAGCATCGAGCTCGCGCAACGCGCTGAAGAGGGCCCGGGCGGCGGCTGCGGCGTCAGCCGGCATGGCGCGACCGGGAATGCCCGCAGGCAGCGGGCCCACGGTACGGGAATATACCGCCACCGGCGGTTTGGCTCCGACGGCCAGCGGGCCCAGCACGGTCAGCGCCGAACGCAATGCCGGCGCATCCATCAAGCGGACCTTGGCCCGCGGCGCATAGTGCGCTTCAAGCGTGCCGGACGCACGGGGCGCATGGTCGTCCCGCTCGCCCAGGCTTTCTCCGCCGAGTGCGGCTTCGATGCGCTCGCGCGTCAGGGTGCCTGGGCGCAGCAGCACCGGGCGGTCGCGGCTGCAATCGACGATCGCCGATTCGATGCCGACCGTGCAGGCACCGCCATCGAGCACCCACAGCGCCGGGTCGAACTCGGCCGCCACGTGGGCCGCCAGGGTTGGGCTGACCCGACCGAAGCGGTTGGCGCTCGGCGCGGCCACACCGGGCACGCCCAGCGTGGCGGCCTCGGCCAACAAGGCGTGCGCCACCGGGTGGGCCGGGCAGCGCAGGCCGATCGTGTCCTGCCCGCCGGCCGCCGCAGCGCCCATGCCGGGCGCGCGCGGCACGATCACCGTCAGCGGCCCCGGCCAGAAGGCCTCGGCCAGACGCTGCGCGCGCGCCGGCCAGGTGGCGGCAAAAGCCTGTGCGACCTCGGCTCGTGCGACGTGAACGATCAGCGGATGGTCGGCTGGACGCCCCTTGGCCGCGTAGATGCGGGCGACGGCGGCATCGTCATCAGCCCGGGCACCGAGGCCGTAGACAGTCTCGGTCGGGAACGCCACCAGTTCGCCGTCGGCCAGCCGCTGCGCAGCTTCGCGCAGGGCGGTGGCATCGGCACCGTCGCGAATCGGCATCTCAGACGACGACGGGCCGCCCCAAGGCGGCTGAACGCCCCCTCGGGGGGCTGGCGTGAACCGACGTGGGCGCGGACATCTCAGAAGCCCGGCAGACCGAGCAGCGCACAGGCCTTCAAGGCCAGCGCACGCGTGTCTTCCGGCGTCGCGCCGGTGAAGGTCAGGTGGCCCATCTTGCGGCCAGGGCGGGCGTCGGTCTTGCCGTACAGGTGCAGATGCGCGCCCGGCAAGGCCAGTACCTCGGCCCAGCGCGGTGTCCTCGCCTCGGCCTCACCGGCGACGAACCACAGGTCGCCCAGCAGGTTCAGCATCACCGCCGGCGAATGCAGGCGCGGGCTGACCAGCGGCAGGCTGGCCATGCAGCGCACCTGGAGTTCGAACTGCGACACATCGCAGGCATCGATCGTGTAGTGGCCCGAGTTGTGCGGGCGCGGCGCCATTTCGTTGGCAACCAGATGCAGCGCACCGGCCGCATCGGCCACGACGAAGAATTCGACGCACAGCACGCCGACATAACCCATCGACGCAGCGATCACCTTCGCGCAGCGCGCCGCCTCGTCGCCCAGTGCGCTCGGCACATCGGGCGCCGGTACCTGGGTGACCGCGAGGATCCCGTCGCGGTGCAGGTTCTGCTGCACCGGGAAGGTGATCGCCTGGCCGTCGGCGCCACGGGCGACGATGACCGACAGCTCGCGCTGCAGCGGCAGCAGCTGTTCCAGCACGCAACGGGCCTTGCCCAGCCGCTGCCAGGCACTGGTCAACTCCGCCCGGTCGGTCACCCGCGCCTGGCCCTTGCCGTCGTAGCCCAAGGTGGCGGTTTTCAGGATGCCAGGCAGCAGCGCCTCGTCGACGGCCGACAGCGCCGCCTCCGAATCGATCACCGCATAGGGTGCACAAGGCACGCCGGCACGCCCGAAGTGGGCCTTTTCGGCAGCGCGGTCTTGGCAGATCGCCACCGCGTCGGCGCCCGGCGCCACCGGCCGCGACTCGGCCAGCACCCGCAGCGCCGGCGCCGGCACGTTCTCGAATTCGGTCGTCACCGCGTCGGCCACCCGGGTCAGCTCGGCCAGCGCCGCGGTGTCGGTGTAGGCGGCCAGCAGGTGGTGGTGCGAGACGAGGCCGGCCGGGCTGGTCGGGTCGGCATCCAGCACGGCAGTGGCATAGCCCATCGCCTGGGCCGCGTGCACGAACATGCGGCCCAGCTGGCCGCCGCCCATCACGCCGAGCGTGGCCCCCGGCATCAGCGGCTTGGCAACACTCACTTCAGCTCCTGGCTCATGGCCCGCGCCGCTTCGGTCTGCTTGGCGCGGTAGTCGGTCAGCTTCTCGCGCAAGCCGGCGTCCTCATTGGCCAGCATCGCCACCGCGAACAGCGCTGCGTTGGCGGCGCCGGCGACACCGATGGCGAAAGTCGCCACCGGAATGCCCTTGGGCATCTGCACGATCGAATGAAGCGAGTCGACGCCGTGCAGGTGGCGGCTGGCCACCGGCACGCCGAGCACGGGCACGACCGTCTTGGCGGCCAGCATGCCGGGCAGGTGCGCGGCACCACCGGCGCCGGCGATGATCGCCTTCAGCCCACGGGCAGCGGCCGCTTCGGCGTAGGCGAACATGTCATCCGGCATGCGGTGAGCCGACACCACGCGGGCTTCGTGGGCGATGCCGAACTCGGCGAGAATCTGGGCGGCGATCTGCATGGTGTCCCAGTCGCTGGACGACCCCATCACGATGCCGA
>Ga0307516_10001198_pt1 | contig 36250 bp, 28 predicted proteins | sample 19_EM_MG_FD_203310 | JGI IMG/M metagenome (GOLD analysis project Ga0307516, IMG submission 203310) | Populus trichocarpa ectomycorrhiza microbial communities from riparian zone in the Pacific Northwest, United States - 19_EM | ecosystem: Host-associated > Plants > Roots > Unclassified | place... | reverse complement strand
ACCGATAGCGTCGGCATACCGGCCTCCGGTGGAATAGCCACGGAGACCGATATAATGGGGCGTCCCGCGCCAGGACGTTCGCTCTACACTGAATATACTGTATACCGATACACACATATCTTGATAGAGTCCGGAGGTCGAACGACGAGTGAGAGCTTGTGGAAAGGTTTAACGGCCCACTACAGCAGCCGGAGCGATAACGATCCCAGCAGGAACCAAATTGTCCGTGCGCGGGGCCAAGGTGAGCTATCCCGTCGGCTGCCACAGCGGCATAAATGGACTGTCGCCCTGACAGCGTCAAGACAACAAGCGCGACTTGCAGATCAGCAGCACCCACGCGGATGACGCTCGGATCTCCAAGCCCGACCCTCTTCCAGAGACTGCCCAGTGGAGATTCGTTGGTGTCCTGCCCACGAGGGAATTGCTGGAAACGAAGTTGCCGATCAATGGGCAATGATTGCGGCTGACAAGCCACATGAACGTGGTGTGGAATGGCTCACGATAGACAACCGAGCAAGACGCATGCCTCCCGCCTCCCTAGCGTATCTCTCGAGGCAGATAGCAGAGAAGAAATGGGAGGAAGCAGCAGAAGATCCTCTGGAAGGCAGTGCGAGTTCAGACAAAGCGCGGTAGGGATCGGTTTCGTATAGCCGATCTCTTCGCAGATGAGCGCTGCACCGAGGCGATTCTTGAGTTCCTGGAGTCGACCGATGTTGGAAGGAAGGCAAGGGGGGTGGGAGCAGGCAAGCAGTGGCACTGCAGGAGAGCAGGAGGAGGGAGCGGAAGGAGCGGAGGAGTTGATGGAGATGGAGGGTGGTGGAGATGGTGGTGTGTAAGATAGCTATTGAGCAGGCCAGGAGGGCCAAAGGGAGAGCGGCATCGCAAGACTCGCGGACGGATTTGGGTTGGTGTTGTTGTTGGCGTTCGCCGTAGTCTGGAAAGGCTTATAGATGCGAAATAAAATTGATGCCCCCCCCCCCCCCTCTTCCAGCGAGAAGACCGTGCTCAAGCCCAGCAACCTCTCTCGCATGCACTGCACAATCACTATCTCCGAAAGGGGCGAGGGAGAGCCGGGAACCGAGCCTCCGACTGTTCAAAACACCCTCAGCGACTCCCCATATAACATCAGTAGGCTCAAGGCGAAGACTCGGAAATCAAGGGCGAGAATGCCCAGCTATGGTCCCTACATACTCGCCACGATTCCGCCCGGAAACTCACTCAAAACCACGGGATTTCGCTTGCAGCTCCACCACCTATCCTCCGATCAGCAGATTTTTAGGATATCTTGTCCCTCTTCTCTTTCTAGTGGTCTCCTCTGTGTGTACGGTTTTCTGCCTGTGGTGGTGGTGGCCGAAAGGTCCCTGCGACAGCATAGTTCTAGCCAAAATCCTCACAACCAAAGAAATGCCCACATGATTTCACTCAAGGCTCCACCATATATTGTCCGATCAACAGAATTTTTTAGATAACGTTGTTCCTCTTCTCTTTCCGATACTTCGAGATGTGTGATGATGCTGGGCCCGCTTGATACGGGTTTCGCGGTGCTGCAGGTCAACTGCCATACGGCGGTGCTCTGGCATGGATTCCGACGTCGAGACCCGGAAGCGAATACGCGGAATGTCTTGTCAAGATTGTGCGGATGCTTCGCGAACGGATGGAGGGAACTTAGCTGGCAATGGTAACGGAAGCCAATGAACATCGTCAGCCACACGCTTTTTGTATGGGGGACTCGGTATTTCTGGACACTTGCCTGTTGCCAGCCGGCTATGCGAATGTCAACAGCCCTACAGTACGGCCAACAACAATATCAACTCGCGGAAGTTCCAACACCCATACGCTGGCCCGTTTACCATCCTAAAGGCAGCCGGCGAAAATGCCTTCGTTCTTGATATCCCCACCCACTGGCGCTGGCACCCAGTCTTCAACGTCTCCCGACTGAAGCTATCTAAAGTCGACAGAACCCGTGAACACCTGCCGCCGCCACCACTACGGTCCACTGCAGCGGTTGAATACGAGGCGGCGTGAGTATGATTCGCTGTCTCTTGTGAGATGGTGGCCGATCGCTTCCCGCAAAAGTAACAGGACGGCTGGCCCAGTCCAGTCCAGCTCCAGAAAAGCCCGTTGTCCAATGGGCTGTATACTGGCGTGGACTGCATAGATTATATCCACACAGCTCAATTACACAGACCGCGCATCGACAGCTACATATGTACTTTGCAGAAAAAGGGGCGCTGTGGGTCACTCCAATGCAGGATAAATTGGGGCGGGGTAGGGTGGGGAAAGCGGGGGTACATTGGGGGACTGTAACCCCGCAAAGTATGTTTGCCACGAATTCTGTGCAATGCAACCCAGTGGCAATTGCACCAACGACCAAATCACCGTACGCGCACACAACTGTCGGCCTGGCAGTCAGCTCCATCATGGGAAATACAGTCAACCGCCGGATCTACGAAGACTCTAACCACACCGAGATCGTGGGCTCGGTTTTATATGGCGGGCAGATCTTCAATTATGGCGGGTAAGTCTTACTTAAAACTGCTGGGAGCGGCGATGGGATGTTTGCAGTGGTATGGCCCTGCGTGATGAAAGGTAGGATCGGCTAACTGGAGCGTGCTGGCAGATCTGAAAGTAAGTGCCCTTTCAACCGGCCCATGTTACCACAACCTAACGAAGTTCCATCACGTTGTACCTAGCATCCAAAAGATCCGAGATCCTGGAATGGATATCTACAATTCCGTACAGAAGTCACCATACGAGGATCAGCGAGAATCGCCTAGAAGGCACTGGAGAGTGGATCCTGGAGAAGGAGGAGTACCGGAATTGGAGATCGTCGAGCGAGTCGATGTTGTTGCTGTTGCGGGGAATCCGTACGTACTGCATGCCTCCTTCACTGGATGAGCTATCGTCTTACACCGGCCCGTCCAGCGGGAGCCGGCAAAACCTATATCGCATCGAGGATCATCGATTTTTTCCTTTCGGATCCGACTGGCGGTTTCGCGTACTTCTACTGCAATCGAGCGGAAGAAAATCGCCGAAATCCGGAGGAAATACTGAACGCGCTAGTTCAGCAACTTGCGCAAACGTCTGAAGAGAACAAACTTCTGAAGCCGGTCGTCGATATCTACGAAGGACGGCAAAAACAAGGTCAAAAGTCATCGCGACTAAGCTTGACGGAAAGTCAAGAGTTGCTCGTTCGGCTCACAGATATATATCCGCAGACGACTATTTGCATAGATGCGTTGGACGAAGTCGACCACGCAACCCGGTTAAAGTTATTGAACGCGCTGAAGTACGTCGTGAAGAAATCAACGAGCGTAGTCAAGTTTTTTACAACTGCAAGAATGGACACCGACATCCTCATAAACTTGGAGACGTTTCCAAGAGTCGAGCTGCAACCTGATGACAACGTCAGCGACATCAACCGGTTCGTTGAAAGTAGCGTTCAGAGCGCGATTGACGACTCACGACTTCTTCACGGTGATGTCCCCGGTGACCTCAAAGATGAAATATGCAAAGTCCTTCGTTTCAGATCCAAGGGAATGTAAGTTCTCCACGACCACTGTAACAAGTAACGAACATAACTAAAAGCAGAGTGCTAGGTTCCAACTAGCCGCACTTCAGATCACTTTTCTCTGCGAGATGTGTACTCCAGGAGATGTAAGACGCAGTCTGAAAGTCCTACCGGACACGCTCACAGAGGTCTACGGCGAAATATACAAGCATATCGTTGCCCAAAAAGGGAGTGCTCCTCGACTAGCACTCAACGCTTTCCGGTGGATTCAATGCTCATACGAACCAATACGAACACAAACCTTGCTTGACGCAATCACGGTGGAGATTGGCCAATCAGGAGAATTTTCCCGCGAGGACACCATAAAGGTGAATGATTTATTGAGGGCTTGTCACAACCTCATCATTTTGGACGAAGGTCTGAACGTTTTCCGGATTGCACATCTCTCGGTGGATGAGTACTTGGAAACACAACTGCCCAGGGTCGATTCTCATGGCACAATCGCGAAAGTTTGCCTCTCGCTGCTGTGCACCTCCAGCCATTGGGGCGATTATGACGCATTCCTTCAAACATACAAAGGGGACTACCACAATCGTCATCTCTTGTTGTACTCGGCGGTATTTTGGCCATGGCACTTAGGAAGGTGTGAAGATGCCAACACCTGCCCAATCTTGACAAGAATCTGGGATACATTCGCGTCAGAGACTGTCCACCAGCGATGGCTGGACTATCATCGCAGGTGTGTTGCGATCCACAATCATATCGAGGACATTTTTTGGCGTAGATCCTACGCTCTCCAGAAGGGAAGCGACGACCTTCTTTCCACAGTCTGTGTGTTTGGGTTAGGGCGCAGATTTACCTCAGTGTTCACGTCCCAGTCTGTACGAAAGCCCCGTCTGGACCAATTATTCCTCCAGTCATGCCAATTTGGAGATCTGGATGTTGCCCGACTGCTTCTCAGCTGGGGAGCCGACGTCGCGGCCGCTAGCAAAGACGGGCAGACGTCACTTTACCTCGCCTCGGAGAATGGGAACGAGGCGGTGGCCCGGCTTCTTGTCGACCGGAGAGCCGACGTCACGGCCGCCGACAAAGACGGGCAGACGCCATTGCACATCGCTTTGGAGAGGCGACACGAGGCGGTGGCTCGGCTGCTCGCAGACCGCGGAGCCGACGTCACGGCCGCCGACAAATACGGGCTGACGCCACTGCACATTGCCTCGCAGAAAGGGGACGAAGCAGTGGCCTGGCTGCTTCTCGACCGCGGAGCCGACGCCACGGCCGCCGACAAATTTGGGCGGACGCCACTGCATATCGTCTTGGAGAGAGGACATGAAGCGGTAGCCCGGTTGCTCGTAGACCGTGGAGTCGACGTCACAGCCGTCAACAAATACGGGCTGACGCCATTGCACATCGTCTCGCAGAAAGGGGACGAAGCAGTGGCCGCGCTGCTTCTCGACCGTGGAGCCGACGCCACGGCCGCCGAGAAATTTGGGCGGACGCCACTGCACATCGCCTTGGAGAGAGGGCACGAGGCGATCGTCCGGCTGCTCGTCGACCAGGGAACCGACGTCACTGCCGCCGACAAAAGCGGGCAGACGCCACTGCACATTGCCTCGCAGAAAGGGGACGAAGCAGTGACCCGGCTGCTTCTCGACCGGGGAGCCGACATCACGGCCGTCGACAAAAACTGGCGGACGGCATTGCACATCGCCTCGGAGAATGGACACGAGACGGTGGCCAGGCTGCTCGTCGACCGGGGCGCCGACGTCACGGCTGCCGATAAAGTCGGGCGGACGCCGCTGGACCTTGCCACTATGAATGGGCACCAGATAGTTGTCCGACCGTCGCGCAAATGCCTGGCCAGCCGCAAATAACCTACCGCTGCCCAGGCTATGACCCCCCCTACCAAGCCCTTTTTCGTCTATCTACGGTTTTGGTTCCCGAAAGATTCTAAATCACAACCCCAAGAAATGCCCACCGGATTTCGGTTACGGCTCCACAATTTCTCCTCTGATCAGGGGTCAACAGTCCGGCCGGGCCAGCCGTGGCTTCGGACTGGACTGACCTGCGAGAGGCGGTCCACGCTAGTCCATGGACCCCGGATTTCCTTGAGCCCGGCGGTCTGGACTGCGTCGCCTGTGTCAGTAGGAGTGACGTAGAAGAGATGGTTGTCTATTCTAGGACTGGCGCCGCTGCTCCAGATGTACGGCATGTGATCTGACTAAGCATACAATGTGCCACACGACAACAGCCTAGCGGGCCGGGTAAACGAGTGAGACCTCATGTTCTCATAGCGTCCTACCATATCTTCGGTGGCGAGTGGGTTTCCGGGCTTTGGATTACAATCAGGTCACCGCCACAACAGGCAGAAAATCGTACACACATAGGAGAGCATTGGAAAGAGAAGAGGGGCAAGATTGTCTAAACACTCTGTTGATTAGAGAAGAGATGGCGGAACTGTAAGCGAAATCCGATGGGCATTTCTTGATTTCAGCTGGTACATATCGCTGTCTGGCATCAGGGGTACGTAGTTGGCTGCTTGTTGTGTGTAAGCGGGCTCGATGCCGGGGAGGAACCGATGCTTTGCGGGCGGAGTCGCTCAATGAAATTTTACTCCTCAAGTACTAGCTTTGACCCCGTGGGCCGGCCGGACTATGTATTGAGACCGTGCCTCCGATCAACAGAATTTTTAGACAACCCTGTCCCTGTTCCCTTTCCGATGCTCCCTCTGTCTCTTGTTGTGATGGTGGCCGATAGCTCACTGCAAAAGCCAACAGGACAAAATACATCATGAGGTCTCACTCGTCTCTGGCCGCTAGCCTGTCAGCAGGAGTGATGTGTAGATGTGGCTACAACCAGGGGGCTTACGACGCAAAGTGAGCTGCCCTCAAGGGCTTTGGAAACAGCTGCGAGGCGGAGGACAACCCCAGAGAAAGTCACGATCTTCACGGACGCCCAGGGAGCCATCCGCCGTATAGCCTCTGAGGAACCTGGCCCTGGCCAGATGTATACAGTCCAAGCTAGGAAGCACAATGCGACCCTTCGGAGATCCAAACCGGATATCACTATCGAGATCAGGTGGTGCCCAGCCCACAAAGGCGTTCCAGGGAATGAGAAGGTCGATGGGTGGGCGAAGTTTGCGGCGGAGAATCCTGATGCTCGCGGGGTGGAATGGAAGCAGTGCACAGGCCGGTATGGCAGGCGACCAATGCCCCATCCGAGGTCGCTGGCACACCCCAAGCGGGAGATCTCGGAAAAGAAATGTTAGGAATCCAAGGCTTGGGCGGATTCACGGGTCACTGGGAAGAAATACATTACCAGTACTGCCGACAGGGGAAAGGTGCACCAGAAACCGGACCCAGCTCCAGCTCCAGCAAAGAGCAACAAGCAACTGGCAGCGAGTTCCACCAGCTAAACACCGGCCACTGCCTCACTGGCTAGAACTTCAAGTGGACACGAAGAGCAGGCCCACGGCCAAGTGTTGGTGGTGCCTGTACCGGACCCAGACCCGCAAGCACCTTTTCAAGAATTGCCCCCACTGGACGGCCCGGTAGAAGATCCTGTAGGCGAAAGTGTGAAAGGAGATGGGTAGAGGCAAAAATCGGTTTAAGGGCCACCACAGATGTGGGGGGCCGGATACCAGACACAGCTGAGGAGGATGTTTAGCCCCACCCGCCGTTACCCCCTGCCTCATCTCGCGACCGTTGACTGCGACCGAACCTCACTGCCCCGTCCCGAGCCGCCCTGCACCCCCGTCCGCCGCACCCTGACTAGCTCCGCCTAGCTGTCTTTATCCTATAGATCACATCCACTTTATCCACCGCTGTTGAGCGACCACTACATGTGGGTCGACTTCGGGTGGCGAACAAGCCCTTTCTTTCCGCGCACCATTTACACAGACCTAGGATGAGTATTTACTCAACCGAGAGTCACTCAATCCTGCTGATTAACGCTCCTCTCTAGATGGCTAATAGACAAGCAACCGACCCAGTCTTCCTGTCTAAGACTCTGACCCCGAAACCCTAGACTCAATGGAAGTTCGTCCGGAAGAATCTCCCAGCCTCAAAGATACTCAATCAGCCATCCCCAGCTTACCGGTAACTGTTTACACCACGGTCTCTGCGCCACTATCACGGCATCACAGCATCACAGCCACTCAGCCACTCCATTCCGGGCCCTGCTGGGTATCCGTCCTCATCTTGCCAACCCGGAAGCCCGTGGACCTCGCATTCCCTCAGCCCGACTAACACAGTCCCGTCCCGGGCGACCGTCAGGAGGGACTGGACGGACGATTGATAGCCCTAATGGTGCGTCCCCCCGAGGGAAAGGTTTGGCTCGTGCTCAACCCTGCGGTAGTGCTCGCCACAGTACTGGCGACAGCATCGGGGGCGGAGAATCGGGGCGTCACTGAAGCGAAAGCCTTTCCTCGTCCTCTCGCACACGGCCAGAGCGACAATGAAAGATTGGATTTGCATCGACCGGAGGCAGTGCAATACCAGCGACACGGTGGGGGCCGACATGCGCAAGCACAGCGGCCGACTCCCTCAGTGCAAAAATAAGATTAATATGAGAACCGATGTATGATCGGATTTCAGATATTAAACTGAAAAGAACAGATACTACACTTGATCTAAGCCAAAAGGCTGTAGGCAAAAGCCGTAGCAAGATATTCGGAGGGAAGTGTTGATGGTTGGGGATTGGAGAGACGTACCAAAGAGAGCTGGAGAGAAAAGACGAAAGGATGGGGAAGTGGTGGCCTTTTATCTGAGTTCGACGGCGCTAGTGCCTGAAAGGATTAGCGCCGTGTGTGCTTGGATTACGAATGAGCTGTGCTCAAGCAGCCGAAACGGACCGTGAGCCAACTCGCGGGATCCCCAGCGGTGGTGTCGTGGGATCACGGCCGCCGTGCCCAGGAGCGGTACCTCCCACGGTGGCGGTGTCGAGACGGGGAGCGAGTGCTGCTCGTACCTGGCGGTCGCAGAAATACAGGCCTGAAGATGTCAGAGCTATCTTGTATTCATAGGGCCTACTGTAAATCAATCCCGGCGGTGTATGAGTACTCGAAGCAACTGTGTGCAGGGAGAAATGAGAGAATATCAATCTGTAGTGGCCCGCCTTTCCGGCCCGCCCTGATCGACCCGGACGCCGAACACATCGCCCGAGGTGCGAGAGGGAGCCCGCCAGTCCTGTACTGTGCCACGGAACCGTGTGCCGAGGTGCCGCGATGCGGACACTGCGAGTGATATGGAATGAAGAACGGATATACGCTAGCAGCTCGTCGCGTCTCCCCCGAGAGGCGGTGCTTGGTGCTGTACCCCAGCACCACCGCCGCCACCACCACCACCATCTCCAACGATCACCACCTCCCCGCATCCAACCACCACCACCTCTCCACACCCAACCACGACGGAGCACGCGCCGGGTCGCCGCGATGTCGGACACCGACAGTGAACCGCCCTCCTCTCCAGCGCGGCCGCCTCCGCGTGCTTGGATGCGTCTGCTGCAGCAGATCTACGGCAAACGCATCAAGCTCAAGCCCCTGCCGCCCAACCTCGAGGTCTTCAGAGTCGATCAGCTCGATCCCGCCCTGGAAATGCGTAACTACTACGTAGGCTCGTGTCTTATCCCCCAGCGCATCAGGCCCGCCCCCAGCTGATTCGTTTGGCCGTTGCCGTTCTATCAGATCTTCGGAGAACAGACCACGCCCCCGTACCACCTCATCACCATGCGCAAACTCCGACCGGAGGACTACGCCCCCGCCCGACGCCCGCCCGGAGGCATCACGTACTGGTCGCTCGACCGCGAAGAGAAGACCCTCCAGATCGCGCATACGACGGGCCATCTGTCGCCCATGCATGTGATAGACATACGGGCGGCGCACACGGCGTGGAAGGTCTCGACAGGACAGCCAATGCAGGTGCTCGTGTGGATGGTCCCGTACTGGACTGACCGGGTGCCGCTCAGCTTCCCGGGGCCGCCGGTGACGCTCGAGTTCCGCTGCGGACCGCAGAGCGTCCAGCTGGAGCGGTTGCTCTCGGCCAGCAACGGCGTCGGCGTCTGCTTCGGCGAAGTGACGCCAGGGGAGGACTCGACGGTCAAGATACTCGTCGAGAACAGGCTCTACGTGTACGAGCCCGCGGCTGGGTTCCTGCCGGCGATCCCGGACTCAGCAGCGTGGACCACGCTCAGAGTCGGCCACGACATGGCGGTCGTGTACGACCTCGGCGACCGGTCGCCGACGCCAGTCACCAACCCGCGCGTGCGCGCGCTGTCGATAGTCGCGCTGGCCGCACGGTTCCTGAGCGCGTGTCCGCAGATCCCGCAGCTGGCCGGCCGCGTGGCCAGGTTCGCGACGACGATGCACTGCCTCCTTCCGACGAAGCGCGTGCTCAGCTGCACACAGGGCGCATCGCGGTACTCAACTACCGAAATCGCGTTCGGTGGCATCGAGACCATCTCCGGGATGTTCCACATGATGGTGTTCTCGCTCAGCCTCCCGTCGCCGGACGCCCACCCTCGTGTCTCCGTGGTTGCTGCCAAAGCCTATGTGTTGAAGAAGACGACCCAGCAGGAAGATCTCCAGATCGACATCAGGGCCATCTTCCGGGTGGTGCTGCTTAGGTGCGGCTTCTCGGCCCGAGGGCACAACTGCGAGAGGGACTGCGCCGGGAACCCCGAGGTCGACGTCAGGAAGAAGTACGAGCTGGGCGATGCTCCTCTCGCGAAGATCGAGTGTCCGTATCTTGGGATCGAGCTGCAGGGCTGGAGCCAATGGCCGGAGTCCGATGGCGATGGCGATGGCGATGGCGATGGCGATGGCGATGGCGATGTCGGCGCCGGGGGCGATGACGGGGACGGGGTGGGGTTCAACAATCTCGATGTTGTGCCTTCATAGTCGGCTTCTGGTGTACTGGCGGCCAAACAGTGTGTGGCCGTCCGTCGATGCCATCGCCAGCTGCCTGTTACTTACCCACCCCATTGCATCTTGGGAGCTGAAGTGTGTTCCCAGTGCGCTAGTGACCAACGCCTCCTCCAGCGTACACCAGTGTTTTCAGCCGCCACAGACAGTATATAATACCTCCATGCCGTTCATATACCGACTTCATCTGCCTGTGCAGCCAGAGCGAACACACTGCTTTTTGACCGTGCGCCGTCATGAGCTGCATCGCACCTATCTATTATCTATCACTCCGCTCGCCGTGCTCCTAGCGGCACTATGATAGCCGGTCATTTCTATTTCCGTTGTCTTGCGAGGCGCAAGCCGGCCATCGGCCATCGACGTATCATGTATGTAGCTACCTGCCTTTTACCACCTCTCGTTTTCTTTTCTTGAGTCCCAACCCTCAACAACACTATGTAGCGGTACTCTGCATAGATGCTAGACTTCACTTGGACGGGGTCAAGGCTTGGCGAAACTACAAACCGTCCATTCTGGTGACCAATCACGAGTGCTCGCCTATGACCCGACAAATAATCGTCGCATGCATATCCAAGTATGTATGTAACCCCAAACCCAATAAATGATACGCGGTCGGAACTTCCACCTATCCTGCCACAACCATATCTGCCGGTTTTACAGCTAGATATTCTCTTGGCTCCCGGTTTCTGCTGGGAGCCCCCCGCCGAGCTCATTAGTGCGGTCGTACATAGGTGGATCGATGCAACGACTGCTGTCATCTTCGGATCCTTGAAGCGCAGCCAGGTTTCCTCAAGAAGTCCATGCTCGAGACGGTGTCGCGTTTGCCTCGGTGGTGACTGAAGACCGTTTGCAGATCGGAGCAAAAAGGTGGGATGATGGCTTGTATTGATAGCCTGAGTGTGGAACAGCGAGAGAGTATGTATCTGGATGCCTATGTTTTCGTATCTAGAACGATAGGTATTCATGTATTCTCACTTGGAAGCTGCCTAATTAGGCAGTTGTTTAGCACTTTGAACCGCTATGATAACACCACCGCCACCACCACCACCATCACCACCATCACCACCACGGCACCACCACGGCACCACCACCACCACCACCACAACACCCCTAAATAGAAAGCGGAAAGCGTAGTTTGTTCTCCACTTGCTTGTCTTTTATGTTGCCACTCGTTGAAGAATAAGTTCTTTCCTACGTTGGGCGGGGAATAGCGGTCGGCGATGGAGTCCGGCACTCTACATACAGAAGCACAATTTGGCGATTATGTGCGTATAAAGGTACGTTCTGTTTCGCCCGAGGGGAGGGATCCAGAGGCGGATGGACATCCGGTGAGCTGAACGGCATGCCCGTCCACAAGCACACTACCACTAGGTAGAGTACATGTGCCCTCCCCAGGGGGCAGAGTATCTAGTCGGTTAGATTCGGTTCGGTCCGCGCACCCGGGACCACCTGGCAGCTCGCCAGCATCCTCCGACCTCGAGCTCGACAACCAGCCATACTCTACCAGCGACTGCTCGGAAGAACAGGGCAACAGCTAGCGCCGCAGAGCGTGGATATTGGTGGCGAAGAGCGGACCACCTAGTGCAGAATTATGCTGATGCCATGGGGGGCAGTGCAAAGGCACATGTCAGAAGCCACGCATTTCCACCCCCGAGACGCCGTCTCACACGCCCTTGCCAGCTTTCAACGAGCGAACGGAACGCTTGAACCGCAATTCGCCTCATTATTTCGTCCCTTGCAAGAACGCATGGCGGCAACGGCGAGAAACATGTTTCGGGAAAGAAAGAGAGCACCACAGGGGGTCTCCAAACAGCGGGTCGCACGCGAGCAAATAGCATGCTCATGACCACGGGTCCGTGCGGGGTTGGATCGCATGTCTAGATATTCGATTGAATTCCTCAGGTCCTGTGCCTGTGGGGGAAGAAACACACAGCACGGACCGGGCGGAGCCGAAGCTAGATACACATCCAGAAGTGGCGGCTCGGAGGGCAGAACGCGCAGGGAGGGCAGAGAAACATCACGATTGGCTGCACGCTGGTATATTGTACGAATTAATTGTTGGGGCGTTTGCCCTGGACGTCGGTGTACCGGGACTAGCCGCAGCCGGCCGAGCGCCACAAGTCGACATTGTCCGACCATGTATGTAGCTCTCCTGCCCCCATCCACCATATCTATGTAGCGTGGCGGACAGGCATGCGTTCGAAACAGCGGCGAGCCCGGCACGGTCGGGACTCAGCAAGACAACGAGAGGGAATGGGGTTGCGCTGGCGGACGGACGGATGCCCCCCCTCCGTCCCACTCCCCACCCACTCCATCGCTACTCCTAATATATCTACCTCCCCCCGCCCCCCCCCGCCCCCCCCCCAATCCCATCCCGTCGCCAGCCAGCCAGCCAGTCCGCTCTCGTTCCCCGTTCCCGTTTCTGCTCTTACTTTTTTTTCTGTATATTACCGACATGAACCAGCGGCGTGCGTCCCCGATGTTCGGCTACTTTGGCAACTGTGCAGACGCAGCTGCTGCGAGTGAGGTATGGTGTTCGTCCGTCATGAGATGCAGAGCTGACGGTGGTCTCGGCAGCGTGAGCTGTGTCTGCAGATGTTCGTGGTGCCGCGTGAGTATCTTGATGGAAGTGCAGCAGCCGCGAAATACACGACCCCATGTGCGGCGCCGGCCACCGTCGTGTTCCGCCGGCCGCGGCCAGTCCGGCCGGCATCGCCGTCGCCGCGGCCGGCGGCGTTCGACCTGGGCGCGCTCGCGCCCGAGCTCCTGCTGCAGATCGCGGACCACCTGACGGCGGCGGACATGGTGAGCCTGCTGCGAACGTGCCGCGACATCTCGGCGCTGGTCGCGCCGCACATGCTGCGTCTCGCGGCTCGCACGCGGCTGTCGAAGGCAGGCAACACGGTCCTGCACTGGGCGAGCATCCACGGCCACGCATCGCTCGCGCGCGCGCTGCTGCAGCGGGGGCTGTCCGCGACGGCGGTCAACGGCGCGGCGTGGACGGCGCTGCACCACTCCGTCCGCCACGGCCACACGGCAATCGCGCGGCTGCTGCTGGCCGCCGGCGCGGACGTGCGCGCCGTCTGCGGCGGGGCTCCGGAAGACGCCGGCTGCACGCCGCTGCACTTCGCCGGCGACGCGGCGACCGCCCTGCTGCTGCTGCGCCACGGCGCCGACGTGGCCGCGTCGCACGCCGCCGGAATGACGCCGCTGCACCGCGCCTGCCGTCGCGGTGCCGACGCCGTCGTCGATGTCCTGCTCGCCCACGGCGCTGGCCTGCACGCACGCTCCCGCGACTCCTTCGGCCGCTCCCCGCTCGAGTACGCCATCGCCTCCGGCAACGTCGGCACCGTCAAGCGGCTCGTCGCGCTGGGCCTGCACCTGCGCGCCGTCGGCGAGCGGGGCGAGTCGCCGGTCCGGTTCGCCGTCGCCGTCGGCGAGCGGTCCATCGCCCGGTGTCTGCTCGAGCACGGCGCGCAGATCGACTGGCGCGAGGGCGAGGAGATGCTGGACGAGTGGGAGGGCTGGGGCGACTGCGTCGAGCTGCTCTGGGGTGACTGCGTCGAGCGGCTGTAGTGGAAGGGCGTTCACATGCTGGGTTTTCTCTCCTAATCTTTTTTTGACTTCTACGGAGCATAATACGGCGTTCGGCTCGGTTGGTTTTTTTCTTTCTTCTCCTTTCTCGTGACCGACGCTTACATAGTTAATGGTATTGTCAATACGATCTGGTTTTTCTTCTTCTTTTTCCATTCAGCTTCGCCCATTGCTGCGCCGTGGCAGTTTTTTTTTTGTTCATACTCGCATGCGACCTATATATAGATCATGGCGGCGTACACATTGCCCGGTTATCCTGTCCGCAGTCCGCGTGAGGCGGCTCATTGCAAGCTCCCCTTGTGCCCTCCGCCCGACCCTGTCCCCGAAGAAATAACTGCGCACCAAGGAAAGTGACAAAAGAAATGATAAAGGAAAAACATAACCTCCCCCCTTACTCCTCCTCCGCCGATACCATGAAGGGTGGGGTGGGTAGGAACAGCGGTGGTTCCTCCCCACTGCCCAGCGCCTCCGCCTCCGCCCTCCTTTCCTCTTCCCGCTCCGTCCTCTCCCTGAGCTCCCACTCTGACGCCTCACTGCCTGCGTCTTCGTCCACAACCGGCACTGTTTTCCCCACTTCCGTAGGAGTGAGGAAGTCCAGCACCGCCCGGCTGCACCTCCCATCGGCCAGGAGGTCCCGCACCTTCCACCGGTCCTTCCACTTCCCGGTCTCTTTCTTCACCTCCGCCCACAGGATCTTCTGCTGCGGCTTCCACTCCGGGCACTCCTTGAAAAGGTGGTCCCGTGTCTGCGTCCGGTACCGGCACCACCAGCATTGTGGGGTGGGTCGGCTCTTCGTCCGAGGTTTGAATGCGACCTCGACCAGCATAAGCACGACGGCTTCTTGCGCCGACGCGGCCGAACTGGATGGTTTTGTGCTGCAACTAGGTGAGTAAGTGCTTACTTAGTTACCCGCAACGAGAATCCGCATGCATGCACGAAGTCAGCGGCCCACACGCGGAAGGCCGTTTGTGTGTTCCCGGCGGCGGAGTGCACACCGTCCGTGTGTATGTACTAAGTGTGCATGTTGCTACCGCCACTGCCACGGCGCAGCATCAAGCGGGAGATTGCCGAGAAGAAGTGGGCGGAGGCCCGACAGTGGGCTGGAGGCCGGACCTCCAAGAAGAAGTACCGCATGCCGAAGAGCCAGAAGCCCGACGGCGCGGTAGCTGGTAGTTCCAAGAGACTTGCCTCGCGGTTCTACCAGATCAAGACGGGGCACTGTCTGACCGGGCAGTTAGTTTACATATCTAGTGGCCAGCAGTGCTGGCAAGACCGACCGAGCCAGCCGACCGAGATATCGCGCACAGCAGGCCGGTGGACATCGGACGAAACTCATATGGGATGGCACATGGGCGTACTCGAACGCGGTCTGTATGGTATATACTGCCATCATCTACATAACTAGGTTGTATGCGATCATCGACCAGACACAGATCGCCACTTCACCACGCTCTCCTCCGGGCGCGGCATCTCCCAAACACAGCCAGCCGGCAGCGCCGTTGAGGGGCTGCGACTGGCTGACTGGCCACTCATCTATTCTCTCCCTCCCCCCATCCAATACAGCATTAAAATGAGAAAAACCCCCAAGAGGAAAGAAAATCCAAGTAAACCACCGTATTCTTCACGTACAATGCCAAACATGTTGAAGTTTGCTCCCGATTTCGGACCAATGGTGCTGCTAACACCGTTCACGCCGTTGGCCTTGCTGTTGGCCACAACACAGTTCTCCATGCCGTTCACCGCAACACCCTTATCCGTTCCGTTGATCGCAACACCGTTCTCCGTGTCGTTGGCCGCAGCACCGTTTTCCGTGTCGTTGGCCGCAGCACCGCTCTCCGTATCGTTGGCCGCAGCACCGCTCTCTGTGTCATTGGCCGCAGCACCGCTCTCCGTGTCATTGGCCGCAGCGCTCTCCGTGCCGTTGAGGACGAGGCCCTTGGTGAGCGTCCTGTCCAGGTTCTTAACCTCGAGGTTTTCAAACAGCTCGAAGATCTTGCCCTCGCGGTGGAAGTCATTGTCGACTGAGGCAGTCAGTTAGCAAGCGTCCGGATCGCAGTTCACGGGGAAGACATACCGATGTTGACCAGCCACCAAGTGTCCATGACACCTTGAAGCAGGTGTCTACTCACGCTGTCTTGACTGTAGCATTGGGCCCATTCCTCGCCGAGCCTGAACGCTTCATCCTTCCACGCCAGGAAGCTGATGGTCTCGACGATGGTGGGCTGGATGATTTCCTTGCCCGGATAGACACCCCAGGTAACGGCGTTGGGCTCTCCGCCGCTGTTGGTCTTGAGGCTGCCACTTTTTTCGACCGCGTAGTAAGTCATGTCGGGATCGCGCTCGATGTTGGCGATCAGATTGGCGAGGACCTCGGGGGGGACGAAGAGCTCGAGGTACGACTTCTGGTATACGTATCCGTTGCGGGGGCCCCAACCGTAGACCGAGTTCGAAGACTTGGCGCCGTTGACTGCTGGCTGCGAGTTGATGGTCAGAAAACCGCGGCGGTTGAGGTCGATGAGTCTATCCTTGATCACGTCGACCTCGGCGGTGATGGACGACTCCGACCACGGAAGGCTGGGCAGTTTTCCGTCCATGTAGCGAGCAAAAGTATCGGCAATCTCGCGGACCGTCTTGGGTTCTCCGTAGAGCTTGATGTTGGACTTGTTGGATCCACGAAGCCAGTCCACCTCTCCGAAAGCGGGAGACCGCGAATCACCCCAACGTCCATTGGGAAACTCGTCCCAGTCCTGGGTACGCTGGACATAGGATGCCTTGCGGTTCTTCCAGAAGATGGGGCGGACGTTCTCGCTCTTGCGATTGAAGCCGAGCGATGGGCGGAAAGGCAGAGGCGGGCTCGCCTGGTCCGAAGAGGGGATCAGGTCCAGGCCCTCCAACACCATCCGGGTGGCCGTAGCAAGGTTCATGGTGTAACTAGGAACGTTAGCACAATGCTCATGTGGGGAAGAATGTGGGGCGTACAAATGCAACTGGTGGATTCCCGAATCAATGATCTTCTGGCACATTTCCACCACCAAGTCCCGCCCAATCTCACGAACCGCAACGTCGTCGTTCTTAACCGGCTCCAGAAGTTCGAGCCACCTGGGGGGGACATGGCATTTCGTCCAAGTCGCACGCCTCACGAAGGCCGCGTAGGTGTGGATGGGCATGATGCCGGGGATGATTGGAACGGTAATTCCGATGTTCCGGCACTTCTGCACCCAGTCGAGGAAGATGTCGACATCGTAGAACATCTGCGAGATGATGAAGGTCGCGCCGGCGTCGACCTTCTCCTTCAGGTGCTGCAGCAGCAGATCCGGCGGAGTGTCTTCCTCGCATCCCTCGGGGTATCCAGCGACACAGATGTCAAAGTGATTATCGTACTTGGCACGAATGTGTTTCACGAGATCTTTGGCGTACTGGAATCCATTTGGATCAGCCTCCCACTTCGTGCCCTCCTTCGGAGGATCACCACGCAGGGCCAAGATGTTCGTGCAGCCTGCCCTGTACGCTTCCTCCAACGCCTCGTCGACTTTCTCCTTGGGCATACCGGTGCAGGTCAAATGCATCATGGTTTCCAGTCCGTAAGCCGACTGCGCGACGTTGACCATCTCGCAGGTCAGGTTCGAGAGGCGCCCGCCGGCGTTCCATGTGATGTCGATGAATTGAGGACCTAGCGAGTGCATGCGATCCATACCTGCCATGTCGTTAGCAACCTGGGGCGCGATCGTCTCAGGTGCGATCGGGGGGGGGGATCGTACGTTCGTAGAGGTTTTGGACACCCTGCAGACGCCGTTAGCACAACACGACGGCAGAAACAGTAACTGCAGCAAGGGCAGCAACATACCAGGGCCGTTTTCGGGGGGTAGTATTCGAAGGAGAAGATGGTCTTCTTCGACTGCTCGCTGGCAGCGAGCTTCTTGCTGATGTGAACCATGCGGGAGCGATCGACGTGGGGCGGGAGTGTGCGAGAAACCTGGTTTGAAGGGGGCGAAAATCCAGCGGAGGCGATAGCGGGTGTATAAACAGCGAGAGTGGCAACAGCGACCGCGACGGGCTGAGCAGCAGTACGAACGGGAGGCGCAGACGGATGGCCGGGTGGAAGAGAGCACACCCCTTCGACGGAATGTCAGTTACGGCCAGTCAAGCGGATAGCGACAGCCAAAGGACCGCGCTGGTAGCGACAAGCGGCAGGTGAAGGGAGGGACCGGAGCCGTTCGCACGCACACGGCCAAAGGGGGGATACGCACGCGTAGGAACGGCTTGGGGACAACGGACAAAGAAGTGGAAGTGCAATTGCAATTGAAGGGTAAGCGGAATCCACTGACCTCTCTTTCTGTCTGTGTCGTTCGGAGAAGAAAACGAACAGCCCAATTCCGAGAGACGTCTTAAGAGATTCCTTCACAGCACAAACCAGCAGGCCTCGTCGCAGAGTGCATACAAAGGCGAACCAGCAGAGGAGGACGAGCGCGGTCGGAGGTATGGAACGTTGGAACGTTGGAGGGTTGCGGGATGGTGACGATGAGGGAGAGTGGGCAGTTTGCACGAGGGTGGCTTTATTTTCTTTCGGTAGTGGGCGTCTTAATTTTTTTTTTTTCGTCGGTTGCGCTGCTTTCGGCCCGAAGAGGGATAGCGTGATTGGTAAGATGAGGCCTGCGCCCACGCTTGTTCCCCAATGCCAGGACATTCCGGGTGTCCGACCTGCCCGGCAGAGGACGTTTCGCTGTCGTAGAAACCAACGGCAATTCTCGTACCCTACATGCATACACAGGATCTGAACGGCTTTGCTTTCCATGAAAAGACAGAAAATAAGATCGTGGGGCGGAACAGCAGAGACGAAGTCCGACCCCATACACAACCAGCGCGAGGAAGCGAGAAAAGACGCCTCCCCTTCTCTGTCCCTTGCAGACCTGCTGCATCGATGACCCACCCCTTCGGGCGTCTCGGTTTCGGATGCCGGATGCGTCATTCGACGCCGGGCTATCAGATCACCCGGACGGTAACTATCTGGATGGTTATCTGACTGTGGAGGTTACCCGCCCGCGAAAATATAGTTGTTGACGTGTTATCTACGAGACGAACCGCCACCGAGTTAGAGTACTTACATACTTTTAACTACTTTGGATCTGTCTGCCCGCTATTCACAAGCACAATTCATCCACCCATAGAAAAAAAATCAAAATCAAAAACCATCTACATAAGTACGTTTTGTCCCTCCAAAAAAAAACAGCCCCGAAACCCAAGGGTATAGTTATATATGGCCCACAAAAATGCAAAACAAAACTCCCGCTGGCCAGCCAGCCACCCGCCGTGTACATACCCAATGCTCATTCTACATATCTATGCTTCGTCCTCGCCGTACAAGAACAGTTTCGTGTGCAGGATCGTCATCGCCTTGAGAGCATCGTGCTCTTTGACTACGCACGAGATATTGATTTCGTTCGCGCCTAGCCACCGTTCGTTAGCACCCCGCTAAAGTGCGCGCCATCGGCGTCGGCGAGGGGGATAACCTACCCTGCGAGATCATTTCGATGTTGATGCCCGACGCCGCCAGCGTCTGAAACATTTTCCCAGCGACTCCCACCATGCGCTTCATGTGCTTCCCCACAACGGCGAGGATGGTCAGACCCTTGAATACATCGACGGTGCCCCAGTTCTCCAGCTCACTCGCCGCGATCGTGACCGCGGCCTGGCGCGCCGGCGTGTCCGTGTGCAGCGCCATCGAGACGTGCACCTCGCTCGTCGAGATCAGGTCGACGCTGAGCCGCCGCGAATCGAGGATCTTGAAGATGCCCGCCAGGAAGCCGTGGGAGAGGCTCTTCCTATTGCTGTGGACGTTGACAATGGTGATGTTCGTCTTCGTGGTCACGGCCGTGGGGCGCTTGAACCACGGCTTCAGCACGGCCGCGGGGGACGGCTGGCCCTCCATGTGCTCGTCGGGGAAGATGACGGTGCCATGGCTAGACGGATTCATCACGTTCTTGACGCGGATAGGGATCTTGGCACCGATCACTTGCTCCATCGTGAACGGATGGATCACCTCCGAACCCCAGTACGTGAGCTCCGCCGTCTCCTCGGGCGTGATCACGGGGATCAACTGCGCCTGCGGCACCTTGCGCGGATCCGCCGTGAAGATCCCGTCCACCTCCTTCCACACCTGCAGTTCGGCGGCGCCGACCCCGACCGCGAGCAGCGCCGCGCACAGGTCTGTGTAGCCGCGTCCGATGGTCGCCAGCAGCGAGCCGGGCACGGTCCCGAAAAAGCCCGTCACGACCGGAACGCGGTCGCCGCACTCGCGCACGCGCTCCGCGATCGAGAGCCCGACGTTGGTGTAGAATTCCTGCGTGAGCACGACATCGGCGGACGCCGGGTGGATGATGTTCTCGAGGTTGACGTACTCGGCGTCGACGCCGCGGTCCCGCAGTAGCGCCGTCATGAAGAGACAGCTCAGCTTCTCGCCGGCGCCGATGATGATGTCCCGCGTCTTGGGCGAGATCTCGTTGAGCACCTGGGCCGCCGAGAGGAAGGCGAGTAGCCGCGCGCATTCGGCTTCCACCCAAACCGCGTACTCGGCCCGCAGTGCGGCGGAGGTGATCAGCTCGTTGGCGCGGGCCAGGTGGTCGGAGGAGATAGCGGCCACGATCTCGATGTGCTCTCTGGAGCGGGGGTGGAGTGCTGCGGCCGCCGCCCGGAGGAGTCGCGAGGTCGTGCCTTCAGCTTTGGTGCTTGTGCTCAAGGCGGAGCAGACAATCGCGATGCGGTGGTCCCGGGTGCTAGGTCTGAGTACCTTATCGTCAGCTATGTACATATTACATACATCGCCAGGCCTTCAGCAGGAAGCCGGGAGGATACAGCAAGGATACCTGACGATCCCCTCCGCGATCCCCTCCGCGAAATTCCCCAGCGAAGTGCCTCCAAATTTCTGGACGATCCACTCGGCGCCAGCCGGATTTCTCCGTAGAAGGTTTTCATCGTCGCTATATCCATTCTCGTTCGAAAGGACGGCATCGTCCGCGACAGCGGAAGGAGGAGGCGCCATGACAGCTCAGTTGACCGTGGCCGTCGAGTCGTTCGGAGCCGAAAGAATCTCAATAGCAAGCTGGGAGGCCGAAGATATCTTGATAAAGGGTTGCTCGTTAGAATCTGAACGGCCGAAGGTGAGTCAACGGCCATATTATCTGCATGCCGGCGTCAGAAAAATCCACACCTTTTTTTTTTCCCTAACGGCGATCGACAAGGCAGCCAAATGCAGCCATAGATAGGCTGTGTTCGGAGCCAACCAGGTGAGCAGGAATCTGCGGATGCTAGGATGTTTTTTTTTCTCCCCTTTTTTTCTTGCAGCCTTCTCCACGGAAGCGAACCGAATCGGAACTTTTAGCATGTGGCGAACGGGCTGACGCAACGTATACATACTCGCACAGGGTTAAAAGCGATTGAACGACGCTTTATAAAGTATGTATATACAGAGAGTACTTCGTAAAACAATTGGATCAAGATTGAACGCTGGTCAGTGCACCAGGAAATAACGCTAGTACAAATACAATTAAACGGAAGGGTGTAGTTGAGCCGCACAGTGGAATATCTATGTACCACCGTTAGCAATCTGTATTCAACCTGTCGGCAGCGGGGTGACTGTATTCGCACAGCTCCCTCTCTTTGTTGTGTCGGGCCGAAATAGTTGGTGGTAGTGGCAGCGGGGCGGTGTTGTTGGTTTGTGATGCTAACGCCGGCATTAATTTAGGGCGTTCCAATCTTGGGTTTTGGGGTGTAACTGTGGCAACTGATTAAGTCAGCAACAACAAATCGGTCCCTAACCCGAAAATTTGGGGCTACAACATGAACTCTTGGGGATCGCAATGTAGCGGATTGGGGATGCCCCCGTTTGGAATAGCAACTAGACTATGCTCTTCTAAGGCAGATCAGGAAAAGCGCTGACATGGCGATGCCTGGGATTTCGTGCTGGTGGGCGATGAAAACTGAATTTTTCGCCATCTCTTCACCAAATCGACGATGGGCAACACCAACGGCGATCCGGGCCCCCTGCAGAGGAGCAACTTGATGGCCCTCCAATACAGCAAGTTTCATTCAAGCCATCGAGACTGAACTCTGCTCCATCAAGTGAGTACATGCAGCGGTGGGCGATACCGATAGGGATGCTGCCTGGCAAGTCGCTCGGCTTCGAGATCATCCTCGTGCTGCGACCAGTGGACAAAGTACCAGCTCGTAGCCATGATATCTATGTATCTATCTACCTGACAACCCACCACAGATGGTCACCAAATTCCGCCATTGAACAGTGCTAAGTGCAGGCATGATGAGTTGTGGAAAAATTTCACTTCAAATTTTCTAGTCCTGCATGTATCGGTAGCGCCATAACTATCTCCCGCCCCTCGTTTTCTAAAGTTGGGATTCGGCACCAGAAATCCCACTAGTATTACCCCAACTTACATACCTGAACCGCAAAATCCCTCTGGTAGAGATGGATGTCCATTATTACATCCTCATCTCGCCGCGATTGCTTATCATTTTGCGAGTGATGAGGAGAAAAAATAGACCTATCTATAGAGTTAGATATATTGAAGTCCCCGAATAAGTGGCGGTGGGGTCTGGGCGTCTCTGCAGGCACACACAATCCTATGTGGATACATACATAGAATAGTCTACGTAATATGTACGCAAGATGCACCCACATGTCATCCGCCGCGTTCCGGCACATAAGATACCTAGCTTCTTACGTGTCTAGATATGTGTATGTATGTACATACTCTAGTCCCTCACTTCGATCTCTGCACCATTTTGCAGTCGCCTAAGGTGCGGGGTATCTAGAGTATGTAGTGGATTGCTGGGGACGACAACGGCAGAACAGAGCACGCGAACATGCAAAGAAACTCGCGGAAAGAAAAGGAAAAGAAAGGGAAAAAAAGAAAAAAAATAGGGAGGCGGGAGAAGCACGCCAAGAAAAACTCCCCTGGTCCGAGGAAGAGCTGGAATTCTTGCATTTGTTCGATCAGATACGTGGGGGCACAATAGTCGTCGACATGTATGTAAGCAACTACCTAAGTAAGCAGGTAGGTACATACTCGTACGTGGGGGCTTCATTGGTCTGTATCTATTCGACTGGGTTTACAAGTCTTGATGACCTTTTTTTTTGGCCGCATGCGATCTATCTAGAGTAGGTCATGGCGATCTGTCCACTGTCCTTGCGCCCTCCTGTCCTCCACCCTGTACATAGCTAGAGCGCGCCAAGGAAATAACAATGGGACCTCAGGAAAAGGCAAGAGAAACCGCCTCCTGTCTTGACGGGGCCATTGCAATTCCATGGAGCGAGCTACTTGTGCCAGCCGAGTGCCAGTGTGAGTAGCTGCGGGCGCTTGAGGTGAGAAGCAAAAAAGAACAATGCTTACGACGCGGACACCGAGGGGGCGCCACTTCCCGATGCACAGAAGCCAATCTGTAGGGACGCCCAGCACGATTCCAGGACACAAAGACAGGATAACAGCAGTATCCCGTGGCTGAGGGTCTGGTCCCTCGATCCCGTCTGGGCCTATATCCTGGCGTCCAACCAGTCGTCAAGAGCCCTGCGCTAGGCAATTGCGCAGCCAATGCCGGAGGACCACGGTGACGGGGCTGGGTATCTCGCCGCCGCCGCTGGCCACCGGTCCGTCTCGGTCGTAGGCGGGCTCGGACCGGCTGGCGGTGGGAGACGCCTCGCCGTTGGCTATGCTGGCCGATTTCGACTGGTGGCTCTCGTGCTCGTCTGCTATGTACCAACGGGGTTGGTCGTTGGTAGATGTACACGAGGAGCTGTGAATAGGGGCTAACATTGAACTTCATCAACATCGTCAACTACCCGCCGCCCGTCTGCCTCCCATCCGCCATCAAAAGTCATCGCTAAGTTACGTGAAGTCTTCATTACACGAAAAATTCGGCCATGAAGCAGAAGGGAGTCCGTGATCCGGCAGTTGGAGTGAGGCACCGAGTAGCCACCCGGGACGAATGGATGCGTGTTATTTCATTACGTGAAAATGCCAGATGGAGCTGGAGGCAAATAGGAAGAGAGCTCCGGATCGATCCTCGAACGGCCTCAAGAATTTATCACCGCTATAACCAGTATAGCACTCCTTCGAACCGGAAACGAACCGGCAGACCTCCAATATTCGACGGTGAAGAGAAAGCGCGTCTCGTTGCCTTTATTACCTGCGACTCCCGTACTCGACGTCTGAGCTGGGAGGCAATCTGCATAGAGATGGACTACGCCTGTGATCCGAAGACTGTGCGAAATGTGATGATTTCACTGGGATATCACAAGCGTGTACCAAGAACGAAGTTCAACGTAAAACTGGACAACAAACCGAAACGGGTTGCTTGGTGTCAAGCCAGACTGCATTGGAATAAAGAGGAGTGGAAGAGAGTTATCTGGACGGATGAATCCTCCTTCTCAACGGCAGGTTTCGGTCATCGTCCATGGGTCATCCGGAAAGCAGATGAATAATATCACCCCGACTGCGTCGATTTAAAGTTTCACTCGGGACGGAAGAGTAAGATGGTCTGGGGGGCCTTCTGTGGTACAACAAAGTCTGATCTTATCTTCGTTCCCGGCAGAGCGAAGCTCGACTCCGCAACCTATGTACGAATGGTCCTTGAGCCTGCTCTTGTGCCGTTTTGGCATCAGTGTTGCGAGGAATACGGGTGGGCTATCGTGCAAGAGGATAACGCTCCAGGGCATAAAGGGTATGCCAAAGCCTACAGAGAGTTGAACGGGATGGAGACCTTTGAATGGCCGGCTGAGTCTCCAGATCTCAATCCAATAGAGGCTTGCTGGGGAGATGTAGAGACGGAGTTGGGAGAGACATGGGGACGAGCAGCGGATGTTGAAGCTTTACAATTGTATTTAGCTGTGTGTTGGGCTCGGGTTATTACAGAGGAAAGGCTAGATGCATTGGTAGAGAGCATGCCTGAGAGATTACAAGCTGTCATTGATGCTGGAGGAGCGGCGACGAAATATTGAGTGGTTGGACGGAGGGTGAGGCACGACTTTTTTCCCTCATACAACTTAGTCATAACCACTCACTCGTTTAATTTCATCTGGCTTAGTACGCACCTAATATAGACTAGTGCTTATCCGCGCTTATAATTCGTAATGGTGGTGAGGCACGACTTTTTGGCAGCTCCTGGTACTCTTAGCTAGTTGCGTGGGGCGGGTGACCACATACATACATATCTAGGCCTGCATCGTCGTACTCGTATCTGCATTCTCGGGGAGTTCTCGGCTAGCGTCGTCTGGCTTGAACGTGTGGATTTCCGCAGAAGATAAAAGGTGAAGGCGAACGAAAAGTGCACGTCCCAGGTGATGTACGTATTTGGTGTCTGTTGGACTGCAGTCGAAGCAGTCAGCGGCGATGGTTGACGTATTTGTCGGTGAGAAGGAAGGAGAGAGGAAGGAGAGAGGCACAGCACGACTGTGCCTGGCCCGGTTGCATACCGGCGCGCATAGGCCGGCGCAGGCTGCCACACGATCGGCGGCGGGAGAAGTGCACGGCCGAGTGACCGGCAATGAAGGCGGCGAGTCACAAGACTCGACTTGTATTGTGTACCACCTTTTGTGCGAGTGATGGGTCGTGCAATTCCCGCGACGGACCAGGACAGTGACGCGGCCGTCGCAACACCAATCGAGAGTAGCTATCGCGTAGTACTGGTACTATGGGTTCTGTTGTGCTGTGCCCTTCGGGGCTCGGCGTCTCCAAGTTATCTGATCCGACAAATTTTTTCCCCGACGAAAATCGCCCCTTCCGCTTGCGCTTTCGTATGGAACTTGGAAGGGCGGCGGGCTCTCCCTCTCTTCTTGTACATACTACCAGTCAAAGTACGTAGCTCTGGTGACCGTAGTAGCTAGTATAGGCGAGGCTGTCGAGGGGGAGGGCCATTGATGGGGTATAGAGAGGGATAAAGGCAGAGGATCTGGGGGTGCAGGAGGCGAATTTTATTTTGGGGGGTATGGGCTATATCTGCCGTTAAACACAGATTGGCTCTCCGGGCAGTCACTGGTCATCACGGGCGCTTGCGTCTCCAGTAGCCTACCTACTGTGATTATTGATGAGTGGACAGTAGACTCCTAGCAATATGCAGGCAAGAGGTTATTGTTTTGTTTGTTTTCTACTTGGCTCCACCTTCCGCCGTCCACAGCTCCTGTCCCGCTCCGCCGCAATCGATAGGTACATATCGCACGAGTTGGGGAAGGTCAAACTATCCGCCCATATTGCAAACACAAGTATGTACCCGCCATGTAGAAGACCCAATAAGGATCGCCTGCGTCTGTCGAGGTATCTGAAGAGTTGCAGCATCACAACGAAAGCAGCCCTCTCAGGCACACACTGAGAACCGCTCTGGACCTTTCATCGATACTACAACCACCTCATTTTTTAAGGTTTTTTCAACACCTGATATCAAATCAAATACTTGATTTTTTATCAAATCAAATAGAAGTATCCTCAGATCCCCAATGAACAAACCCCAACTTTTGATCACGATTGCCTACATGACAGCGTGTTGCCATTATGCCCTCTCCTGGAACAATCTCAGGCCATCGTCGAGAACCATATCCTCCATGTCCATGTCCTCGTCCTCGTCGACCCTGACACGCTGGCCGAGGAGGCTCGAGAACAACTCCGTGATCTGAGTTTCATGCCACGAATTGTTCGGCTCTGGTGCCATGAAGTTCTGCAGTTTCTCGTGCACATGGTAGCGGAGCTTGCGGCCTTTGCTGGCCTTGGTGTCCACCTTCTTCTTCTTCTTCGCGTCACGCATCGCCGCTGTCCACTGCACCGCACCGCCGGCCGAGGAGTCGACCATGCGCTGGTCCACCAGGGCCTTGAGCAGCTGCTGGTAGAAATCCGTGTCATCGAAGATTTCGGGGTCCTGCTGGATCTCGTCGTTTGCCGCTTGGACGGGCGCGCAGGCGCGGGGTGTGCGCGTGCGGGATATCAGGCGGTCACGGTCGGTCGAGAGGGATTCTCGGATCGAGGCGGTGATTGAGCGTGGCGCCACGTTGTTGAGCTTCTTCCCGACGCCCACGGTAGACACCGTCTGCGTCTTGGTGGACCACTTCTCCAGGACGCCCTCTCGCCAGGGCGTAACCTCGGTTTCCAGCCTGGCCATCTTCTTCCAGATCTCGGCTATCGGCGTGTCGCCATCGATCTCCTCAACTTTCCGCTTCTTGAGGTTCGGCGTGCGGGAACACGTGATGTCGACGCGGAGGGAGTAAAGGGTGTTCCACAGCTTGATGGCGGAAGCCTCTGCGGCTTTCCACGTTTCCTGCGCTTCAGGCGTGGCTGGGAGCGCGGATTGGAGGTCGGTGGGGGGAAGGGAGTTGAAAGCCGTGAGGGCTTTCTGCAGCTTGATCCGCGCGCTCAGGAAAGAGTCGAAGGTCTTTTGCTGCTGTCGTACGGCGATGCCCTTTTCGGCGTCGCTTTGGGCGGCCTTCGTGATGTTAGCGGAGATGGCCCTGCCCAGTTAGCCAGACAGAAACACTTCGTTCGGAGAGGAGCAGTACGTCTTCTCTTCGGCCATCATCAGCGACAGCGCCTGTCGCTTCTCCTCTTCCTCCTCGTCCTCGTCCTCGTCCTCGTCCTCGTCCTCGTCCTCATCTTCCTCCTCACTTCCGTCTTCGCCGCCACTCTGGCTCTCGTCCTCACTCTCACTCTCACCCTCGTCATCTTCATCTTCATCTCCATCTCCATCTTCATTTTCATCTTCACTCTCCTCGTCCTCGGCCTCGTCTTCACTGTCGCTACCAACAACCTTATCCCCCTTCTGTGGTACTACGCCGTCCTTGGTCGTCGCACTGCCACTGAACTTCCAGCCAGCGAACCTTCCGTCCTCGCCGGCGTCGCTCCCGAGGGCGTTATTGCTATCAATGTCATCGTCCTCCTCCTCGCTGTCGACACCAAACTTGATATCCCCCTCCGTGACGTCCTCGATGCCCACGCCGCCCTCCTCCTCCTCCGCCGCCTCCTCCCCATCCTCCTCGTCCTCGTCCGAATCGTAGAGCTTATCCCTGCTAACTCTGGCGCCCTCGTACTTCTTCCCGAGTGGCGCGAGCGCGAGCGCACCCTTTTTGCGGAGCGCGCTCTTTCCGACTGCGACGTAGTGTTCGCGGGCGCGGTCTACGCCGTCACCGTCGTCGTCGCCATCCGGCTCGTCGCTGGCGGCGTCGCTATCGCTGTGCGCATCCTCCCCGGATAACTCGTCGTCGAGCGCTTCCGGGTCGAAATCTGGAGCAGGGCTACGTGCGTTAGGCAGCTGGGACAACTAGAGCGCACTAAAGGAGGGGGGGGGGCGGGCGTACCGCGTGGAGTAGGATCGTCGAGGAGCGCGAGCTGTTCGTTCAGCGTGAGCGACTTCTTGGGCGCCATCTTGACAACGTTCGACGGATTGCAATACGGACGTTTGGGAGCAGAGGCAACTTGGGGAAAAAAATGTTAAGCCGCACTAGACTAACAGGGGTGGTTAGCGGTAACAATCGTCCACAGGGTATGTAACTATATACTTTATTCGATGTATGTATGTACACAGCAAAAAAAAGCTGGAGAGAATGTATCCACTCTATGTGACACCAACGCAGCAAGCAGAGAGCCTTTTGTTGCACCAACACGGCACTTACCCCACACAGAGCACCTGCAGCACATCCAATAGTTAGACACCCGTGTTTGATTCCGTACCGAGCGGCCTCTACATACCACGGTCGCCTTCCCATCCCTGACGCATGGCCTGCTCGCCGCAATCGGCTTCCGGCGCTGGCCAGGCCAGAGCAGACAGGCCGTTTGTCTCCGCCAGCTACAACCACTGACAATACTTCTGGTGCATACGCCTAATTAAAACTTCTACGTAGTTGTACGTGCGACGGGGCCCGCGACGCGTCGCTGCTGCATCGGCTGCTACATTTTGTTTGTTCTCTTTCTCCTCTCCTCTCCGGGCAATGGGCGCAGGAGATAGTGATGCATCCTCGCACGAAAACGATGCTCTATCGCTCGTACACTTGACTGTGTCTGATTCGAGTAAGATTCACGGAATCCATTTTATCGGAGAAAAATATGTGGTATTATGAGAGACATGAGCAGAACAGAATGAAAGAGAGAGAGAGAAAGCGCAGAGCGGACTATCGGTGAATTGATCGCAACCATCTTTTTCCGCCTCACGCAGCCAACAAGCACTGGATGATCCGCCCAGATCGGTTTAGTCAGCACAAACCCAACCCCAGTTTCTCAGACCACGCCCTCCATCTTGGGAGTGGGGGCGCCATGGCTGGTTCCGCCGTTCAGGATTCCCCTAAGACCCCCTCCGGCGCCACCACCCGTAGCCCCATGGGCAGCATCGAAAGGCGCACCCAAAGCCATCGCCTCGCCGGAGCCCCAACCAGCCCTTCTAGTGGCAACAGCCTCGCCCCAGCCGTCCTCGCCACTGAACCCGTAGTGAAAGCCCCTCATGTTGCCCCTGGGGAGAGGAACGTGGTTGAAGCGGAAGTCCCAGATGCTGGCGTACATCATCCTGTATGCACTCAGAGCGAACATGGTGCCGATGATGGCGCCAGCAAGAACGTCGTACCAGTGGTGATACTCGTCGATCGTGAGGGAGCCAGCGATCAAGGTGGCACCGAGGATGGGGGCGTAGAGAGCGGTGAGCTTCCACATGTGCGGCGCATAGTTGGAGAAGACCTTGAGCTTGGCGTTGAGGTACAGGTACAGGAAGACGAGGCCCGCGACTTGCGACAAGTTAGCTTCGACGGTCCACAATCCGAACAGAGCGCCATGAATACTCACAGGCAGCAGTGGCGTGGCCGGACGGGAAGGACTCGAGAGAGTCGTTGATCTCCTTCCTGTCTCCAGAGCAGATGGTACGGGTGTACATGATCTGTCTCAAGCCGGTTCCAGTGTTGAGGAGGCCGGCGACATCGTCGACGCCGACTTCCGGGATACGGGGTTTACAGACCTGGCAGCACAACACTCAGTACGGCACCAAAGAGACATGACGACGTAGAGAACAAACCGCCAAGAAGTGGGGCCTCAAGCCGCCGATCAGCCACTTGAGGAAGACCTGGAAAACAGCAGCATTGATGAGAGAGTAGAGCAATCCCATGACGGCGTTGTTGAAGTCCCAGAAGCTGCGGATGCGGAGCTGCATGCAAGCCATGATGAAGATCGGAATGATGCTGGCCAGGAAGGCAGCGAGCCAGATCGGTATGATGTTCTTGCGCAGAGGGTAGGCAAACTGCGGGTAGACGATCTCGCCATCCTGGAAATAGACGGGAAACGAGCGAGTAGGCGCCGGAGGAGCGAAGTAAACCTGTGTTTTCCGATCAGCTCTACATGATCGGGTAGCTAGAGCAGAGGGGGAGTAATTACACCGAGACCGATGGCTCCGAGGACGGCCATGGTCAACAGGTCGAGCCAGACGGTGCGGAACCACTGTCCCATGTTCGGACGGCGGTTGGTGTGGTAATCGGCGTACTGTTGGTTCGGAGCAACTCCGGTGCCAGCAGACGCAGCATCACCGCGACGGTTGAAGAGACCCATTTTTCGGGGAGGCGGATGAGCAGTCAGCGGGAGGGTGTCGGGAGATTCTTGTTGGCGGTGGTGGTCGGGTTGTCTCGTTTGTATTGTGGTTGTGGGATGCGAAGAAGAGGGAGAGGAGGAGAGGGGGGAAGATAAGGGAGCCAAGTTCTAGCCTGCAAGCAAGCAAGCAAAGAATCAGGTTCTTTTTCTTTCTTTCTTTCGCCGCTTTCAGTGTTGCGTTGTTGCCTTTTCTGCGGCGGGCCGCCCACGACGTCATCGCAAGAACAACCGATTGATTGCTGGTGAGATTCTTTCGTTGGTGCAGCTGCTTGATGCGGCTTAGCGCCCGTTTACCAAGCTTTCTAAGCTTTCTTGGCTGCCACACTACTGTCCATCTCCAGGCGACGGAAAACAAGGAAATTGAGAGGAAGCCATCATGTAGCTGCCCACACCACTGGGGGGGGGGGGCTAACTGCATAGCCTCATGTCGCTCCAATCGGACTCTGCGATGCGAGAATCAGGCGTCCAAAATGCCGTCGGCAGATAGTTACATCCGCCACCTGCACTTTGCCAAGCACATTCCCTCTACACATGAAGTTAGTACATACATTTCCATGAAGAACGAAGCAGAAGAAGAAAACTTACCTAGCTCCCCACGGTGTCCCTCCGTTCATGTCGGCTTCGTCGTGCTCGGATTTGGGTTGGCGAGGGGAACCCACCTTAGTGGATGACGGGTAGAGAAGTTGGCATTTGGTGCGGGTGTTCCAGGGTGTTTGTGACGATGATCCTTCGAGCGATGGAGCTACAAGGTATGTTAGATACATACTTTGACGGCTAGCAATGAGGGCTGCATCTTCTCCACTATCACAAGGTTTGCTCGAGCTGGAGATATCAGCCCAGAAAACCAACGCGCGAGGGAATGTTTGATATGTACCGCCGTGCCAGCGAGACCATCACGGACTTCAGGTCGGCCAGTATGTACGGTCGATGGGCCCCTAACTTCTGTCACGTATGGGGAGGAGAGCCCGTCGTTAAGACGGCTGACCAAGGTCCCGGGGCGCGCTACGGATAGGATAGACTCGTGATAGTCGATGGGAATAGATCGTCTCTCGTTTCTAGGGCGACCTCCTGCGCCGTGTACCTTTCCCACGCACACGTGATCGCATCGCACAGCCTCAGCACAAGCCACAGTGTGGCTTGACTGCGATACATGCAAGAGTAGATGGACACCCGCACAAAAGATTCAGCGTACGCTTTATCCCTTGCCCGTCTAGCGGTCCAGCAGAAACACTGACCAGACGTGGAAAGAATGCCTTCGAGTGCTGGCGACTCGCGGTAAGGCCTGCGATCCCTTGAGCGTCGCTGAGTGGAAGAGAGGAAAGCCATAGAACGGCCGGAGCGAATAAGGATGTTCACCGGCAGTCACTGGCGCACTGAGGGAGAATACTCTGAAAATAGGATTTTATTTTTCAGTCCAGACAGACTTTCCTTGGTGCGCCCTTCCGTTAAGCACATGCTGATGCCCGCACAGGAACGGCGGGGGAAAGTGGGATGCCGCGCATCTGGGCTTGCCCGGCCACGGGAGTCGAATACATGGACGGGTGGGTAGGGCCCCGCCATGAAGCGCACGATCTGGAGATAGCAAGGCACGGGGTGGAAGGGGAACTGTGTCGGTAGGGCGGACTTGCAAATACCGCGGCCCACGGTAGGCATCGACACCGGAAGGCTGCGAGCTAATCCGGTGTCGAGTGCTGCGTATTACGACACCAATCTTCTCCTAGGTTGAATGCTAATCCTGATCGAGCAGCAAAAGCCAATGTTTAAACATGTAGAAAAGCTAATTTTCTACGTGCTCTACTGCTCCAAGGGAGAGCATCGGGCGGCCCTTGGTTTTCTAAACCGTAAACCTGAAATATATTCCGCCAGCTATTTAAGCAGAGTCATCTTCCGGTTTCTGCGTCCTTCTCTCCTACTCTACCTACTTTGCTACCCACAGGACTGATACTTCTCCGCTGCAATCTCCTCATCCTCTACTTTTTCTACTGACAAGACCGACGGGTCTCTGATACATTCTTCTCTTCCTCTATTTCCTCTTCCCACAGGATACTTATCCGCTGCAATCTCCCCATCTCCCCATCCTCTACTTTTTCTACCGACAAGGCCATCGGGTCTCCACTCTCATTTCCCTCACCATGAGCATTATCGCTATTACGAGCAGTTATACTGCCCCCTGGGTCAACGGACCCACAAATGCCGCCTGGCATTACGCACCCGAAGTGTTGGAAACAGGGGCCACCCTAACACCGCCCAACGGCCAGCATCCCGATGACAGCCCCATCGACTTCGATGCCATCTTGAAGCACGGACTCGGAAGCAGCAGCAGTGTAACCGTTGTTGATATCAACCTTGACCTCCTCCCACCCGTCACCCTAACGGAGGAGCCATCATCTCCCACTGTCATTGACGACAACAGCAAGGAGAACGGAGAGGGCCGGGGAGACGCTGGCTTCGAGGGCGGGAGCGAGTTCCCTACCCCCGTCCGCTCACGGCCGAAATGGTCGACGCAATCTGTGCCTCGCCCTCCTTCGACCTGACGCCCGAGAACTTCGTGGCCTCAGGCACCGGCGAATTCCTGAAGCAGTACGCCCTCCAGCAGCGGTCTACGCCCATCTTCACGGCCAGCGGCATCCTGGGCTCACTGGTCGTGACACACCTCGGCGATCCGAATCTCTCCTACGGGATCAACACGCCCCACCGCTGCGCCCCCTCCTGCTCTTCCGTCGTCCGCAAGCTTCAGGACAACTTCGACGAGGCCCGAGCCGTGTACTTCACCTTCGTCTCGGCCCAGCATCTGGCGGAGACGCTCAAGACGCTCAGTAGCGGACTGCTGGCGGGACAGCTGAACGTGGCACAGATGTCCGGGCCGATGTCCGAAAGCCTCTTCAAGCCCGGAGACACTCGCAGCAGCCCGTGGGTCGGGTACGCGATGAAGCTTACGGCATTTGCGCTCCGCCATGTGGCTGGTTTCATCCCCACCGCCGTTGCCTCGGATGCCATCCAGCAGGCCTTGCGTGACAGAATCGATGCCGATAAGGTGAGGACCCAATACTGGGGCGTCGCCTTGAAGGAGTTCCAAAGTGGGATACGCAACGAGAGGATGCATGTCGCCCACAAGAACGCCGACCACAACAAGGGCAAGACCAAGAGCATCGAGGCAGGCCTGAAGGCGGCTGGCAAGCGTGTGGAGCTGATGCAGAAGAAGCTTCGGGAGATGTTGCATACCATGGCACATATGAAAGGTATCTCTAGCGCTAAAAAAGCGGAATACCTGTCGGTGGGCCTTACGGCACTCCTGAATCACTGGAGCGTCAAGTTGGAGATGGGCGTATTCTCCAAGGGAAGCGCTGCGTCGGTAGGCCAAAGCAAAGTCTGGCTCGAGAGCTGGATCATGCGCACCGTCGAAGCCGCGCGGACCTCTCTCGTAGAGACGGCAGATGATATATTCTCGTGCAATACGGTCCAAAGCGACGGCTCCACCCTGCTGTCGGATATCACCTACTGGGGCACATTCTTGCCAGCCAGTCGGGAAGGCGAAGTTGGCTATTACCATTCCGGCCAGATGGAGGCGTTGATGTTCCCTTTCTCCGGCTTCGAGCTCTACTGACGTGTTCTCAGCAAGATCAAGCGCGCAGTGATGCTCAAGGCCCTCGACCAGGGTTTCCGAATGCAGCACATCTACATAACCTGCACTCGTGACTACCGAGTGACGCCGAAGCCGCATCGTCCCACGTCCGAGCAGCCGAAGAAAGCGCAGAACTGCCGCCGAGACAACACGGGCCCAATGGACTTCAAGGCGTGTATCGACGACATGTTCTGCTACATGTACCGCTTCAACGACGCGGGGACTGCCTTCGACTGGCACAACGAGCGGGTGCTCGGTAAGGAGATTTGGGAGGAAGAGCCATGGAGAATCCACATCTCGGAGGTTGTCGAGTCCTCGGTCCGCGGCTACCTCGGGGAGTCCCGCGACGTGCATGCGGTCAGCTCGCTCTCACGGCTCAACTCCGCCAACAGCATAAGCCGGGACAGCTTCGAGGCGTCGATCGATGCGCGCACCCCGGGGACCTTCACGGTCCCGGTTTGCTTCACGAAGCACCACTGGTCCACAGTCGTCGACGGCCACCGCCCGCCGCACAAGCTGATGCACAACCTGGACTTCAAAAACTCGATCAAAGCCGTGCCCTGCAATTGCGGGCCCTGGGGCATCGACAGCATGAAGTTCTGGCAGGACGTCGGCTTCGGCGACGGCGACGCTAGGCGGACTAGACTGATCACGAAAAACAACTGCGGTATCCCCATCGACTATAAGATCGAGGGCCCGTTGGAAAAGTACGTGGCGCTGTGTCGGATGGACCTTCTGAAGGCTCCCAGACCGCACAAGCTCGTCGTCCAAGGCAAACACCCGAGCTGCGATACCGTCACCGCGCTGCTGGACCAGAGCGGGATCACGCTCGAGGAGCTCAAGACCCGGAGCCTAGAGAGCTACGTGGCCATCAAGTGCTTCGCAGGCATCCCGGGGCGCAACCGATACAAAGCGGTGTGCGAGAGATACAAGGACATGGATCTCGGGAGTCTGCTCAGGGTGCTGGAGGAGGAGAAGGTTGGCAGGCGGATATTCGGAGCGAAGCTTTCGGGTTAGATGGAACTCGGTAGGTGGTGCTAGCGGCTTCTCCGGAGCAGTTGTGCTAACACCAAGCCACTGCAGGTACAGTCGCGACTGTTCATCCGCCAGAGTGGATGATTGGTTGGAGACGGACGCGTACTTACCCCGCCATAACGCTCGCGCAGTAGTGGCGTTCGCCCCCCCCCCGCAACTGCCCGCTTTGAGATTCGAGGTTGGCAGGCGTCAGTTCCCCGGGGGTTGCACTTTGTCATGCTCTGCTTTGCTAGTTTGCCTTGCTTTATATCTGTCTCGCCTTCGGGCTTGAGGTTGTTTTGCGATGCTCCTCTTTGCAAGTTTGTGCTCTTTAATTTATTATGATTTATTTCTCCACCTGTCATCTCGTGCTCCATCAAGCACGGGACGCTTCCATCTTGCCGGATTGCACGAAACACAACACGTAAGCAGCTCTCGTAGAGATACATACCGATTTTCCTGTCTCGCACCGGCAGTGGTCGGGGCGGATCCGACGGCCATTCCGAACCGCCACCATGGCAGTGCTGTGGCCAACATTCCAATGCCGCCATCGCGACCCAGAACGTCCGTGGGGGGTAGTAGGGGATGGAGCGCGGGTTCATGTGTGCCACTGGCGTCCTGTCCAGTTCGGAGCGTATAGATCACAACCTGACCCCATGTCACTGCGATAGACGATGATGGTGCGGATACCATACTCGGGCCCTGTTCCCTTAAGCGGCGCGCACGGAGTGAAGCTTGCACTCTCACCCGGTGGTAGGTCGTGGCTGGTACGTCCAGCTGTGCGGCTGTTCAATGCTGGCGATGTCCTGGGTGCTTTTTCAACGGCTGCTTAACATGGTACTATGGGTGATGATTCATGATGCGAGCGAGGAGAAAATTAATGACGGACGCGTTTCTGCTCTTCCACCCCGCACTCCGCCTGACGGCGCCCAAGCATCCTACCCCCCGAGAACACCGTATCCCCTAGTTCGTAACTGGGTTCCGTG
>Ga0307516_10001197_pt1 | contig 36253 bp, 31 predicted proteins | sample 19_EM_MG_FD_203310 | JGI IMG/M metagenome (GOLD analysis project Ga0307516, IMG submission 203310) | Populus trichocarpa ectomycorrhiza microbial communities from riparian zone in the Pacific Northwest, United States - 19_EM | ecosystem: Host-associated > Plants > Roots > Unclassified | place... | reverse complement strand
GCCCGAGTCACCAGCACTCACGCTGGTTCATCAGATCTCACGCTATGGCCTTGACCATAAAAAGAAGAGAGGTTTTCTCTCGGAAACAAGAGAAAACCAGCACGAACATCCTCCAAACACTACCACCAAACCCACACACAAGATCTAAGATTATTCCGTTGTGAATTATCGAAAGTAGCCTGATTACCTTTGATTCTCCCCACACTCCGGTTACAGGACAACCCCAGTGTCACAGGTAATCTGGACGTAAATGCCATCACAAGTTCCAATTCGCAGACGGTTAGATGAATAGAGCAGATCAAACTTCTCCAGCTTCATAATGTCATTGCCAATCAGCAATGGAACTGAGAGATTCTTGAAAATGTGGAATGGCCTAACGATTTGGGCGTATCATCCATCAATTCCCTTCAGGTACATCCTTATGAGCACGACATGGGTAGCGGTGCATTCTGCCCCACCCAGGCCTTCTACTACTCGCGGCTGAGGTAGTGGCAGACGGGATGCATCTGGATACAGCCTCTGCTGCAGTGCATCATCGATTGCAGAATTGCCAAATCCTGAGTCGATGCAGCTCATGTGAGGGCTGCTGCCAGGCGTAACGTACCAGAAAGCCTGCGCATAATGAAAATCCGCGAGCCCTTCAGTTGGATCTTTAGCAACAACTGCTTTAGATTCCACTATGACGGGAAGTGCATTCTTATCAGTCTGTGAGCTTCCACTCATAAGGTCGTTCGAGACCTTGCAAGGGTCTCGAAGGTGTTTGTGGAGTTTGTTATTTGATGTAAAAACGGCAGCACAGTTTCTGCATGTCACGGAAGGCCTGGGTGCTTTCGTACGAATGGTCTTGTGAGTACCCATAAAGCCTAGTCCTTTCTCTTCAAAATACCGCGTGGCAAGGTATGCATTCTGGGCGTGCTCGTACTCCTGTTCCAGAGATGCCTGTGGCTCAAGCTCATCAACTAGGATGTCCTCCGTCACATCGTCACCATCATCACTCTCTGGTTCACTCTCACGAGCCTCTGCATAATAGGCACGCTTTACTTGATTGCTTGTATTTCCTCTATGAATGCATTGCCAGTCCCAGTGTTCGCCATCTCCACATGCTGTGTAGTTCTTGCATTTGCGTAAACGTTCCCGTACCTGCTTACCTGCCCTTGCAGTAGAAGGACTGGAAAGGCGTGAGGCGGAACCAATGGGGTTTCGTGCACCTACTACGCCGGCCGTCATACTTGCGGGTGCCGGAGCTTCCTGTCTCATGTTAGAGAACTGAGTACGAGGCCTGTTGCCAGTTTCGCGGAAAAAGGGGCGGCACGTACTGGAACGTGGCTGAGACGATGGTATAGTACCTTCGCGCCTTGCGGAGTCTTGCAAACGTGCGACTGCGCGCCAGTATTCCGAAACCGAGTTTCCACCTTCGGTAACATATTTATCTAGATGCAGGTGCAGATTTGGAGCATCAACGAGCCCTCGGTGAAGCTCTTCAACAATTTCGTCCTCGTTGGTTACGTTGGCCATACGAAGTAAACGCAGCTTCTTGGCAACATACTCGGCGGGAGTACGACCCTGGTTCCAGTGGAAGGTTTCTGTGCCTGCCGTCGACAGCCGAGATGCGAGGTATGGTATAAAATCTCGCTCGAGCAAGTCAATCTAGTGGCGACAGTTTGTGCAAAGAAGGTGACGGTCGTCATCTGACATTCCTGCAACCCAATCTTCTGCCGCCGGCCATTTGCAGCAATGCCGAAGGATGACACGGGTACGTGCTTCTCCGTAATGGGAAATTGCATCGCGGATGGAGTCAATGAATCTTGACGCTGCGTCTGAATCTGACTGGTTTCTTGGCTCGAAGGTGGCAATGTCCGATGGCTTTAAAGCCGGGGCCACAGGTTCCATGGGAACCTGTACATGAGCTGGCACGTTCCGTAAGTCAGCAACCTCCACCTGTATCGTTCCTTGGTTGCAGCTCAACGCCATTGCGAGGTTTGCCATCTGAGCAGCGATATTATCTAAGGCTGTAGTGGACTGTTGTTGTTGTTGCGGGATTGGCAAATACTGCTGCGGTGGTGTATATTGCTGGGGTTGCTGCTGCGGGTAGTGCGGCATCGAATACTGCTGCTGCGGGTACTGCTGCAGTGCCTGCAACGGTGACGGCAACTGCTGAAGAGGCGAGTACTGCTGCGAGGGCTGCTGCTGTACCGGCTGTTGCTGCAGCACCGGCTGCTGCTGCACTTGTTGCTGTTGCGCCATTGACTGCGGCTGCAGCGTCGTTTGCTGCGGACAGTACTGTGCCGGTAGCGTTGGCATGTACTGCTCTATTGGAAGATATTGAGGAGCCAACCCGGGCTGCGCCACTTCTGGACCCGTGACTGAAGTAGCTGGTGGGATCTTAGATGGCGGCATCTTAGATGACTGCCGGCGCTCTTCAGGTTTAGCCATCGGGCTGCTAGGAGGTTCCTCAATAGCATGACGTATCCCCTCCATGGCATCGTCGTCTTCTGACTCGGGAATGACTGATGGCTGTCTGTACCCATGACGTTCGAGGTGGGTTTGCGGGGAACGTTCTCGTTGCTTGCCACAACGCTTCTCAGACTTGCTCTCTTCAATGGCAAGGCGTCGTGATGGCGGATCGGCATGTGGTTCATCCTTGTATTCGCTTAGTGAGCCAGCAGGGCTATACTCCCTGCGTTTTAACATTCTGCTGCTACTAGACATAGCTTCTGAAGCGTCTGGTAGGTTTAAACAGATCTTGGTGCTAGCGACTTCTGGGCCTGAGTAGGTGCTGTGCTTGGCGAGCGAGACGACCGGTATACTGACCTCGGCGCTAGTGACTTCTGGGCCTGAGTAGGTGCTGCGCTCGGCGCGCGAGACGACCAGTATACTGACCTCGGTGCTAGTGACCTCTGGTCCTGAGTAGGTGCCGCGATCGGCAAGCGGGATGACCGGAGGTTGCACTAACTGCAGCCGAACCTTACGCTTCTTGCTTGAGTTCTCTACCTGGATAGGAATGAGAACAGTACCTGGCGAGCCGGGTACGGCACTTATGCCATCAGGGAGTTCGTACTCTATCTGCAGGCGGCGATGACGAGGCTGTACGGACCGCTCCTGACCCTGCTGAATAGATTGCACGGACGGTCCTTGAATCGACAGTCTCTGCGCCTGCTGAACAGGGTATATAGACAGTCCTTGTGCCTGCTGAACAGGGTGTACAGACGGTCCTTGTATTAACAGTCTCTGTGCCTGTTGAACAGGTTGTATAGAAAGTTCTTGCGCCTGCTGAACAGGGTGTACAGACGGTCCTTGTACTGACAGTCTCTGTGCCTGGTGAACAGGTTGTATAGACAGTCCTTGCGCCTGCTGAACAGGGTGTATGGACGGTCCTTGTATAGGCAAGGGAATCCCTTCGGAATGTGCCCAACGGATGGTATCGATTAGTAGCCGATCCTCAATATCGGATAGGCTATCGGCGGCAAAAGAGAAATTATGGGTATTGGTACTATTGCTTATGAGGTTGTCGAGGAAGGCTAAGAGAGAAACGGTAATGGGAGTGGGAGGAGGTGTATTGGGTGATGTGTAATAGCAGGCTAGGAGGGTGAAACTTCTCTGTATTTCCTGCAGAATCGAAGCGCCTGGGTTCCTAGAAGTGGATGCGCTCGTGTAGCGAACGAGCGCGTTGCCCTCCACGGCCTCTACCTCGACCTCTGGCACCACTTGTAGTGTCCTCCCGGGAGGGAGTGGTTTCTTCTGCTTGGTGCTGGTAACCTCCTCGACGTGGTTGACCGCGGTGGTATGGCTGTCTGCCGCGGCTGCTGAAGCCTCCTCGCTGACGAGGCCTCTCCGGTGCGTGAGGATGCCTTGCCGGCAGCTGGGTACGCTCCGTGTACTCGGGAACGTAGTGATCTGTGGCTTGTCTGGTCTGTCGATTCTCAGCGATGTAACTATCCCAGCCAATTACCGATGGGGTAGGAGAATGCTGCCCCGAACAGTCCGGCAGTGTCTCCGAGTCCTCCCTTGGAGGTTCCGGGGATGAAGATGGTTGCCTGGGGGTAGGCGGGGTACGAATGCCTGATGAAAGTAGACTGGGCCTCTGCCTGTAACTGGCTGCAGCCCTCGGCGGCGAGGGGGAGCGGGAGTGGGAAGGAAGTGGCTCCTGTGGAGATGTGTAGCTGTTGCGGCTTTCTCGCTGTAGCGAGTTGAAGGCTTCCAGCTGCGTCCGGGTGAGATTAAGGAAGTCCTGATTCACTTGCGGCAACCGGTTAGCAAGCTGATTCACCTGGGTAGAAATACATCTCTGTTCCCGTTCTGAGCGAGATGGCCGTGGGCGGCGAGGCTGCTGCTGCTGCCGCCTATGCTCACTCATGTGGCACGAGCAGCCGTCGCTCGTGAGGAGGAAGAGTGAAAGGGTAGAGGGGAGGGTCGAAAGAGGGGTCGACTGGAAGGGTCGAATGAGGGGTCGATCGGAAGGGTCGAACGAGCGGTTGACCGGAAGGGTCGAACAACGGGTTGTTTTTTGGGGTGAGGAAGGTAAGAACGAGAGGGAAAGAGAGTGAGAGGGGGGGGGGGAGAAAAGTAAGTGGGTGAGCGGGGGTGAGAAAAAAAGGGCAACGGAAGCGGGGGGGAGCGAAAACTGGAGGTTCTTCGTGGGATGCTACGGTCCTGGTGGTCGAGGCGAGCCTCGGACACTGGTGCGGAGCGTGTTGCTACCAATTGTCACGATATCACGGACAAGAAGAAAGAAGAGAAGAAAGTCATCCATTCTATCTACGAGCGGGAGGAGCTTGCTTCTTATATATCCATTGCCAAGCCCTTCCTGCGCCGTCACATTCCTGCTTCCGGCGGTGTGCAGCCAGCCGACTGCCCTCCGGCCCCGGCCTACTGCCCTCCGGCCTCGGATGTGCCGTTCCGGTCAGGTGCTGTTTCGGCATGCTGCTGTCCAGCAACGTGCCGTCGTGGGCAAACATGCACCTGCATGACACCTATCCCATGCATCCCTACCGGCTTAGGGTCACAACCCCACATCGCCAGTTGCCCCACCAGGCACACTGGAAAAAAAAATTGCGTTGGAACAAAGCATTGCGTTAGGTGCGTTGAACACGTTGGGATGTACACTAGCGTGCCATATCTCCTTCGAACGCACTCAACGTATTCGTCGTAATCCCTAGATAGCACTTGTGTTCGAAACGCAACATCTGGCAAGGTACCAACTATTCATACAGAGTATTCGTTCGGATGCTGCATCTGGCAAGCTGTTCACTATCGATGCAGATTATCCGTCCGAATGCTAGATCTCGCAAGTTGTCAAATGTCCACCCAGAGTATCCATTCGGATGCTACGTCTGGCGAGGCAACAACTATCTACGCAGATTTTCCGCCCGGATGGCGGATCTCGTGTGACACTGGGGTTGGGTCATAACCAGAGTGTACAGAGAATCAAAGGTAATCAGGCTACTTTTGATAATTCACAGTGGAATAATCTTAGATCTTGTGTGTGGGTTCGGTGGTAGTGTTGGTGAGGATGTTCGTGCTGTCTTTTTCCTTCCGTTCGGAGCGGAAAACCTCTGTCTTATATCTGAGTGGCGCTGGCGTGAGAAATGGTGACTCGGATTTGGATTCCCCTGAGGTGCATGGACCCCGTGGGCGACTCATTGGTCCTGGCAGGGTGTAGATAAGGGGAGATGAGGTTTCATGCAAGCGGGTGGGGTGCTTTCCCTACCGGACTCTCTTCCATACGCCATCAGCAGGTGACATGGCATCCCCTCCTTTCGGGGGAGGGGTCATAGCCCAAGTCTGGCGGTCCGTGCGCCATCAGCAGGTGACGTGGCATCCCCCCCTTTCGGGGGAGGGGTCATAGCCCAAGCATCTCGTCGTTTGCAATCTTCCCCTCACCTCCGGAGATATGTGTCTTAGGTCCGTCTCGGCCGTAAGCCCATCTCCGGACCTTATCTCCCTCCTTGACTCTCTGGGTACGTTCCGTCATCCTTACGCCCTCCTTTCTGGCTTAGCTACGCACTCGAGATATTTCAGGTGTAACACTACCCTCCCTCTCCCTTAGCCTCGTCCCGAGCGCTTAACACTTCTCTATCTAGGTAGCCCATCTCTTTCTCAGTATATTATTTATTTATATATTTTTCTTTGGGAATCTTTGGTGGGATCCCATGGCCACAGTCCTCCTCCCCTGCAGCCCTCCCAGTCGCCGGATCAGGGCATCATTCTCTGTAATCCAGTGGCTGGGCCCTCGGAGTAGGCCGGTGCGTACTCCTACATCGATGACTCCCGCCGGGCCGCCACGTTTGTAGAGACGAAAGCACCAGTTTTCCCAGTGCGGATCCTGTCGATCTTCGGCTGGGGCACGTGGAAGGAGTGACCAAGCTCGAACAAGCCGGATGAGCCAATGGTGTGCATACAGAGATGTCCGTCTGCCGCCAGGATCCGCTGCCTGTTGGTAGTTTCATTCTCCTCGGCAATTACCCCGGCGTGGGGTCGTTCCGGCCGTCTCTGACTAGATCAGTCACTCGCGGACAAGGAGCATATGATGTTTTTCCGGACCTTGGACATGTGGAACGAGTGACCATCTTGACTCAGGGTTCGTGCCCAGGTGCGCTTCTCGCCCCTTGTAGGTGTACATACAAAGGTATGTGGTAACAAACACCTACAGCTCTCGTCCGATCAAGTCCGACGTATCCTTTTGACGGGTAATCATGTCTGAGCCCGAGAAGCGGGTCTTTTTTCGTTCGGTGCCCGAGAAGCGGGTCTTTCTTTGTTTGTGTGTATGGGTGTGAGAGGGAGTCCCCCAGCCCCTTCATTGCTCACTACCGCTCGTGCTTCGAGGAGCCCTTTTATGGATGTCCCATCTAGGCGTCGGTGAGTCGGTAGTCCCTCTGTGCGTCTGGATTTCGTTGGTGAAACTCTCTGAGTTTCTCCAGGCCGCCTGCTGAAAAGTTGTCGAATGGTTCTTCCGTCCAGTCTTTGCGTTCCGGATAGTCGAGCCATTTGACGAGGTATAGGATTCTTTTGTTATTTCCTCGGCCGCGTTCGACCGAGGACATAACTTCGTCGACGTCATATTCCTCTGACTATTCGATGTCGTCCGCCTCTCGGAGTACCTTTGACGGGTCCGGTGATGCTCGGTGCTCGCTGGTTCGGTAGGGTTCGAGCAGCGAGACGTGGAAGACGTTTTTGGATCTTTGATTTCCGGGGCAGTGTGAGGCGGACGGCCAGGGGGGAGACGATTTTCTCAATCTGAAAGGGACCATGGCTCTGGTGGTCCAGTTTCTTCGAGGGGCGGCGCGTTTTGATGTTGCGTCTGTTGAGCATTACCAAGTCTCCTACTGGGTACGCTGGGGGTTCCTTTCGCACCGCGTCGGTGTATCGGCGCATTCGCTCCTGCGCGTCTTCCAGCCCTTTTCAGGACTCGTCGTGTACGGTGTGCATCCAGTGGGCTTAGACTTGGCTCACTGGGTTCAGAGGTTCCGTTGACGCTGGGTTCATGGCCGCTGGGTGGAAGCCATAGTTAGCGTAGAACGGAGACATACCATTGCCCATAGTGGTCGAGTTGTTGTAGCTAAACTCGGCTATCGGCAGCAGGCGTACCCAGTCATCCTGTTCCTTGCTCACGAACGCCCCGAGGTAGGCTTCGATCGTCTGGTTGAGCCGCTCTGTCTGTCCGTCGGTCTGCGGATGGAACGAGGTTGACATCCGGGGCCGGATTCCCGAGAGTCGTAGGGACTCCTTCCAGGTTTCCGAGGTAAACCTGGAGTCACGGTCTGACACAATATCAGCGGGGAAGCCGTGATACTTCCGTATTTCTCGGGCAAAGATGACGGCCAGATCTGCTGCTGTTTTTTCCTCCGTTTTCAAGGGGAGAAAGTGCGCTATCTTGGTAAACCGATCAATGATTACCCATAGCTGGTCGCAATCTTCTGAGACTGGGAGTTCCGTAATGAAGTCCATTGCTATGGATTGCCATGGGGCGTAGGGTAGTTCTAGTGGGCAGGACAGCCCATAGGGTTGGTGTCGGGATGCCTTATTTTGCTGGCATTCCGGGCAGCTTCTGACAAAGTCGATGATCCGTTCGTTCATTTTTGGCCAACAGAAGTTTTATCGGATTAGTTCGATGGTCTTATCCTACCCCATGTGTCCGGCCACCTTTGTTTCATGTTCTGATTCCATAATCCTCTACACCAGGCCCTTCGGTATCCAGAGTAGGTTTCGTCGGTACAGTAGGTTGTCTTCGCAACTTACTTCCTTGATTCTCCGGTCCTTCGGCGACGGTTCCTCCGACACCACTTCCTGTTTCTTTGCCTGTTCGTAGGCTTCATCCTTCTTTCCTTCTTCCCTGACGTCTGCCAGGAATTCCTTTGTCCACTTTCTTTCCGGGAGTGATGACAGTCATGCCGAGGAACAGACGAATGATCGCGTTAGATGGTCCTCGAAGTTATTTTTTCCAAAAACCGTCGTGATCGGCTGGTTTTCTACCCCCCCCTTTTCAGGGCGGTACTCCGAACGCCTTGACAACGCATCTGGCTTCCAGTTTTGCATGCCTGGTCGGTAATAGATTCTGAAGTTGATACCGGCTAGTTCTTGTGCCCATCGTGCCTGACATTGATTCAAGACTTTGGTTGTTGTGAAGTATTCTAAGTTTTGATGATCCGAATACACCTGGACTTGGTGCGTTGCTCCTTCACAATAGCGCCTCCAATGTTTGAAGAAGTCCACTATTGCTAAGAGTTCCTTGTTGTGGATTTCGTAATTGATTTCCGCAGGCTGGAACTTCCTTGAGTGGAACGCCACTGGGTGTAGTCAGTTTTCCTCGTCCTTTTGTGATAGGACTGCTCCCAACGCAAAGTCTGAGGCGTCAGTTTCGATAATAACTGGTCATTGGGCGTCGAAGTGGGTCAGGATCGGTGCTGTCGTGAACCACTTTTTTAGCTCGTTGAAGGCTCTTTCTGCCTTGGGGTTCCATGACCATCTATCCATTTTCTTAGTTAATTCCGTCAGGGGTCGCGCCACTCTTGAGTAGTCCTTGATGAATCGTCGGTAGAAGTTGGCGAACCCTACGAAGGACTGGGTCTCGCTCAGAGATTTGGGTTCCTCCCAACTCAGTACTGCTTCCACCTTTTCTTGAGACATTGCGATTCCATTTCTCCCAATGACATAACCCAGGAATTCCACTTCCTGGGCTTTCCAGACGCATTTTTCTGGGGAGACTGCTAACCCATGGGCCTGTAGTCTTCCTAAGACTTCCTTAAATAGGCGGTCATGTTCTTCCTCGGTTTTGGCGTAGATTAACATGTCGTCCATGTATGCCAAAACTCCGACGTCTAGTAGATCCGAGAAGATGTGATTCATCATGTCTTGGAAGGGGAATGGCGCGTTGGTTAAGCCGAAGGGCATTACTTGGAACTCGAACAATCCGTATCGGGTTCTGAAAGCCGTCTTCTATTTGTCCCCTTCCTTGACTCGAATGAGATGGAATCCATTTTTAAGATCCAGTTTTGTGAACCACTGCACTCCGTGGACTCGGTCCTGTAGCTCCTGCATGAGTGGTAGCGGGTATCGGTTTGGGATCGTTATCTTGTTCAGTGCTCGGTAGTCGACGCACAAGCGTAGCCCTCTTCTGTGCGGCTTGGGGACAAAGAGTATCGGTGAACCAGCGGGGGATGTCGAGCGTTTGATCTTTCCAGTTCGCTCCATCTCCTTTAGCCATTCACGAAGTGTTTGGAGTTCCTTTTCTGATAGTGGGTAGATGGGTCCCCAGGGTGCTGTCTCGCCTTCTTTGAGGTTGATCTTGCAGTCATAGGGTCGATGCTAGGGGAGGGCGTCTGCCGCCTCCTTTCCCAGTATTCCCAGGTACTGTCGGAATTCCATAGGGACTCGTTCCCTTGCGTCTTTATTGACGGCCGATACATAACTGATGATCTGGGCTTGGGGGTTTCTTGCCACCTCTTTGTCCCATGACAGGGAGAACTCACTGGTTTCGAACCTGGTGCAGCTGGCCAGGCACCGGGCACTGTTGAACCTTATTTCCTGGTTCGTCCAGGCACCTTGTGGTGGATGTGTCGTTATCCAGTCAAAAGGGAGGAAGGCATCGATTTCCGGTTCCATTGGTGAGATTTGGAATCTCTCCTTGGAGTAATGTTTGCGGTGTTGGAGTAGCATGGGTTCCGTATAGAACTGCCCTGCTCCTTTAACCTTTTCCCCGGTGTAGTTCTCTATGCTGTGAGGTTGCTGATGTGCCTTCTTCTTGATCCTGAGCTTCTCCACTGTCTGCTGATTGAGGAGTGCAACGGAGCAACCGGTGTCCAGTAGTACCCGGATCTGGTGTCCTTTCTCCTTCACATGTAGTATCGCGGTGATGATTGGTCGCGTACCGCCGTGGACTGTTCTTTTTTTTGCCGGAGTTCCAGTACTTGGTTCGCCGTTTTTCCATTTCCTAGATAGTCCACATATTATCGTCGAGGTGTTAGGCTGCGGCTGTTCCCGACCTCTTAAAAATCTGAGTCGGATTCTTCCCACAATGGTGCTACCGCATCTGTTTCCATGGTCTCCACTGCCGCGACTTTTTGTTGTTTGGTTGCAGAGGCCTCCCCATCCTTCTCGTCTTCTCTTCCCCGTTTTTGTCCGGCTGCCGGTGCCTTCCAAGGGGCTTTTGGTAGCACGGTTCCTTGCAACGTGTTGAACGAGAAGCATTCGAAGGTTCTGTGCCCGGGTCGTCCGCATTGCCAGCAATCGTCGCGGTTTTGGAAGTATGCTTCTTGTTCTTTTTGTGGGACTCCTCTTAGGGCTTCCTCCTTTGAGCCCCAGTGGTTCCTTCCTCCCCACCATTCCCGGGTTTTTTCGGTGTGTTGTTCCGGTCCTTTTTTGCCCAGGTTGTCCTTTTTCGCTTCCTCCTTTCTTTTATCGTCCTTCTTTCCTTCTTGTCTTGGGGCAGGTCCTCCTTTCGAAGCTTCTCTAGCTGCTTTGAGCGTCTTTTACTTTTCAACCTGGATTCCCGCTTGGTAGGTGGCGCTCGTGAAGGCTTCATCGTCCGTGGGCTTGTCTGGGTTCTGGTTGAACCGCATGTCCAGGATGCTGTCTGGCATCGCTAGGTTGATTTTTTCTCGCAGGCCTTCCCCTGTTGCTTTTGCGAAGTTGTTCAGGGCCCGGAACTCGGTGAGGTAAGTACGGATCGATCCTTGGTACTTCAGCTGGCCTAGTTTGAGTTGGGCATCAGCTGCTTCTCGTTCGTTGCGATATTCTGCTTGAATGGCAGCCGCATAATTGACCCAGGTGTTATTTCCCTTTAGCTCGCAGAAGCGCTGTAGGTGCCATACTAGAGCTGTATCTGAAAGTACGGTCCCTACCCTGGCAATTTACTGTTGATCCCCTGTTTCCGGGTAGAACCCCAGGAACATGGTGACTGCTTCCCACCACTGATTGAAGGCGGTCGAGCTCTTTCCGTCGAAGGCTTCCAGGTTCTTCATTTTTAATCAGGCGATATTGCCCTGTTCGGGCCACGTCGGTCGGTCTTGCCGAGCCCTTTTGACTCCTTCGGCAACTAGCCATACGAGGTCCTGCGGAGAAAATGTAGGTGCAGGGTTCCTAGGTGGCGAAGGAGAGCGGCGGTGCCGGAAAGGCGGTCGTGGTGGTTCGGACGGTGGTCCCGAAGGGGGTCCTATTGACGATCCGGGTGGTGTTGAGGGGGGATTTCCTCCTTGCCCTGCCGCGGGCTCAGGTGCTGGTGGTCTTGGGGACACGTGGCACCTGAGTTGCTCCAGCCATTGCCTCATCTCCGGCATTGTGGGTACTGCCGGGGGCCTTTGTTGTCGGCACATCGGTCCTGGGTTTAGGCGCAGTGGGCTTCGCCGTGCTGGTTGCGAGTGGACTGATGGGGTGCTGGTGCTGGTCTGCCGGGCAGGGCTTCTCTACGCTGGTGGTCTTGCTGGTATTGGTGGCATTGTGGGTAGCGGGATCCTGGTCGCAATGCGTTGGATTTCTGTTCTTGCCTCCCGGAGTTGGTTTTCCAGGGTGGCTACCCGGTTCTGGTGTGCAGGCGCCCATAGTTCCACGTTCCCTTGAAAGTCGGCCAGGTGTTGGCTTTGAGCCGTGTTGGCTTCCGCCAGGAAGGACAGGGTATCGTTTACCCAAGCCAGCTGAGTGGCCTGAAATATTTGCTGCTCGTTGGCCTCATTGGTGTGCTCGATAATGGCTTGCCAGATGTTTCTGGCAAGGGATTGGTACGCATTTGCTGCGCTCAACAGCTCGCTGTGTATCCATTCCTCTGCTATTTTCTCATTAGCGTTGACTCAGTTATATACATACCTAGTGCCTTGCGCTAAGGTCTGGTAGGCTTGCTCGATCTCCCTCGTTCGTCGGTCGGTTCTGTCTTAGGCGTCCCCGCACAGCTCCGTAAGCCGTTGTAAGTCACTTTCGGCCTGCTGTTGCTGGCGCACCAGGGTTCTAACCCAGACTGCAGGATTGGCTATTTCCACCGCTTGTTCCGGTCTTGGTGATCCGTCAGTGATTTGGAGCAGGTCACGGGGGGTCGCGAGCTGGAGCATGTTGAAGTCCGAAGAGGTCGTCATGGCTTAATAGAGGTTGAGGAAGTGTCCTGTGTAGATGGTTTCGTCGTCGGTGAAGTAATAGTCACAGAGATCCCTGAGCTCGTCTTCTGTGAACTCGGCGTTCTTGTGGCTGTAGGCGCAGTTGAGCCAATATTGCGTATACCAGTTCCAGGGCTCATGGTCGCCTTCTTGGTATGGAGTGGGGATAGGTCTGTTGCTGAGTGGATCCCACTGTTCGTAGCTGGCTAACTCACTATCGATTGATTGGAATGTGTAGTCGAAGGAGTACTGAGACTTAGGTTCCAAGAAGGTAGATAGTTCGAGTAGGTAGAGGTGGTCTTCGAAGTAGGTGTCGTCGAAGCAAGTCATGAAAGTAGGGTGATTTTGAGATCAAGATTATAGTGTGACACTGGGGTTGTGTTGTAACCAGAGTGTAGAGAGAATCAAAGGTAATCAGGCTACTTTCGGTAATTCACAGTGGAATAATCTTAGATCTTGTGTGTGGGTTCGGTGGTAGTGTTGGTGAGGATGTTCGTGCTGTCTTTTTCCTTCCGTTCGGAGCGGAAAACCTCTGTCTTATATCTGAGTGGCATCGGCGTGAGAAATGGTGACTCGGATTTGGATTGCCCCACGGTGTATGGACCCTGTGGGCGACTCATTGGTCCTGGCAGGGTGTAGATAAGGGGAGATGAGGTTTCATGCAAGCGGGTGGGGTGCTTTCCCTACTGGACTCTCTTCCGTGCGCCATCAGCAGGCGACGTGGCATCTCCTCCTTTCAGGGGAGGGGTCATAGCCCAAGTCCAGCAGTCCGTGCACCATCAGCAGGCGACGTGGCATCCCCTCCTTTCGGGGGAGGGGTCATAGCCCAAGTCCAGCAGTCCGTGCGCCATCAGCAGGCGACGTGGCATCCCCTCCTTTCGGGGGAGGGGTCATAGCCCAAGCATCTCGTCGTTTGCAATCTTCCCCTCACCTCCAGAGATACATGTCTTAGGTCCGTCTCGGCCGTAAGCTCATCTCCGGACCTTATCTCCCTCCTTGACTCTCTGGGTACGTTCTGTCATCCTTATGCCCTCCTTTCTGGCTTAGCTACGCACTTGAGATATTTCAGGTGTAACATCTCGTGAGATGTCCAATATCCACGCTAAGTATCCGTTCGCACGCGTGATCACTCAAGATTAGAACTGTCCATGTAGAGTATCCTTTCGAACATGAGATCTTGCGAGATTACAACTGTCCATGCAGAGTATCCATTCGGACGCTATGTCTGGCAAGGTGACTCCTATCAATGTAAGGTATCTGTTTGAATGCAACGTCTGGCAAGGTATCAACTACTGATAGAGAGCACCCTCGTGACCTGCGTTCGAATGCTACATCTGGCGTACATCACCTATCCACGCTGTGCATCTGTAGGAATGCTACTTCTAACAAGGCATCAACTATCCACGCAGAGCATCCATTTGAATACTAGGTCCGGCAGTGCATCAACTATTCAAACAGAGTAAACATTCGAACCCTACATCTCGCGAGATGTCAACTGTCCACGCAAAGCACCTTTATAAATTCTGCTCGAACGCTATGTCCTGTGAGATGTCAACAATCCACGCAAAGTACCTTTCTAACTTCCGTTTGAAAACTATGTCTGACAGGGTGTCAACTATCCATGCAAAGCACTTTTGCAGCTTCCGTTTGAATGCTTTGTCTGGCGTGGTGTTAACTATCCACGCAGAGTATCTTTACAACTTCTGTACGGACGCTACATATGGTGCGACATCTACTACTATTCACGAAGTCTCAGGTTTACCATACAGGGTGAAACATATCCATTTACACAATTTAGGAACAACAAACTTCACACACAAAAAGAGGTAACATCAAGTGACAGCATGCTAAGAATATATTTGAAATTTGCAACAAGAGAGAAATGAATTATGAGCAAAGACAGCATTCAGTGACAAGATCCAGTATGAAACACAGACCCACAAATCCACTGAGCAAATCCACCAAGCAAATCGAGCAAGCAAATCTGGCAAGCAAATCTGGCGAGAGAATCCGGCAAGAGAATCGGTAAGAGAATCTGTGAAAGAAACAGGAAGAGAATGCGGTGAGAGAATCAGCGAGAGAATCTGGGAGAGAAACAGCAAGAGAATGCGGTGAGAGAATCAGTGAGAGGAACAGCAAGAGAATCGGCAAGAGAATCTGCAAAAGAATCAGCGAAAGAATCCTCCAAGAGAATCGAGCTGCAGCTACTAAGGAATCCAACAAGAGACGTCATTTCTGTCTGTGCTGTGATTGCTTGTTGTCGGCTTGCCTCACCAATCCGGCTGCAAGAATTGAGTTTTGCTGGACTACTGGATTGAGGGGTCGCGAGAAACATGTCCATTCTAAAGAGGGGAGCACCGGACACTTATACAAGTGTCCGTGTGCTAGCGCTAGTGTGTGACTGTCTATCTTCCGAAGCCCTTAGGGCAGCCATCTGCTAAGTCGCACAAACTATAGAAGCAATGCTAGCGGCCATACTAGCCACTCTAGGCATGGTGTCCACGACGCCCAGAATCGTCCTCCTACAACCACTTCCCTCTCAATAAAACAAGCGCCGCCCCTAAACAAAAAAAAAAAAAAAAACAAACAACAAAAAAAAAACATCGACAAACCCAGCTTATAACAATAACCCCGAACATAGCAAAGTGCACTCCAACGCAACCAAAAACAGCAAAATATACCCGGCCCACCACACATCACCTACACCTCCTGTCACTCCCGTTTCATCCACTGGTAGACTCGTAGGCCATTCGCAGCGTGGTATTCACCCAGCAGCTTGTTGCTGCTGCCTCTCTGGTTCGCCAGCGGTTCCCACGTAGGGTCAGCGTAGCCGACCCATTTGACCAGGTATTCGAGATCTCGAACTGTGGTGCCTCTGTGCTTGTGACGCTAAGCCGGGTGCAGGCGTATTGGAGGGTTTCATACAAGTGCATGTTTGCTCACGGCGGTACGTTACCGGACAGTAGCGTGTCGAAACAGCACCTCACCGGAACGGCACCTTGCTGGAGGACAGCAGGCCGGCTGGCAGAGAGATGCACACCGCCAAAAGCAGAAGGGTGACTGCGCAGGAAGGGCTTGGCAATGGGTATATAAGAAGCAAGCTCCTCCCACTCGTAGATAGAATGACATGACTTTCTTCTTCTCTTCTCTTCTTGTCTGCATTGCATGACAATTGGTAGCAACACCGAAACCAGTCGATTGACCACCAGGACCATTCCAGTCCACCAGAAACCTTTTTCTTTTCGCAGAGTCCTAGCTTCCGCCCCGCTCCCCGCTCCCCCCCACCACCACTCTTTTCTCTCTCGCCCCCCGCTCCCCCCCGCTCCCCCCAACCACCACCACTCCTTTCTCTCTCGCCCCCGCTTCCCCCCGCTCCCCCCCACTTCCCCCCCGCTCCCCCCAGTCACCCCACGTTCCAACCCGTCATTCGACCCTTCCGGTCAACCCCCTCGTTCGACCCTTCCACTTGACCCTGTCGATTCGACCCTGTCGTTCGACCCCGTCAATTGGGCCCCGGAGCACTGCTCTACATATGAACGATTCCAGCGGGCGGCAGCAGCAGCGTCGCCCCCACCCATCCCGCTCGGAACGGGAACTCAGACGCACTTCTACTCAGGTGAATCTGCTTGCTAACCGGCTGCCACAGGTTAACCAGGACTTTCTGAACCTAGCCAGATCGCAGCTTGACGCTTTCAATCAGCTACGACGTGAAGGCCGCGAGCAGAGCCATGTTCCTCGCCCCTCTGTGATGGAGCCGTACGCTTCTTGCACCTTCTCACGCTCTCGCGCCCGCACTCGCTCTCCCTCACCGCCAAGGGTTCCAGACAGCTACAGGGGGAGATCCAGTCTACGCCAGTCAGGTGGCATCCGTACCCCGCCTACTCCCCGCCGTCCGTCTTCATCCCCTGACCCTCCAGGGGAGGACTCGGAGACACTGCCAGACGCTCCAGAGCAGCATTCACCTACCCCGTTAGTTATCGGGTGGGATTCTTACGTAGCTGAGAACCAACCGACGAGACAGACTACAGACTGCTACGTTCCCGAGTACACAGAGCGTACCCAGTTGCCGGCAAGGCATCCTCACGCACCAGAGAGGCCTCGTCAGCGAGGAAGTTTCAGCAGCCGCAGCAGACAGCCCTACCGTGGCAGGCAGCCACACCACCGCGGTCAACAGCGTCGAGGAAATTACCATCACGAAGCCGAAGGGACCGCTCCCTCACGGGAGGACCCTACCAGTGGCGTCAGAGGCCGAGGCAGAGCTAGGGGTAGAGGCCGTGGAGGACAGCGCACTCGTTCGCTACACGAGCGCATACATTTCTAGGCCGGTCAGCCCTACGAATTCGGGCATTTCTATTCCACAAGAGATACAGAGAAGTTTCACCCTCCTAGCCCGCTACTACATTTCTCCCAACACGCCCTCTCCCACTCCCATTGCCACTTCTCTCTTAGCTTTCCTCGACAATTTCATCACTGATCGCATTGCTCCTACTTCCTTTCATACAGTTACCACTCACAGCCTATCCGCTATTGAGGATCGGCTGCTGATCAATACCATCCGCTGGGCACGTTCCGAAGGAATTCCCTTCCAAGCTCGAAGACCGTCAGAACAAGGACCATCTGTACACCCTGTTCATCAGGCACAAGGACTGTCTATACAACGTGTTCATCAGGCTCAAAGACTGTCAATACGAGGACCGTCCGTACACCCTGTTCATCAGGCACGAGGACTGTCTATACAACCTGTTCATCAGGCTCAGCAGCTGTCCATACCGCCTGCCCAGCAGACTGCGCACCGCCGCCTGCAGATATAGTACGAGCTCCCCACTGGTATTAACGCCGTACCTGGCTCACCAGGTACTGTTCTCATTCCTATCCAGGTAGAGAACTCAAGCAAGAAACGCAAGGTTTGGCTTCAGCTAGTATGACCTAGGCTCGATCAACAACAGCTTATCCGGCCCATCGAGCACACCGCCCGCTCGAGATCAGGAGCCGCTAGCACCGAAGCCAGTTTAGACTTACCAGACACTCCAGACACCATGTCCGGCAGTGGCAGGATGTTGAAACATAGGGAGTATAGTCCTGCTGGTTCACTGAGTGAATACGAAGATGAGATACCAGTAGCTGGCCAGCCATCGGAACCTCTTACCATTGAGGAAGCACATTCCGAAATTGCTCTGGGAAAGCAGCGTGAGGTTTCCCATCTCGCACGCCATGGATACAGGCAGCCATCAGTCATTCCTGAGTCAGAAGATGATGATGCAATGGAAGGAATACGTCACACTATTGAAGTACCTCCCAGCAGCCCGATGGCTAGACCAGGAGGACGCCGTCAGTCACCTGAAAAACCGCCAGCCGCTTCGGTTGCTGTATCACAAGTCACACAGCCCATACAGTCACAGCAGTATCTTCCGATACAACAGTACATGCCAACGCTACCAGTGCAGTATTTTCCGCAACAGCAGACGACGCCACAGCAGCACCCGGTGCTACCGCAGCAACCAGTACAGCAGCAACCAGTCCAGCAGCAGCAACCAGTGCTACAGCAGCCGCCGGTGCCACAGCAGCTGCTATCGCCACTACAGCCACCACAGCAGTATCTGCCACAGCAGTTTCTACCACAGCAGTATCTGCTACAGCAATACGCTATGCCACAGTACCCACTGCAGCAACCTCAGCCTCAGCAGTACTTGCCACAGCAGTATACACCACCGCAGCAGTATGCGCCAATCCCACAACAGCCACAGTCCACTGCGGCCTTGGAAAATATTGCCGCTCAGATGGCAAATCTCGCAATGACTTTGAGCCGAAACCAAGGAACCATCCAGGCAGAGGTTGCTGACCTACGGAATGCACCTGCCGGTAGACATGTTCCTAGGGAGTCTGAGGCTCCAGCTCTAAAGCCTGCAGATGTGGCCACCTTTGAGCCCAAGAACCAGTCGGATTCCGACGCTGGGTCACGATTCATCGACTCTATCCGCGATGCCATCTCTCACTATGGAGAAGCTCGTACCCGTGTCGTTCTTCGACGTTGTTGCAAGGGGCCAGCTGCGGAATTTTTGGGTCGCAGGAATGTCAGATGACGACCGCATGCTTCTCCATACAAACTGCCGGCACTGGATTGACATGCTTGAGAGAGATTTCATGCCGTACCTCGCATCCAGGCTGTCAGCGGCACGAGCAGAAACCCTCCACTGGAACCAAGGCTGTACTCCGGCAGAATATGTTGCCAAGAAGCTGCGTCTCTTGCGAATGGTCAACATCACGAACAATGACGATGTTGTCAAAGAACTCCATTGTGGGTTTATCAGCACACCCAATCTACATCTACACCTTGATAAGTACGTTTCCGAAAGAGGTAACTCTGTTGCAGAATATCGACGCGCTGTCGGACATCTTCAGGACTCAGCCAGACGAGAGGGTGATATGCCATTAGCTCATCCACGTCTCGGTACGCGCCGTCCTCTCTTCCGCGAGTCAGTTAGACCACGTGCTCAGTTTTCTGACACAAGACAGGGAACGCCTGCAAGCACATCAGCCATCACAAGCACGCAAGACGCCAGAAGCTCAGCCCCCGCTGTTTCTGGCTCTTCCTCACGTAAGTTGCCACGAGAGCGTCTACATAAGTGCAGGAATTATCCAGAGTGTGGAGATGGCAAGCATTGGGATTGGCAGTGTATCAATAAGAGAAGCACGAATAATGAAGTGAAACGTGCCTACTACGCAGAACCTCTTGATCATGAACCTGCTGATAGTGATGAAGAAGATATGACCGATCGCTTGTTTGATGAGCTTGAGCCACAGACGGATCTGGAGAAAGAATATGAACACGCTCAGAATGCATATTTCGCTACCCGATACCGGGAGGAGAATAGACTTGGGTTTCTAGGTACCCACAAGTCCACCCGAAAGAGAGCTCAGGCCTCTGCTGTGACTTGCAGAAACTGTGGTACCAGCTTTTCGTCAAATAATAAACTGCACAGGCACCTGCGAGATCCTTGCCGTTTGAACAGTGAGCCACAGCATGAAACGGTGCCTACTGTTGTAGTGGAGTCCAAATCCGTCATTCCCGCTGATCCAACTGATAGCCTCGCCGATTTCCACTATACCCAGGCATTCTGGTACGTCACACCAGGTACCAACCCACACCTCAGCTGTATCGACTTGGGTTTTGGCAATTCGGCGATCGACGACGAACTTCAGTCATGGCTATATCCGGACACGCCTCGCTTGCCATTGCCGCATCCCCGAGTGGTCGAAGGACTGGGAGGAGCAGAATGCACAGCGACACACATGGTTCCCCTTACTATCTACATGAAAGGAACAGACAGGTGATACACTCAACTCGTCAGGCCTTTCCACGTGTTCAAGAAGCTGTCAGTTCCACTGCTCATCGGGAACGACATAATGAAGCCAGAAAAGTTCGATCTGCTTTACTCAACCAACCGGCTACGTATTGGTGCCTGTGATGGTGTTTGCATCCAAATCACGGTGTACTCGGGCTCGAAATACAGCCGGGTTCCCGTATGCTGCACCGAAAGTATAGTCATACCCACCGGTTCCTCTGCAGTAGTTGGCGTCAAGTTCGGACAAGTTCTTGAGCGGAATCAGGATTATCAGTTCACACCGCTGCATACCCGTTCGGCAGTAACCGGCGCCGGAGCTCCCCATGCTGTTGTTCGGCACGACCAGAAGGGCCTGCTATACACAAACTTCGAAACCACGCCGCTCACAATATTTAAGGGTTCGGTTCTTGGTCATGTCCGTTCCTTGGAGACCTCAGCAAGTTTAGCATGGCCGGATGCGTCAAATGACATTAAAGCCCTCTTCGGAGTTACGCGTAAAGCTTCATTAGCATTCACTGCTACAGAAGTTTTTGACCCGCACCAGACTGATGGGTTGCCTGTTTCTGAGGGCCCCGAGCATGAACTTCACGGCACCCTCCGAGGTGGGCCCAGGCCACGGCCCGTACCTACTCTTTCCAACCAGACCATACCGGATGGAGAGCACTCCTGCGCTAGTGAATCCTTCGGGACTCCGCAGTGGCTCCTTCAGGAGTATGTGCCTCGGTATGAACACAAGCTTCCGTCATACATCAAGGTTCCCGACAAAGCTATGTCTACATGGGAACAGGTCATCATCAATACAGAAGACGACATTTCCCCCGCTCAAATAGCTGCACTGCGAAGCCTCGTTCGGAGGCACCGTAATATCTTCAACGATATTATGGGATGCGTGAGGGAACCTGAGGAAGACTGGCTACGAATCGAAGTACCGCCAGAGCTTGAAGTCAGCCTCAAGCCAACCGGGCTGTATCGTCTAACCGCGCGTGGGCGTGCAGCTCTTGACGAACAATTCAACCTAAATCGAGAGTATGGACGAATGGCCGCATTGGACAAACCAAGCCCATGGGATCTGAAGGTGTTCGTCGTTTATCGCGGCACCAAGGCTCGGCCAGTTGTCACCATGCGCAAACTGAACGCTGCAATGATCGGCGATACATATCCGCTGCCGCGGCAGGAGGAAGTCATCCAGGCAATGCAGGGTATGCGCTGGCTGGGATCAGCTGACATCGCATCTGCCTTTTATCAGCGCCTGATCTACCCAGCCCATCGATACCCTACAGCCATCTCTACCCACAGGGGCAGGGAAGTTTTTAACGTATCCATAATGGGTGGAAAGACCTCGGTCCAGCACCAGCAGCACCTAATGGATACGAGGCTCATTCAGCAATTGTCTTGGTGGGGAGCGACTTGTTACGTTGATGACATCGTAATGTACGCACCATCATTTGCGGATTTCCTCGGAATCGTCGATGAAGTATTCAGCATACTTGGGAATCTGGGTATCACACTCAAGGCGAAGAAGTGCTTCTTGGGATTCCATTCACTGGAGATTCTCGGCTATCTTGTTGATCGGCTCGGGCTTACCACAGCAGAAGCCAAGGCAGACGCGGTGCAAAACATACCCTATCCCACTACTCTGTCACAGCTAGAGTATTTCATTGGCCTTATGAACTGGAATCGTCATCTGATCCCATACTATGCCCAGCGGATAGCTCCGCTCCAGGCCTGCAAAACGCTTCTACTGAAAGGCGCACCACCAACATCACATGGCAGGAAGGATTACGCGGCCCGAACAGCCGTACCTACTGACGCAAAGCTGGTCCAAGCATACAATGATGTGAAAAACGCACTGGCATCTCGTCCCCGCCTGTATCATGTGGTTGATGATCTCCCGATATACGCATTCGTTGATTCATCAAAGGAGTACGGAATCGGCCTGGCCGTGTATCAGCTTACTGGCGATCCGAAAGTATACTCCAAGAACCAATTGGTTCCCTTGCACTTTATGTCAAAGCCGTTGACAGATGCAGAAACCAGATACTGGCCAACGCATTTGGAGATGTCAGGGCTGGTGTGGGCAGCCAAGTGTATGCGCCCATATATGGAACGAGCATTCGTTACTTTCGTCACTGATCACCACAGTAACGTTGCCCTGTGCAAAATGCAGGGCCTCGACACCGCATCCACGGATAGATTGAGTTTGAGACTCCATACGTGGGCAATCTACCTGGATCAGTACAGAGATTGCATGCGTGTGGTGTACAGCAAATGCGCCGACTTGGAATGTCCTGACGCATTGTCAAGACTACGCTACGAGATCACTTCACAGGCCGAACAGTTGCATACCTGGGCCAGGAAATTGGGCGCCAGACCGGAGATGGAAGAATTCGAAGTGAACGAATGCTTTGCTGTGACTCGACTCAAGGGGAAGCAAGCACGCGAAGCACAGATACAAGCGGAAGCCAACATACCTGCAGCCACTACCGCCAGTAGCACACCTACTCAGAAATCCCATAAGGATGCGCTGCCGGAAAATGTCACCGACGTGATGGAAGGAATGGGGGTTGAGTTGGCCCCGGCTTACATGGATCAGCTCCGTTCAGCGACCCAGAACTCGCAGCGTATGAGAGCTATTTTTAACACACTCAAGCTTGAGGGTATTCATGATCCGCAGCTGAAGGCACTTACAATCCCCGCCACCTGTCAGTATGCGCTACGCGATGGGCTTCTCTATCTCATTGACCCCAGGGATAGGCGTTTACGCCTGGTGCTCATCAGCCAGGAATTATGTAAGCAGCAACTGTCAACCGCACACGATGAAACGCATTGTGGTTTCTACCGAACCTACAAGCGCCTTACTGGTTTCTACTGGCCATCGATGGCAAAGGATATCACCACCTATCTCGCTCACTGCCCTGCTTATTTGGTGAACAAGCCAGCACGTCATAAGCCATATGGGAAGTTGTCACCAATAGTGTCACCGTCGGAACCTTTTAACACAATCACAATCGATCTCATAACGGACCTGCCACCGTGCAGTCGTGAACGATCAGGTGATCTTTTCGACACCATAATGACCGTAACAGACAAATTCAGCAAAGCTGTACGCTTTATTCCCGGCAGAAAGGATTGGTCTGCGGTTGATTGGTCGAAGCATTTTTACGAAGACGTTGTTTTGAACGGATGGGGTTTCCCCCGTACTATCATCTCTGACCGAGATAAGCGCTTCCTCTCTGGCTTATGGCAAGCACTACTCTCTCGTGCGGGCGTTAGAAGCCTTACCATGACAGCCTATCACCCAAACGCAGATGGGCAGTCGGAAAGAACCAATCAGACGCTCAAGGTCATGCTACGCTGCTTGGTGAACAGCAGCCAGTCCGATTGGTTAAGTAAGCTCCTTCCGCTACAGGCTGCCTGCAACAATATGGAAGCCGTATCGACTAAGAAGTCACCAAATGAGCTGATATATGGAAAGAAGCTTCGAACTGCACTCGAGGTGGCCACGGTTCCTCTGCCGACACCAGCAGCAGCAATCCCGTTGCACGAGCTCCGCACAGTTGCACAAGAAGAAGCAGCAACTGCTATTGCAATCGCGCAAAGGGCGATGACTAAGCAGTTCGATGCAAAGCGAACCGTGCCGGACTTTTCCACCGGGTACGCTTTCCTCCGTCTCGGTGCCGGATACTCAATTCCTTCCACACGCAAGCACAAGCTGGCCCAACAACGCATTGGTCCCTTCAAGATCCTCGGGATCGTCGGAAAGGGCAAGGCTTACAGATTGCAACTTCCACCACACTATGGAATCCACCCGGTGATTTCGGTCGTCCATTTGGAACCCGCTCCAGTTCCAGGCTCTGATCCTTACAAGAGACCAGTGGCGATGAATGATGTAGCCCCAGTGGCAGGACCTGCAAGTGAGCCAGAATGGGAGATTGATGCGATTGTTGGCAAACGTTCCTCCAAGAGAGGCCGGAAAAAGAAGACCGAGTTCCTTGTCCGGTGGAAGGGTTACGGTCCGAAATGGGACTCTTGGTACTCCGACGACGACTTACCGAATGCCCGGCAAGCAATCGCCGACTACGAAGCATCGAAATAGAAAAAATTCCATGGATTAAGAGGCTCACTAGGAAAGCCCAGGTTTTTTTGCAAGTCATTTCCGCAAATTTGTTTTTTTTCTGCAATTTGTTTCCTTTTTGTTACATTTGATAGATTTTGTTCCCCATGCTAGTTTTCTTGTTACGTGTGAACCATGTTGTTTCGGTTCTTATTTTCAAGGGACCTCGAGGGCGAAGTCAAAAGTTTGGGGCGATTGTGACCCTAAGCCGGGTGCAGGCGTATTGGAGGGTTTCATACAAGTGCATGTTTGCTCATGGCGGTACGTTACCGGACAGCAGCGTGCCGAAACAGCATCTCACCGGAACGGCACCTTGCTGGAGGACAGCGGGCTGGCTGGCAGAGAGATGCACACCGCCAAAAGCAGAAGGGTGACTGCGCAGGAAGGGCTTGGCAATGGGTATATAAGAAGCAAGCTCCTCCCGCTCGTAGATAGAATGACATGACTTTCTTCTTCTCTTCTCTTCTTGTCCGCATTGCGTGACAGTGCTCGCAGATCGACTCAACCTCGTACTCGATGGTAGCAGTGGAGCGTAGTGGTGGTGGAGGTGGGTGTTCACAGGATTTGTCGACCTTCGACAGTTTGAGGCGTGTGACGTTGAAGACTGGGTGCAAGCGCCAGTGCGCTGGGATGTCGAGAACAAACGCATTCTCACCGGCAGACTTCAAGATCGTAAATGGACTGGCGTACGGAAGTTGAAACTTTCGCGAGTTGACGTTGTCGTTGGCAGTGGAATTGACATTGGCGTAGCCGACTGGCAGCAAACGGGTGTCCAGGAATACCGAATCGCCTACCCGAAACGGGTGCGGCTGGCGATGCTCATTCGCTTCCGACACCATTGTCAGCTGGGTTTCTTCCATTCGCTCTCGAAGCATTCGTAGGATCTTGACGAGACGTTCTGCATATTCCGTTCCCAGTCTCGATATCGGCGTCCGTGGTCCTGGTGCCAACAGATCTAGTGGAAGTCTCGGAATGTATCCAATATCTGCTTCAAACGGCGACATGCCTATAGCCTTATGCTTTGCCGCATTGTAGGTGAACTCCGCCAGCGGCAACAAATGGCTCCACTGCTCAGGAGATTTGAGTTGCGCTATATATGCCTTCAAAAACGTTTCCAGAGTGGCATTTGCCTTTTCCGCCTGACCATCCGATTGCGGATGGTATGCCATAGACATCCGAAGCCTGATTCCAAGTTGTGAACACAACGATTGCCAGAAGCCGGAGGTAAACCGGGTATCCCGGTCGGACACAATCGATACAGGCAGCCCCCGCGACCATACATAACCGTTGATGAATGCTGTCGCAAACTTCTCTGCGGTGAGATCGGCTTCTTTAACAGGAATCCACCATGCTCGCTTCGTTAGGGGATTGATAATTGTCGCTACTGCATCGTGGCCAGCTTCCGATGTTGGCAACTTGGTGACAAAATCGATATTTACTCGTTCGGCCCGTTCCAGTGGAATCGGTAGCGGCTGTAGAAGTCCATATGGCCTGGCATTCTTGTGTTTGATTCGGTGGCATACGTCACATCCGGCAATCCATTCTGCGATTGAATCTGTCAACTTTGGCCAGTAGTACCGTGAACCGACCACTGCTGCTGTTTTTGCGATACCGCTATGTCCGCCGCCCAGAATAGCATCGTGTGCTTCCCGAACCACGTCTGCTCTCATGGACTTCGGAATACACAGCTTTCCACCTGACGGCTTATGGAACAGAAGGCCTTCTTCGAGTGTGTATGACTTTGCTCGTTCTTGAATACGACGAGTCTGTTTCGAGCTTGCCTTTTTGTTCTCCTTTTCGTTGGTATTGCTCAGATATTGTAGAACGGGGCCAAAAATCGCGTCTTCTACGTAGCCATTTCGCACATCATTTAGCCACTCGGTTGAGGCTGATACACGCATCTCGACGATGTTGAGGTGCTGCGGATCGGCTTTTGGCTGCTCGACTTCTGACTGCCCTCCCTGAGTGTAGGCAATCCGGCTGAACGCGTCTGCCACCATGTTTGCCGCTCCAGGAAAGTACTTTACCTCGTAATCGTGCTGTTGGAGCCTGTCAAGGTGACGCCACTGACGGCTTGTCAGTTTATTCTGTGCCAGAATATGTTGCAACGACGCGTGATCCGTATAAATGGTGGTGCGTTTTCAACCGTGGACATAGCAGGCCCAATGTTCCAAGTTTGCGCTAATCACAAGAAGTTCACGGTCATATGCTGGATATCTCGACTCAACTGCGTGAAGCTTCCTTGAGAAATATCCCAGCGGCCGCTCTACCAATCTTCCTTCAAACAGCTGTTTTTGAGCCAAAACATCTCCAATAGCCGTGTCCGAGGCATCGGTTCGTAGGATGAAATCACCTTCCGGATCCAGCGTTACCAGGACCGGTGCAGATATCAGTGCCTGCTTGAGGTCTCCGAACTGCTCTCAGTGTTGACTGGTCCACATGTAGTCATTCCTGGGCTTTGTGGCGAGGTCATATAGCAGATGGGCCCAGTGCGCGAATTTTGGAACGAATTTCCTATAGTAACCCGCTAAACCGAGGAAACTGCGAAGTTCCGTAGGCGTTCTGGGTGTTGGCCAATCCTGTACTGCTCTGACCTTCTTCTCTTCGGTGTGAATACCATGTTTATTCACTCTGAAACCGACGAACGACGTTTCCAGAGTACCAAACACGCATTTGGCCTCACTCAGACACAAACGTGCGTTTCGTAATGCTTGCAGCACACCTTCCACATGCGCCTTATGTTCTGCTAGCGTTCCTGAAAAGATGAGCACGTCGTCGAGGTATACGATTGCGTTTCTGCGGTGTGGATGTAATATCTTGTGCATCATACACATGAAAGCGGCTGGCGCATTTGCAAGTCCAAACAGAATAACATTATTCATAGATTCCGTCCGGCGCTATGAATGCGGTCTTGTGGCAGTCGTCTGAATGCACCCGTACCTGGTGGTATCTGCTAGCCAAGTCCAGTTTGGTGAAAACCCGTGCTCCATGAAGCTTATGCAGCAAATCCTCAATGTGCGGCAAAGGGTACCGGTCTTTAGCCGTTATTGCATTCAATCCACGGTAATCAACACACATTCGGAGCGTGGCGTCAGGCTTTTTCACAAAGATTATCGGTGCTGCATAATGTGAATGTGAGTCCATTACCCACCCGTTTGCAAGCAACTTCTTAATCTGTACCTCGAATTCCTTCCTCTCGGACTGTGTCATTCGGTAAGGCTGGCAGTGTGGAATTTTTGCTGTCGGATCAGTATGGATACGGAAATCATGTTCTCCTGGTGGTGGAACGCCATGCGGTGGCTGAAAGAGATCGTCAAAGTCCCGACGGATTTGGACTCTCCACTTCCCCAGATCTGCCAAAACGGATTCATCCTCACCGAATTCCTCGCCCACCCATCGCTCACGGATGTCGATCACAAATATCCTGTCGTCACTGTATTTTGTCATTGCCCGTCGTGTCTCGTTTGCGGAAATCAGGTTGATGGATGCCGCTTGAGCTACCGCTTCCCAGTGGTTGTGAACTTCCCAGTAGGGGCCCTGGTGAGGTCGAAGTCCTTTTAAGCAAAGCCTGGGAACGAATGCCGGTCGACCGTCCGCCAGTAAAGACCAGTCCGCATCCAACAGGTGCAAGATGTTGTGAGAATCCACTAAATGGCGCGTTCTCGAGTGCCAATTTTTTCCAATAATAATGTCGTAGGCGCCCTTAAGATCAAACACAGTGTACCAACCAGTAACATCTGTGTGGTTCCCCGTGCTGCCCCATATACGTCCGTTAAGCCAGGCCTGGTATCTATCCTCGGGAGGGTGTTTGGTTCCGGCTGTGACGATTGTCATATGGCCAGCGTGTCGAAAAGGTAAGCCGAGCTGCCGTGCAAAAGTGGTGTCGATATAACAGTGGGATGCACCCGGGTCCATAAGGGTGTAGGCTGAGCGAGTTTTGGAACGAGAGGTTTGGACTTTAGCGTAAAAACGTAACAAATCACTTTTTTCATTAATGTTCTTCTGTATAACATTAAGGTTTGTCAAATAAAGTCTCGCCGCCTCTCGTTCTCTAGTAGGAGAACGCTCTGTCACTCCTACTGAGCCCCTTTTCCCTCGCTCTGTGCCAACTTACTGGTCTTATCCCAATCCGATCCACCCAAATCCAACAATTCCGTCAATCCTCCATTTTCATCAGGCGTTCCCTCCTCTGACCAACCTCCATCGAAGTACGCATCGGACCTTACCTCCAAATCGTCGACGTTGTTGACGCACTTGACTGGCACGCGCCAATTCGGTTGGTTGGTACGGTACGGTGGCTGTTGAATAGGTGGCGGTTGGTGGGATGACTGACGGTACGGTGACTGTTGCGTAGGTGGCGGCTGGTGGGGTGGATGATGCTTCTGGAGTCCTTCACGCCCTCCCTCACGTCCTCCTCGAGGCTTGAATTGCGCTGTACGGTTATCCGTGGCTGGAGTGCCGCATTGGCGTACGACGTGACCGAACCTGAGGCAACGGTGACACTGTATCTTTCCGTCGACAACCGCATTCAGTTCGTCATTATCGATATTACTCAAGTCCATTGGGTCACTGTGCGCAGTGGGGGGCCCAGCTGGGGATTGGGCCTGGGAGATGTTACCAGACGGCATCGACATAAATGGCAGAGTCTGTGTGGCGATGATATCCATCATGCCGGACAGTGTCATCTGCTTCTGACTATCGCCACCGAGTATATCCATAAGGCATGCCTGCTGGGATATATCGTTTTGCGTCGCTTCCGGCAGCTTGATCAGGTATTCCTCCCACAGCGGATTTTCCCTCGTAATGGTGAGTGACCCACCCAGAATGGTGATCAGCTCCAATGCTCGCTGGTTGAACTTCATAACCTGTGGGCGATTGAACTTCAACGCATACCATTCGCGGCGGATTACCAAAATAGCCCGTTCCGGAACGTACTGGCGCTTGAAGAGGACCTTCACGGCGTCCCATGTGGTATTGTAGTTGTAATCCTTTGGTGGGATAGTATCCACACCCTGCTTCTTCATGCAGTTCTCGAACCAGTGGAACACTTTGGCGGTGAGAAAACGCCAGAAGGTGTCGATCTTATGATTGTCTTTGGACACTTTTTGACAGACTGCTGCGCCCTGTCGAACGTAGTGCTGCATGTCTTCGAGAAATTGAGCGACAACCTCCAAGTCCTGGGAACCATCAAACCTCTTTGGCTCATGTGACTTGATTTTTTGAACGATCAGGTTTTGGCTCGGGGCCCTATCTTGTAGTTTTGCGGTTTGTTCGCTGATGGTAAAGAGGTGATCGCAGCGCTGTTTCCAAACTGCCGTCTCCTTCTCTGCCTTACAAAGTCGGTGCTCCAGTGCCGCCAGATCCGCAATCTTCACAGAAGCCTCCCGGTGACTGTCGTACCACTGGGCATAGGCATTTAGGACTGCTTCGGCTGAAACAGCTATGACTACCGCGTTTTCATCGCGCGAGAGGTTCGCTTCACCAATCCACTCGAGTAGCTCGCCCGGCTCCGGCCAGAGTTTCGGGGTGTTTGACATTCTCGCTGTTTCGGCATGCCTTGTTTTGGTCGCCGCGCTATTGAAATGCTCAGCGCTTCTGCCCGATGAATGGGTTATATAGGCAGTAGCTCAGCCCGGTGAATGGGTAGTTGAAACTGCTGGTCGGCGTGTGTGTATGGCGTGTGTGTACGGCGTGTAAATATGGCGTGTAAATACGGTGTGTGAATACGACGTGTGAATGCAGCGTGTGAGTATCGCTTGCCGCGCTTTGGAAATGCTCAGCGCTTCTGCCCGATGAACGGGTTATATAGGCAGTAGCTCAGCCCGGTGAACGGGTAGTTGAGACTGCTGGTCAGCGTGTGTGTACGGCGTGTGTGTACGGCGTTCGGTTTCTTCCCGAATCCGCTCGATTTGCTCAAATTCTTCTCGAATCCGCCCGATGAACGGGTTGGCGTGTGTGTACGGCGTGTCAATATGGCGGGTGAATACGGCGTGTGAATATGGCGTGTGAGTATCTTTTTCTTGAAGGTCAGCGCACTGTATGTGACTAGAAACAGCTTGGTGAGACGTAAGGTATGGGCCCCGAAATGCCGGCCCCCATGCTTACCGCTCACCACGCCCTCCCGCAGCTACTTTTCACGCGAGAGTCCGTTCGCTGGGCCGTCCCGTGTCTCATCGCTCGGTTTCCTCATTTTCTCGATTTCCTCGTTGTCCTCTTCGGATCTTGATGTTTCTGCGCCCTCCTTCTGGTCGCCGCTCGTCACACGGTGCTATAAAGAATGCTCGCCGCTGGTCGTGCGGGGCCGGGAAAATAAAGAATGCTCGCCGCTGGTCGTGTGGGGCAGAGAAAATAAAGTGTTGCTACCAGTTGAGGGGTCACGAGAAACATGTCCATTCTAAAGAGGGGAGCACCGGACACTTATACAAGTGTCCGTGTGCTAGCACTAGTGTGTGACTGTCTATCTTCCGAAGCCCTTAGGGCAGCCATCTGCTAAGTCCCACAAACTCTAGAAGCAATGCTAGCGGCCATGCTAGCCACTCTAGACGTGGTGTCCATGACGCCCGGAATCGTCCTCCTACATGGATGAGTCACTAGCCAGCAGTGATGGATAGCCTTTTATAAACCATCTCCACTTCTTTCTCTACTTCTTACTTCTTTACACAACAACATTTAGATTCCTGAGGAATACCAACAATTGCCATCACGTTTTGCCACTTGCCTGACTCCACTTCCGGTCAACCCTCTCATTGGATTCGCTCACTCTCGGTCCGCTAGATTTTCTCGCTGATTTTCTCAACAACTCTTTCACTGGATTCTCTTGCTGATTCTTTTTCTTGATTTCCTCGCTGAATTCTCTTACTAGATTCTCTCGCTGATTCCTTCCCTGGATTCTCTTGCTGATTCTCTTCCTGGACTCGCCCCCTGAATTCTCTTACTAGGTTCTCTCACTGGATTCGGTCGCTGGATTTTCTTATCAGATTCAGTCACCAAATTCACTCATCAGATTCACTCGGTGGATTCGCTCACCAAATTTGTGCGCTGGATGAGCTTGGTGGATATGCCGGTAGGATTAATTCACTGATTCTCTCGCTGGATTCTTTTGCCGATTCTGTCACCGATTCTCTCATTGATTTGCTCGCTGATTTACTTACTAGATTCTAATGCTGGATTCACTCGTTCGATCCGCTCGCCGATTCTCTCACCGATTCATTTACTAGATTCTCCCCACTGGATTCTATCGCCGGATTCGCTTGCTGGATTCACTCCCCTATTCTCTCGCTATTTCTCTCGCCGATTCATTTGCCAGATTCTCTCGCTGATTTGCTCGCTGGATACCCTCGCTGAATTCGCTCACTATTTTCTCTTGCTGATTCACTTGCTCAATTCGCTTGCTGATTTCTTGTGCTAGATTCTCTCCCTGGATCCACTCTTGGATCAGTCAATTCTTTTGCTGGGTTCTCTTACTATATTTGTTTTTGGCTTGCTCTGCATTCTCGCACTTGATTTGTATTATTCGCAGGATTACCCCACTGGTTATCTCGGTGGATGCTCTTACTCATGATCTTGTATAATGCTATTGTTGCTGCCTTTACAATGTGGCGGCACATTTCGATAGATTCTATTGCTCAATGGTTTTCCCAGGATATCAGTTCTATATAGCATGCTTACATTAGATAACACAATTTTAAAATACCACGTAATGAATATTGTCGGCATTAGCTATTTCTGTGTGCGTTTGTATGTGCAACCCTACGTTTACATGGTTGGAGTTGCATTCTCAGTAAGGGTTCCTTGTGCGCATACAGTGCTTCCGTACGGAGTATGGAGTTGTCATTAGTAAACACGATGTTGCATTGGTAACAGAGACGGTAGGCATCGTTATCGCCGCACAGAGAATATCGTCTACACGCTGAGAGTATCGTCTACACGCAGTGAGTACATACGCAGTAGGGGGTTATCATTAAGAAATGCAATGCTATGTTGATAACGGAAATGGCTGCCATTGGCGTCACCATGCAGAGAGTATCGGCTACATACAGCGAGTGCGTACGCAGTAGGGGGTAGTCATTAATGAACACAGTTTCGTGTTGGTAATGGCAACGGCCGGCATCTGCGTTGGTAAGAAAATTTTGCTTTGACAGGAATATTTTGCATTGCAACAAGCATTGGTATGACTTTGTGGGTACACAAGAGGGACTTGTTGGTAGAAGCGTTACAAGTGCTAGGAACCTCCCCACCCTTCCAGTGTGAATTTTTTTTTCCTGATGCTGTACCACCTGTGGTGATGGTGAAAACCCTTGCAGCGTATGGTATTGCAAGGTACTGCTTGATACCACTTCGAGCCGTTCCCTCATTGGCAGCGGGAATAGAACCAGACGTGGCGTAGTAGTAGACGGATAATCAGGTAGGAGTATGACCTTGGCAGCCGGTGTTACTTGATGTCGTTGGTAGCGCAGCCGACAAAAACATGCGCTGGTTTCCAATTCCGATGCCAATCACTTGAACCTTTTGCGCATCATGATTCACAATTAGAGAAATTTGGGGGCTCAAAGAACTGTGGAATTGACCCTTTTAAATACACCTGTCACCTGTTGCAGATATCTGGGTGTTGGAATATCGCACGGAAGGATAGTGAATTGGACTAAGATACATGGTCGTAGGCAGAACATTCTCTCATGCAATAAGCCTCTGGGACTCCTCAGGGGGCAAGGATGGAAGACTGTCCCCCGAGCTTGTGCTCAGAGACTTGAGCAGCCAGCGTTTCCAGACCGTCCTCTCCAGACGCCTCTTCTACGGAAGATGCAAAGAAAAGTCAGCGAGAAGGAAACGATAAATAAGTATATCATGCAGCACTGCTAGAACAGTGCTAAACAGCTGCAGAGGAAAATCAGCGAAACCCAGTATCCTTAGATGCCTCGTTAAAACTCATATCTAGCCTTGTAAAAAAAAAGCCTTATGGGAAAACCACGGGAGCGTGTATCCTCCAAAGAAAGGAAAGTGAAAGGAAACTTATTTCAACCGCTTGCCACATGCTTCACCGGAAGGCTTCCCCAAGATACCAGACCATTTTCCAGGCTGATAGGTGGGATAATCTCTCCTTTTGTCTGCATCGAGTGTGCACCAGGATTCCATCATCGAGCGTGTGCAGCAGCTCTGGTATCGTCACGCACTGTAAAGCACCTTGTCTTGCAACAGCAACAGGCGCAGAGGGACCTGGAGCAGCTTTACAATGTATGCGGGACGGACGACAACCGGGCCGACCGGGGGATACAGTGCATCGAACAAACTTACAGCCAGTTGGTGGGCACTCTCGAATACGTGTATGAGAGGGTCAAGGCCAATGTGCGAGCATCTTCGATATGGATGCAGACGGAACTGATGCAGGTGGCAAACGCGGCCCAGCGATTTACCAACAATGTATGGGCAGCAATCCTCCAACGAGACCAAGAACAGGCAAACGAAGATGTCAACAGGGACACCCATATCCTACGAGTTAAGGACGCCATCCAGTTCCTGCAAGTGGCCAGCCAGCAATAGCTGGAGGAACAGGTGGCTTGGAATCAAAACTGTGAGGACTGGGCAGTCCAGCAACAGGTGGCTACAGCAAAACAAGCCTGAACGAATACTCACAACAATGATAACTCCGCTCGAGGTCATCTGACTAGTGGGAGAACATATAGCAGTGGCCCGATGACATAAGCCTCGGCAGGATGAAGCCCGGATCAATACTTCCCGGCTGAAGATGAAAAACCCTGACAACTTCAATGGGAAAAGTACAACCACGTTCAACCAATGGTGGGAATCCTTCACCATATACCTGGGTTTCTACCCAGAAACAGTGGACTGACAAAAGATGTTGAAAGAATATCAATATAGTGGTGAAGATCAATAGCTAGTATATTGAATGAGTATGTAGAACAGGAAGAGAAGTACAAGAAGAACAGCAGATATCCGTTCTTACTTCTCCGCTCTTGCGGAAATGTGTCCTCAACAAAACTGTAAAACAGAAGTGTCAAACCTAAAGACCATCTTGGCATGAGAAGCATTTCCAGCAAAAGATAGTTTGAATAGGGACCCTCCTGACGGACATGGCGCTAGCCTGGTACCTTCACTGCTATCGGGAAATGCAAAATAATGACACATGGACCAACTAAGAGGCAGCCATAAAAGCGGAATACCACAATGACTAAGAGGCAGCCGATGCCCAGCTGAAGCTACGACAACTGAAATACCAAGGCTCCATCCGAACTTACATGATGGAGTTCTGGGCGCTTAACAACTTTGCCAGGGCCCAGGGGGAAGGTCTAAGGGAGAAAGTGAACCTAGCCATGCCAGATAGCATACTGGATGTGCGTTTCAACACAAATCTGGCAGACCTGAATGACAACGAAGAGTTCCTGCATGCCACTTCTAGGGCAGGAACACAGGTGGAGAAAAAGAAGGCTTAAACAAGCCAAGGAAGCCATGAGGAACATTGGGGTCCCAGCAATAAAAGAAGGCAAAAAGTATGGTCAAAGCAAAGGAAGCTCTGACAGGGTTCGAAACGACCGAGAAAACACCAGAGAACCTCAACGGGAAAACAACTCCGAGAAAAAGTAAGGCTGGTATTGTCAAAAAGGATCCTGGACCAACAAATCCGAAGCACTGAAGGGAGTCCCCGCAGCAGAGCAGGAAGAGTATGGGAAAAGCAGGAAGGATTGCTGGCGATGCGGGAGAAGCCGCCACAAAACCTATGAGTGTTTCTCATTTAACACCAAAAAGGGGACCCCCTTGCCAGCAGCCGCTTGGAAAACAGTGGCCGTCTTGACCCAAAAACACCAACGAAGTGAGGAAACCGAAATCCCACCAGCCAACAGCAGAAGGGGCCTGCAGCTGAAATAATGGACATAGACGTGGTCCAAAATATTTCATCATGGTCCAAAGACAGCGAGGGATCAGATTTTTAGAAGGCAAGGACCAGCCACACCCCAAAAATTCTCTGTTGATATGTGGCACTTCGAGGAAACAAAAAAAACAAGGAACCAAGCACTGAAAACTCGTACAAAAAACCGAAGCCGAGTACTGACACTCGACCAATAATCACGATGCTGTTACAACATGAGGGGAAAAACACCCAGTCAGGACCTTACTGAACACCAGATCCTCAATTGCACTAATGAACCTGCAAACTGTGGAACGATTGGGAATCCAGCGAATGCAGCACCAACATGCGACTCAAATTGAGAATTACATGGGAGAAGTCATCCAAGGCGCAGGGCAATAATACCCAGACCCAATGCTCCTATGACACCGAAAACACTACACAAAAGAGAGCTTCGAGATATTGCCTATGGAGCCAGGGATTTACGCATTTCTTCCATTCTGCTGGATAACTAAAAAGCCACCACAGGGCCCATGGACCTCAGCAGACATACGCTTCAATAGCACCACCTGCCTGAAGGAGTGTACAAAACACGAAACCAATGAATTCTCGCTAACCTGGGATGACTCAGTACCTAAAAACCCTTCTGTAAAGGTCATCGGGTACGCCACTGTCATGAACCTGGCGCGACAGGCTCCTTGGCACCGGTGCCGGTGCCACTCTTGCCCTTGTCACTGTGTGGCTCGTTCTCGTTTCCACTGCTGCAGCTGCGGTTATCCTCTGCACTTAGGCACCTTGACCGATCTCAGCCATATCGCTCCGGTAGCGATATCCCCAACCGCTGGCCAGTCTAGACCTCTCTCCTTTGTTTCTTCTATGTTGCTTGCGCGTCCTTCTCCTGTCTGCTATGTTTGTTGTCTCCCATTGATTGAGCTTGCGTGTCCTTCTCCCATGTTCGTTATGAGTATTGTTTTCCCTTGATGAAGTTGTATGTCAGTCTTCCTTTCCTTTACTGTTACTGCTTGCGCGTCCTTTCTCCTGTTGCCGCGAGTAGAGTGTTGGCCGCGTGGCGGCTGAGTGCGATCATGTGTTTCCGTTGGGTGCAGTGATCGAGTCATGATGTTTGACCGAGGAACTGTGTCAGTCTTGCGGGCAATCTGTGATTCCACAGAGGAAAGGAAAAGTATAAAGGAAGGTCACGGTAGCTAGTCTGGAGATTCTTCTCCACGCAACCTATTCTCTTCGACAACCCCCCCACATTTTCGAAAAGAACTTTCCTCTCCCACCATCGATCTCACCGAAAACAACCTCAAAACGATCCCTGAGAATTGGCCGACAGCCTCATTAGCTTGAAAGCCGA
>Ga0307516_10001196_pt1 | contig 36254 bp, 28 predicted proteins | sample 19_EM_MG_FD_203310 | JGI IMG/M metagenome (GOLD analysis project Ga0307516, IMG submission 203310) | Populus trichocarpa ectomycorrhiza microbial communities from riparian zone in the Pacific Northwest, United States - 19_EM | ecosystem: Host-associated > Plants > Roots > Unclassified | place... | reverse complement strand
CGGGTAGGCCAGCACCAGCAGCAGCGGGGTGACCGCGCCCGCGTAGGCCGCCGGCCGGCGCCACCCCGGCAGCCGGAACCGGCCGCGCAGCTGCGCCTGCATGCCCTCGACCCCGATTGCGAGCATGACGGCGAAGAACGAGACCAGCAGCTGGCCGAGTTTGCTCATCGGCTCGCGGAACAGCCAGAAGCCGGGCGCGTGCAGGTACAGGAACAGGTTGATCCGGCTCAGCGGCGGGCGCAGGCCCTTGGCCAGGAACACGAACAGGATGATCAGGACGACCAGGCCCAGCGTGACCCGGCGCAGCCGGCGCGGCGCCACCAGCGGGGCCAGGAAGACCAGGGCGGGCAGCAGGTAGCGGATCCAGATCCACCACGGCCGGTCCAGGTCGGGCGCGAACGGCAGGTACTGGGGCCGGAACCAGGCCCAGTTGGCGACCAGGGTCAGGATGTTCTGCGGCACGTTGTTCACCTGCGACCAGGACCAGTTCGTCGGATCGGTGAAGGTGGCGTTCGCGGTGGCGCCGCCCCCGCCGACGAAGCTCTGGGCGAGCGGCACCAGCCAGAACGCGTTCAGGCCGAGCGCCCACGGCACGGCCGGGATGAACCACTTCACCAGGCGTACGGCCGGGCCGCGGCCCAGCAGCAGCGCGGCCAGCAACGGGGTGCCGCCGATCGCCCAGGCGTACGCGACGACCAGCATCGGCGGGTTGAAGCCGAGGAACGAGGTGGGCATCAGCGCGAACCCGGCGATCGGCACGGGCACCCGGCGGCCCTGCGCCACCCGGATCGCGATCCCGGTGATCAGCGCGACCACGCCCACCGAGATGATGTTGAGCGGGTTCGGCAGCCGGGTCAGGAAGAAGCCGTTCAGCAGCCCGAAGGCGCCGGCCGTGACGATCGCCGCCTGGCTGCGCACGAACGCCCCGGCCAGGTACGCGACGCCGAAGCCGACGAGACCGTAGATGCAGACGTAGAACAGCCACTGCGCCGAGTATTCGGTCAGCCCCACCGCCCGGCAGCACCAGATGAGGATGAACTCGAACCCTCGCGCCATCGTGTAGCCGGCCGAGCCGGCCCCGGTGATCTGGTGATTCCAGCCCCAGGTCGCCTCCGGCGCCCAGCCGCGGCGGATGAAGGCGCCGATGTCCCCGGCCGCGATGAACGTGCCGGTACGGAACCACTGGCTGACGATCACCGCGTTGAGCGCGAGCACGATGAGGTAGGGCCGCGCGGCCGGCCAGGCGGCACGGCTGAACAAGTGCCGCACCGGGTGCTCAGCCGTCCGGCGCGGCGCCGGGCGGCCGGTGCCGCAACCCCAGCAGCCCCAGCGGCACCGCGGACCCGCCCAGTACCAGCGCGACCAGCACCGCCGCGAAGACGAGATCGGTGTACCCCAGCGCGTGCGCGGGCCCGCAGGCCGCGAAGATGGCCACCGCCAGCGCCAGCGGGCGCCGCCACAGCCGCTCGGCGAGCGCCGGCAGGTCCAGGCGACGGCGGTGCCGCGCGGCCTGCCGCCCGGGCGGCGCCGGTGCCGCGGCCACCGGCGCGTCGGCGAGGTCCAGTGCCACGGCAGGGCCTCCGTCTCCGCCCGCGCGGATCCGGCTCCGCCCGGGTCCGTCCTCCTTCTCCTCATCGGCGCGCCGCCCACGGGCCTGAGCCGGCCGGATCCGCCCCGGTTCCTCAACTGCGGCTCAGGTGACGGGCAAGGTTCACTCGGGCCCGTTCCGCCGGCGGCGCCGATGCCGCAGTCTCGTAGACATGCCGAACCCGACCGCTCTCGCCCACCGCCTGCTGACCGTGCTCGCGACGGTGCTCGGGCTCTGCGCGGCGCTGCTGCTGAGCACGCCGGCGCCGGCGAGCGCGGGCGCCACCACCCCGGACAAGCTGGTGATGACCTGGATCGAGGGCGGCGCGCAGCTGCGGGTGGACGGATTCGCCTACCGGCCGCGGGGCCTGGTGGACGTGCGGCTCGGCGGCAGCCCGCTGCAGCAGACCCGCAGCGACGACAACGGGCGGATCCAGGTGACCGTGCCGCGGGAACTGATCGCCGCCGGCCAGAGCGGCGCGAGCATCGTCGTCGCCGGCCGCTCCGCCGCCGGAACCTCCCGGGTGATGATCTCCGCGGTGCCGCCCCGGGCCGCGGCCCGCGGCCCGGTGGACGTGCTGCCCTGGTCGGTCTGTGCCGTGGCGGTCGCCGGGCTGGCCCTGGGCGCGCTGTACCGGCGCCGGTCCAGGACCGCGGGCGGCATCGAGCCGGCCCCCTCCGGCTACCGCCGCCGCCACGGCGCGTGAGTTCCGGGGCGCCCCCGGCAACCGAGCTCTATCCGAACGCTGACCGCGCCGCACCCGGATCCCGGGAACCTGGAGCACGGACCTGCCCCGGGGTCCGCTCCCCGGAAAGGTCCGCGTATGCAGTCTGCGACGCACACGCTCGTCGAGGCGATTGCCGGCCCGGCCGCGATCGTCGACCAGGACGGCCAGGTCCTGCTCGCCAACCGGCGCTGGGCCGGCGAGGGCGGTGCCGACGGCGGCGCGTACCCGGCCGAAGGCGCCTGGCTCGCCGCCGGCGGGGGCCCCTGCCCGGCCCATGAACAGCTCTTGTCCGCCGTACGGCGGATGACCCCCACCGCCGCGCCCACCGTGCTGCCCTGCCGGTGCGCGCCGGGCAACGCCGCCACCGTCCAGGTCTCGCACCTGGCGAGCGACTACGGTCCGCACCGGCGGCTCATCACCGTGCAGACCGAGCCCGGCCGCGGCACCGGGCCGGGCCTGGGGCCGGACACCGCGGCCGACGCCAAGTCACAGTTCCTGGCCCTGCTCGGCCACGAGATCCGGACCCCGCTTACCACCGTGGTCGCCACCGTGGACCTGCTGCGCGCCCAGCCGATGCAGCAGGACGCCCGCGAGATCGTCGACAGCGTGTACCGCTCCATGCACGGCCTCAAGACTTTGGCCGACGACCTGCTGGACCTGGCCCGGCTCGAAACCGGCGACCTGCGGGTACGGCACGAGCCGCTGGAACCGCGCGCGGTGCTGGAGGCCGTCGTCGAACCGTTGCAGCAGCAGGCCAGAAGGAAGAGCATCCTGCTGCTGTCGGCCCCGGCCCCGGAACTGCCCACGACGGTGCTGGGCGACCCCGACCGGCTGCGCCAGGTTGTCACCGCCGTCGTCGGCAACGCGGTCAAGTTCACCGACGCCGGCGAGGTCGTCGTCACCGCCGCACCGGACGGCGACGGCGCGTACCTGATCACCGTCTCCGACACCGGGCCCGGCATCGCCGACCCGGACCGGACGCGGATCTTCGCGCCGTTCGTGCAGGCCGACTCCTCCGCGTCGCGCCGGCACGAGGGCGCCGGCCTCGGCCTGGCCCTGGCCGGGCGGCTGGTCGCCTGCATGGGCGGGACGATCGACGTGCGCTCCCAGCCCGGCGCGGGGGCCGAGTTCCTCATCCGGCTGCCGCTGCGGGCCGCCCCGCAGCAGCCGCCGCGACCCGCTCCCCCGCTGCACCGGCGCCGGGTCGGGGTCGTGGCCCCGTCGCCGCGCTCGACGCTGGCACTGTCCTGGCTGCTGCGCGGCGCGGGCGCCGAGCCGGTGCCGATGCTGCTCGCCGAGGTGTCCGGGCGGGCGGCGGAGGTCGACACGGTGCTGTGGTGCGACGACGCGCACGACCCCGACGCGGTCGGCCGCGCCGACGCGGTCGGCGCGGCGCTCGGCCCGAACGGCCGGTCCCTGATGATCAGCACCACCGATCCGCGGACCGGCGTCGTGCGCAAGCCGGGCGTGCTGACCGCGCCGCTGCTGCTCGGCCGGCTGGTCTCGGCGCTGAACCACGAACGCACCGGGGTCCGCGGCGCGCCGGTCACAGTGCCGCCGCTCGGCGGTGGCCGGGTCCTGCTCGCCGAGGACAACGATGTGAACCGCACCGTGTTCCGCCGCATGATCCAGCTGCTGGGCGTGGAGTGCGACACCGTGCCCGACGGCTCCGCCGCGGTCGACGCCGCGCTCGGCGAGCCCCCGTACGACCTGGTGCTGATGGATCTGCAGATGCCCCGGACCGACGGGCTGGAGGCGACCCGCCGGATCCGGGCGACGGGCTCCGCCACGCCGATCCTGGCGCTGACCGCGACGGCCCTGCACGGCGACCGGGAACGCTGTCTGGAAGCCGGGATGAACGGGCACCTGAGCAAGCCGATCACCCTGCCGGAGCTGCGCGCGGCGCTGGAGCCGTACCTGTCACCGGACCCGGTGCTGCCGGACCCGGACGCCGAGCCGGCCCAGGCGCAGCAGGCGCAGGACGACCCGGTGGACCTGGGCAAGCTGCACGAGCTGGAGGAGCAGCTCGACGACCGGGCGCTGGTGGTGACCACGGTCAACACGTATCTCGGGCAGCTCGACGTTCGGATGGCGGCGATGACCGAGGCCCTGCAAGCCCGTGATCACGACGCGTTACGCGCCGCCGCGCACACGCTCAAGTCGTCCAGCGCGCTGCTGGGCGCCGATCCGCTCGCCGAGGCCTGCGCCCAGCTGGAACGCAGCGCGACCGCCCGGAGCAGTGCGGCCGAACTGACCGCGCTGGTCGCGAGCGTGGAGGGCGCCGTGGCCGGCGCCATGCGGCTGATGGCGGGCTACCTCGCCGCTGACGAAAGGATCGAATGTGCCGCACAACGCTGATCCGCCGACCGCTGCCGGCGCCGACGGCCCGGCGGACGACGTCTACGCCGAGCTGGAGCGCCAGCGCCGGCGCAACGCCGACCTGGAACGCACGGTCCTGCAGCTGACCCGCTCCGTCCGCGACCTCGAGACCTTCTCCTGGGAGATCAGCCACGACCTCAAGGCCCCGCTGATGGGCATCTCCGGGTACGCCCAGCTGCTGACCCACCTCGACGTCGGCTGGCCTCGGCCCGCCGAGTTCGACGAGTTCGCCGCGGAGATCACCCGGGGTGCCGACCGGATGGCACGGCTGATCGACGACGTGCTGGCGTACTCGACGGTGCGCGGCGCACCGCTGCGCATGACGACCATCGACCTGGGCGCCCTGGTGGACGACGTGGTGGCCGACCGCGCCGCCGAGGCGGCGCTGCTGAGCGGGCGACCGGCGCCGCACATCACTCGCGACGCGCTCCCGGCGGTCCACTGCGATCACGGCATGCTGCGGCGGTTGTTCGAGAACCTGCTCGGCAACGCGCTGAAGTACGTCCGGCCCGGCGAGCCGGCCCGGGTGCACGTGTCCGCGCGGGCCGGCAGCGACGGCGCCGTCCGCATCGAGGTGACCGACGCGGGCGTCGGCATCCCGGACGGCCAGCACGAGGCGATCTTCGGCGAGCTGCACCGGGCCCATCCGGACGCGTACGAGGGCACCGGGCTCGGCCTGGCCATCTGCCGCCGGATCGTGCAGCGCCTGGGCGGCGCCATCGGCGCCGATCCGCGGTACCGCGGTGGCGCGCGGGTCTGGTTCAGCCTGTCGGGCGCGTCCGCCGACGGCGGGTCACCCGGGACCGGCCAGGTACCGGTCGCGGCCGAGGTCGCCGCGTGAACGCCCGGCGACCGGCGGGCTTGACCGTGATCAGAGACGTCCTTGAGGCCGGCTTGAGAATCCGCACCGATCAAAGAGCCGAACACCCGAACCGAGATGAGGCCGGATGGAACTGAGGCGAGTACTGAACGTGGTGACCGCGGGGCTGCTGGGCGCGGCTGTGACCGCCGTCGGCACGCCGACCGCGGCTACCGCGGCGCCCGCCGCCCCCAAGGGGTTGTCGGTGGCCCGGTCCGCCGATGACGTGCACCGGATCCGGATGGCCTGGAAGGCCGGCGACGCCCTCACCGATCACTTTGTCGTCGATGTCGTCGCCGGCGACGTGGAGACGGTGGTCACCGTTCCGGCGTCGACCACCGAATACACGATCGACGCGCCCGACGCGTGCACGTCGTACAAGATGCGGGTCGGTGCCGCCGACGCCGCCGGCGCGGTCACCAACACCGGGTTCACGACGCTGCGCTCGCTGACGCCGAGCTTCGTGCTGGGCATGGCCACCGGACGGGAAGAGGACGGCACCGTCGCCACCGCGACGTGGCGGGCCCCGAGCTGGACGGGTTACACCCCGCTGACCGCCTACCGGGTGGTCTTCACCCGGCTCTCCGACGGCGTGGTCCTCGCCGACCGCAGCTCCACCGACACGTCCTTCCGGTTCCCCGGGGTGGACGCGACCCGCGCCTACACGATCTCGGTCTCCACGGTCAACGAGTTCGGCGCCTGCTCGACGGCGAAGTCGCTGCTGGACCGCTACCGCCCGGCCGACCCGACCGGCCTGGTCGTCCAGCGCCGCGCCGACGCCCCCGGCATCGTCGAGGTCGCCTGGAAGGCACCGACGACCGGCCCCGAGCCGACCTACTACCTGGTCGGCTACGGGCAGGACAAGATCACCGGCAAGCTCCGGGTCGACGCGCCGGCGCTCGCCGGGTCGCTCACCCTGGACCCGGCCAAGAGCTGGATGCTGGAGGTCAAGGCCTACAACGACAACGGCGGCAGCGGCGCCCTCACCGGCTACGTGCCCGTCTCGGCGCCCGCCGCCACCCCCGAACCGGCGCCGAGCAGCGCTCCGGCGGGCGACCCGGCACCGACCACCACGACGACCGTCGTCGGCACCGGCGCCGACCGGACCCCGCCGACGATCACCGCGGCGCTGTCGCAGCCCGCCGTCAACGGCTGGTTCCGCGCGCCGGTCACCGTCCACTTCACCTGCGCCGACGACAGTGGCACCGTCGCCACCTGCCCGGCCGACATCCAGACGACCACCGACAGCGCGGCGCTGCGCGTCTCCGGGACCGCCGCGGACGGCGCGGGCAACACCACCACCTCGACGATGACGCTCAAGGTCGACCGGACGCCGCCGACGATCACCGCCACCGTGGCGGGCACGCCGAACGCCGACGGCTGGTACACCAGCCCGCCGGTCATCCACTACACCTGCGCCGACGCGGTCTCCACGATCTCGACCTGCCCGGCGAACACCACGGTCAACGTCGACGGGGCCGGTCAGAAGATCACCGGCACCGCCTTCGACAAGGCCGGCAACACCGCGACCGCCACGGTCGAGCTGAGTGTGGACCGGGGCGCGCCGGTCATCGCCGCGACCGTGCTCGGCGCGGCGAACGCCGACGGCTGGTACGCCACCGCCCCGACCGTGCACTACACCTGCTCGGACCAGCTCTCGGGCATCGCCACCTGCCCCGCCGACCGCCTGGTCGACACCGACGGCCCCGGCCAGCAGATCACCGCCACCACCGCCGACAAGGCCGGCAACACCGCCACCACCACCGTCACCCTGAGCATCGACCGCACCGCCCCCACCATCGTCGCCACCGTCGTCGGCGACCCCAACGCCGACGGCTGGCACCACACCACCCCCACCGTCCACTTCACCTGCACCGACGCAGGCTCCGGCACCACCGACTGCCCGGCCGACATGCCGGTGACCACCGACGGTGCCGGCCAGCAGGTCGGCGGCACCACCCACGACAAGGCCGGCAACACCGCCACCGCCACCGTCACGGTCAACGTCGACAAGACCGCCCCGGTGATCACGCCGACCGTCTCGGGCCAGCCGAACAGCGCCGGCTGGCTCCGCACCGAGCCGACCGTCACCTTCCTCTGCGCGGACCCGGTCTCGACCGTCGCCACCTGCCCCGCCGCCCAGGTGGTCACCACCCAGGGTGCCGGCACCAGGGTGGGCGGAACCGCCTCGGACAAGGCGGGCAACACCGCCGTCGGCACGGTCACGGTCAACGTCGACAAGACCGCGCCGGTGACCACCGTGACCGGCATCGTCAACGGCGGCGTGTACGACGCCGACGCGGTGCCGAGCGTCTCCTGCCGGACGACCGACCAGGGTTCCGGCGTGGCCGCCGAGGCGGCGCTGACCGCCACCGCGGCCAGCGGCAAGCACACCGTGACCTGCGCGGGTGCCGTGGACAAGGCGGGCAACCCGGCCGCGGCGGTCAACGCCACGTACTCGGTGAACCCGAGCATCGAATGGCTCCGGGACCTGACCCACCAGTACCTCGGCAAGGCCCCGGCGGCGACGATCAAGGGCTTCGACAAGGCGCTCGACAAGCGCAACATGGCCCAGTACATCGCCGAGGTGACCAGCAACTCGGTTGGGCGCAAGCCGGCGCTGACCCAGAAGCAGGCCGCGACGCTGCTCTACTGGGCCATCGTGGTGAGCCTGCGCCACTGAACCGGACGGTGACCTGCGGGGTCGGGGCTCATGACGAGTCCCGGCCCCGCCTCATGTAACGAACTTGCATGGGTTTTCCGCCGCGGGTGGGCTCAGTCTGCGTTGACGGTGACCAGGACAGGCAGGTGGTCGGAGCCGACCGCCGGTCCGACGGCCCCGCCGGCCCCGGTGACCCCGGGTCCCAGCAGCACGTGGTCGATCTGGGCGACCGGCCGGTGCGCCGGCCAGGTCCGGCCGCGGACCGCCGGTCGGTACGGCCGCGCCAGCAGCACGGTCGGCCGGCACATGTTGAGGTCCCCGGCGATGACGGTCGGCCCGGCCGTGGTGCCCAGCGCGGTCAGCAACCGGCGCAACTGGCCGGGGCCGCGGCTGAGCCGGTGGGTCAGGTGCACGTTCACCACCCGCAGCCCGGCGAAGGCGACGATCTGCGCCAGCCGCGCGCCCACCGGATCCCGGGCCGCCGTGCCGAGGCCTACCGTGGCGTGGCCCTGCCAGGGCACCCGGCTCAGGACGGCCAGGCCCCAGGTTCCGCGTTCGTCCGGCGCGGCCCGCCGGACGATCCTCAGTTCGGTCAGCGACCGGCCGGCGACGAGATCGAGCTCGGCGAGGTGCGGATAGCCGCAGTCGGCGGCCGCCGCCGCGGCGAGGCTCGGACGGTCTCCGGTACGCCAGTTCTCCTGCACCACGACGACGTCGGTGTCCAGCGCGGCGATGGCCTGCTTCACCGAGTACGGGGCGCCGCGCCGGTCGAGGCCGCAATGCAGGTTGAGGCTGGCGAGGCTCAGAGCCACGGCGACCTTTTCCCTCCCCGCACGCCGGTGAGCCTAGCGCGATCATGGCGGCCGCGAGCCCGAACGCCGGTGTCACCGCACCCGCCCGCACGATCGTGCCGGCGGGGCGGGATCCGCGCCGGTCAGCGCTCGGCCAGCAGGCGCCCGACGGTGTCCGCGGCCTTCAGCGCCGACCCGGTCAGGATGACCACCGTCGTCTCGCCGCGCCGCAGGGTGCCCCGGCGCAGGAACTCGCGGATCGCCGGGACCACGATCGAGCTGGTCGGCTCGGCGTACAGGCCGCGGCGGGCCAGCTCGAAGGTCGCCGGGGCGATGTCCGCCTCGGCCACGGCCGCCAGGTCGCCACCCGAGGCACGGATCGCCGCGAGCACCTCCCGGTCGCGTACCGGAACCGCGATGGCCGTCCCCTCGGCGACGGTCGGGCTCCACCGCCCCGGCCCGACCGCCGGCGCCCCGGCCGCGAAGGCGGCGACCAGCGGGCTGCAGTGTGCGGGCTGGGCGACCAGCAGGCGCGGCCGGCGGCTGATCGCCCCGGAGCGCAGCAGCTCGCCGAAGCCGAGGTGGAAACCCAGGACCAGGCTGCCGGCCCCGGCCGGCAGCACGACCGCGTCCGGCGCGGCGAAGCCCAGATCCTCCCAGATCTCGTACGCGAGCAGCTTCGTGCCCTGTAGGAAGTACGGATGCCAGTTGTGGCTGGCGTAGCGGGTCGACGCCGAGCGGCGGATCGCCTCGTCCGCGGTGGCCTGCCGGTCGCCGGGCACCAGGTCCACCGTGGCCCCGTGCGCGCGGCTCTGCTGGATCTTCGCGGGCGAGGTGGACCCGGGCGCGAGGATGGTGGCCCGGATGCCGGCCGCCGCGGCGTAGGCGGCCACCGACGAGCCGCCGTTGCCGCTGCTGTCCTCGAGCATCGCGGTCACGCCCTGCGCGGCCAGGACCGACATCATCACGGTGGTGCCGCGGTCCTTGAAGCTGGCGGTCGGGTTGAACCATTCCGGCTTGACCGACAGCGGCACCCCGTCGACCTCGAACGGCAGCAGCGGGGTGCAGCCCTCGCCGAGGGTGACCGGCCGGTCGACGGGCAGGGGCAGGGCGGCCGCGTAGCGCCACTGGGAGCGGACCCGGGCGTCGACGTCGTCGCGGGTGATGCCGGGCAGCGGCTCGACCAGCAGCGGCGACCCGTCGTCACCGCGCCAGCGCGGCTCGTCGAGGGAGTAACGGCGGCCGGCCCGGTCCACAAGCATGTCCCGATCTTGCCAGAGCGAAATGTCGCCCCGCCGGGCCGATCAGGCGGGTTCCGTCCGGATCATGCGGACCAGGGCCCGGATCCCGGTGAGCAACTCCTGGTGGTCGCCGAGGCCGTCGAGGGTGTCCTCGATCCGCCGGCCCATCCGGTCGATCCGGACCCGCACGTCCTCGTGGTGATTGCGGGCGGCCACCAGCGCATCCTCGACGTGGGCCAGGTCGGCCGTGACCTGACGGCGCAGGCGCTCCAGGTCCTCGGCCACGGCCCGGTGCGCGTCCCGCAGCGAGACGACGTCGTCGCGGGGGTGGGTGCTCTCCACCCGCAGGACGGTGACCCGCTCGCGGAGGTGGACGAGATAGGCGACCGCCGGGCGGATCGCGGTGGAGAGCAGGTAGAAGCCGGCCAGGTAGTAGCCCAGCAGGGCACCGGAGACCGCGGCGAACGCGGCGGCCGCCGCGGCGGTGCCCAGATGCCCGCCCAGCGCGAAGACCAGCGCCCGCCGCGCGATGTGCCGGGTCTCGCGGTCCCGGACGGGTGGGACCACGATGCCGCGCTCGCGGGAGATCGCGTTCTCGGTGCGCACCTGCCGGGCGTCGAAGTAGAGGTTCCAGGGCAGGGTGACCAGCACCACCATCCACATCAGCGCGGCCAGCCCGGCGCCGATCGAGAGCAGCGTGCCGGGCGGCACCCCGGCGAGACGCCCGAGCCACGCGAAGAGAAGAACGGCCGCGGCGCCGATCACAACCGCGGCCCACCATCGGAGCATCCGTCCATCACGCGAGGTGTGCATGGGTGCCACTCTGGTACGCCGCGGCGCGCCCGGAGAGGGCCCCGATGCTCATCGGCCGATAGGTACAGGTACTCAACACGTGACACCTGCCCGCCGGCCGGCTTGTGCGTCGCGGCGGCGGACCACAGCATCCCGTGCTGCCCGGCCGCCGACCAGGCCGATCCAGCCGAGCCCGGCGAACAGCGCGATCCGTTCGAGCAGCCCGCTCGGGTTGCCCGGCAGCACGCCGCCGGCGTCGAGCAGCACCAGCACACTGGCCGCCACGAACGACACTGTCATGACCGCCGCGACCACCCACGCCGCCCGGCGTGGCCCGACTCTGGCCACCGCCGCGATCCCCGCGACGCCCAACGTGACGGAGATCAGCTTGTGGATCAGCCCACGCAGGGTGTGCTCGTCGGGCACTCCCGGCGGGAAGCCCAGCCCGGCGTCGGTCCGGACGAAGCCGAGTGACACCAGGCAGAGCCCGCACCACAGGATCAGGCCCACCGCCCGGCCGTCGGCCTGCCGGTGCAGCCCGACGGCGCAGAGGATCATCCAGAGGCCGCAGGTGGCGAGGTTGGCCGTGCCGTGCCAGCCGTTCGCCCCGAGCGACAGCTGGCTGATCCAGTTGCGCGTCTCGTCGTAGCCGGGCCGGGTCAGGCCGTCCAGGGTGCTCACCACGATCATCTGAACCGCGGCGAGCACGCCGAAAGCCGGCAGCCAGCGCTTCACCCCGCTCACCTGCCCGAGCCTACGACCGCCGTCGAAGCGGGGTGGAGACGCTTCGCCGCGCGCGGCAGGATGTCGGCATGCTGAGGCTGTTCCCGGGCGCGTTCGGCGAGCCGTGAGAGTCGCCCACTTCTGCGACAGCCACCCCGGACGGCCGGACGGCGTCGCCCGGTCGGCGGAGCTGACCGTAGGGCTGCTGCGCTCGGCCGGGCACGAGGTCGACCTCTACCGCCCCGGACCGCTGCTCAGCCGCGGCGTCCGCTCGGTGCCGGTGCCGTTTCGGCAGGTCCGCGTCGGGCTGCCGTTCACCGCCCGGCCGGCCGACGTCGTGCACGCGCACAGCACCGGACCGATCGGGATGACCGGGTTCCGGATGGCCGCCGACTGGGGAGTGCCGCTGGTGACGACCTGGCACACCGACCTGTTGGCGTACGCCGACGTGTTCGCCGAGATCCCGGTCGGTGCCGCCTGGTGTGCCCTGAGCCTGGGGCTGGGCTGGTCGCCGCGGGAGTTCCTGGAGCTGACCCGGCCCGGTGCCGCCCGCCGCCGGCGGCTGATCGAGCTCGGCAAGGGCATGTTCGCCCGGATGGCGGTGGCGATCGCGCCCTCGGCCAAGACGGCGGCGGGATTCGCCCCGTTCGAGCCGGCCGCCGAGATCCGCGTGCTGCCCACGCCGGTCACCGCCATGGCGCCCCGCCCGGCGCGGACCTGCGGAAACGTCGTCCTTTCGGTGGGCCGGGCCACCGCCGAGAAGAACCCGGAACTGCTGCTGCGGGCGTTCGCCCGGGTGCACGCGGCCCGGCCGGACGCCCGGCTGGTGCTGCTCGGGGTGCGGCAGCAGCGCAGGCGCCTGGGCCGCCGGATCGCCGCGCTCGGCCTGGACGGGCTCGTCGACGTCCGCCCGCCGGTGCCGCACGACGAGGTCACCGACTTCTACCGGGCCGCCGACGTCCTCGCGTTCGCCTCGGCCACCGACACCCAGAGCCTGGTGCTGGCCGAGGCTGAAGCGACCGGGCTGCCGGCGGTGGTCGTCGATCCGGGGCTCGCCACCCGGCCGGGCGCCGCCGAGGCCGGGCGCTTCACCTGCGAACCGACGCCGGACGCCTTCGCCGCCGCGCTGCTGCGCATGCTGGACGACGAGGCCTTGCGGGCCACGGTGACCAGGGAGGGTCTGGCGGCCGCGGCGGCGTATCCGCCGGAGGTTTTCCTGCGTCGGCTGGTGGAGATCTACGACCGGGTTCGCTGATCTGCCCCCTGGGCGCCGCGGATATGATATGCGACACTCTTACCAAGATCGGTGCCAAGAAAGATCCACACTGTGGGTGACGGGTTCGAGTGACGGCCAGGAGGGATCACTGTGCGATCTCTGGCGGGCCGTTACCTGGTCGAGCAGGCGGTCGGCTACGGCGGCAGCGCCGTCGTGCACAGCGGCTACGACCGTACGCTCAAACGTCGTGTCGCGATCAAGCTGTTCTCGCCGTACCGGCCCGACAGCGCCGCACCGTCGCTCAGTGTGCTGCGCGAGGCGCGGGCCGCCGCCGCGCTCACCCACCCGAACGTGGCCCGCGTCTACGACTACGGCGAGGCCAGCGACGGGGATCAGCGGGTCCCGTACCTGGTCCTGGAATTCCTCGAGGGTGACACCCTCGCCGACCGGCTCGCCGCGACGGGCATGCTCGCATGGTCACACGCCGCCGGGGTCTGCGCGGATGTCGCCGCCGCACTGGCCGCCGCGCACGCGGCCGACCTGGTGCACCGCGACGTGAAACCCCGCAACGTCATGCTCACCCCGGCCGGCGTGAAGGTCCTCGACTTCGGCATCGCCGCCCTCGCGGGTCAGAACAGCCTCGACACCCAGGGGCAGCTCTGGGGCACCCCGGCGAATCTCGCGCCCGAGCAACTGCGCGGCGAGCCGACGTATCCCGCGGCCGACGTCTACGCGCTCGGCCTGTTGCTGTTCGAGTGCCTCACCGGCACCCGCGCCTGGCCGGGCACCAGCGTCAGCGAGATCCTCGCCGACCGCTACCAGCGGCGGGCGCCGCGACTGCCGGCCATCGCCGGGCTCCCCCGCGACATCATCCGGCTGTACGAGGCCTGCATCGCCGACGACCCGACCCGGCGCCCGTCGGCCGCCGAGGTCGCCGGGACCCTGCGGCGGGCCGCCGGCAAGCCGCCGACCGTACGGCCGGCAACCGTCATCACCCGCACCATCCCGCCGGTACGACGCAAGCGCTCCCGCAGCCGCGCGGCCATCACGGCGTCGATAGCCGTGGCCGCGGCATTCGCGAGCATCATCGGGCTCCAGGTCGCCAACGGCTACTCGACGCCGGGCGGGCGGCAGGCGGAGGCCGCCGTCGAGGGGGCCCCCGCGCCCCAGCCGCCGCAGCCCGTCACCACGCCGATCCCGACCTCGGCGCAGCCGGTGGGCGACGCCACGGCGGGCGACGATCGCCCGGTCCGCAGGGTCACCGACTCCTGGACCCGCAAGGCCACGCCGCCGCCTCGCACGAAGCCGTCGAGCGAGGCGCCGACCGCGGCGCCGACGACCCCACCGGCGGGGCCCGGCCCCACGCCGAGCAGCCCGCCACCGACCTCGACGAAGCCGGAACCGGAGCAGCCGTCCGAGCCGCCGGCCAGCACCGCGCCGCCCACCGAGTCGACGGCGCCCACCCAGGAGCCAGACCCCGAGGATCCGCCGCCGGCGAACGAAGTGCCGGCGCTGGACACCGTTCTCGCCGTTACCTGAGGAGCCGCCGCCCCGCACGATGTCTAGATCGGGAAGCGGCCCCGGCGCCAGTGCCAGTGGCGACCGGCCTTCAGGTGATCGACAATCGCGCGCTGGAGCGTCGTGCGGCGCGGCAACTGGTCGAGCGGCGTGGTCAGGGTGCGGAACACGAACCGCCGCGCCTCCACGTCGGCGTCCAGCCCTTCCGGCTCCTCGTAGGGCTCCAGCTCGAACCTCCGCTGGAACCGGACGATGTTGGACTCCCCGGGCAGATACTCCAGCAGCTGCGGGTCGAGCAGCCACGAGCCGCAGGAGAACTCCGGGTAACGCTCGTCGGGAAAGTGGCGCGGGAAGAACGCACGGGCCTCGTCGAGCGACGCCGCGACCGCCTCCGGGGTCAGCGGGCCCGACTCGGGGATGTGCAGGCCGATGGCCGTGTCTCCACGCTGGTGCTGCAGCCGGCCCAGCTCGTAGACGCCGCCACGCGCGTGCAACGTCAGCCAGCTCTGCATGACCGGCCAGCCCTCGCGGTGCATCCGCCGGTCGATCGCGAGGTTGCGGCCCAGATCCGCCAGGGTCACCCACGACACGGCATCGGCGACACCGTGGTCCCGGTGGTACGCCGTGACGACGTCCAGCATGGCCAGGTACGCGTACACGTAGAGATGTCGCCAGGCGAGGCCCCGGGCGCGAGGCAGCACCGGACCGGGCGGCAGCCAGCCGTGACCGCCGAGATCGGCGCGGACCAGGGCGATCGAGCGGTCGAGCAGCCAGCGCAGCTCCGGTGTCCACAGCGGAGAGCCGGGGTCGGGCCAGCCGGCCATGATCTCCGCGACGTCGTCCGGCCGCACTGCGAGCCGGCCGAGGATCCCGGGCGCGTCCGCCTTGGCTGGCAACGGGGCCGACGGCCGGTCACCGGCGAGCCGGTGCACGCGATCGACCTCCTCGACGGGCACGCCGAGCCGCGCGGCCGTGGTTTCCAGATCCACGCGCACGACCCTACCGGCGGCCCGTCGCCCCATCCCGCGCCGGCTCGCCGGCGGATCCGACGGCGCAAGCCGGGCGGAACTCCACCCGGCTTGCCCGCACCGACGGAGGCTCAGAAGGCGGCCGTGTAGAGCAGCCGGTTCGGTGAGCCGGAGCCGGGGCTCGTCACGACGCCCGTGGTGGCGTTGCTGACGACGGCGCCGTGCACCTGCGCCGGCGAGTCGCCCGGGTGGGTGGCCAGGTACAGCGCGGCGGCGCCGGCCACATGCGGGGTGGCCATCGACGTGCCGCTGATCGTGTTGGTGGCGGTGTCGCTGGTGGACCAGGCCGACGTGATGCTGATGCCGGGGGCGAAGACGTCGACGCAGGTGCCGCGGTTGGCCCAGGACGGCTTGGCGTCGCTGCTGTTGGTCGCGGAGACGGTGATCGCCGTGGCGACCCGGGCCGGTGACTGGGTGCAGGCGTCCAGGGCGAACAGGCCGAACAGGCCGTTGCCGGCCGCGATCGCGTAGCTGACGCCGGAGGCGATCGAGGCGCCCACGGCGTTGTCCAAGGCTGTGTCGGCGCCGCCGCCGAGGCTCATATTGGCGACGGCGGGCTTGACCGCGTTGGCGGTGACCCAGTCGATGCCGGCGGCGACCTGCGCGGTGGTCCCGCTGCCCTCGCAGTTGAGCACGCGCACGGCGACAAGATGCACGCCCTTGGCCACGCCGTGGGCGCTGCCACCGACGGTGCCGGCCACGTGCGTACCGTGGCCGTTGCAGTCGTCGGCGGCGCCGCCGTCGACCGCGTCGTGTCCGCTGCTGGCGCGCCCACCGAAGTCCTGGTGGGTGACGCGGATACCGGTGTCGATGATGTAGGCGTGCACGTTCGCCGCGTTCGTGGTGTAGGTGTACGCCTGGTTCAGCGGCCGATTACGCTGGTCGATGCGGTCCAGGCCGTAGGACGGCGGGTTGGTCTGCGTATCGGAGATCCGGTGGATCACGTTGGGCTGCACGAACGCGACGTCCGGATCGGCGGCCACCTGCCGCGCCTGGCGCGCCGACATGGTCGCCGCGAAACCACTGAAGACCTTCGTGTACGTGTGGAGCACGGTCGCGTCATGCTCGGCGGCGACCGTGCGAGCGATCTTCCCGGGCTTGAGGACGACGACGTAGCTGTCCGGCACCACGTCGGCCCCGGACACCGAGAGGACGTCGGCCTCGGCCGGCGCCGCCTGCGCACCGGTGGTCAGCCCGAGGACCGACAGGACAACGGCGCCGGCCAGTGCGGCGCCTCGACGGATGGTTGTTCTCACTGGAACCTCCCCACATTGGGTGGTCACGCAACCACGCGAAGTGACGCTAGCAGGCGAATCGACACATGTGAATAATGAAAAGCCAGGTCACGCGGATCACGCAGCCGGACGTGGCAGGGCTGGACTCAAGACCCCGCCGCTCGGCGACGCCTAACCCCACCCGCCATCAAGGTCCCCTACGGTGCGGCTCGCCGGGGCTTCGGGAGTCCCGGGCCTTGAACCGTCGGACGAACCGGAGGCGGCGAGGTCGAGGAGCGTCATCGCGTCGTGGTCCGGGCTGCCGGGCGGCGCCATGTAGACGATGAGGCGCTGGCCTTGTGCGCGGTTCAGCGACAGCCCTTCATGCGAGAGCGTCATCGTGCCGACCTCCGGGTGCCGGAGCGTCTTCTCGCCGTCGCCGATCGTACGCACCTCGTACCGCTCCCAGAGCCGGTTGAAGTCGGGGCTCTTGACGATCAGCTCACCGACGAGTGCGGCGAGATCCGGGGCGTCCGGATCAGTGCCGGCGAGCGCCCGTAATTGGGCGACGCACCCCTTGGCCTTCTGTTCCCAGTCCGCCCACAGTTCGCGGGCAGCCGGGTGCAGGAAGACGTATCGGACGGTGTTGCGCTGTCGCTCCGGCCAGTCGGCGATGCCGTGGAGCAGCCGCAGCCCGCCGGGATTGGCCGCCAGCAGGTCGTTGGTGCGGCTCACGACGTACGCCGGGTTGGGCCGCAGCGTCTCCAGAAGCTGCGTGATGGTCGGACGGACCCGCCGCGACGGCAGGGGACGGGGCTCAGGCGCACGCCGCGCCGCCCGCGCCGCCAGCTCGCGCAGGAAGACACGCTCCTCCTCGTTGAGGCGGAGCGCACCGGCCAGGGCCTCGATCACGGAGGGGCTCGGATGGGTCTCCTTGCCGCGTTCCAGACGTACGTAATAGTCGATGCTCACACCGGCCAGCGCCGCCACCTCCTCCCGGCGCAGACCCGGCGTACGGCGCGTGCCGGCGCCGGCGGGCAGCCCGACGTCCGCCGGGCGTAGGCCGCCACGGCGAGCCAGCAGAAACGTCCCGAGCTCGGTCATGTCGTCATTTTGCCAGCGCGTGGTCACGGGTCCGGCCCGGAGCCTGGCCCTGTCACACCCCCTGTGGCGCACCCCGGAAGATCACGGTCTGGCTCCGCGCGCGAGCCTCGCCATCCTGGACGGATGACCACTCTGGCACCGGCCCGCGCGTCACAGAATGGCCGGCAACGCTCGGCCGCACCGAAGCTGATCCTGCTGGCCACGTTCCTGGGCATCTTTCTGCTCAACCTCGGCGCCATGGCGATGACCGTGGCGCTGCCCGGAATCGGGCGGGCACTCGGCGGCAGCACGGCGGGACTGCAATGGATCGTGGACGCCTACACGCTGATGTTCGCCGCGCTCCTGCTTTCCGCGGGCACACTCTCGGACCGCATCGGGGCGAGCCGCGTGTTCGGCGCCGGCGTCGCGGTCTTCACGGTCGCCTCGGCGGCCTGCGCACTGGCGCCGGGGCTGGGCGAGCTGATCGTTGCCCGTCTGATCCAGGGGGCCGCGGCGGCGATCATGCTGCCCTCGTCGCTGGCCATCGTCCGGCAGGCGTTCCCGGACACAGCCGAACGGGCGCGGGCCATCGCGCTGTGGACTGTTGGTGGAGCCGTCGCGGTCGCTGCCGGCCCGGTGGTCGGCGGGGTGTTGTCCAGCACCCTGGGCTGGCGGGCGATCTTCGTCGTCAACGTGCCCGTCGGCATCGCCATCCTGGCGGTGTTGACCCGCGTGCGGCGCTCGCCGGGCCGGACCACGCCGCTCGATCCGTACGGCCAGCTCACGGCGATGGTCGCGCTCGCGGCGCTCACCTTCGGCGTGATCGACGGAGGGGAGAACGGCTTCGGCGAGCCCGCGGTGCTGGGCTGCCTGGGGCTCGCCGCGGTGGCGACGGCCGCGTTCGTCATGATCGAGGCACGTACCGCTGCGCCGATGGTCCCGCTCGACCTCTTCCGTTCGCGTACGGTGACGGTTTCGGTCGTGATCGGCTTCGCCGTCAATGCCGCGTTCTACGGGTCGGTGTTCGTGCTGAGTCTGTTCTTCCAGGACGTTCTGAACCTGTCCGCCATGGCGGCGGGGCTGATGTTCCTACCGATGATGGCCGTGATCGCCGCAGCCAACCTGGCTTCGGCCAGGGCCGCGGCACGCTTCGGACCGCGGATGCCGATCGCCGTGGGACAGGCGATCTTCGCGCTGGCGATGGTCGGCCTGCTCTGGATGGACGAGGGGACCAGCAGACCGGTGATCGCGGCGATGCTCATCCCGGCCGGCCTAGGCCTGGGTTTCGTCGTACCTTCCCTGACCGCCGTGATGCTGAACGACATCGCCGCGGACCGGGCCGGAATGGCCGCCGGGATCCTGAACTCCTTCCGGCAGACGGGCGGCGCGCTCGCGGTGGCCGTCTTCGGAGCATTGGTCGCGGACCGGGGTGAGTTCATCGCGGGTCTGCGCGTCGCGTTGTGCGTCGCGGCCGTGCTGCTGGTAGCCACCACGACCGCGGCCCTCATGCTGCGCGCGGCCGCAGCTGACACGGCATGACTTTCGCCGCGCGCTACCTGATCTCTCACCGCGATGCACTGGCCGCGTTGGCGCCCCGGGCCCGCCGGCTGCTCGTCGACCAGGTCCGGCGGTACGCGGCGGGCGAGCCGCTCGTGAACGTCGTCATCGGGCCGCAACTAACAAACCGGGGATCGATAGTGGTGGGTCCATCGGGGTGGCAACGCGGCCGCTGTCCCGGCCGGTAACGGCACGGATGATGTCGGGGGCCGTTGAACTCCTGGCCGGCGACGGGCTCGATTGATGACCGATCCGGGCGCTCAGCGCACCTGCCTGGCGCCGAACTGCATACGCGGCGTGGCGTAGAACTCCTGGGCCTGCACCAATTGGAGCTCGCGTTCACCGGACCGGTAGGTGGTCTCGATCAGGTCGAAGACGCTGGAGGCCGTGCGCTCCAACGACACCGCCGCATCCTTGGTCGCGACGTAATGGGCTGTGAACAGCGCGGCCGTCACGTCCCCGGACCCGTTTGCCTTGAACGGCAGATGCGGGGTGCTGACGAGCCAAGCACCGGCACCGTCCACGACGAGCATCTCGATCGTGCCCTCCTCCCGATCGGGACGCTCCACACTCGTGACCAGCACAGTCGACGGACCCATGGCACGGGCGAGGTCAGCCGAGGCGAGGGTCGACTCGATGGTCGCCGGCTCCGTGCCGGTCAGGAAACCCAACTCGAACTGGTTCGGCGTGATGATGTCGGCCACCGGCACAACCCGGTCCCGCAGCAGATCAGGGATCTCAGGCGCGACAAAGCATCCAGACTTGGCGTTACCCATGACCGGATCGCACGCATAGAGCGCCGAGGGATTCGCGTCCTTCACCCGGCGAACGGCATCAACGATGACATCCCCGATGCCCACCCCGCCCTGGTACCCGGACAGCACGGCGTCAAGCTGCGGAAATACTCCGCGCTCCTGCACGCCGAGGAGAATCTCGGCCACCTCCGACGGCCGGAGTTGCGGCCCCCGCCAGGCGCCGTAGCCCGTGTGATTGGAGAAGTTCACCGTAGGGACCGGGACAACGTCGATGCCGAGACGCTGCAGCGGGAACACCGCCGCGGAGTTCCCGACATGGCCGTAGGCCACCGCCGACTGGATGGACAGAACCTTCATCCCCCCAGCCTAGAGATCCGCCTGCGGCAGCCGACGCTGACCAGCGCAGAAGAGGTTGCGCCCGGCACCGTCCCGCCGGCCGGCACGCCTGGCGGGACAGCCCCGCAGGCCGCCGGACCAGGTCAGGGCAACACCAGGCGCACGGTCGGTTCCTCAGCGTCGGTGGCCGGACTAGGGTCGTCGTAGTGAGCACTGTCGAATCCGGCCGGATCGCTGACAACCGCGGCCGGAGTCACGCCGGATTCCCGCCGTCCCGCTGGACCGCCACGCCGAGCGGGGCATCACCTGGCCGGGGCAAGAGATTTGTTCATCCAGCCGAGGAGCTACCGCTCCCCCGCCGTCACCGCTCAGAAGTCGCCATGCTGAGCCGATAGGCCGGGGCGTGCAGGTACGCGCCGGAGTAGCCGAAGCCACGGTCGAAGGACTGATCGCGGACGTCTACGTGCGCCACGACGGGCTGGCCGGGCGGGCCCGCGAGCTCATCGCGGCCGCGACTGCGGAGGGGGACAGCCGGCACGCCGATCTGGGCCGGCTGGTGCTCGCCGAGTTGGACAACCGCGGCGGGCGGGTCGCCGACGGGGTGCGGCAGGCCCGGGACATGCTGGAGAGCAGCGATGACCGGGTCGTTCTCGCGCATGCCCATGCGGTGATCGCGGGCGGGCTGTGGCGGGTCGGCGACAACGCCGAGGCGGTGCGGCACGCCTACCCGGCCAACCGGATGCTCGTCGACGGCGATCCGCTCGCCCTCCGGGTGGACCATGCGATCATCCTCGCGTTGCAGGTCAACGACCAGCGGATCGGCGGCATCTCGCATGAGGAGTTCGAGGCCGCGCAGCAGCTCGCCGACGCCTGCGGGATGCCCGCGCTGATCCTGGCCAACCTGAACAACTGGGCCTGGTGTTCCTACACCGGCGGGGACCTGGAGTCCGCCTCGGCGCTGGTGCGGCGGATGCGGGCGCACAGCGACCGGACCGGGGAGCCGCTCAACGCCTCCTGCGCCGACACCGTGGCCCGGATCCTGCTGGAGACCGGCCACCCGCGGGAGGCCACCCTCGTGATCGAGCAGGCCATCACGGACGCCGCGCCGACCGACTCGGACGCGATCCCGGCCGCGCTGATCACCCTGGCCGACATCCAGCGGCGCGACGGCGACACCGGCACCGCGATGCGGACGTTGGCGGCGTGCCGGGAGATCGCCGCCCGGGACCGGTTGCCGGACGTCGACGCGCTGGCGCTGCGGATGCTGGCCGGCTGCCACGCCGAGCTGGGCGACTTCCAGGCCGCGTACCGGGAGATGGTCGACTTCCACGAGGCCTGGACCGTTCGCCGGAGCGAGCAGAGCGAGGTCATGGCGCGGGTCGCGCACGCGCAGTTCGCCGTCGACGAGGCGCACCGCAACACCGAGCTGTTCCGGGAGATGGCCGAGCGGGACGCGCTCACCGGCCTGTGGAACCGGCGGCGCTCCGACGCGCAGCTGGCCACCGTGCTCGGCACCGACCGCCCGGCCTGCGTCGCGCTGCTCGACCTGGACCATTTCAAGCTGGTCAACGACACTTTCACGCACGCGGTCGGCGACATCGTGCTGTGCCGGGTGGCCGACATCCTGCGCGCGCTGGCCGGGCACGCGGGCCGGCACGGCGGCGAGGAGTTCATCCTGGTGCTGGAGACGGATCTGGCGGCCGCGGCCGAGATCTGCGAGGCGATGCGGAGGGCCGTGGCCGCGTACGACTGGCAGGCGGTCGCCCCCGGTCTGCGGGTGACCACCAGCGTGGGCCTGACCCCGGTCCGCCCGGACGATGACGCGCGGTCGGTCGTCCGGCGCGCCGACGAGCATCTCTACGTCGCCAAGCGCGCCGGGCGGGACCGGGTGGTCAGCGGCCGGTGACGCCGTCCTCGTCCCGGCGCAGCGCTCCCCGCAGCAGCCTGCCGCCGCGGTTGACGATGTCGTCGCCGAGCAGCAGCAGCTCGCCGACGTAGGCCGAGGCCCGGTCCATCACCAGCAGGGCGCGGTCCAGGTCGGCGCGGTCGTCGCGCAGCGCCCACAGCCGCTCGGCCTGCTCCCAGGCGTGCGCCCGGGTCACCGACACCAGCACCCGCTGGCTCCAGTCGTCGAGGTTGCCGACCAGGCCGTCGATCCGCAGCTGCAGGGGTGTCGAGTAGCGCCGCCGCAGCCCCGGGATCTCCTCGAAGAAGATCTTGTTGATCAGCAGGTAGTCGGGGTGGATCTCGTCGCCGGCCGGCGGGCCGAGCTGCTCCCACGTGCTGACCAGGGCCAGCGCCAGGTCGTGGTTGATGTGCGCGTTGACGCCGAGCATGGCCGCGGCCAGCTTGCTCACGCCGCGGTCCTGGGCCCGGCGGAACAGCACCTCCCACGCGTCCGGGGTGTCAGCGTCGTCGTCGCCCCACAGCCGCAGGGCGCGGAAGTAGCGCTTCGCGAACTCCACGTCGAGCCGTTCCAGGAACTCCTTGTCGTGCACCCCGCTGCCGCGCAGCGACTGGGCCACCCGGTCGGTGATGGTGAAGTACAGCGAGTTGAAGGCGGCGACCCGGTTGCCGGCCGGCGGCGGCAGGCCGTCGAAGATCTGCTGGGCGGTGGTCAGGTGCTTGAGCACTGTGCCGATGTCGGCACATTCCGCGGCACAGAGGTCGGCTACCTCGAGGTGTGCGGGCGCCCAGCCGCGGCCGGGCGGGACCGCGGGGGTGAGCTGCAACCGCTCGTCACGCAGCACGAGGGCACTGCGGTGGGCGTTGTCGCGGTCGAAGGTAACTGTCATCGAATCCTCCACGCCGTAACCATGGAGAAAACGGACCCGGCTGACCAGGGTGTGGGCGGTTACCCGACAGTATTACCCGCTGTGACCAGCTTCGCGAAGCGCTCGGCGTCGATGTTGCCGCCGGACAGGATCACACCCACCCGGCGGGGCAGCGGCCGGATCCGCCCGGCGAGCAGCGCCGCGAGGCCGGTCGCGCCGCTGGGCTCGAGGACGATCCGCAGCCGTTCGAAGGCGAACCGCATCGCGTCGCGGATCTCGTCGTCGCCGACCAGCACGACCTCGTCGAGCAGCCGCCGGTTGATCGAGAAGGTCAGCTCGCCGGGGATGGCCGCGGCCTGGCCGTCGGCGATGGTCCGGGGCACCGGGACGCCGACCCGCTCCCCCGCCGCCAGCGACCGCCGGGTGTCGTCGCCGGCCGTGGGCTCGACGCCGATCATCCGGATCGCCGGGTGCAGCCCCTTGGCCGCGGTGGCGCTGCCGGCCATCAGCCCGCCGCCGCCCACCGGGGCCAGCAGCGCGTCCAGCTCGCCGGCCCGGTCGAGCAGCTCCAGCGCGGCGGTGCCCTGACCGGCGATCACGTGCGGGTGCTCGTACGGCGGGATCAGCGCCAGGCCCCGCTCGGCCGCCAGCGCCGCGCCGAGGGCGACCCGGTCGCCGGTGTAGCGGTCGTAGGTGACGATCTCCGCGCCGTATCCGACGGCCGCCGCCCGCTTGGACTCCGGGGTGTCCGCGGGCATCAGGATGACCGCGATGGTGCCGAACTCCCGGGCGGCCAGGGCGACGGCCTGCGCGTGGTTGCCGGAGGAATACGCCGCGATGCCCTTGGCCCGCTGCTCCGGGGCCAGCCGGGAGACGGCGTTGTAGGCGCCGCGGAACTTGAAGGCGCCGATCCGCTGGAAATTCTCGGCCTTGAGGTGCACCTCGGTGCCGGCCAGCCGGTCCAGGGTGCGCGACCGCAGCACCGGGGTGCGGTGGGCGACGCCCTGGAGCCGGGCGGCCGCGTCGCGCACATCGCCAAGCGTCACACTCACGCGGCGGCACCGCGCAGCACGGCGTCGACCAGGGCCTCGGCGAAGTTTTCGTCGGTGGCCAACGGGCTCCACTGCATGACGTTCTGCGCGAAGATGGGGCCGGAGAGCATCAGCAGGGTGAGCTCCACGTCCAGGTCGGCGCGCAGCTCACCGGTCTCGATGCCCCGGCGCAGCACGCCGCGCGTCACCTCGCGCCGCGGCTCGACGACGCTCTGGTGGATCCGCCGCAGCTCCGGGCTCTTCGCCATCTCCGGCAGCAGGCAGGCGGTGACCTTGCCGTAGCGCTCCATGCGCTTGTTGCGCATGGCGGAGACGAGCATGACCAGATCGTCGCGGACCGACTCGCCCACCGGCTTGGGCAGCGGGCCCTTCATCGTGGCGATCGCGTCGACCAGCAGCGCCTCCTTGTTGGGCCAGCGCCGGTAGATCGTCGCCTTGCCCACCCCGGCCTTGGCCGCCACCGCCTCGATGGACAGCGCGGTGGCGCTCAGCCCGGAGCCGAGCAGATCGAAGACCGCCTGGATGATGTCCAGGTCGGCCTGCGCGTTGCGCGGCCGACCAGGAGCCTTGCGGTCCTGGTCGGCCGATTCCTGCACGCTGACCGTCGTCATGTGCTCCATTGTTACCGAGCCTTCATGCCGTGGCCACCTGCCCCCGTCATGATGCGTCGACCAGCTCGACGCCTTGTTCCTCCGCGAGCCCCTCGGCGGTGCTGGGAGCGGGTGCCGTGGCCGGGCGCTTGCCCGGCAGCCAGATCGCCGCCACCAGCGCCCCGAGCAGGGCGAAGATCGTGCTGCCGATCGCCGCGTAGTGCATCGCGGTGATGAAGGCGGCGTTGGCCGACTCCAGCAGCGCCGCGCCGCCCGGTCCGGCCTGGCCCGCCACCCCGTAGGCGCCGGAGACGGACTCCCGGGCGACCTCGCGGGCGGCGTCCGGCAGGCCGGCCGTGGCCGTCGTGACGTTGTCGCGGTACACCGAGGAGACGATCGCACCCAGCGCGGCCACGCCCAGCGCGCCGCCGATCTGCCGGATGGTGTTGCTGACCGCCGAGCCGACGCCGGCCTTCTCCCGGGGCAGCACCGACATGATCGCCTCGGTCGCGGGCGGCATCACGTTGGCCATGCCGACGCCCATCAGGAAGAACAGCGCCCCGACGATCCAGATCGGCGTGGTCTCGCCGATGAACAGCCAGCCGGCCAGGGCCGTCGACACCAGCAGCAGGCCCACGGTGCTGACCAGCTTCGGGCCGAACCGCTTGACCATCGCGGCGCTGCGCGGCGCGAACGCCATCTGGGCCACGGCGAACGGGACGAACAGCGCGCCGGAGGCCAGCGGGCCGTAGCCGCGGACCAGCTGCAGGTAGAAGGCGCCGAAGAACATCGAGCCCATGGCCGCGAAGAAGACCAGGCCGATCGCGCCGACCGAGGCGGAGAACTGCGGGATGGAGAAGAGCTTGACGTCCAGGGACGGGAACTCGATGCGGCGCTCGTACAGCAGGAAGGCGGTCAGCACCGCGACCGAGGCGACCAGCGTGCCCCACGCATGCGGCTGGCCGAAGCCGTTCTCGCCGCCCTCGATGACGCCGTAGGTGAGCAGGGTGAGCCCGACGATCGAGAGCAGCACGCCGACGAGGTCGATGCGGCCCGGCTTCGGGTCGCGCGACTCCGGGACCAGCACGCTGACCAGCACCACACCGGCGATGACGACGGGCACGTTGATCAGGAAGACCGAGCCCCACCAGAAGTGCTCGAGCAGCAGGCCGCCGACGATCGGGCCGATCGCGACGCCGAGGCCGACGGCGCCGGCCCAGACGCCGATCGCCCGGCCGCGCTCCCGCGGGTCGAAGACGTTGGCGATGATCGACAGGGTCGACGGCATGATCGCGGCGGCGCCGAGGCCCATCAGCGCGCGGGCCCAGACGAGCTGGTCGGCGGTCTGCGCGTACGCCGAGATGAGCGACGCGACGCCGAAGAGCGCGAGGCCGACGGTCAGGGTGATCCGGCGGCCGAGCCGGTCGGCCAGGATGCCGGCGGTGAAGAGCAGGCCGGCGAAGACCAGGGTGTACGAGTTGATGGCCCACTCGAGCTGGCTCTGGGTCGCGCCGAGCCCGTGCACGGGGTCGGCGAGGGTGCGCATGGCGACGTTCAGGACGGTGTTGTCCAGCACGACGACGAGCAGGCTGATGACGAGCACGCCGAGAATCGCCCAGCGCCGGGGATGTCCGGTGTTCTCTGCGACAGGAACGTCCATGGGTATGTGCCACTCCTGAGATTCTGCGGCTTCCGATACGGAACTGTTCCGTATCTCTGGCCGACCGTAGTCTCATCATCGGCAATACGGAACAGGCTCGTATCGTATGTGTCGGTCGTCACCCGTGCCGGCGACCGCGGTTGCCGGCACGGGAGCGTCGCCTACGAGGTGGCGAAGAAGAGCGCCGGTTGTGACCAGGTCGCCGCGGTGGTGCCGGCGGCGATCACAGTGGCCGAGGCGCCGGCGACCGCGGTGGCCGCGGCCGGAGCGAAGGCCACCGAGCGGAGCTTGCCGTCGGTTGAGCCGTAGACGAGCCTGCCGTTGACCCATGCCATGCCGCGGACTGTGCTCCAGGTGACCCCGCTGGTCGGGAGCGTGAACGCGGTGCAGCCGATGATCCAGCCGTCGGTGGTCAGATAGCGGTAGAAGAGCGAGTTGCTGCCCGAGAGCGTGTAGTACATCCGGCCGTTGAGGTAGAACGCCCCGGTCATCGTACTCGCGTCGAACCACGAGTTGAAGCCGCTGGCGACCGCCGGTGCTGCCACCGTGCCGGCGCTGAAGCCGGAGATGTCGAGCACGGCGCCCTTGGCCCAGAGCAGTTTGCCGGACACCGAGAAGGTGGCCTTGCCGGAGGTGAACTGGGCCTGCGCGGTGGACTGAGGCGCGCCGATCGTGGTGCCGTTGAACGGCACCTTGGTCAGCTTGCCGTCGCCGGCACCCAGGTACAGGTAACCGGTGGTGGCGGTCGGTGCGTCCTGCACGGCGATCGTGCGCCCGCCGGTGGTCGGGAACATCGCCTGGCGCCCGTGGTATTCGCCGGCGACACCGTCCGAGTCGAAGCCGGCGTACAGGCCGTTGCTGCCCTTCCACAGCTCCCAGACGATCGCTCCCCAGTCGACGCCGCCGGCCGGCAGGCTGGTGCCGGGCGAGCGGGTCGGATTCCAGGCCTGCGGCATGCCGTTGCCCGCGTCCAGGGCGCCGAAGCCGTACCGGTCGACGCCGCCGGCACCCTTGCTGTCGCCGCCGTTCGCGTTGTTCAGCCAGCGGAAGTGGCCCGCCACGTACACCAGGCCGTCGGTCACCTCGATCGAGGTGACCGAGTCCCGGCCGGTGAAGTTCACCCAGGTCGCCGTGACCGCGCCCCGATCAGCGGTCTCGAACCGTGCGATGGCGTCGCAGTACGCGTCGCCGTCGCCGCCGTCCGCGCCGATCACGAAGTACGAGCCGTCGTCGGAGAAGTCGACGTCCCGCGCGTAGAACGGAAACGCACTGCTCAGGCAGGCCGCCACATACCGGTCGGTGGTCCAACTCGCCACGGCCGGGGCCCCGCTGACGTCGATCATGACGACCTGGTTGCGGGCCAGCCCGTTGACCTTGGTGAAGTTGCCGACCGCCATCAGCGTCCTGCCGTCCGGCGAGACGGCGATCGCCCACACCAACTCGGTCGAGTTCGGGGTCGCCCGCGCGACGCTCGCGTCGACCTGGAACGTGGCGTCGACGGCGCCCGTGGTGGCATTGAGCCGGGCGAGCAGGCTGTGCGCGGTGCCGTTGACATAGTGGAACGCTCCGGACAGGTACAGGTAGTTGCCCTGCACCACGGTGCGGCGCACGACGCCGCCATCGGCCTGGCCCACCCAGTTGGTGATGGTGGCGCCGGTGTTCGGGTCGATCGCGACGAGGTTCTTACGGGCCACGCCGTTCACCGTGGTGAAGTTGCCGCCGACGATCAGCTTGCCGTCGGGGTTGACCGCGAGCGCCTGCACGGCGCTGTCGAAGGCGGGCGTGAAGCCGGTCTTCAGCGCGCCGGTGGTCGCGTCGTAGGCGACCAGGTTGCCCGCCGGTGTCCAGGCGGTCGCGCCCGCGGGCTTGACGCCCGTGAACGCGCCGCCCGCGTAGATCGTGTTACCGATCTGGGCGAAGGCGCGGACGCTGCCGTTCTGCACCTGCGGCGTGTAGTCGACCGGGTTGGCCGAGGTGATCGTCGCCGCGACGGGCGCCGGCACGACCACCGCCGCCGCCGGAACGGCGCACAGCGCGACGACCGATCCCAGCACGGTGAGCGGCACCAACAGCCTGGTGATGAACAACTTCACAGACCCTCCCATCGGGGTTCTTGCCATGTCGGAAAAAGGGTGACAACCACTATGATCGATGCGTGTATTCGGATTCGCTCGTCGCCGCCGACCCGCGTGACCGCACCGACGGCCTCGGCTGGGTGACCCGCGCGGTCTTCGACGATCCGCGGCTGCGGCTGACGATCGGCGCCGAGCCGGGCGCGGCGGCCCGCTACGCGGTCGTGCCGAGCCTGGACCGGGCTCGTTTCCTGCTCCCGCTCGGCTCGCGCCGGGTCACGGCGGCGTCGGTGCTGGCCTACAACGCGCTGCGCCCGCCCACGGTGCGCGCCTCCCGGGCCGCGATCGGGCTGCTCGCCCGCGCCGGCGCGCTCGGGCTGACCCGGGCGCCGGTCCTCTCGGTGTCCGCACCGAACGACGTCGACCTGCTCTGGGACCAGCTGGCCGGGCTGCTCGGCCGGCCCCGGCTGCACGCGGCCATCGGCATCCGGGCGCCGGACCCGCACCACAAGCCCACCCTGCAGCTCTTCGACGACGCCGGCCGGCCGCACGGCTACGCGAAAGTCGGCTGGAACGACGGCACCCGGGCGATGGTCCGCGCCGAGGCTGCCGCCCTGGCCGGGCTCCCGCCACCGGGCGGCGACCTGCCGGTCACACCCCGGCTGCTGCTGCACACCCGCTGGCACGACCGTGAGGTCGCCGTCATCGAGCCGATGCCCGGCGACGTCCGCCGGCTGCGCCACCCCGAGCTGCCCCGGCTCGCCGCGATGCTGGCCGTCGCCCGGCGCGGCGGGCCGCCGGCGCCGCCGCGGCCCGTCGCCCAGGGCGATTTCCTCGCCGCATGGCGCCGGCGCTCGGCCCCGGCGATCGAGCCGGCGATCGACGCCCTCGAGGCGCGCGACGGCGGGCTGCCGGTCGAGTTCGGCCACTGGCACGGCGACTGGGTGCCGTGGAACATGGCTCGGCGCCGCGGCGAGTTGTTCCTGTGGGACTGGGAAAACAGTGGGTCCGGCGTGCCGGTCGGCTTCGACCTGGCCCACCAGGCGTTCCAGACTGCGCTCTCCACCCGCGGGCGTCCCGCCACCGGATGCGCGGCGGCCGTCGACGCCGCACTGGCCGCGCACGGCTCGGCGTTGGGCCTGGCACCGGCGGCGCAGCGGTTCGTCGCCGACGCGTACCTGGTCGAATTGTGGCTGCGCACCTATGAGCTGTCCGCCGACGGCGCCGGCTGGAACCCCAAGCTGCACCCCGCTCTGCTGCGCATTCTCGGCGAACGGCTGACCGCGCCGCGCTGACTGGCTACCAGCCAAGGGACTGGCCCAGCCGTTCGGCCAGCGCCGCGTTGTGCGGGCGATAGTGGTCCGCGAGCCCGGCGCGGACGCCCGGATCCATACCCTCGCTCGGGCGGCCGTTGTGGACGTCGTAGGAACCCAGGTCGAACGGCGGAAGGCCGATGAAGTCCAGGATCCGGGCGTACGACTCGGCCGGGGCGCGGTAGAACGTCTCGCTCGGCAGGAAGTGGAACTGGCCGCGGTCGAAGCGGGACAGCCACGGCTCGAGGTGCTCCAGGTAGCGGCCACGCGCGGTGTACGAATACCAGTCGAAGGCCGTGCTGACCGAGCCCGGCTCCGCGATCAGCCGGTGCTTCTCGCCCGCGATCCGGGCCGGCTCGGCGGCCAGCGCGTCCGCGAAGCCGAGCGGCTCCACCCCCTCGGTGCGCCGCTCCTTCCAGTGCGAGTAGGCCCGCTCCACCGGATCCCGCAGCAGCACGATCAACCGGACCCCGGGGATCAGCGCGGCGACTCGCTCGGCGGCCAGCGGGTGGTACATGTACAGCGGCGCCGCCTCGCCCACTTTGGCCGGTCCGCCGTGCTTGCGGGCCAGCGCCGCCCGCCGGCGCGAGGTCGGGAAATGCGAGCGGTACCAGGCTTCGCCACGGACGAAGTTGTCCTCGAAGTAGTGCGAGGTCTTGGTGTTCCAGGCCGGGAAGAGGCGCGGCACGAGCGGATGCCGGATCAGATATCGCCAGAGCGAGGTGGTGCCGCCGCGCTTGGTGCCGATGACCAGGAAGTCGGGCAGTGGCCGCCGGCCGCTCGTCCGCTCGCCGTAGCCGACCAGCAGGTCGCGGAGTTGTTCGCGGGCCAGGCGGGGGGCCAGGTCCTTGAGGCGATCCTTCACGATGACCTCCCGGTCAGAACGATGCCGCGCACCCCGGCGAGCGCCACCCGCACCCGCCGGTCGGCGAGTGCGCCCAGCGAACCGGCCAGCAGCAGACCGAGCGCGAGCGCGAGCCCGGCCGGCCCGCGCCCGGCCACCAGGACGCCGAGCAGCGCAGCGAGCCCTGTTGCCGTGCCAGCCGCAGCGGCCGCGCGCACGAGGACGGCCGACAGCAGGGGCTCGCCGAGGGCCCGCCGGGCGAGCACCGCCGCGAGGACGTTCTCGCCGACGATGCCGAGCGACCAGGCGACCGCCGCGCCCAGGGCGCCGTACCCGGGGATCAACAGCATGGCCGCGACCAGGTTCAGCGCCAGCCCGGTCGCCGTCGCCCGCAGGTGGGCGCGGCTGTTGCCGCTCATCAGCAGCACGGTCTGGACCAGCCCGACACCCACGTTGACGAGCATGGCCAGCGCCAGCACGGTCAGCGGCGCGGCGGCGCCGCGCACCCCGGCCCCGAAGACCGCCAGGAACGCGGGCGCGTACACCGCCAACAGCAGGTACGCGGGCCAGGACAGCAGCACGATGCACAGGGTCGCGCCCCGGTACGCGCTTGCGGCCTCGGCCCGGGAACCCGCGCCGAGCAGCCGGGACAACCGCGGGGCCACGGCCACCCGCAGGCCCTGCATGACCAGCAGGCCGGCCAGGGCGTACCGGCCGGCGGCGGCGAACACGCCGGCCTCGGCCTGGGTCGCCAGTGCCCCGGTGAGCAGCACGCCGACCCACATGCTGCTGGCGTCGATCGCCGCCGAGGCGGCCCGCGGCAGCGCGAACGACCAGAATGTGCGCCAGTCGCCCGGCGCGGGCCTCGAGAGCGGCTGCGCGACCAGCACCAGGGCGAGCACCGCGGCGCCGGCGAGGGGCAGCAACCAGCCCGCGAAGCCGAGCAGCACACCGCCGCCGGCGGCGACCGCGCCGATCACCGCCAGCGGCCGGGCGGCGGGCACGAGGATGAACTGCACCAGGACGTACGCGCCGACGGGCCGGCTCGCCCGCAAAGCGGCGAGCAGCACGGTCGACACCACCACCACCGGTACGCCCACGAAGGCGAGCCGGACCAGCCCGGTCGAGGATTCCCCGTCGAGCAACGCCCGGGCGATCGGCCCGGACCAGGCGACGCCGCCCAGGCAGACGGCCGAGGAGAGCACGACGGTCGGCAGCAGGGCGACCGGCAACAGCCGGCCACCCGAACCCGGCTGCCGAGGCAGCGCCCAGATCAGCGCGGTGTCCGCCCCGGCGCAGCACATCGCCCCGCCGATGGTGACCAGGGCGATGACGCTGAACAGTGCGCCCGACCCGGCCGGGGTGAACGTACGCAGGATGACCGTGGTGAGCACGAAACCGAACACCCCGTTGGCCGCCGCGCCCAGCAGCGCGGCCGTGCCGCCGCGGGTGCCACGCCGCGGCTCGGTGACGGTCATCGCCACGCCACCCGCGCGATCCGGTTGACCGGGCCGTCGACCGCCGCCAGACCCAACCCGATCGCGAAGAACAACACCGACATGTTCGGGTCGATGAACGCGTAGAACGGCGTCACCACGACCGCGATGATCGGCAGCGAGCTCAGCAACAAACCGGTCGGCGTCACGGCCGCCGCCATCCGCCACGCGGCCACCGCGAGCAGCAGGTAGAGGCAGAGCACCGCGGGTATGCCGTGGCTGTAGAGAACCTGCCAGGTCATGCCCTGGGTGCCGAGCGGTTCGGCGGCGTGCGTGGTGTCGACCGAGCCCGGCTGCCCGAAGCCCAGCAGCGGCGAGCGCAGCACCGCGGCCCAGGTCTGCCGGTACAGGTCGAAGCGGTCCGCGGTGGTGTCCGTCGTGGACGTGCGGTGGGTGATCAGGTCGACGACCGGGATGAACAGGGTGGCCAGCCAGCCGATCAGCAGGATCAGGGCGACCGGCAGCAGCAGCCGCACCCGGCCGCGCAGCATCTCCCGGCCGAGCAGGTAGAGCGCGCCGGCGCCGAGCCCGATGAACATGCCGCGGTTGAGCGTGAGAAACGCCGGCACTATCGACAGCGGCAGCGACACGAGCAGCGCGATCCGCATCGGCCCGCGCCGCAGCGAGGTCAGGCAGGCAAGGACGAAGGGCACGAGGAACGCGTACGCGGTGCCCCAGTTGTTGGTGTACGGATACGGCGCGGCCGGCCGGTAGATCGGGTTGGCGCTGAACGGGTTGAACTCGGTCGCGTCGATCCGGGCGACGTCGGTGAGGAACCGCTCGTTCGCCATCCCGTCCGGCAGCGCCAGCAGGAACGGGCTCGGCAGGCTCAGCTTCGGCGCCAGCACCCCGAGCCAGCCCAGCGCGACCAACGACAACCAGTAGAGGCAGAGCGGGTTGGCGATCCGCCCCCACGGCACCTGGTCGCGGGCCAGGTTGTAGACGTAGAGACAGACCAGGAACGCGGTGCACAGATATCCGAACCGCAGGCCGAAGACGGAGATCTGGGTGACCCGCTCCAGCCGCACAGCGCTGATCAGCACGATGCCGAGCAGGATCAGCCAGGGCACGCCGCCCGCCGGGACCCGGACCTTGCCCCGCGCGCTGAGCAGCACCACCAGCAGCACACCGAAGAGCGGCCAGGCGAAGTACCAGATGCCGAGCGACCACCAGACCGGCATCAGGCCGAACATGGCGGTCAACGGCCAGAGCGGCAGCCCGGTCTTCGCGGCGGTGAAGGCCTTGAGGTCCAGGACACCGGGGGCGACGGGCGCGACCGCCTTGGCCCGGCTCGGTGCGGTGGCCCGCGCGGACCAGCGCGCCCGCCGGCCCCGCACGACCGTTTCAGACACCCCGCCCCCGCCTCTGTGCCATCCGCAGCACGCGCTCGCCGGACACCAGCCCGAGGATGACCAGCACCGTGACCAGCACCCGGATCTCGGCCGGGTTGAGCCGCAGCACCGCCACCACCTCGCGGATCGCCTCGGTGCGGCGCCCGCCCGAGGCCAGCGCGAAGGCGATCTGGCCACGGATCCGGGCCAGCCCGGCGCGGCTGCTGGCCAGCGCGGGATGCTTGCGGATCAGATACCGCTGGGCGTCGACGACGGTCGTCCAGCGGCCGAAGTAGAACGAGCCGCCGTGCCAGTCCACGATGACCAGCGCCTGCGGGCAGACGGCGATCGGGGCCTGCGCGGCCACCCGCAGCAGCCAGTCGTAGTCCTCGCTGTAGCCGCCGGGAATCTCCTCGTCGACCTCGCCCGCCGCGGACCAGGTCGACCGGCGGATCAGGATCGTGCTGGAGTGCACTTCCATGATCCGGTCACGGAGCAACTCGTCGAAGGTGACCCAGGACCGGTCCAGCACCCGTTCCGCGTCGATGCCGGGACCCCGCAGCCGCAGCCCGCAGCTGACCGCGCCGATCGCCGGATCGGCGAGCCGGGCAACCTGGCGGCTGAGCTTGGCCGGCAACCAGACGTCATCGTCATCGCAGAAGGCGAGCAGTTCGCCGGTGGCCGCGTCCACGCCGCTGTTGCGGCCGCCCGGCAGCCCCGGCCGCCGGGCATTCGCGATCGCCTTGAGCGTACGGTTCGGCCCGGTCGGCAGGTCCAGCTCGCGCACCTCGACGTGGTCGTAGACGACGAGGCATTCGATCATGCCGGGATAGTTCTGGCCGAGGATGCCGGCGACCGTCCGCTCCAGCAGGCCGGGCCGGTCGAGGGTCGCGACGATCACGCTGACGGGCGGGTAGACGCCGACCGCCTCGGCCGGGTCCGGGCTGCCCGGCCTGGTCACCGTCCGCGAAATCGCGGGCTGCGGGCACGCCGGAAGGTCAGGCATTGCGGCCTCCGGTCAGCACGAAGCCGACGGTTTGCGCGCCTGCCGACCGCAGCCGGTCGACCAGCCGGATCAGCTCGGCGTTGCGGGTACGGTCGCGGGCCACCACCAGGATGGCCCCGCCCGACTGCGCGAGCCGAACGCCGGTCTCGTCGGCGTCCGATGGCGGCGCGTCCACCACGACCACTCCCCGCGCGGGCTGTTCGCCCAGGCCGCAGAGCCGAACCACGCCGCCGCCGATCAGCACGGAGACCGGGCGGCGTTCCAGGCCGTACTCGTCCACGGTGACCGGCGACCTGGGCGCGGGGGCCGCCCGTTGGGCCGCCATCACCATCGTGGTTTCGAGGTCGGTGGCCGGGCCGAAGCCGGTGCCGCCGGCCCGGGTCACGCCGGCGGCCGGGCCGGTGACGTACGAGCCGGTGGTGCCGCCGAGCTGGTGTGCGGTCGTGGAGCCGTTCAGCCGGTTGTCGGTGTGCACGATGGATTCGGCGAGGGGCACCGCGCGGGGCCGGGGCGGCGTGCGGTGCTGGGCCGAGAACACGATGTCCTTCAACTCCCCGGCGGCCCCGGCGCCCGCGGCCAGCCAGACGTCGTGGCCGGCCGCGGCCAGCGCGACAGCCAGGTTGCCGGTCACCGTCGCCCGGCCCTCGTCGTCGCGGCCCGAGAGCACGACCAAGGGCTGGTCGGGATGCCGGTCGATCCATTTGAGCGCGGCCAGCGACACGTACCGGGCGTCGGCGGCGACCGCGGCCTCGTTGCCCCGCTTGCCCGGGGAGCGCACCACGCCGAGCGGGCTCACGCCGATCAGGTCGGCCGCCTGGTCGATCGCGCGGATCCGGCGGTCCAGCGCCTCCCGGGCGTGCGCGGCGATCATCCCGAGCAGGAGGCCGCCGAGCACCGCGCCGATCAGATAGAGCATCGCGGCGTCACGGCTGGACGGCACGGGCGCGCGGGCCGCGGCGGTGATCGAACCCGGGCTCAGATCGGCGGAGGCCACCTTCGCGCGGGCGTTCTCCAGCTGGGCGATCTGGTCGTTCAGCGCGCTGACCTGGTCGAGGATCGCCTGCGTACGCGGGGAGGTCGTGCTCCCGCCGGAGCCGTTCTCCGGCAGGTCCTTCTGGGCGGACTTACGCTGATCGGTGACTTGCTTGATGGTGCTGTCGTAGGAGCGCAGCAGGGCGGCCCGCTGTTGTTTGTAGATGCCCTGGCGTACTTGCAGATAGGTCTGGGCGGCCGCGTTCGCGCCGGTGATGGAGGCGTCCTCGGCGTCGTCGGCGTAGCCGAAACGCAACACCTGACCGCCCGTCGGCACCTCGACGGTGAGCGCGTCGCGCACCTCGTCGGCGCTGCGGACCAGCGTGCGGGCGGTCGCATCGATGACGTCGTTGCCCTGCGCGATGCCGTTCTCGGCGGTCATGTTGATGGCCCGGTCGGCACCGCTGTTCGGCAGCGTGAACGGGTCGGTCACCACGGGCCGCAGCACGACGACGGCGACGGCCCGGTAGGTGGCCGGGAAGAAGACCAGATAAGCGCTGACCGCGAGCAGGACGACCTCGGCGACGGCCAGCACGCTCCGCCATCGGCGCAGGGGAATCCGGACGACGTCGGCGAAGCCGACGACGCGCTGGCGGCTACCCGCACGGGAATCGG
>Ga0307516_10001195_pt1 | contig 36288 bp, 38 predicted proteins | sample 19_EM_MG_FD_203310 | JGI IMG/M metagenome (GOLD analysis project Ga0307516, IMG submission 203310) | Populus trichocarpa ectomycorrhiza microbial communities from riparian zone in the Pacific Northwest, United States - 19_EM | ecosystem: Host-associated > Plants > Roots > Unclassified | place... | reverse complement strand
CTTTGTTTTATGATTAGAAGGGCTCAACCAGCTAGTATAGAGTACTAGCATTATTATGTCTTTACTTTTAAATATACTTAGGATTCCCACTTGACTGTGGTGATATCTAAAGTCAATATAAACTGGCACTTTCCTCCACCATCCTCTCTCTCTCTAAGCTTATCTATGTATGAGCCCACAATGCTTGATTCTCGGCATAGTCTTTGAATTATGCTTTGAGAAGATAGTTAAGTGGTTGCCCTAACACTCAACTACATTTTGGCTAACCTCGACGATTGAGTCAGTTCAGTCAATCTCAGCCAAGACTGGAACGGTCTATGCCGCTGATTACAGCATTTGGCATCAACGCATGGGTCACCCCGGTGATGACATACTCCGAAAATTACCTGATATGGTAAAAGGGGCACCAAAGCTAATCACTATACCTACAGCTAAGAAGCCTTGTGAAGCTTGTGTGAAAGGAAAGATGCCATCACGCTCTTTCCCCCCATCATTATTGTGCGCAACGAAGCCTTTCCAGATCATCCATTCGGATATCAAGGACATGATCAAACGATCATTTAACAGCTATCATTACGTTCTTACCATACTCGATGATTTCTCGTCCCATGCATGGTCATTTAATCTTAAAAAGAAATCTGACACAATAAATCATGCTTGGCAGTTTATTGCCTATGCTAAAAATCAACATAATGCCTCGATCGGCACTTGGAGATTTGATGGCAGGACTGAGTTTATCAACGACGCATTTAAGAATATGCTACGCGATAATGGCATTTTATCTGAGACTAGTGTGCCTTACCAGCACCAACAAAATGGTCGTGCTGAATGTTTAAATTGCACGATCATGGACAAGGCGCAATCAATGCGCTTTCGTGCCTGTCTCACAGATACTATGTGGGAATTTTCATGGGACCACGCAATACACATGTATAATTGCACTCCCATACGTCGCCTGAAATGGCAGACCCCTTTCGAAGCACTCAGAAACGAGAAACCTGATGTTTCCCATCTCCATGTTTTCGGATGTGGTGCTTACGTTTTCCTTCCGGAAGATGTTAGAGCAAATAAATTATCCCCTAAATCTGAGACTATGGTTTATCTTGGACAGCCTGCCGGCTATAAGGGATTTTGCTTCTATCGCATCACAAATGGGCGAATTTTTATTGGCGCTACCGCCGTATTCAACGAAACCTATTTTCCACGCTGCCCTGATGGCAAACAGCGACCTTTTACGGAATTAGGTGACGCACCGCCCACTGAGAATAGATACCCGGACGATCCCATAGATCTGTCCAAAGACAATGAATTTGGTGATCACCCACCGTTCCCTATGGAAAATGATGATCACCCACCATCATCTCCTCCCTCTGAACCTGAAGTTCCTGATGTCCCTGATCGAGACACGGAACACCCTTCGCAAACTCAGGGAAACCCACCAGTACCTCCACCTCAATGGCGTGATGACACCCGAAGGCGTGGTACGAGACAGCGAACAGTAAAAAGTCATCCTGACAGCGTCTATGGCAATAGAACGCCAGTCGATCTCCAAAAAGACGACTTACGCAGAAGAGCTGGCAATCAGCTGGGTAGCTCCCGTGCTCCGCCTAAACAGCCGACAAGGAATCCTATTCCCGGATCCAGTCGTGCACCGCCTCCTCCGCATCAGACTACTACTGACGCCAATGACAACACAGGGGAAGACCCTGTGGATACCTCGGGCCAAGTGCGTTTAAACCGCCTAGTCCGGGAAGGGGGAGTTGAATTCCTTGCCTTTCTGCTGAATAAAGCGGTACCTACGGCATCGGATCAACCGGTCTTTTACAAAGACATAGCTAGATTACCATCTTAGCTATGGGAACAGTGGAAAAAGGCATGCCAAGAGGAGTTAGAGGCCCTCCGTAAGCGCAAAGTCTTTGAACTAGCCAATTTACCTACAGGCCATAAGGCCATTAAAAATCGCTGGGTATTTACAACTAAGAGCGATGGTCATAAGAAAGCCAGGCTTGTAGCCAAAGGCTTCTCTCAGATCGAAGGCATCGACTTCAATCAAATCTTCTCACCAGTAGTCCGGTACGAGTCCGTATGCCTATTATTGGCAGCTGCTGCCTTAGAAAATTGGCACATTGAGGGACTCGACGTCAAGTCTGCCTTCCTTTACAGGCAACTTGATGAAGAGATATATATGGAACAACCCGAAGGGTTTAAGATCCAAGGCCAGGAACGGAAAGTCCTCCGTTTACGCCGAGCCATCTATGGTCTCAAACAGGCAGCCCTAGCTTGGTGGAAAGAGCTGCTCGCCTTTATGCGTAAAATAGGCTTTGAGCGCTCCCAATCTGATGCAGGGATCTTCATTCACAAAGCCAAGAATGGAGATATCGTCGTTGCTATGATATACGTCGATGACTCCGGCTTTATGGGGAATAATGCTACCCTTGTGAAAGAAAAGAAAAAAGCATTCATGGGCATATGGGAATGCCACGATCTTGGCGAACTCAAAGAGTTCCTTGGCATCACCATCAGGTGCTCTGGTCGCAAAATCATGCTAGATCAGAAAGCGTACCTGGCCAAGGTCCTTGATCGCTTTGGCATGACAAATGCCATAACAGCGAACACGCCTCTGCTGCACGGGTATACACCCGTTGCACATACCGGCAACCCTGACCCCACACTCCGGACACAGTACCAAGCCATAATCGGCTCACTGCTGTACCTGATGTTAGGCACTCGTCCTGACATCGCTTTTGCTGCGATCAAGCTATCACAATTTAGTGCCAACCCTAGTAAAGAACACTATGAATGGGCTAAGTACATTTGCCGTTATCTGGCAGGTACCAAAGACTATACAATGATCTTTGATGGCAATACTAATGAAGGCTTGATTGCGCATTCTGATAGCGATTGGGCCGCGGACATTAATAATCGCCGCTCAATCACAGGCTACTTCTTCAAGTTAGCCGGGTCATCGGTCTCATGGCTCTCACGAGCCCAAAAAACCGTAGCCCTATCTTCCACCGAGGCTGAGTACATGGCAATCTCTGATTGCTGTCGCCAAGCCATGTGGATGACCAATCTCTTTGGAGAAATTGGCTTTCACGTATCGCCGATCACGATCTGTGGCGATAATCAGGGCAGCATATTTATTGGCTCCAACCCTGTTCAAGAGAAGCGGACTAAACATATCGACATCCGCTATCACTATATACGTGAATGCATCGAGGACAACAAAGTCTCTGTTGTCTTCATTCCTGGAAACGACAATCCGGCTGATATGTTCACAAAGAACTTAGATTGCCTTAAATTTGTCAAATTCCGAGAGCAACTAGGTCTAACCTTCGGACCTACTAAGAACGCTTAACAAGGCGCTTACCACCATATTTAGCGAGGGGGTGTGTTGAAGGACGTATGTCCGAGACATGCATGTGACGTCATCACATGACGTACCACATGATTCCGGTATTGACTTACATACCGATGACGCCGTATATAGATTAGATTACTATCATTACCATATCTAGATACCTTGGGCATATATAAGGGTGCTCGAGTCGCCTCTGTAATATAACTTGCTTCACAGTGAGTTACCCAGTAGTCTACTTTCTAAGTACCCTCTACAATCAGGTAAGGTAGCCACTCCCTTCCGTAGTGTACCTTCGACAGTAACCTTATCAAATTCAAGAACAAGGAGGGAAAGCAAAACCTTGAAAAAACATGCCTCCTCATGATTCTCCTAACAGAGGCTGCACACCTGATCTGGAAAATATGATGTAAAAGAGCAATACAAAGAGAAAATGATCATAATAAGAAACATAGCAGAGAAGAGATAGAGAACAAATGGAAAAGAGCCATCAACATTCGCTTAAAAATGGACAGACTACACACAGACACTGTTAAATATGGTAAAAGAGCACTGAAAGAAAAAACAGTCCTCCAAACCTGGAGTGGTGTTCTAAATGATGAGGAAGATCTTCCAGATAATTGGATCTGGTCAGCAGGGGTTTTAGTGGGTAGTACTCCGCACCGCCCAAGAGAGCGGAACTGTTAGCTTAGGCTCTCGGAGAGTGGGCCCCACACTACCACAAATGTGGTGTATGTAAATGTACTGTACCATTACGACCGTAGGTTCAGTCACAGGTCACCGCCAAAAAAATCGCTCACCGAAAATGTTTTTCTTTTGAATTTTCGGATTTCTTTTGTATTTTTTTTGGTCGAAATTTTTCACATGTGTGAACCTACGGTCGTAATGATACAGTATTTCCCCTGGGTGACAAAACTGACTGCACATATACTCATGACAACTTAACCAGCAGATGAAAACCCTGTACAACAGCGCTGGTTGTGGGGCTCGGCTACGCCAGTTGCCCAACCAGAGTCGCAAAACCACACACACCACCAAAAAAAAAAAAAAAAAAAAAAAGAACTTATAGGTAGGCGAGTACTCTTCCTTTCTACATATGGGCTATGAAACCTACTTTTCCGAATTTGTAGCCGCAAGAAATATATATTGGTAGTTCATCAAAACGGTGGCATGAGATCGCGTCTCGATCCACGGTCGCATATTTAAAGCCATTCTCCTTCCGGCTCGTCGTCGGACTCTTCAAACATCACACTCCAAAAGAATTCGAAGCTCTCAATGATCATTCAATTCCCCCTCTCATCATCATAATTATCATCAATTAGTATGTATGGGCATTGTATGAGTTAGCCCAGTGCTAAATCCAAGCAAGCAAGTACGTGTATAATACGTAGTATGTACGCCAAAAAAGTGATATCCTCCACTAACTATAGAACCCCTAGATAAGCAGGCAGCAGTGTTTATATCTCGAAACAAGAAAAAAGCATACAACCCAAAAAATGCCCTATGTACCCATGCGCGTGTATATCTGTCCATAGAAAATATTTGTGACCATCTCACAGTCAACAGCATCACAACCCTACGAGGCCAAAAGAACGTTTAACACCGCGTCGTGAGATGGATGGCGGAACAGAATCCCACATATGACGGCGTTGTTGTTGCTGGTGCAAGAAATGCCGCCCCTGCAAACCGTAAGTTCCCCCATGGACCTGCCCGGCGTGGCATTGTGGCCCCGGACCCCCATGTCCCTCAATAAACGACGACCGTCTTGATTGCATATCCGCCGACACTGGCACAGGCGCATACAGCCTCTGCTGTTGTTGTTGCAGTGGTGGAAGTGGTAATGGTCGAAGCTGAGAGTGGGCCGCATGATCCGGCTCATAATGCCCCTGGTACTGCTCCTGCTGAGGCTCGTATCGTTGAAGTGCATGGTACGACTGCTGGTTTTGCTCTTGGTACAACTCTGGACGTTCCGCACCGTAATCTTCGCTGGTGTCGTACGATACAGCACCTGCACCCATGTCAGGGTTGAAGTTTCTGCGAACCCCAACATAATTTGCATTACCGACGCGGTATGCTGCATCGGCTCGCGGCAGGTCTTGATACATGCTCCCCCCAGCGGAGTCGACATAATCATAGCCAGAGTGCGTCGCTCCATTCCCATTCAAACTCTGACCATAATCCGTGAGATGCGAAGGGTGATGCGAGGTCGATTGCTGGAAGGACGTAAAACCAGCCGCTGAACCATTATGCGGAGCATCATCATCGTTCATCTCGCCCCTTCCCAAACTGTTCGTCGCCATCAATCTCTGTCTAACGTCCACAGCAGCCTCCCCATTCAATCCATCTACATCCAAATCACCCCCCTCTCCACCTCTCAATATCTCTTCATACTCCCGAATCCCCTCCTCCAAACGCTGATTCGCAAACTTCAATTGCTGCAGCTCATACTGCCAGCTCGACCCACTCTCTGCCTCCAACTCCGCAAAAATATTGTCCGTCGGCAAGTGCGTCAACAGAGGGTCCACAGGCATAGTCAGTGATGCAACGGGAGCGGGAACGTTGGGATAACCGCCGCGTTCGGCGGCAACTCCATACGAGCTCAAAGGTGGCGGCCACGGCAATGACGGTACGTCCATAATCGAAGGATCCCGACTCAGATTCGGACTCGGGTCGCTGTCCAACCGAACTTGCAAAATCGTAGGCGCAGGCGCAACCCCATATCTCCCATCTTCTCCCGACTCAACCTCCGTCTTCCGTCGAGATGAACGATAAAGCACCAATAAAACCCGCACTGATCCCCCTCCACACGTCTTCATCGAACACCGAAGCTTCTGGACCACACCACCGCTTGTGAACGCCGAGAGTAGGACGGCACCACCAAGCTCTTGACCTCGCTCACCATTCTTCTCCTCCCAGCCCACCAAAGTACCATCAACAGCGGCCCGCGCCGTCTCACCAAACACCAAATCACTTAATCTTCTTCCAACCAATACATCCCTCGACCATCCAAGAATGCCATCCACCCCATTCGAGATCGTCAGCAACGCACCAGCACCCCATCCAACCCCGCCCAACATCGCCCAAAACTCAGTCGGTTGAATATGGACATGAAGCTCTCGAAAGGGCTGACCGTCTAGCTTTTCCGACGGCGAGGACGACGACTCGCCGTCGCGGTTGGAGACCTTTTGCTTTTTCCCCCTGAATTTCTCCCCTGCCGCACTCTCCGCTACCTGATCTCCCTCCACATCACCCTCGATGCTCACTGACGTAGTCACAATGCTCGGACTCATAGCCGACACGTCGCCCCATAACACGCTCCCTATCTCCCTCGAGCGGCCCGAGAGAATGATAGCCTTGCGCCCCTTCCCTGGTTCAACATGCAGCCGCCCACGGCACTCAAGCCAAACGAACCGCCCGCCCTTTGTACGTGCGCGGAAGACAATGTCTACGGGACGTGGTTGGCCTTGAACCGAAGAGGCAAGGATATTGTTAAAAGAGGTGGATAGATGGTGACTATCGGAGGGAACATCAAAGTCGCCGGCAGGGCTTACGATGATGCTGGCCTCTTTGAGCTGCCGCTCGAGTGGGACGACATCTTCTGGGTGAGCAAGGTCGGCCATAGAACAGCCCAGGAGGTCCGATGGAACATATCCGAGAACGCGGGTGACAGCTGGAGCGACGTAAAGGAAGGCGCCTTTGAGGGAGACGACATGGATGAAGTCAGGTGTGTGTGCAAGGAGGAGAAGGGAGAACGCGTGGGATGGGTCGGCGCTGAGTGCAGTAGATGACATGATTACACTGACGGCAGCTGGCAGATTGAAAGGAAGAGGGTCACGGCGGAGGAGGGACTTGAGAGTATCGGACATGTTTAATGGAGGTAGGGAGACAGGATTTTTCTTCTTGTCGTAAATCTCTGACTTGACGAGCGAGCCTCCACCCGGAAGATGTAGTTGCTGATTCCAACGAGTGGTATGTCGCTGGTCGAGTAAGTACGTTCCATCCCGCAATCTGTCGAGGATAACGCCTGGTTGCTCTGCGAGATCGACTTGAAACCCAACGTGCCATGCAACGTCGTTGGCTTCCTCTGGGTCCCCAGATATACCACCAAGAACGGGGATTACGGAAACGAGGTTTATGAAGGCCGTCCCGTCCTTGCGGTAGTTCACAAGGGTGGTCTGGACCTCCTTATCCGCGGAAAGTGCCTTGTGCATGCTGGCCACGCTTTGTTGGGAGGTAAAGCGGCGCGGTGACCCACGGGAAACGGCGCCACCGGGAGCCTGCAGGAAACGGCAGTTACGACCGAGGATTTCCCCCTCCGAGTAGCCCGTAAGGCGGCAAAAGGAAGGCGAACAGTAGACGATGGGGTGGTCATGTCGGCGGACATCGACGACGACAAAAGCACAGGTGAGGTCAACAGGACCGAGTGCGATAGACGGATTCGTTCGGGTAGCAACGCGGGCCAGGATGGACAGGAGATCAAGACCGGAAGCCGAATAGACGGGGAGGCCCCGCGGCCGGGGCAGCACGATGGGAAACGAGGCAGTTAGTGACGGGCTGTGAGATCAAAATGAGTGCAAAGGTTGTGAATGTCTGAGAAGGATTCCACACGTTTGTTTAAGGAACTCATCATCGTTGCTAGTAAACCAAGACGGGTTGAAAGTGACGACCTCGGCGCCGCCGCCTGGGGCTAGGGTCGGAACACTGGTGTAGACGAAAGACGGGACCTGGAGTTGGATTTCATGAGAGAACGGAGCGTCGTCGACGCCGTTGGCGGTGGTGCCGCCATCGTTGACGAGATACTTTGAGAACGGCATGGCTATCTGCAGGATGAACGACGACCAGAAGGGACGTTCTTATCTAAGCATTATTCAAAATGTCTTCAGCCTAAACTAAACTATAAGTTAGCAACCCGAAGTACACTATGGGAAGAGGGCTGCCCGCTTTGTCCCTTCCATCTTTGCGCTAGCCTCGTCCTCTCACCATCCTACCAGTGAGTCGTCTCAGAGTTCTGAGTGCGCTTTGAACCAGTGGGAGATACCGCACCTGAAGAGATCCGCGTCCTAGGCACCGTCTACGGTGCACACGAAGTGGATTGGACCCTCGCCATAAGCGCTTCAATCGATCGCGACGGATCCGCTCGTGCCACGCCTTCCCAGCGCCCAGTACATGGAAGAGCCAGATGTTTAGAGGCGGATTGTTGGTGAAAGCAAAGTCTATCTCAATATACTCCCTGGCCGTGAACATCGCGCTTTTGCCTTGACCTTCTTGTTGCTGCCATCTTCAATTTTTGGCACACAAACCGAACTCTTGATCCACAACAAACTTCCGTTCGTTGCTTCAGATACAGCACGGCGAGATAGAGGATGACGTAAATGAAGGACTCTACGTCGCTTGAATGGTGCAGCTTGGCTGGTTGCAGTAGGAGTGGAGCGGACATAAACTGCCAAGTCCCCGGCAATAATGTGCATGACCGTTGACCTCACATAATAGAACGAAAAAAGACGAAGAGCGCGTTTATGGTCCCTTCGCTCTGTAGAGTGCATCTCGGCCTAATACTGTGCAAGGTCCCAATCGCTGAGTACCCCGATAGCTATGCCGTTTTCGTCTGACAACTAGAATGTTGCTGACAGTGATATTCCGATGCATCGTGCCACAATTCTCGTCCGCCTGCTGATGTGCTACAATAAAGAAAATTGAACCCGACGGCATGAAAATCATCAGGTAGGACGTACCGATGAACACATCTCTTTCGAAGACCTCAAACTTGTCAAAGGCTCCCCGATGAGATCGACCCCACATCGATGATGAACGCGTTGGGTGATGGGTTTGAAATCATCGCCACATCGCCAGGTGAAATCCGGCCTATCGATAAGAGGAGCGCTCGAGTGGGTACTTATACGGGACGTAGAGGTCAGTCAGCGTAACCTGTCCCGGAAGGTCGTCGCCGCATATAAAAGAAGGGGCATTCTCGACGTCCTTCTCGTTCGAATGTCAGCCTCCTTCCGCAGGCTGTACGCGCGCCAGACATCCTTCAGGAAGAACACCTCCTTGGTCTCAGCGTCGCAAGTCGGATAAGCGCGCGCCGACCGTCCAATGAGTGAGTAAGGCTCGGCCATAGCTCTTCAGGTGAGGAACTTGCGCATCTCCCCATTCCTATAGGGAACATCCATGACGACGACACGGCACGGCTCGGATAGCTTCCACTTGGCCAAAATACCAGAGAAAGTTGATGAGAGGGAGTTTTCGCGATAACTGAATCTCTCCCACAAGACAGCTCCGGCGCGATCCCAGCGAGTAAGGCGAACCCAAGGGTCAGCGATGCTTGGGCGTACGGAGCTCCATGAACGCGGTCAGATATTCCAACAGGCTCTCTCTGTTGCGTGCGATAACGCCTCGCCAAATGACAAAATGATCACGGAGCCCGTCAAACTACTCAAGCGATCCCCGGTGCAGCAAATTGAGTCCGCTGTTTCCTCCACATTATCAATTTGGTCGCGCGAGCCATATTGAAACAATTTGAGTTACCAAAGAAGAAATCGAAGGACGCACCAGCCACGGATTTGGAGATGCTGGCAGAAGACATTGAGAACGAGGAAGGTGATACAGAAGAGATTATGTGCCTACGACGGATGAATCTGAGGTTTACTGTATATCCACAAGTCCGAATCTCCTCTCCCCATGATACAGGAACTGATGTATTCTAGTCTTACACCCGCGCTACAAACTTCAATACTTTATGACAACAGGATGGAATGAGGAGTGGGTCAAAGCTGTGTGCATGATCGTTTTTGAGGAATTTGACCATGCTTATGCTCACATCATGGGTAATGCAGTTCCTGAACCACAGTCTCAGAAGTTATATGTTCACTTTGCACGTACTGTCCTCTTCTACTTGTGCTAAGGCTGTTATGTTCCAGGCTAGTGATTCCAACAATATGTTTGATGACAATGTCACCACACCTTCAGCCGACACCATTACCAGCTTGCATGATGAAATTGAACATTATCTTAGCACGAAACCTGATCCTAGCATGAAGGATGTTTTTGCTTGGTGGAGAGTGCATTCATCAGCAAATCACAGGTACACTTTGAAGTGCTGTGGAATGCTGCATAGCAGTATAGCATTATAGCAAAGGGTATTTGGTTGACTGGCAGCACTCAGTAGCAACCACTTGTAATTATATAGCACTCAGTAGCAACCACTCATAATTATATAGCACTCAGTAGCAACCACTCATAATTATATAGCACTCAGTAGCAGCCACTCATGACTATATAGCACTCAGTAGTGGCCACATCAGCAAATCTTGTGAACTTCAGGTGTCTTCAGTGGCTGCACAGGTCTGCATAGGTCTGCACAGTCAGTATACTCTTTCTTCAGTTGGCTTCAGATGTCTTCACAGACCTGTGCAGCCAACTGCAGCTAAAAACAAAGTTTGCTGATGCACTCATGACTATATAGCCTCAGTAGCAGCCATTCATGACTATATATCACTCAATAGTGGCTACTCACAACTATGTAGTGCTAACTAACAACAATTATTGATTACATAGCACTGACTAGCAACTACTCATAATTATGTTTTCAAAGCACTCCATAGATTACTCAAGGATTAAGAAAAGCTCTGGAGGTGGGGGCTATCTCAGAAGCACTAAAAGACAATCTCTATTATTTATCACACTAAAAATTGCACAAAAACTGCCATGTTAACTATTAAAGGCTATTAGAGTACAGGAATGTCTAAGTAAATATTCGAGTCAAAGCTGCTTAGTCAGGAGCAAGGGAGTAACTGAAATCATTGTTGAAATCATGTTCCAACAGTCTCCTGAGCAAAACGGCATGGTCAGCAGACTACTTGATGTTAATTATTGCAAAACAAAGACTTACATCCTGGCCTCATGCCATGCTTTCCATCATTCTGTAAAGAGTTCCAGTGATACTTATCCCTCCTTAGCATCCTCAAAAGCTCCAAGATTGCCTTGAAAACCCCTCGGTAATGCTTAGCTTCAAATTTGATATTCTTGTGGAGACTGGTCAAATACTCATTGAGACAATTTTGGATCTGTCAAATCACATCAGTTAATGAAGTAAACATGGAGAAGTACTTACACAAGTGCATGCCAGAGCAACAGCATGCTCAGGTATCCTATTCAGGAACTGAATGGAGCCAACAGAGTCCGGTCTCTCATAGTAGAATCATATGCACAAGTCCTTGATTGCAGCATGTGCGATATTTTCTATGTGGCCCTAGAATGACTGTTACAAAAATAAATTTGGAGTAGCTAAAGTATCTCATACTGTAAAGTCCTTTCCACTATGAAGGTAAACTGCATTTTCAAGAAGGTCACTTATATTTCATTGGATGCCTTCGATCTCCTCCAGTTGATTTTCAATATGAAGCCATATTAAAGACCTAGATGAGTTTTTATGACCCCCATGACAGGGTGTATGGACAATAGCGAGGACTTACTAATTTACATATATTATGATCCATGGAATAATCTGCACAGAAAACATATTGAGTTATAATACAGAAAGATACAATTAGAATGACAAACTATCCTTGAGAATTCCACCTTCCTCTTCAAAATTGTCAATATTGCACTTTAGAATTTGTTCAGCCTCGCAGAGATGGAGTGAGCATTCTGGAAATGTGTGAGTGGTGGCAATGTAGTAGATAAATTTGTCCTTGGCCCTTCCAAGCATGACCTTCCAGCCAGGTGGGTAAAATCCTAAAGTAATCAGAGTGGGGTTCTTTGGTCCTTTAGAATTATGAGGTGCACGTTTCTTCTGAACTGGTCTGCTGTTATTATTGTCATTGTCTTCACCTTTGTTGAAATTTTCTTCATTGGAAGCATCAGCGCGTTGTTTTTGTTCAGCCTCATGATTAGCATGATGATTAGCGAGAAGATGTAAATGCTTGGGATTAGGAGGCTTTGGTGTATGGTTTTTCTTCTGGTATGTATTCACAATGTCCTACTTGTCTTTCTTGTCTTTCTTGTCATCCCCAGTATTGAGAGTGGCCTGGGGACCATCATGGTCAGTTGAAGAAGCTAAGAGTTAAGGGTGAACAGTTGTGTGCAGACCTTATATCCACAATGATCCATTGGAGCCTCACCTCTATTGGCATTGTCAAGCTCATCATTGTTTTCTACCATGAGTTCCTGTTCTGTTTGATGCCAACTTGCATTGCCACTAAAAGTAACACTTGCATCTGCGCCGCTATCTTGACCATCAAAGTCTTTATCTCTATTGTCCATGGGATCATTGTTGTTGTTATCGCTATCTGGTAAAATAGGATTCATATCCACACTGCCATCCTAACTATTGGGGCCTTTATGTCTGTTGTTCACAGGATCCTCATCACTGTCATCACCATCTGGTAAGATAGCTTTTGCATCTGTGCCGCTGCCTTGACAATCAGAGCCTTCATGTCCATTGTATTCAGGGTCCTTGTCACCATCTTCGCTGTCTGGTATGATCTCATCATGGTCATCTTCATTTGCTTGCCTGAAACCAAAGCATGAGGTAGCACAAGTATATTGTGGCTTCAGATCTGGCCGAACAGCAGGAGCAGAAGCAGAAGCATGACTGGCCCCCTGATTTGAACCAATGGGTTTGTGCAATGGAGGAGGCTTGATTGTTTCTTCATCATCAGATGAAGGTAAGAGTGTCTTTCTGGTGGTCTGTTGACATGATAGGCTTAATAAATGCAACAATATAAAAAGTACAAGAACTTACCTGAGCATGCAAAGGCTGGAAACACTTCTTTGGAGGTGGAGGTGCCATTTCATTGTCAGAATGCTCCTCTGGCATGTTGACAACAACAGTCTTCCACTTTCGTCCATCTCGTTGGATATCTTGTGCTACCTTTTCCAGTTGGGCGATGGCTTCACCTTGATTATGATTAGTCTGCATGGAGCGGCACTGGTCAACCATGTTCTCTGTACAATACACAAGATGAGAATCAGTAAGAATTGGCTAGGATCATATCTTTTTCAGCAGCCAAAGTTTGGTCACTAGGCCTGGAGGCTTGACTGGCAGCTGCATGAGATCCCAGTCCTTTCTTCAGAGGACTGGGCATCATGGTGGTAGAGTACAGACATAACAAATGACCCTATTTGAGGTACAACCAAAGGGACTGATCGGAAATACTTACCCAGCTTGAGAACCAATAAATTGGGAGGAAAGCTCTGGAAGAAATTGCCTGAAATGACTAGAATGTTCCTGAAATTCCCCAGAGAACAATGGTATATATGACGCTGAAATTTACAGTTGAAAATACAGAATAAACTGACCCAGACCGGTGAAGAAATGATTGAGATATAATCATATCTCTGTTGAGTGTTGACAAAACAATCATCTGAGATTGTGTTGACCATATCTCATCCATTTCTTAACCATTTTGGGTGATCTTTGGTGCGTTTTGGAGCTGTAATCTAGGGCTATCAATGTTCCTAATGTACGCGGTTCAAAACCGGTTCGAACCGGTTTTTCGCAGTTCTTAAAATTTTGTCAAAAGATATGAACTCAGTGGAACTGCAACTGATTCAAACCTCTGGTGAACTGGAACTGCAGTCCAGTTCTCTTGCAGTCTTTTGCAGTTAAGGTCCAGTCCAGTCCTAGTGAGTGAAACTGGACCTGAAATCATTATTTTCTGAGGCAAGAGAATATTACAGAAAAGAAGAGTAGGAGATTGGGTAAAAATGAACTATTATTAACAGCTATATGATGTTCCCTACTGCATACAGTCAGGGGATATCTGTGCTCCTGTAAAAAGAAGAGAATGTGGCCAGCATTCATATCTGCTTCATCAATTTTGCACTGTGCCATCACTAAGGTTTTGAGTGCAGCTGCAAGTCTGATGTCTGCATGATTTTTTGATCATTGCACCAGTTCTTGTTGTTTCTGTGCACCTTGTAGTAGCTGTTCAGCTTCATCAATGGTTGAAGTCTCCAGAGCACGTTTCTTGTAAGGTAAGAGTCAGAAAGAGCTTTAACAGAAAGGACAGAGAGTATACATACAGGAAATGAGGGGTAAGATACAGCCAAAAGCATAGTAGTAGCCATAAAAAGTTTTGCTCTACCTGGAGTTTGAGTTTTAGATCAATTTAAATCTTTGATATATGCACAGAGTTGAATATGTGATGAGCAGTGGCATTGGTGGTGAGAATTGGTAAACAAAAATGTCACACCATGACTGTTCACCCACTGGTTTACCATGACTGACTGTGATGGATGTAAGATTCCGTGGGGCCCGTTTACCTTGCTGTATGAGCCCTCAACAGATGACGGTCTTCTGTAATCATTGAGATCATCCATCTCTCTCTCTCTGCTCTTTTGTTGCCAGCTGCTGTTGGAGGGGGGCACCTGTCAGATCAGGCAGAGACTGGCATTAATCCTTCTCTCATCTCCCCTCTTGCTCTCCCCCTCTCTCATGCTCCAGGCTCTCCTTCAACCCCCTGCAACGATGCAACAACCAACTTCGAAAACCCAAGAGAAGCCAGCATCAACTTTATACCAAATTCCTTGTTACTGCAGAAAATGTGCACACAGACAGCAAATCAATCTGGGCACGCACCCCAGTCCTTCTCAATGCGCTCACACACTTTACTTCCACATATATGTTGGTGAAGGATATCCACAGATTGACTGTGACCTTTGACATGGAGATCCACAGTGCAGAATAACCTGAGAAACTTACTGACATGGAGTGTGGACAGTCCGATCACTCAACCACTGGCACTGATTATGCCAAGGCCCAGAAAGAGTTCAAGCAGGCACAAGATGACCTCACTGCTGCACACAAAATGGAGAACAAGGTGATATGCAAGCTTGGGCTGGGGAATATGAACACTAGCTTTGGCTCTCTCAGCAGTCACTGACACTGGACACTCAAGACAATTGGGAAATTCTTGTCTCCCACAAACCCTGCACAGCACACTAGCCAGCCTGCCCAACCCACAGGATGAGCCCCTCATCAACGCCATCTCTTTCATCAGCACTTCTTCCTCCACCTTCTTGCTCTCCACCTCTCCATCCCCAACTTCACATCTTATCCCTACTGTCAATTCATCTCCACCACCACGCCATTGATTTCCAATCATTTGAGATCTTCAGCCATGCTGGTTGTGCTCTGTATGACCTCCAAGAGATGTCCTCTGCCTCTCCACATCAATACCATATCAATGATCCCTCTATCGTCCTTGCTCTTCCCAGAAATGACCCCACCCCTGCCACTGATGACTCCAATGACTCTGATGACTGTGTGGTTCTTAACATCACAGCTGTGCATTTGATCCTTCTCTTCATGACCACTCCCTCACTTTATGTTGGTTATGTCCTCTATCCTCAACCTCAAGTTCAAGGTGCATTCACCACCATTTCAGGCAATGACCAGCTGACCAAGCCATCCTAGAGAAACAAGTTTTTCATCATGTTCAGCAACCTGATGAGACTGAAACTTTGACCAAGACCTGGAAGGTCTGTTTTTGTCCTCATTCTTGTTTGAATGTTTCAAACTTATCCCTATTCTCCACCAGGTTTGCACCAAATTTGCCAGTTACCTTGAACAGGGACAGGGATTCAAGAACTTGAGCAGCTATAGCATCTTCAGAACCTCATGATTGACACTGACAATGCCAAGTCAAAACAGGAATTCAAGAAACTGACTCCTGACTCAAAACCAAGATCTTTCAGGAGCGTGAAAGACCCCTGCCTGCCACCTGCCATCGTGGAGGACACTTCTGATGACTCTTTTTTGTATGGTGATACAACCGTCAAGTGGCTGTGCATGAATTTGCACTTTTTCCGCAGTTTAGTCAGTGCAATGAATATAATCTTGGGTCATTATAACTTGATTATTCTATTGGAACTGATGGTGTGAATGGCTACCTTGAGGGTCTAAGCACTACTGTACCACCCTTGGTCATAATCATGGGAACAGTCTCCTAGAAGGCTTAACTATGACTTGACACAAATACTTCAATTCTTGGTGGATAAGACTATTGAGGGCCCAATATTAATACATTCTAGCCTGAATATGATCTTGGCTCTATTATATGTAGATTCTACTGGAACTGACAATATGAATGGCTACATATGAGAGTCTAAGTGCCACTGTACCACCTTTCGTCATAATCATAGGAATGGCCACATTTTAAGGGTCTAACTATTGACTTGGCACCAATTATTCAATTCTTGGTGGATAAGACTATTGAGGGAGCCATTATCAAGGACATGAGGGACTTATTATTTACGATGCACACTGTAACTGCACCCTTGCATCAATAGTTCAATGGTCAATCACTGCAGCTGTGATGTCAAGCCAGGAACTTACCGGAAATAGAACGAACCTGAGAAACGAGGTCGCGGATCACTTTTGAGGAACAGGAACCAGTCCCTGACAACTCTGTCTTGCTTCGAACCCTTGATTCATGGAAACTGGGAACCTAAACGGCCTGATCAAATCTTGATGCCCCACTCAAGAATGCTCACGAAATGACGCATTCTTGGCGCTCCACTCTGCAAGGGCCAGTTGCCCTCTCGACAGATTGAAAATATATTGAAATGACCCAAAAGAACCTTCTCAAACATGCCTGATGGCCAATACCCTATAAACTGATTTGATTTGGACTTATCTTGTGATAAACCTTATATATCTATTTCACCTCTTGTTGTGTATAAAAACCTGTTGTTTCCTGCCATGTACAGTAGATTAGAACAGGCCCCTGCCCAGATCAAATCCTCTCTCTCTCTCTCTCAGTGATTGTTGAGTGTGATAAGATTTTCCAAGTCTCATCCAAAGGGAGTCTCAGTGAACCCTGAGAAAACTTGATTCCTTAATACTATTTTATTGAATCGCCCCTTGAGCTTCAATGTGCGTGACCTTGCGTTGATTTTCTACCAAAAGACATACGAGACTGATCTACTATGAATTAAAGTGGATTATTTCTGCCACCCTTGAACTTAATTGTTGAGAGTGTTGTTGGGTGTTTGAGGTGTTTGTAGAGCTCTGACCAGAGTCTCTCACATTTTCAGCACTCGTCACAAACTCACTTCTCAGCAGCAAGACTGCAACAACCCCCACTGCCACCTCTGCAGGCTCCTCCCCCAGCCGAATCTGCAATGTCTCCAGAACCTAAACTAGAACTTTATCAATCTGGCCAGGAATCTGAAGCTCTGCTACCACCACTACCTCTGACTCAGATGTGTCTCCTGAGCCTTGCTCTGCCCAAAGTGTTCCACCTATCACAGAGAAGCAAGTCAATTGCAAAATGGAGATCAAGAAAGAGGGCAATCAAGAAAAGGAGGAACAGTGCTGAAAGCCTAGGTGGAGGCCATGGCATGCTCTTGTCTATGTGAACAGAGCTGCGCAACTTTTGCAGAAGGAAGCAGAAGGAGGAGGAGAAGAAAGATAAAGAAAAACCAGACAAAGATACAGATAGAAAGGAGGAAGGCCAAGAGCAGAAGGAGAAGGAGGAAATACACAAGGAAGAGGGAAAAGAAGACGAAGCAGAATGGGAGGCAAAAGTGGAGCAGGCAAAAGAAATGGCTGAAGAGGAAGCTGTCCCTGTCCTGATGTCAGCCACCATAACAATGCCCACAACAGCCTCTGACCACAAGGGGACCAATGTGGCACCTCATTCTACCATGGAAAGAGAGGATCAACTAGGTGTAATGGCCTTGAAGAAATTAAACAACAAGGAGCTATCCTAGCAGGAGTGGTGGTGGAAGCATCACACTGACATTTGTGCAGCCAAGGGTGCGCAGCTGCCCCAGAGGGAGGATAGAAAGGCAGCAGAAGAAGGGTCTGGAAAATCAACATCCCGAGTATTGAACCAGACGTACCTGAGCATCTTGATCAAGGAGGTGGAGAAAGAGAATCACACTGAACTTGCTTCTAAAACTGAGGGGTTTGCTGGGTACAGATGTACAAAGTATGCCAAAATAACCACTCTCCAAACCTCATTTGATTTCCTCATTCAAATCCACAACTCTTCACAACTTTCATGAGTGAGGCAAATGGAGATAGAAGACTTTTAGCGATGATGGAAGACTAAGAGAAGCAAGCTAAAGAGATTGTGGATGGGATCAAGAAGGAGTGGGCAGAGGTCGGTGAGAAATCTGAGCAGAGAGAAGCAGCTTTAAAAGATGAGGTGAAGAGGAAGAGGAAACATCAGAAGGTTGCTGAGAAGAGAGCTGAGCTGCTGGAAGGTCTGCTGAGCAGGATGGGTTGGGGAAATTAGCCCTTCCTTTCCATGGTACCCCTGAAACACCACTTCAAACACCCAGTGTGTAACGGCTTTACTATTCTCTGGTCATGTCTTCTGTTCTTCATAGGCATGCAAACTGGTTGCCTAAATCACAAGAGCCCCACTATACGGTCAGTCACTTGTTCTGCTTGAGCCCCACTATATGGATGGTCACAAGTGTTGTCAAAGCTCCGCTATACAGTAGTCACTGATATTGGTTCAGCTGAGCTAAGTCTCTCGCAAGAGTACTTAGTTTGAGAGTGGATCAATGGGCAAGAAATAGGTTATTAGCCTAGGTTAAAGCTAAAGAATACAGTTTGTACAGAGAGTTTATATACTAATGGGTCTGGCACACAGACCAAGTCAATCTGAGATAAGATGTTATAAGTAATGAGTCAAGATGAGTAATTGTGAGAGAAATAGTCTATAAGAGGAAAGTCCGCAGTCAAGCTGACTAAGAGCACAGTAAGTATGTTATATGAGATGAGTCAAGAGCGATCAGGTCAGAGCGATGAGTAAAAGAGATATCATAATAGTTTGGAGTAAGAAAAAGTCATAACACAGTGCCTCCAACCCTATGATTGCAATAGCAAGTAAAACACGGGGATCTGGAAAGAAATTCCCCAAGGTCTATGCTGACTATGTGCAGTCTCAAGACAAGTATGCGAAAGAGTGCACAGAATATAATCATATAGACCATCCTTTGGCATTAGTCCCTGGCCAGATTGAAGGGAGAATACGTCTAGATTGCACATCACAAACACAGCCACTTATTGCTTTCTAGGTGCCAGTTTCATCTCAGCAATGCACAGAATACAAATGCCTCCAAAATCAACATTGCATGGTCAAGACCAACTTGCTATACATGTGCACAACCTCAACAAGTACGAAGTGAAATCAACAGCCAATAGACTCACATTGACATTGATGCAATTGTGCTATTGAGGACCTTCAGATTGCAGCTGCCTGGATGGGGCAACTTTGGAATGAATGCACAAATTCCAAGCAAAGAAGATCTGGAAGGTATGTTGAGAAGTGTCTCTGGAGTATCAACTTGCCTGATGTTCTAATACAGAGTGTTCAAGACCATCTCGTCGATGAGAATAAAACTCTGGCATTGGAATGATCCTATCTTTCTGATCTTGTGGTCAATGTCCAGAAGGTGCATTATGACCTTGAGCATTCTGGAGAAAATGACTATAAAAGACTTGAAAATCAACTGCAAATGCTCGAAACACCAAACGTAGGCATTTCCTGTTTTTTATCATATACTGGGCTAATTCCTTTTGGACCTTTTCAGGCAAGATCTCTGAACTTGGCTGTTCCAAGAATGCGATAACATTCGTCATCTCAATTCTCAAAAGGACATCAAGGTAAAAGAGTTCCAGAACTGTTTCAAAAAGACAGTAAGTGCTTGATATTGCTATTGTTATCTACATTTGTCCTGAAATGTAAACAGGTCCCAAGAATTCTCCAGGATGCAAGAAGACCTCATTGAGGCTCAAACTGGAAAGAAACACCTTGAAGAATGCTACTGAGCCTCAGGAGCATGAAAAGACCTCCACCTACCACCTGCCATTGTGGAGGATGCTTCTGATGACTCTCTTTTGTGTGGCAAGACTGTAACAACCCCACTGCCACCTTCACAGGCTCCTCCCCCAGCTGAATCTGCAATGTTTCTAGAACCTAAACTGGAACTTTATCATTCTGGCAATGAATCTGAAGCTACTGCCACCACCACTACCTGTGACTCGGATGCATCTCCTGAGCCTTGCCCTGTCCAAAGTGTTCCACCCATTACAGAGGACCAAGTCAATTGCAAAATGGAGACAAAGAAAGAGGGTGACCAAAAAGAGGAGGAACAATGCCAAAAGCCTAGATGGAGGCCATGGCGCATTCTTGTCCATGTGAACAGAGCTGCATGGCTTTTGCAGGAGGAGGAAAAGAGGAAGTGGAAGGAGGAGAAGAAGGAAGATAACGAAAAACAAGATGAAGACACAGATGGAAAGGAGGAAGGCCAACTTGAGAAAGGCGAAGAGCAGGAGGAAGAAGTGAGAGAGAAGGAGGAGAAGGAGGAACTACACAAGGAAGAGGAGAAAGAAGATGAAGCTGAATGGGAGGCAAAAGTGGAGCAGGCGATGGATTCATTATCAATAACTCTGCCAGCTCACAATTCCTGTATTCACAAACCCAGACAAATGGATTACAGCCAAAGTCCTAAGGGATGAATTTGCCCATACCCAGTCACTTCCCCCAGTTGTGGACATGAGAACCAATGTCAAAAACACAAGAGAAGCCAGCATCAAACATTATGCCAGATTTCTTGGGTTTATTGCAGCAAACATGCATGCAGATGGCCAATTGATCCAAGCACACACCTCACTCCTCAATGCACTCATGCACTTTATACCTCTATGAAAGATATTCACAGCTTGACTGTGACCTTTGGCACAGACACTCGCAACACCATTCTCTCTGCATATTTTGAAGCTATTGCTGTACTTCAAGCTCAAGGCATGGCAGAAATCCCCAGGTGACCTGAGCCCATCTTTAGGGCTGCCGCCAAAGGCAAAGCTTCCATTTTTGCACTGTTTAGCGGCCAGTGAACAAATGAGGTTTATTTCGATGAGCTGCAAGCATTGTATGACATTTACAAGCCTTTCATTGTTCCCTACCCCTCTTTCACTATTCAAGTTCTCAAATTGCTCGTCAAGGAAGAAGAGGACACCACCTACTACACATATGGATTCAACATTATCAGGTGGCTCAACAACCATTCCCAGTGCCCTCTGTTCCGTACTTGGCCTCTGTTCTGATCTCATTTCCCTTGATCAGTCTTACTCAATTAGTCCAGTATCTCCACCGCTTCTTGCTCTCTCACCACTATGTGCACAGCCACCTGGTGCCAGCACATCATCTTCAACAATGCTTAGCTCTCTGAATTCTTATCTGATCTCCTCTGATCTTCAACAGGTGTGTCCTATTGTATAAAAGGACATGTCTCCAAGGCCATTAAAGCTCAATCCCCAAGAAGGATGTTCTCCAGGCTCCTCACACATGCCTGATCCCTCAAAGGATTATAGTATGTTTTCTGCCCCTAGCCCTGAACCAGCATGGATGGCACCTCCCTCGACTAGTGGTTGGACTCCTCACTCCACCCACTCACCACCCTCATCACTCAAGGCTGTTCAGGCCCCCCTCCAAAGAAGACCAGGATGCAAGCAGACTCAGGTTTGTTTGCTCTCTCCTCTCCTTCTAGACTTAGCAACACTTCTGCCACCACCCCTTTTGTTGGCAATCTGATTGAATCACTCTGCCCCCTCTTTGAATCTGGTACTGTCGATCTCCAGATGGACCCCAGGAGTGTCGACTCTTCAGCGGTCCAGAAAATGCTCATCTATATTAATCAGTGGACTAAGAGCCTGAATAATGTTAAACCCCTCAATACCCACCCAGTTGAGAAGGACTCAGTTCTCGGCTCATTTGGCATTGTCTAGAAGCATTCAACAACATCGGAATATACTCGAAGGCACATCTCCCTCTCCTAAAGTCATGGACTCACCCTCCCCATCCCAACCCATCCTCCCCTCCTTGTCCTCATCCCACTGCCTCTGCAGCAGCACTGGTTACTTCGGCTGCTGGTGCTACTGTGGATGGCAGTGCATGGAAGAAGAAGAAGGCAGTGGAACATTCTGGAACATCACATGACATGACACATGCTTGTGCTGATCCTTCCTCCTCTCCTCTCCCTCCCTATCCATTCCACATGACACATGCCCATCAGGGGGCAAGAATCACATGCATGACTTGCCAGTGAGTTTTGCACATGGACCTGCCATTCAAAGGCCTGGCAACTGTTGCCGCCCTTTCAACACATCCAATGGCCCCTCCTGCTGATCCATTGTGGTTGTGGTCGAGTCAAAGGCTGCTCTGGTAGCCCTCCTCCCCCTTGCCCTACAAATTTCCCACCTCATTGACTCTCTTCCAAGCTCAATAATGGTTGAATCCTTTTGCCTGTTATACGGAGGCCTGTGCCTCTCTACCACCAACGTTCCCACTCCCTCTGACCTTTCCAGAGTGGAGACCTTCATGTGTACCCTTGTCCCCTAAGGTTCATCAGTGCAATGCAAGGTTCTATCCTTGCGCTCATTCTGTAAACTCATTGGTGTTCCATTAGTGTTATGGAACAGCCTCTTGTCTTATCTCATCTCATCTTATCAACCATGCCTCTCCCATCTTATCAAATGAACTATCCAACACTTCAGTTTGGTTGTGTTATGGAACAGCCCCTCAGCCCCTTATCTTATTTCTTTGATCTTATCAACTATGTGTTATGGAACAGCCATTTAACAACTATTTTTCATTTTGTCCTTGTTTGTTATTGTTTGGCTTTGTGGACGATATTATAAAAGATCAACAACATGAATCTGACTTCATTTCATTATATTTTTATTTGTCCTTATTTGGCTATCTCTTATCTCCTATCTCTTATCTCTTATCTCTGGCTCATATCCCATTGGAGGATATCTGGAGGATATTCTATTGGATGATAAGCCTGGACTAGTATAGTATATATAGAGTAGCACAAAGCCTGTAACTCTAGTCTTATTCTCTTGGGATTCCCACTTTACTGTGGTGATATCTAAAGTCAATATAAACTGGCACTTTCCTCCCTTATCCTCTTTCTCTCTAAGCTTATTTATGTGTGAGCCCACAATGCTTGATTCTCAGCATAGTCTTTGGATTATGCTTTGAGAAGATAGTTAAGTGGTTGCTCTAACAGTTCCTACATGGCAGAAACCCCATCAACTTGAAGAATGCTTCCCTCATCCTTGCTTCTTCTGTCTACAAAGACAGTATCTGTCTTGCTGCCCCACCCAGGATTGTTTATGATTCTAGGTGGGCTGACACATGCTCAATCTACTTTGATATCTGGGACTCGCAGACAGGCTCCCAGATGAAATCCTTTATTGATCACTCTCTTAATGTGGGGAGTGTGGTCTGCTTCTTCCACAAGGCGTCCATGAAAATTGGAGCTCCTCTATGTACCCACTGCTATTCGTGGAGTCACAACATGAACTACTGCAACTCCTCTTGTGTGGTCTGCCCTATCTGCAATGGACTACACTGTGAAGATAACCATCGTGCTCTTGTGGCTTGCTGCAAGGGCCATTCCAAGCAAGTTCCTCCAATCCCCCCTACCGCTGATGGAGAGCCCTGTCCCCACCTGGCGCTTTGTAAGAATTGCGGCAAACCCCATGCCACTAACTCCCCTCACTGCCAGTTTTGGCAACATTGTTTTAACCGTTTTTGGATTGTGGAACAATATGCAAAGATGGATGATCTTCGATCTCGTGCGCATCCTCTTACTGAAGAAACCGGTATCCGCCGCAAAGCCACAGCTCCTAGGGGCCATAGTAGAGATGGTGGGGAGGTGTAAACCAATAAATGTGACTTAGATTTGTTTTTGGTTCAAGACTACTCCTGCATACAGCCTGTACCCTGTAGCATGCAACATTATCAAGCTTGGTATATGCTCATATATGTCCAATTCCTTATTTGCATCTATCCTGTCCAGCAGATTCAAATTTTCCTGCTATTATTCTGTGTACGTTCTGTCACATTAAATTATCTCTTAGTTACTGCACTTCTGTAGTATGCCAGACTGTTTTAAGTACACCAGGATATAAATTGTTGATATAAAAATTAAAATAAAATAAAAATAGTCCAGTATCTCATCATATGCAAAGTCACCTGACTCACTCCTGGAGGGCTACATGCATGGATTTCTGGTGCGACAGGCCACTTGCAAGGGCTAGTATCCATTGTGGTCCTCATGGCATCCATGACCTTTGAATTCTTCATTGAAAACTCCTGCAAAGCATTGAAATGGCTGATTTATTTGGATCTGTGTGGGCAGCAAACATTCCCTGTTGTTTCTGTGGAGCCCAATCTTGTTCAAGATTCAGTCAATGGGGGAGAGGGAGTTCCTAGTCCTCTGATGTCAATCACTGGGATAAATCTTCATGAAGTCAAATCTTATATCATGAAAACCCAGATATTATCTACGAGGCATGGTGGAGCAAGAAGTAGGCCCCCAGTTTGGTGTGAATTTGGTTAGTACACCACAAAGACCTTGGTATTCTGCTAATAGTTCATCAGCAATAGTTCCATTCATCTCAATACACCTTTCTCTCATCTCTTAAGTAAACCACCCATCATGGTGGCTGGGATGACATCATCAACTGTCAAAGCTGGCTAAGACTTTAGGCTGTGACACAGGTTGTGAGACCTGCAAAGGGTCATGTGTAAGGGTTGAGAGTGCTGGACTCTGACCTGGGTGCCAGTTACCTGTTGATAGGGTGGATATTGACAAGTGGTAAGCAATGCTAAAACACCTCAAACCTCACACCAACAACTCACAATCAACAAGTTCAATGGGTGGTGGGCAAATACACTTATTTCGAAGTGATCCAGATCATTTGTCTTTTATGTGAAGATCAACTCGTGAGAGCATGTCGAACCTTGAATATATAATTCAATAAAGGTTTAGAGAATCAGACTTAATCCTCAAAGGCTTCAGCACCTTTTTGGACACAGTGGGGCAGCAACAGTAACAGCAGCAGTTAGGCACAGATGCCTTCAGTGGGACAGCAACAGTGTGAACACACAGATGGTTCAGAGACTTCGAAAATCACTTGTACTCATGTGGTGAGAGGTACAATTGATCTGGGTGGGAGCCCATTTCTAATCTATGATACATGGCAGTTTTGGCAGGTTTTTATACACAACACAGTTATCTACAATAAACAAGGTTTATCATGAGGTTCTTTTAGTTTCAATTTTGGTAGCCATGGCATGCTTGTTCAGAGCTTTGTGTGGGCCATCTTTCTATAGTCTCGAGGGGTCGAAAGGGCTTCTATCCTCGACGGAGTGGAGTGTCATCAACACGTCGTCAGGCGAACACTCACTGTCAATGTGTCGGGGTCTGATTGGATGGATTTGGATTCTGGTTCCCATGATTCATTGGTCCAGAATAGGAGAAGTAGGGTCATTTCATTTAGAGATGGATCTGATCCCTTGGAAACAGTTGGCAATACCGTTTCCAGGGTCTGTCTATTTTAGAGGGATTCACATGGATTGGCATCATGGCCTCCAGTGATCAAGTGATGCATGGGCATTCCTATAGCACACGTCATAGATATTGAGTCCCCCATATCCTGAAAAGTCCATAGATAGCTTTTAGAGTGATATCAGGTCATTGAATTTATATTAACATTGGCTTCTTCAATGGTCTTATCCATTGATAATTGAATGGTTTTGTGTCAAGTCTATAGTTAAGCCCTCTGAGGGACTGTTCCCATGATCATGACCAAGGGTGGTCCAGTAGTACTTAGACTCTCATATGTAGTCATTCATACTATCAGTTCCAATTAGAATAGGTTCTAATGAAGCCAACATTATATTCTATACACTGATGAAACTATGGGAAAATCGCAAAATCAAGCGCAGCTGCCCAATGGTCATATCACCATTATGAAATATCACCTCATGGACTTGTCTGATGAACTGTACAGGTAGATCATATTCTCACAGACAAATGCCTCAGCCAATCTTCTGTTTCCCTACTACTCCTTCTGGATGGCATCTAAGGCCACACAAATGACATGCTCTGGTTATGTGCTGAAGAAAACCTTAAAATGGAAAGCTCAAGAAATTACAACAACTCCAGCCAATGCTGTTAAAAAGGTATTCAAATGAAAGAAGAATAAGAGCACACCAGCACAAGAATCTGATCCTGAAATAGCCACTACAAAATCCTCGAGTACATCTCATGCTCAGCCTCATCAAAAATATCCCCATGTCAAAACCATCAATAATGAAGACAATCCATCTCCGAACAAAGAACCCACCCATGAGAGCAAAGAATCTTCAGATGATGAACCTGAAGAGGAATCTGAGGAGGTGAACTTGATGACAGACATGTTACATCCTTGCAAAATAGGCTAATGTAAATCATAGCACACATTCAGAAGGATTGAAATGCACCAATTTATGCCTTCTATCAACCAGTTCCAAACATTGGCTATGACAGCAAGGGCCACCACTACCACAAGTTTCGATGTGCTGCAAGGGGCTGCAAAAAGGGTGTCTGTCACTTTTTAGCAACAGGTGATGCAAAATTGACAGGAAACTTATGGACACATGTCAAGATTTGCTGGGGTGTTGAAACAGTTGAGGCTGCTAATCAGACAAAGGAGGTTAATGCAGCACAGGAATCCATTCAGAAGCTAAAGGATGGGTCAATCACCACCATGTTTGAACGAATTGGTAAAGGAAAAGTCATGTACTCTCATCGACAGCATACAAAGACTGAGATGAAGTAAGTCTTGTGAAATTTTGATTGACATGGGTACTTTGTCCATTGGGTTGCAGAGAGTAATTGTCCTTATATAATTGTTAGCGATCGAGGCTTTCAAAATTTGATGAAGACCAGACATCTGGAGTACTACATACCATCACCAGCAACTGTGTCCCATGATGTTTGCCTAGTCTTTGCACGCACCAGACAATGTATTGCTGCAATGTTGCATGTAAGTTATTACATTTCTGGAATATTACATATCAAATATCTAACACTTACCATAGAAACATGATGGTCAAATCAGTTTTGCAACAGATGCCTGGACCTCACCAAATCACTATGCATATGTAGTGATTACTGCACATTTTGAGCATAACAGTATACCCCTTACAATGATTCTTGACGTTGTTGAAGTAGCGAAGGTGAGCCCTTCATAAATAATGGGGCACAGGCATAGGTTGATATCAGACAGTCTCATACTGGCGAAAACCTCACACTTGCATTTGCCAATATCCTAAAAGACTTTGGAATAATGGACAAGGTCAGCAATATTGAACAATGAACAGATTTCAGTTTTCTTCTTGTAATACAGATACTGTCAATTACCTGTGATAACACATCAAATAACAACTGGATGATCAAAGAGCTGGCGAAGCTTCTGCCCGAATTTTTGGTTGTGAACCATATGCACTGCTTCCTTCATATTGTTAACCTTGTTGTGAAATCCTTGATTCAACAATTTGACTTACAAAAGAAAATTGCAAATGAAGAGCTGGGCAACACCAACTGCAAACTGTACAATGTTGCTGAAAACCTCAATCTTGAAGACACCAAGGCCATGGTTGCTCATGGCGACGAGCAAAGGAAGGACAAGGATGACAAGGATGATCTTGAAGGCTGGGTTGATGAGCAGGACAAATTGATGGCAGAAGAGTGCAAGCAGCTTCATGCACAGCCATATCATCCATTTTCATACATCAAGCCTAGTGAATGACAGGGGTTCCCCGTGGGTAAAAATCTCCTACCCTTACCCCTACCCCCAAAAACCCTTACCCTTGGCTGGGGGTACGGGTTTTCCGGGGGTAAGAGGACGGGTTTTTGTGATATGGGGAGGAGGAGGAGAACATCATCATGGCACATGCAATTCTCATCCCCCCAGTTATCCCTTCAGCGAAAGTATACTATAGAATGCACTAAAAAAAGACGAGAGAGATCCGTCCCATGGATGTGGTGTAATTGTAGGTTTATTAAAAAAGCGAGGTATGAGGAGAACATATCTGCTCCATATGATTAAACCATTCAACTGCCTATTCCCTCGGCGAGAGGCATCTGATATACACATAGATTCGACGCATATACCGACGATAGCCCTTTACCCCACGGTTCCCATGTTATAAGGTGTTTTATTGATATTATGAAGGATGATGAGAACATGGTAGTTTGAAATAATCTAATTATCATCAAGCTTATTCCTGTGGTGGAAAATATTATTTTTATACATAGATAAGATGTGGGTAATAATGAGGGGCATCTGGTCCATGACCCTTTTACAATCCATTTGCTGCAGTGTTAATAATCTGTGAGTGCTATCACTTATTATACTTATTATTTTGTAATCACACATGAAGAAACTATATTCTTTCTTGTGAAAATATCATTGAATTAATTGAGAACATGTTTTAAACCAACAGATAGTATTCAAGAAACTGTAGAAGCAAACTATCTTTGACATCAGTCATGATTGCTCCTGAGGTCCATTTATTTGGTGGTCATATTTGGTCAGATTCATACTATCTATACTCTCTATACCCTCCACAAGGGTAGGGTATTTTTGGAGGGTAGAAAATTCCTACCCCTTACCCCTACCCCTACCACTACCCTCCAAAAACCCTGGAGGTTTTGGCTATTCTTGTCATTCACTAATCAAGCCTGAACCATCTACAATATAAACTGTCTACATCGACAGTTGCCGTTCGCCATACATATCTATTACAAATCGCATATTTACCATCCATCACTATATACAGTGCCATCAAACCGGTACTCTGCATCAGCATGCCTGCCCTGCCACCTTCTTTGCTTCATCAGAGGCACCAGAATTGATGGGGCATTTACATGGATTTGACACGGGGTTGGAGGTTGGGTTTCTGCTGCCTTCTCTGGTCCGTCAGGGGTGCTGGAATTGATGGGACGTCTATATGGGTTCGATATGGGGTTGGGGGTTGGGGTTTTCCATACATGATGTGCATGCGGATGGGAAGCAGACTGCCATCTCTGGTCCATCAGGGGTGCTGGATTTGATGGGATGCCTACATGGGTTCGACACGGGATTGGGGTTCTCCATACATGGCGTGTGTGTAGATGGGGAGCAGGCCACCCTCCTTGCTCTGCCGGGGTGCCAGGATTGATGGAACATCCATGTGGATTTCATGCGGCATTGGGGGTAGGGGGTTTGGGTTCTCCATCCACGGCATGTGTGTGGATGGAGAGCGTGCCACCTGCTTTGCTCCATCGGGGGTGCTAGAATTGATGGGACACCCATGGGGAATCAACGTGAGATTGGAGTGGAAAGTTGGGTGCTCTATATATGACCTGTATAGAGAAGAAGCAGGATTGAGCAGGGGATAGAGAGTGCAATCAGGAAGCTATATAGAGAGGGGGGATGAGGAATCTGGTATGAAATTGATAGAGATGTCCATGGGGGTTGGCACAGGATTGGGGGCCAGAGGATTGGGGATCTATACATGATATGTGTGGGGGATGGGGAGCAGGACCAAGGCGGGAGCAGGACCAAGCAGGAGATGGGGAGCAGGATTGAGTAGGGGATTGGAGATGGGGAATTTGTACCCAACCCATGGGGAATGCACACCCACATGAATAATCACAGGGGTTCTTCATCATCTTCTTCATCTGCTATACCCCCTTCAGCCTCTACACCTTCTGCTGCACCATCTTCAAATTTGTCCTTGTCCTCATCACCATTCTCAGCATGCCCGATGTCGGTCAATGGACCCTCCTATATTGCCCGGAAATGATCTCATAGACAGAGCTGAATATTGGCCTGTTCAAGAGCATAGCCCTGAAGGTCTTCCATCAAAGCCTTGTCCCCATTACTTCTCACAGATGGATGGGCAGACCACCACGTTGCTTTCCACTCCAGAAACGACAACACCTGACACATCTCCTCCCGCAACAGAAGGACCTCTTCTGAGGTGCAGGCCACTCATGCACAAGATTTAGCCCATTCTGACCGTAGCATGTCATTGTTCTTGACATCATCGTCAGGAAATGGTTGCTTTCCACAACCCAGATCCATGGGATCATTCGCCTTGTCTTGCCAGTCCAATCACAAATGCTTTTCAGTTTGGGGAGGAGGTTGATTCTGCGTCCACATTCAATGGCATACGTCCCCTCATCAGGCAAATTGAAATCCGATGCGCCATCATTCTCAGTCATCCCTCTTCTTTCTGGGCCCTTCTTCAACTGATCCGGGTCAGAATAACTCTGGATGTCTGAGTCAAGAAGTGGCTAAAGGGTGGTGTCCCAGTTTCCTTCGAATTTGCACCTCTGTGAGATCTGAAAACAGAATGAATTCATGAGCCGCAAGAAGGTAGACAAAATACTCACGTATCCCGACAATTTCATATGGGTTTGGGGCTCTCTTGGGATAAGGATCATTCTCCCAGGCAATGCATATATCCTTCCACTCAGCCACAAGATTGGGGGGCAGAGTTGATGTGAATCTGTGGTGGCCTTCTACTTGGATATTTCACTCACGTATTGCCACCTTGTACTACTGCATGAGCATGGGACTTAGAACATACCGGTGAATAAAGCTGGTTAGAAAGACAGGAATGAATGATGCACCCATTCCAAGATACTTTGACCAATTCCAAAAATTGAAGTGGTCATCCAAAACATTATGTCGCGAACTGGGACCTTGAGTTTTTTTCACATTTCTGAGCATGTTATGCCCTGCCAAAATATGCTCCAGATACTCACCATCCATCAGACCTAGAACCGGTGTGAAGTTGAATGGGAACTGCTTATGTCCTACTTGCTGATGACCTGGTTCATGAAGCTTGGAGACAGTTTGGAAACCACTGACATGAAATATCATAGCCAGCATTGATGAGAGACGATGTCGTGCTTTGAAGGGATGACCCAAAAATATAGTCCATGGTGCTGTAACATTCCCTCTTCTGAAGGTTCCCAACAGCATTAGGAAGTAACATTTCAGAGTGTCCATAGAACACTGCCCCGACACCCGTAAAGTGCAATCCTTTTGAAAACCTTGTATTCACTTTGGCTAGTGCCAAAAATCCAACGCATGTGCTAATGTCATCCTCAGTGGTGTGGCTGAGTATATACACATTGTACGGTCCACAGGGAAGCATGTATGCCATTCCAATCCTCAGGCCAGGGTCAGCCAAAAAGAAGGAGACCAACTGGTTCTTCAGTCGGGAATTTGCATCCATGCAGAGAATGAAAGTGTAAAGAAAGTGATGGGATTTAGGAGCAGACTCCCAGTCTTCTGGCAGGTTGATTCCTGGCCATGGACAAGATGGGCAGGGGATGGTGAGCTTCCCATTTCCAGTTCCACTAGTGCTGAATGGATCATGGGCCCACCCGCCTCACTTGAGAAGCTTCAGGTGGCACCATTGCAGAATCATATGCATGAGAGTGAGGTATTTTGATTTTGGTGGGTCTCCAGTGTTCTTCATCGATTTTTCAAGCATTTGGTACATGTCATATGTGGAGGCCTTGGAGGTCAGGGCCAAGTGATGGAGCTGATCGAGAAGGGTGAAAGTGGCACACATCCAAGGATCTTCCTGGGTTGCAGGATAGAAGCCACACCACAGAAGCTGGATGTGTTTTGAAATGGCCTGCTCACATCCACAAAAGGAAATCGCAACATCATGAAGGCCATTGTAGTGAAAGACATGCAGATCAATGTGACAGGTGATGGGATTGGAGCAGTGCATGCTGACGGGATTGAGTTGGATGCAAAGACTGAGAGATTTGAGGTTGGTGCATTGGAAGCGAGATCCCATCTATCTCTAAACAAAATTTATAGATGAGTTTTTGAGAACATGAAATAGAAAATGGAAATACCTCTATTCAGTGAAGAGGAAGCATGTGATGCCATCAGATGCAACATTGTGCACAGACAAGATCAGGCATAAAGCACCCCCAACAACAAAACTCTGGGATTTCACGAGAGTTGTTCCTGCGCATGCTACAATCTGGACAGACAGTCTCCATCTGTATGTCACCACATCCTTCCCATCATAGCAGCTTGTTGAGGTAGGTGTTACAATGCTTGTCCCACCATACAATGTGAGGGTGCCTCTTCATATATCAGCCAATTATCGATCATCTGAAATATTAAATATACCAGTATTTTGCTTTTGTTTCCATGGGTAGGAGGAGCATCAACGGTGATGATGGTATCACAATACATCTGATCGCTGAGAGCAGTGCTGAGATCCAGTCCGATTTCAGTGTCTTCTTGAGGTGACCATGAAATGTTTGTCAACCAAATAGTCCTTCCTCTCTGTGGAGAATGTGGAGTCAATATTGGGAGACCACGGGTTTTACAGACCTCGCATAAGTGGACAACCTTGAAGTCATCGTCATCAAGGAGGCGGTTATGATAAGATCCAGAGGCATCAGCCCACTGACGCTTTTGACTGTGCAGTCTGTTGACCAGCGCACTAGCAGCCCTAGAGTTGGCCATCCATAAAGTGGGGTGAAGGCAGCACAAGGTAGCACCAATGCATGGTTATAAAGGATGATAGACATCTTTCCCACCAAATTTCAATCAACAAACCCACGTCCTTGTCACGTGATTTGGACTCCGAGTCTGGTGCAGGTGAATCGACAAATTGTGATCACACCTTCATTGATAGATTGTGCATCAGCACATATATGATAACAGTGAGGCATAGGTATGTGCTTGATAAAATGTAGTCTTCTTTCAAACTGATGAGAAAAAATCAGTAAATTAACACTCATCTCTTACTGTAGTCTTATCTCGTTGGATCAGCAGATGAGATTCGCAAGTCATTGTTGAGATGAGATCAAGTAAGATCACACTCAATTCTCATTTGATTTCTTACTGTTTAGCACATTAACAAGACAATCCAGAATCTGTACTAATCTCATCTCATTGAATTGGCAGATGGAATTCGCAACTTGTTCGTCCATGTTCAACTTTTCATTTGGTTGTCCTGATTTCACTCTTATCTAACACAGTGATGAGACCCTCACCACCAGTAAGCTGATTTCCATCTTGTGGCTAGTAGATGCTAGCAGTGATTAGACAATCACCATGGCTGAGGATGCATCTGTTGTGTGAATGGCGTCATGGTAACAGAAACATCAATTTCCATCTTGTTGCTACTGTTAAGACACACTCAAACCACAAGGGTTCTCGCAGGCTTACAAGAAGGAATACAGGAAAGGAAAAGAGAAGTTTATATTGACTATTAGTCCTCACACTTTATTAGAGTGGAGATCTTAAGAGAATACAACTAAAGAACTAGTATGCTATCTGGTAGACTATATATACTAAATGGAAAACATGTGTTATGCATGAGGCGTCCCACGGAATCCTTATGTAAGTAGTTCTGGAATATTCTACATGTGGTAACCATGAGGTGCACAGCAATGTGCAGTCAAACATGAGGAAACCATGTGTTGTGGAGCAACATGTGTTTACCATGTGTTCACCCTTGAACCTTATAATAATGTCCACAAGACCAAACAATGAAAAGAAATGGAAAATAAGGGCTGTTCCATAACAGCTACATGCTAGCAGTGATTATACAACACCACAGCTGTAGACACATCCATTGTATCGACAGCCTCAAGGTAACGGAAGTTCTATTCGAGCATTTATTTTCACTTTTCACAACCCCTCTCTTAGTTAAACTTACAGTAATGAGAGTCTTGTTGCAAGATAGCTGGAGGTACATCCCCGCTATGGAGTGATATGTTAATGCCATCCGGGAATATGGACAGGGCAGCACGCAACAGACAGGCAAACACCAATGTATAGAATATGACAGATGACATGTAAGTTAGTAAATTAGAAGACAGGGTTAAACTGGAAATAAGGTTCGCAGTCAGATGAATCACTAGCCTGCCTGTTTTCTTCCTCAGAATCGGAACTGATTTCAACAATGACAGGAATATCATACAGCCCTCCCCGTCTTGGGATAGGATGTACAACACTCTGATCAATGGCCTTCTTGATTGAGAGAAAAGGCAGGTCAGTGACAAGGGAGGGTTTACAACCCCTGACCAATGGTAGAACAATGGAGATAAAGAACCTCAAGGCATGCGTAAATTGTCATTACTGATTATGAGTGATAGGGGAAACTTACCATAAGTGAAAGGAGTCGATCTAATGCCAGCAACATAAGAAGTGACAACTGAAGTCTGAGGTTTGTCCACCTTTCCATTGGGGAAGATCTTGCGGGTGGTCATAGTGTGCATTGTCATCCAAACAGTTTCATACTTGATCCCCTTTCCTGTAACTTCTTTTAATAAATAACGGATAATAAGGCACCATATGGGGAACCTGCCATGGTTTGGGAATTGTCATGACCAGTATCTACCGTGGACTGTAGATATACATTCCTGAAAGTCTGGCCCCCTGAATCTGGCAGGATAATTAGTCTTGACTGATAAGTGACACTAGCACATAAAGAACTTACTTGTGGTCTGGGAATTGTCATGACCAGTACCTACCATGGGTCATGGGTGCTTGTTTGGGAAAGTCTGGCCTGAATCTGATGAGGATAATCAGTCATAACTCATAAGCGACACTAGCGCATGAAAAACTTACTGATGTTCGGGGTGAAAGGGGGAAGAGGTGGGGAAACCTTGCCCATTGAGTCGTCAAGCGCCCCCTCCTTTCAAGATAGAATGTCCGGTGGCATGGAATCTGATGGGGATGATCATTTATGACTGATAAGCGACACTAGTGCATGGAGAACTTACAGATGGCCCTCATCACTTGAGGTGGGGTAAAAGGGTGAAGAGATGGGTAAATCTTGCCCATTGAATTGTCAAGTGCTTTCTTCTTTCAAGATGAAGTGTTGATGAGCATACTGGCATCCGAAGTGGTGGGCATGATGGGCAACAAATTCGGAGAGTATGTAACTGAAAAAGGGGACAAGGGACAGTGTGAGTTTTTCTTAGGAGACATGATGAAACAGTGGGAAGACAGTCTCTGATGTTCAGAAAATTTGCTCTGTTTATAAACCAGAGTTCAGGGGAGTCTGGCTGCATACAAGGGGATTTCCTGGAGAAATACGGCTGATTACATGGCAGCCAGTAAGTGTCAGCCCTTCTGTTATGAGGTAAGTAGGGTGCTCAAATAAGGTCTGACAGTTCCCATCTCCCGATCTGGGTTGACTTGTCAGAAAAAAATAATAGAGATTCATCACAGTATAAAATATGTACCAAGCTTTCAACATGTCCAGGTATTTTCTCCCCACGTTCTGAACAGCACAGATATGTCAATTCGTCACAAGAGGATTGGCGAACGAGCTGCTCACCACTACATTCAGGTATCCTGATGGTCAACCCAGGTGTCTTCAAAGGCACTTGCCTGGCATTCCTCATGAAACAAAAGCCCTTGTACATGGCCGCCGCTGAGAATGACCACACTTCTGCATGCCTAGCTGATATCCAGCAATGTTACCTGAAGTGATTTCCAATTGATTCACAACACAACATCAATCCTGATCCAGAGTGGCTGGCAGCTATAAATAACAATGAAGCTGAGCCAGAAGTGCCAGCACCAGATCCAGAAGAGATGTTGGAGGAAGAGTATTTGCAGGCGATGAAGGCATTCAGATTCCATGGGCAACAAATCTAGGAGTACAGAGACGTATGTATACCTCTGTTTATCATTGGATTTGTTATTGGCTGTTGACTTGCCAGCAAATCAAATGCTGGTTCACCTACAGATATGCCAAGGACCAAACACCCACAATGCCTGGTCCTGATGACCCAATGGCCATCCTCATGGCAAAGCTCACTGGCATCTCCTTGGCAAAACCTCGATGTCCTATCACATACAATGTCTGGGGCAAGGCCAATCTGGAGCTTGTCAAAAGACGGTTCATAAATGTTATGGAATAGCCTCTTGTCTTATCTCATCTCATCCTATCAACCATGCCTCCCCCATCTTATCAAATGAACTATCCAACACTTCAGTTTGGTTGTTATGGAACAGCTCTTTATTTAATCTTTTACATTTTATCATTGTTTGGTCTTGTGGACATTATTATAAG
>Ga0307516_10001194_pt1 | contig 36295 bp, 30 predicted proteins | sample 19_EM_MG_FD_203310 | JGI IMG/M metagenome (GOLD analysis project Ga0307516, IMG submission 203310) | Populus trichocarpa ectomycorrhiza microbial communities from riparian zone in the Pacific Northwest, United States - 19_EM | ecosystem: Host-associated > Plants > Roots > Unclassified | place... | reverse complement strand
CCACGGAGCAATACTACAGGAAAACACCGGAAAATTGGGAGATTGGCGAAACGGACCCATGGGAAGTATGCCAGACCGTCATCAGCAAAATCAAGGAAACCTCCAAGACCAGCAAAAACCCAATTCCACCGGAATATCACAAGTTCCTCGAAGTATTCACCGAAAAAGAACCTACGGCACCTCCGCCCCACCACACTCACGACCACCATATTCCACTGGAGGAAGAAAAGACGCCCCCATACGAGCCCCTGCGACCTCTGAACGAACAAAAAATGAAGGCTCTCAAGGAATACCTAGAAGTCAATGAGAAACGGGGATGGATCCGGGCATCCACCTCCCTGGCTGGGGCGCCAATACACTTTGTCAAGAAGAAGGACAGGGGACTACGTCTATGTGTGGATTATCGACAACTGAATGAGATCACAATCAAAGACTGGACACCATTGCCATTAATCGGAGAGTCCCTGGATCAACTATCCAATCCCACCATCTACACCAAACTAGATATCCGAGACGCCTACTACAACCTCTGAATTGCAGCAGGAGACGAATGGAAAACAGCCTTCCGAACCCGGTACGGAATATACGAGTACTACGTCATGCCTTTCGGGTTGACCAATGCACCAGCGTGGTTCCAACAATGGATGAATGAGATTTTGAGCGAACACCTTGATATCTTATGTGTGGCATATCTGGACGACATCCTCATCTTCTCGCAAAAGCTGGAAGACCACTGGAGACACGTCCGGACAATCTTGAAACGAGTTGAGGAAACCGGGCTCACACTGAAAGCATCCAAATGCGAATTCCATACAACGGAAATAGAATACTTGGGATACGTCATATCACCGCAGGGACTGCAAATGGACGAAGAAAAAATCCGGACCATCAAAGAATGGAAGGAACCAACAAACATCAAAGGAATCCAGAGCTTCCTCGGCTTTGCCAACTTTTACCAGTGCTTTATCAGAGACTACAGCAAAATCACGATACCCCTATCCTCCCTCACAAGGAAGGAAAAAGGATGGGAATGGAGTGATAAACAACAAGAGGCATTTGAGACGCTCAAGAAAGCAATGATCATGGAACCTATACTACAACACTTCGATCTGGAACAACCCGTCACCATCAAAACAGACGCTTCCGACTACGCCATAGGAGCAATCTGCTCATAACCCGACGAAAAGGGAATCCTGCACCCAGTAGCATACTACTCAAGGAAACTCAAAGACCCAGAGTGCAATTACGACATCCACGATAAGGAGTTACTGGCGATAGTCGATGCACTACGAAAATAGGATACCTATTGTAAAACAACGGGACCAAAAATCACGATCCTCACTGACCACAAAAACCTCGAATACTGGAAAACAAAAAAAGACCTCAATTAGCGACAAGCCCGGTTGGGTGAGCGATTAGCTAACTATGACTTCGTGATCAAGTATCGACCCGGGAAATTGGCCGGCAAGCCAGACATCCTCTCTAGAGAGTCAGGAGACTCTCCCTAGGAAGGGGATATAAAGCATCGGCAGAACCACGGCTGAATCCTGTTACCCGAAGAAGCGTTCGAAGCACTCCAGGCCAATACAACAGAAACCATCAACCTCGAGATAGACAAGGAAGTCCTGAATGAAATCCGGACACTAAGCGCAGCAGATAAGGAGATCCAAGAAATCCGGAGGAAAAAGGCGAGCGGAACCACCCGCGACGGAAAGATCGCGCTAGGGTTATGCGAGGAAAACAGCGGGTTGCTAATGTATGACGGCCTCATATGGATCCCGGACGACGACACCCTGCGACTACGCATATTAAGAGACCACCATGATGCGCAAGCCGCGGGACACCCGGGCCGAGCAAGAACCCTGGAACTAGTTAGCCGAAGCTTCTACTGGCCAGGGCAACAAAAGTACATCCACAGATACATCGACCACTGTGACGCCTGCCATCACATCAAGCCAATCAGACACGTACCATTTGGATTGCTAAAGCCACTCGAACTCCCACACCGGCCATGGGACACGATATCAATGGACTCTATCACCGCGCTGCTGATGAGCAACGGAAAAGATGCATTATGGGTAATAATCGACCGCCTCACAAAGATGGGACATTTCGTCACCTGCCAGGGTACCATGAACCCCGAAGACCTGGCAGACCACTTCCTCCGACAGGTAATAAGACCCCACGGACTGCCAAGCAGTATTGTATCAGACAGAGGGTCCCTGTTTATCTCAGACTTCTGGAGACGAGTAATGGAAGCACTCGGGATATCACGCAACCTCAGCACAGCCTTCCACCCACAAACAGACAGACAAACGGAAAGAGCCAATGCCACCCTCGAGCAGTATCTCCGGGCATACTGCAACTACCAACAGGACGACTGGGAAAGGTTGTTGCCAATTGCTGAATTCTGCTACAACAACACACAAACCGGAACCACAAAAATACCCCCCTTCTTTGCCAACTATGGATATCACCCTCGTTTCCTGCCAGACCTTGGCACCCGGAACGATAAGACCCCAGAAGTGTCGGAATATGTCGCGGCATTAAGAAGGTTGCATGAAGAACTTCGAGCAGAGATCAAGGAAGTCCAAATGTCTCAAGCAGAGCAAGCCAACAAAGCACGACATCCGGACCCGGTACTGAACCCAGGCGACAGGGTCTGGCTACGACGGAAACACATCCAGACAACCCGACCATTGAACAAACTGGACCACAAGCAGATAGGCCCGTACTCCATCCTCGAGAAGGTAGGCTCAAGAGCATATAAACTGGACCTACCGGCCACTGTCAGGATCTACCCAGTTTTCCACATCAGCCTCCTCGAACCCACAGCCAGCACCGAACCCATACCAGGACACCAACAAACACCGCCACCACCTGTGATCATCCAAGAACAGCAAGAGTGGGAAGTAGAGAAAATCCTCGACTCCCGACGCCATAGAAACCAGATCCAGAATCGAGTCAAGTGGACCGGTTTCCACGACCCCGATCGCACCTGGTATCCCGCCCGCAATTTTGAGAACTCACCCGACCTCGTCCGCCAGTTCCACGAGGAATACCCTGAGAAACCTGCACCCCAATTCTAAAAACCCGATATGTCCACCACCGCCACTGTCGACACCAACAAAGGCTGGACCTTCGCTGGCTGTAGCCGCACCTCCGAGTTTCCCATCACAACCTCCACCGATAATGAACAAACCGAACTACCTACCAACGAACCCAACAATGACTGGGGCATTGCCGCCACCACGACCGACGGATGGAGCGCCCCTCCAGCCGCACCTTCGCCCCCGCTGTCCGCCGCAGGACAGCCCCATACCAACGACCACGCATCCCTGCGCTGGACGGCCTGCTACGATGACTACTGCAACACCCACCGCCAGAGCAAGGACAACAACTACTACCTGCGCCGAAGCCGCCGCCACTGAGCGACAAACTGCGACTGCCCACTCCCACACCCTAACGAACTACTCGAAGTAATCCGCAAACGACACCTCAACCCCATCAAAGCATGCGCGGACTGGCACCTAGGAAAGCGGGTCTGCCCCGAATGTCGGTTCCTCGTGAACATGGAAAACCAGCACCTCCGCTGCGGTGCTGCAGCCCCACGGGAAACTTTGGCAGACATCACGCCACTACAGGAAGATCAGGAAAACATAAACCTCCCGGCCGTGACTGCGGCACTACAGGACGAGCAACTCGCCCTCCTGGGGGAAATCATCACCATGATATATCAAACAACCACCCGGGACGCGCGCCGCAACCACGTTGTACACCGGACGCTCGCCCAGTGGATGAACGAATTCCATGACGCGGACCAGCAGCAACTCCAGCAGATGACCAACACCCTGGGGGCCATCATCACCAAACAACAGCGAATGAACGAACAACTCCAAGCCCGGCAGCAGGCTAGCCAGCCCGTCCGCATCCACCGCACGCCCATCATCCACCGTACGCCCGTCCGCTGCCGAACCCTAACGACCCGACATGACCTCGCTGGAGCTTCAGTCTGGACAGGGGACGTACTGTCACGAACCTGGCGTGACAGGCTCCTTGGCGCTGGCGCCGGTGCCGTTCTCACCCTTGTCGGCCTATGGGTCATCCTTGTTTCCGCTGCTGCAGCCACGGTTATCCTCCGCGCTTAGGCGCCTCGACCTATCTCTGCCATATCGTGCCGGTAGCGATATCTCCCCAACCTACAGACCGCCCGCCAGTCTAGGTCCCTTCTCCTTTGTCTCTGTTATAGGGCTTGCGTGTCCTTCTTCTACGTATGTTGTTTCCTGTTGATTATGCTTGCGTGTCTTTCCTCCTGTTCGCTACGTCTGTTGTCTCCCGTTGATTGAGCTTGCGCGTCCTTCTCCTTTATCGTTCCGAGTCTTGTTTCCCCTTGATTAAGTCGTACGTCATTCTTCCTTGTTCCCTTACTGTTACTGCTTGCGTGTCCTTTCTCCTGTTGCCGCGAGTAGAGTGTTGGCCGCGCGGCGGCCGAGTGCGATCATGTGTTTTCATTGGGCGCGACGATTGAGTCATGATGAGCTATGGAGGAACTGTGTCAGTCTTGCGGGCAAGCTGTGATTCCACAGAGGGAAGGAAAAGTATAAAGGAAGGGCGCGGTAGCTAGTCTGGAGATTCTTCTCCACACAATCTATTATCTCTCTCCACAGACCTACCTCTCTCTACCCGTGAACCGGCGCTGCGACCACCACCCCACCCCAATAAAAACAACGAGACCACGCCAGGCGTGACGGATACCGCGAGAACAACGAGCCTACGCAAGGCGTGTGAGAAGACCGCGACAAGACCACGCCAGGCGTGACGGATACCGCGAGAACAACGAGCCCACGTAAGGCGTGTGAGAGGACTGCGATGAGACCACGCCAGGCGTGACGGATACTGCGAGACGACGAGCGGCAGGTGAGTACGCCGGAAGTGTGACTACAAGCGGTGCGTGAGTACGCTGGAAGTGTGACTACGAGCGGCGCGTGAGTACGCCGGAAGTGTGACTACGAGCGGTGCGTGAGTACGCCGGAAGTGTGACTACGAGTGGCGTGTGAGTACACCAGAAGTGTGACTACGAGCAGCGCGTGAGTATGCCAGAAGTGTGACTACGAGCGGCGCGTCAGTATGCCGGAAGTGTGACTACAAGCGGCGTGTGAGTACGCTGGAAGTGTGATCACGAGCTTGCCCCGAAGAACCGAGCCTACGTTACCTGTTGAGCAGTACGGAGTAGTCAAGGCAGGATCTTGACAGAGTGTCAAGGCAAATGGGATCCAGATGAGGCTCACGATGGTGCACCATACATAGGTAATAGAGCGGTCACTGTGATAGCATACTCAACTGTCAGGGCACGGTACATTGCAGGGAAGACTATCAAACACTCATTTGGTTCCAGGCATTGTGACTCAAACCAGTTCTATTCATTACATCTAATGTACATCTATATACCACGTCACCGTAGATAGCATCGCTCTGCGTGACAGTAACAAAGACAGTTTGCCGGATGAGACACGACGCAATGAGAACGACATCAATGAAGAGGGTACCAATGAGGATGCCTGCTGCAAGGACAATAGCGAGTAAGACGCGACAAGTACGATGTCAATGAGGATGTCAATGAGGACGCCGGTGGCGTGGATGATAGCAATTAAGAGGCGGCGAGAAGATCGACGAGCTTCGTGAATTGTTAGCGCAGCTCTCAGAGGGACAGACTGTGGGAAGTTGTACAATACGACGCGACGAGTACGATGTCAATGAGGATGGTGTTGTGGATACCAGCAGCGTGGATAATAGCAAGTAAGACGCGGCGAGAAGATCTACAAGCTTCGTGAGATTGTTAGCGCAGCTCTGAGAGAGACAGACAGAGGGAAGTTGTACAATACGATGTGACGAGTACGATGTCGATGAGGATAAGGCGGCTTGGATGATAGCAAGCAAGACGCGACAAGTACGATGTCGATAAGGATGCCGGCAGCATGGATGATAGCAAGTATGACGCGTTGAGAAGATTGACGAGCTTCGTGAATTGTTAACACAGCTCTCACAGGGACAGACGGTGGGAAGTTGTACAATACGACGCGATGAGTACAATGTCGATGAGGATGGTGGTGAGGAGGATGCCAGCAGCGTGGATGATAGCAAGCAAGATGGGACGAGTGCGATGGTGGCATGTATGATGAAAGGAGAAGAAAGAAGGGGTGGAATTGCGGCCTGTGCTATCATATTTAGCAAGCCGTGCAGTGGAAAGGGTGCTGATCCGTGGTAAGTGGGCCAAACCGTACGAAAGCACTAGCGCTAGCAAATTCTTGGCACCTTACAAGTAGCATACAAAATCACTCACAATGCTCAAAACCTGTGAATTCCTCTCCCATAGTCGTCGATACCCCAGCCCCCGCTGTTTATATTCATACAATAATTCCCTATGGTATCAATTCAGTCTGACTGAACATTTGTGCCTACTGGCTCCTGCTTTTCAAGGTAGTGATACTGAAATCTTGAAGGATATACGGATTTGGAGCGCTGTATGTAGTACAGTTTCTCCTAGCGGAAGTAGTTGAATCAGAACAGCAGCATCAATAGGATGTAAAGCAGGGGCCGGTAGGTACAAACTTTCAGTCAGACTGAATTGATACCATAGGGAATTATTCTGCGAATATAAACGGCGGGGGCCAGGGTATTGATGACTATGGGAGAGGAATTCACAGGTTTCGAGTATTGCGAGTGATTTTGTATGCAACTTGTAAGGTGCCAAGTATTTGCTAGCGCCAGCGCTTTCGTACGGTTTGGCCCGCTTACCACGGATTGGCACCCTTACCACTGCACGGCTTGCTAAATACGATGGCATGGGCCGTAATTCTACCCCTTTTTTCTTCTCCTTTCATCATACACGCCACCATCGCACTCGTCCCATCTTGCTTGCTACCATCCACACTGCCGGCATCCTCCTCACCGCCATCCTCATCGATATTGTACTCGTCGCATCGTATTGTACAACTTCGCACCATCTGTCCCTGTGCAAGCTGTGTTAACAATTCACGAAGCTCGTCGATCTTCTCGCCGTGTCTTACTTGCTATTATCCATGCCGCCAGCATCCTCATCGACATCGTACTTGTTGTGTCTTACTTGCTATCATCCACGCCGCTGCATCCTCATCGATATCATACTTGTTGCATCTTACTTGCTATCATGCATGCTGCCAGGTATCCTCATTGACATTGTACTCGTCGCGTCGTATTGTACAACTTCCCACTGTCTGTCTCTCTGAGAGCTACGCTAACAATCTCATGAAGCTCATAGATCTTCTCGCCACGTCCTACTTGCTATTATCCATGCCGCCGGCATCCCAATACCATCCTCATTGATATCGTACTCGTCGCGTTGTATTGTACAACTTCCCACAGTCTGTCCCTCTGAGAGCTGCGCTAACAATTCACGAAGCTCATCGATCTTCTCGCCATGTCTTAATTGCTATCATCCACGCCACCGGCGTTCTCATTGACATCCTCATTGATATCGTACGCATCGTTTCTTACTCGTTATTGTCCTTGCGGCCGGCATCCTCATTGGTATCCTCTTCATCGATGTCGTTCTCATTACGTTGTGTCTCACCCGGCAAACTGCCTTTGTTACTGTCATGCAGAGCGATGCTATCTACAGTGACGTGGTATATAGATGTACATTAGATGTAATGAATAGAACTGGTTTGAGTCAATGCCTGGAACCAAATGAGTGTTTGATAGTCTTCGCTGCAATGTACCGTGCCCTGACAGTCGCGTATGCTATCACCGTGACCGCTCTATTACCTATGTGTGGTGCGCCATCGTAAGCCTCGTCTGGATCCCATTTGCCTTAACACTCTGCGTCTGTAAGACACGCGCTGCATCGTGAAGGCAAATACCCTGACACTGTGCGTCCAGAAGTCAAATGCCCTGACACTCCTCGTCCGGAAGGCAGATGCCATGGCACGCTTCGTCCGGACGACATTTGCCTTGATACTCTACATCCGGAAGAAATTTGCCTTGACACTCTGCGTCTGGTAGGCAAATCCCCTGACACTCCGCGTCCAGAAGGCAGATGTCGTGGCACGCGTCGTCCGGACGACATTTGCCTTGACACTCTGCGTCCAGAAGGGAAATGCCCTGACACTCCTCATCCGGAAGGCAGATGCCGTGGCACGCATCGTCCGGATGACATTTGCCTTGACACGCTACGTCTGTAAGACATGCGCTGCGTCTAGAAGGGAAATATCCTGACACTACTTGTCTAGACGTGTATGCCGTAGCCGCTACGTCTGGATGCACAGTGCCGTGGTGAGGTGCGTGTGAATGCATGGTGCCGTGGCGCACTGCGTCAGGATGCACGGTGCCGTGGTAAGCTGCGTCCGAGTTTGTGAGGTTGCGTCCAGAGCGTCTCGACCGTCTAGTACATCCGGACGCTCTGGACGCATTTTTTTTTTCCTGATAGGCAAATGCCCTGACACCCCTCGTCTGGACGACATCTGCCTTGACACTCTGCATCTGTAAGACACATGCTACGTCCAGAAGGTAAATTCCCTGACACTACTCGTCTGAAAGGCAGATGCTGTGGCATCCATCGTCCGGAAGACATTTGCCTTGACATTCTGTGTCTGTAAGACATACGCTGCATTCAGAAGCCAAATGCACTGACACTCCTGGTCCAGAAGGCAGATACCATGGCACTTGTCGTCCGGACGACATTTGCCTTAACTACCTACGGCGGTAAGACACGCGCTGCGTGCAGAAGGGAAACGCCCTGACACTACTCATCTAGATGTATCTGCTGTAGCCGCTGCATCCGGACGCATGGTGATGTGGCGCGGTGTGTCGCAACGCATGGTGCCATGGCAAGTGTCGTCCGAGTTAAGCAGGTTGTAAGTCCGAAATGTCTAGTGCGTCTCGAGCATCCGAATGCTCAGGATGCAAATTTTTTTTTTCCTGATGTCCCCACTGATATTGTTACACCCTAAATACTACAGGGTCGGAATTCAGATACGGACCAGGGCAGGAAGGTATCGGAAACTCATCACACGGTCTTAGGGCGGCATACCGAGACCGGGCAACCAACAGCATCAGGGCTCGGCTCGGGTCAACCGACTCTGCAGCACCAGGAAACCCCTGGGCCAAGTACCAGCACCGACCGGGAAAGTGCAAGCGCTGCTGCAGAGGAAGACAACCTTGGTGGTCATCATAAGCAGGATAAGCGATCGGAAGGAAAACGGGAACGCAAGGAGCTGCGAGTCTAGATCGCGGAATAGGAGTGGGGTTGTTTCCAGAGGTACAGTCTAGAGGAACAACACCATGAGTCGGGAATCGCTGTATCGTTGCAGACAGCTCGATGGCCCGAGGCGATACCATTGCACCCCGTGGTCAGGAGACATGAGCGATCATGCTACCACTCACATCCTCGTCATTGACATCCGATTATGGCGATGAACTCTGGGCTTTGCCAGCACACGATAGCGTGAGTGAATCCCCCACTTATCCGAGATGCTTACAACGATTATGATGCAGGGCACACGCCGCACCAAGGTAAGAGACGTCGAGTTGAACAGATACTGAAGCGCAGGCTTGACTTCAAGCCAATCCTATAGCGCTGGGTAGCCCCCGGACCAAGTATCCGGCTCGTGTTCAGGAAAGTGCAAATGACGCTACAGGACTGCACCTCAAGATTTGAGAGTCTATTGGGAAAGATATGGGGTGGAGCTATGCCTTGATGCCGTCGCGGCCGAAGAGAGGATAGCTGGTACAGTTGAGGGTTCGTTGCTCCGGCTCAGATCGAGTAGCGTAATGAACCCCACACACAATCCATATCGTATCACCCAATCACGACAAGAGAACAGAGGACCTGCTCTGGCCACTCTCAGGATATGTGGAAGCACTACTCTCCGATCCAAATCGAGAGATTATCTGTGTTACACTGATGAAGTTTAACGCCAAGGTGAAGAGTTTTCACGTCGCGGTGCGGGGTAATTTCCCTGCATCACGTGACTTTGCCGAGCCAGATACTTATACGACGACCCGCCGATGAGCAGTGGGCAACCGGTCTTGATCGGAAGATTCATTGGAATCCTCAGCAGAATCATCGAAACGATCATCAGAATCATCATCGGAACGATCATCGGAAGATTCATCGGAACGATCATCGGAAGATTCATCGGAATTATAAGCGGAATCCCAAATAACCAGCGAGTCATAAAGGGACCACCTACTGGTCACCAAGACATCGAGTCAACAACCATCCCCCTACAGGCAATCCGTCGAGCGAGTCGTCGCCACGTAGCCACAAAAGATCCAACATACAAGTCACACTGGTGAGGTGCGTAAGAGGTCGAACTGCCGCCACGATACACGCAAGCTGTTGGGCTGCCGCTGGGCTTGCGTCGATCGAACTGCCGCAGTGATACTCGTAAGTCTCCGGCACGCCGCCGGGCCTGTGCCTCGAATCAATGACACGCCTAAGCGCTGCAAGCGGGACGACAGTTGATCGGGAAGGAGACGGAAGGATACGTGAGGAGCTCGAGAGTCTAGGCGGGAGATAAGGAATGGGGTAAAGGATATGGCAGAGACACCGGGTGTATGGATTACTCCGGAGGAGGGGGCCACAGCAACCGGAGGTGTGAGAGGGAAGGAGTTAGGATGAGACTCTTCCGAGAGCTCGTTTGTTGTAACCCCCAGCTCCAGACGCTGACGGGCTGTATAAAAGAACGCAGTCTGGAACTGAGGGAATTATGCGGTGCCAATAGGACTCTCAGACTCGCCTTATCGTCAGACCGACCAGGACAAGCAGCTTCAGGCTCTGGCCTGCACCCAGGAGGCTCTGGTGTATGAGCATATTCCTTACCTTATCTTACCTGTGAGGCAGTCGTCGCGTTAGCCATTTGGCAGACGCCGAAACGTCAGACGATCCACCGAACCAGACCGATACGAAACGAGCGAGCCGCCGGGCAAGCCGCTGGGCCCGTCTCGAGCCAAAACGATATATGCAAGCCGTCTGGCACACCGCCGGGCATGTGTCGCACCATCTACCGAAACGCAGAAATGCCTAAGCGCTGCAAGCAGGACGACGGTCGATCAGGGAAGGAGACGGAAGGATACGTAAGGGGCTTGAGAGTCTAGGCGGGAGATGAGGAACGGGGTAAAGGATGTGGCCGGGACACCGGGCATATGGATTAGTCCGGAGGAGGGGGCCACGGCAAACCGGGGGCGTGAGAGGGTAGGTGTTAGGACGAGACTCTCCAGAGAGCTCGGTCGAGACTCCCTAGGGAGCTCGTTTATCATAACGACCGATACTCCAGACACCATCCGGGCCGCATGAAACAACTTGGTCTAGAACTGAGGGAATTATGCAGTGCCAACAGGACCCTCAGACTCGCCTTATCATCAGACCGACCAGGATGAGTAGCTTCGGGCTCCGGCCCACACCCAGGAGGGTCTGGTGTGTGAGCGTATTCCTTTCCTTATCTTACCCGTGTGGCAGTCGTCACGTGAGCTGCTTGGCAGTTGTCAAAGCCGTGAGCGAGCTGTTGGGCAAGCCGCCGGGCCCATCTCAAACCATCCGCCAAAGCGCTACGAGCGAGCCGTTGGGCTGTACGCCGGGCCCCTCTCGATCCGAACCATCCACCGAAGCGATATATGCAAGCCGCCTGGCAGGCCACCGGGCTTGTGTCGAACCATCCGCCAAAGCGAGACACGTGTGAGCCGCCGCGCACACCGCACCGTCCACTGAGCGATCCGTTGAGCAACCCGTTGCCGCGGAGCCGCGTACGATCCAGCGCTCAAGCTGCAGCCAGCAGGTGCCGCAGATACCGAACTGAACCCCTTAGATTATTTCGCTGTGAATCCCCTAGCGGTGGGCGAACTTGGAAGGAGGGTCATTGGGAAAGTTATTCTTCTATGATAATTGAACTCCGGCGAAGACCGTGCATGCTCCATCTCCTTCGTGACTATCGAGAAACCTGACTAGTTCGATATTACGGTCACTCCGACGTTGACCGGACGTCCCAGTGTCACAGATATCATGTCAGATCGCGACTCCAGATTCACGTCCGAAGTATTGAAGAAGTTCCTACATCTCTCTGGCATCTGACCCCGAATGTCAACGGTGTTCCACCTGCAAACGGACGGGCAAACAGAGTGGCTCAACCAGACGATCGAAGCCTACCTCTGAGCATTTGTCAGTAAAGAACAAGACGACTGGGTACGACTACTGCCAATGGCCGAGTTCGCCTACAATAACTCGACCACCATGGATAACGATATGTCTCCGTTCTACGCTAACGATGGCTTCTACCCAATAGCCATGGGTCCGGCTCTGATGGAATCCCTTAACCCAGCCAGCAGAGTTTACACCCACTGGATGCACACGGTGCACAACACAGTCTGGAAAGGGCTGGAAGAAGCACAGGAGAGAATGCATCGATACACCGATCTGGCAAGGAAGGAACCACCAACATACCAAGTCAGAGACCTGGTAATGCTCAGCGGCTGGAATATCAAAACACGGCGACCATCGAAGAAGCTGGACCACAAAAACCATGGTCCCTTCCAGATTGAGAAAATCATTTTCCCCCTCGCGGTTCGGCTCACGCTGCCTCGGAAGTGGAAGTTCCACAACGTCTTCCATGTCTCACTACTCGAACTCTACCGAACCAGTGAGTACCGAGTCTCTCCGGACCCATCCAAGGTGTTACGCAAAGCCGACGACATTGAGCAGAGCGAGGAATACGACATGGACAAAGTCATGGCCTCGATCGAGCACGGTTGGGAAAACCACCAACGAATCTTATATCTGGTCAAATGGCTTGACTATCTGGAACGAAAGGACTGGACGGAAGAGCCATTCGACAACTTTTCGGTAGACCGTCTGGAGAAACTCCAAGAGTTTCACAGCCAAAATCCGGACTTGCTGAGGGACTACTGGCTCACCGAGGGCTAGACCAGTTCCACCAAGGATCTGGCGGTAGATGTTACACCTCGGAAATACGGGAAGGAATACTTAGTTAGCTACATATTCCGGGCACGTGAGACTTTACCTAACACCACTTGGAGCGAGAAATCGAGCTTAGTCGGCTTCAGAGAGTCTAGATGGGAGATAGCCCCAAGTTAGAGTCTTACGGCCGTACCGGTCGTAAGGGATTTATCTCCGGTCGGGCTGCGAACGCAACTATGCAGAATGAGGAAGCCTGGACCCTTGAGGCCAGATAACTTGCCAGACTCTGATAGGCTGGTAATCCCTCATTGAGGAAAATACGCGGTGCGGGGATCGGTCGGCTTATCGTTAGACCGACCAGGACCAATGAAGTTAAGAGAACTGGGTCTGTGGGGTGCAGGGTCTCGACTAGAGGACAGAAACTCCCGAGATAGGATAGGAAGTTAAGGGCTCTCTAGAGGAACCCCGTGACACTGCAAGAAACTATATAGCTAGGAAAGATTCCACCCCGTTGAAAGAAAGAGAGGAGTACCGAATGCACACTCAATGAAAAACCCCACAAACAAGATCTAAGATTATTCCGTTGTGAACTATCAAAAGTAGCCTGATTACCTTTGATTTTCCCACACTCCGGTCAGAAGACGACCCCAGTGTCACACTATAATCTTCGATCCAAAATCACCATACCAAAAGGATTCTCGTAATGAATGAATCACCCTTACAGAATCCACTTCGAAGACCACCTCTACCTACATGAGTTATCCAACTTAGTGGAACCAAAATCACAGTATCTCTTCGACTACACCTTTCAGTCAATCGACAGTGAACTTGCCAACTACCAGAAGTGGGAAGAAACAATCGACGAACCTAAGCTGATCGACGAAACAATCGAGTGCGCCCCATACCAGTGGTATTCTCAGCAGTGGTGGAACTGTACCCTATTATCCCAGCCCGCCGATTTCAACGAAGACGAACTCTTCGACCTATTCGATTACCACTTCGACTACGACTCAACCAACTTCAGTGTAGACCTCCTCGATGTATACTAAGAAATGACGTCCTCCGACTCTAATATGTCCCACCTGGAAGCACCCCAGGATCTGCTCCAAATCACCGACAGAACACCAGGACCAGAGCAAGCAGTAGAAATAGCCAACCCCGCAGTCTGTATCAGCAAAAAAAATGGAAAGTTGAAATATATTGCTTTTTTTACAGGTGAGACATAAATTTCAACTAATATTTCTTGAGGTTTCAGCTAAAAATAAAGCACTTTTTTTTTAAATCCTTACAGGAGCAAAATATAACTTCTCCTCTTACTGGAGTTAGCAATGCTTACAGGAGCTATGGGAGCTACGGGAGCTCCCTAGGAATTCTCAAATTTTTTGCTGATGTGGGTCAGGACCTTGGTGCGCCAGCAACGGCAGGCCGAGAACGATTTACAACAGCTTACCGAGCTGTGCAGCAATTACTACGACAGAACCGACCAGTAGATACAGCAAATCGAGCAGGCCTACCAAGTATTGGCAGAAGGCACTAGGTACGTATATGACCGAGTACACGCTAACAAAAAGATAGCGGAAGAATGGATACGCAGCGAGCTAGCGGTTCCTGCAAACACGTACCAGTCCCTTGCCAGGAATAGATGGCAGGCCATTATCGAACGTACCCAGGAGTCCAATGAGTGGCAGATCTGTCAGACCACCCAACTGGCTCAAGTAAATGACGTCCTGTCCTTCCTGGCGGAAGCAAATGTAGCCCGGAATCATCACCTGGCCAACTTCCAAGGGAATGTGGTACTGTGGGCAACCGCTCACCAAGACCGAGTATCCGCCCTGGAAAAACAGCTCCGAGAAGCAAGAGCAGAAATCCAGCAGGTAGCAACCAGAATTCCACAGCCCACAACACCGGTCCGATGCCCAGCAATGACAGGACCACTGGCATGGAGAAGCCCCCACTGCCCAGCTAGCACCAGTGCCCCGACAGATCCACTGTCGGACTCACCCGCGCTAGGGAGCCCATTACGCCTAAGCCCGGTACCAACCCGACGTACCCGGCCTCTGGTGGTACCTAGAACGCCAGAAATAAGGCAACGACTGAACCAGCTCTGACACCTGGCCTCCATACGGGACCCACTGCCGGAACCAGTAATGAGCCAAGGAGGAGATCCTCCGCCCTCGTCGCCGGGGTCATTGCCGGAACCACCCTCAGACCCTCTGTCAGAACCACTCCGGCCTCCTTCCTGACAGTTCTGGGACCCCTCGCCACTAAGTAATCCCGGGTCAACGATCACCACCCAGGACCTCGTACGATTAGTTATGGAAGGAGTGGAACGGGCACGTCAAAACCGATCAGCGAGAACCGAACAAGTCAATATCGCCTGGCTAAAAATGAAAAACCCAGAAGCCTTCGATGGGAAAAGCTCCACTGCCTTCTATCAGTGGTGGGAATCGGTCACCATATTCCTCGGATTTTACCCAGAAACAGGGGACCAACAGAAGATTGTCTGGGTCGGGACGATACTGTCAGACATAGCCCTGGTATGGCACTTCCAGCAGTTCCACGAACTAAAGGGGAATGACACCTAGGTCAACTACGCGGCAGCAATCCAGGTGGAATACCACAACGAAAGGGAAGCGGCCGACGCCCAACTCAAATTAGGGCAGTTAAGATATCAAGGCTCGATCCGCACCTACCTAACGGAGTTCCAAGCCCTCAACAACTTTGCCAGAGCCACTGGAAAAGGCCTATGGAAGAAAATCGACCTTGCAATGCTGGATAGCATCCTGGACATGCGGTTCAATCAGAACCCAGATGAGCCAACGGACGACGAAGGCTTCATGAATGCCACCTACCGAGCGGGAATCCAGGTAGAAAAGAACCAGGCACTCAAGACGGCCCGAGAAGCATCCAAAGTGGGAACCGCACCCAAGGATGATAGAAGGAAAGATGGTCAGAACAAAGGAAGTTCTGATAATACCCAAAAAGGAAAGGGGGAGAAGCGGACAGATGCACAGTCCGAGACGGGAAAGGAAGGGGCCCGTCTCTGGAGCAACAGGGATGGTCGGAACAAGTACGGAGGTAGAGGGCAATGGCCCTTAGAAAGTGCAGCTTTTGAAGGAGTCGTACCCAGTGAGAAAAGGGAGCACTCCAGGACAAGGGGTTGCTACCACTGTGGACGAAACGGCCATCGAGCAGCCCAGTGCTACGCTGCAACAACGTTGAAGGAAACTAATCTCCCAACAGTACCATGGAAGGTATCGGCCGGAGTAAAGCGACAAAGGGAGCCCGAGGAAGTGGACCACCCTGAACCACCACCGAAAATACAAAAAACAGCAGCAGTGGATGTCATGGAAGCAGACCTCGGACCTCTATGGGAAAGCGAGGAGGAGGATTTTTGAGAAGGCCAGATCAGTCGCAGCCGAAGCCTTTTCCGATAGTTTGCAGCAGTCAGAAGAAAAGGAAGTCCTAAGACGAGGGACAGTGGGAGTGCCCGTCGAAGTGGATAACCATGCTGGACAAACCAACTAGCAGAACCTGCCCGATAGTAACCATGTTGCTCCACTGGAGGGGCAGGCAGAAGAGGGTCTAAGTCCTCCTAGACATGGGTTGTTCGGTACCTCTGATCAGTCAGCAGCTAATCAGGAAAACCAACATAAGAACCAAGGAACATAAGCAGCCCTTCAGTATCAAGAACTACATTGGGGAGACCATCAAAGGCGCCGGTGAAAGATACACTGAGCCAACGGTCCTGCAGTACCGACACCATTACAGCAGGGAAACCTTCGAAGTATCACCCATGGAAACAGGAGTAGACCTATTCCTTCCCTTCTGGTGGATCGCCAAACACCCTCCGCAAGGAGCATGGGACTCTTTCAAAATGCACTTCAGCAGCTCCGACTGCCGGAAGCAGTACACCCGTTTCGAGACAGCCAACTTCTCGCTATCCTGGGATGAAGGGGTTGCAACAGAGCCAGAAGCAAGAATAGTGGGTTACATATTGGCGGTTAAACAAGAAGAAGAAGAACCGTTGAGAAACGTACCGGAGAAATTTCGCAACCAATTGGCCATCATGGGGAAAAAGGCGGCTGATGCTCTACCCAAGCATTAGAGCTATGACTGCAAAATCGAGCTCAAGGAAGGAGAAATGGCCCCATGGGGACCAATCTACCCCTTGTCGGAAGAGGAACTGACAGCTCTGAGGGAATGGTTAAAAGAGATGCTGCGAACGGGAAAAATATGCTGATCTACATCCCCTGCAGGATCATCCATCCTGTTCGTACCAAAACCGAAAGGATATGGACTTCGGCTAGGTGTTGACTACCGCGCCTTGAACTGAATCACCATTCCTAACCGATACCTCCTCCCGCTAATGCAGGAACTTCAGGATCGGGTACAGGGGGCCCAGTGGTTTACTAAAATGGACCTCAAAAACGGATTCAACCTCATCCGTATCAGAGAGGGGGACGAATGAAAAACCACCTTCCGAACCCGGTACAGCCTATACGAATTTCAGGTCATGCTGTTCGGCCTCACCAATGCGCCGTCCATATTCCAAGATATGATGAATCATGTATTCTTGGACCTGATCGATCTGGGGCTACTAGCCTACATGGATGACATCCTGATTTACGCCAAAACATTGGAAGAGCACAACCGAATGGTTCATGAAGTCCTGACAAGACTGCAAGCCAACGGACTAGCGGTGTCTCCGGAAAAATGCGTGTGGCAGATCCAAGAAGTGGGGTTCTTGGGATATATTATTGGAAGAAACAGCATCGTGATGTCTCAGGATAAGGTGGAAGCGGTACTAAGTTGGAAAACCCCCTCCTCACTGACCGAGGTACAGTCCTTCTTGGGGTTTGCCAACTTCTACCGATGCTTCATCAGGGATTATTCCCAGGTGGCCAGACCCCTTACGGAGCTGACCAAAGGAGATAAGAAAAAATGGGAATGGAACGAAAAAGCAGGAGAAGCCTTTCAAGAACTGAAACAGCGATTTACCACGGCCCCCGTCCTGAACCATTTCGACATGCAAAAACCAGTCATCCTCGAAACGGATGCATCAGATTTTGCTATAGGGGCAGTCCTGTCCCAGAGGGATGAAGAAGGAAGGCTCCACCCAGTGGCTTTCCACTCTCGAAAATTCCAGCCAGCGGAAATCAATTACAAAATCCACGACAAGGAAGTACTCGCAATAGTCAATGCGTTCAAGCATTGGAGGCATTACTGCGAAGGCGCAACGCACCAGGTACAAGTATTTTCGGACCATCAAAACCTGGAATACTTTCCTACAACAAAGGTGCTGAACCGGTGACAAGCAAGATGGGCATAGGAGCTCGCAGGTATCGACTTCTGCATTTATTACCGGCCAGGAGCAAAAAACGGCAAGCCGGATGTGCTATCGAGGCGTTCGGCTTACCGCCCAGAAAAAGGGGCGAGTGAAAACCAACCGATCATGACAGTCCTACAGAAAAACCACTTTGCAGAACCTGACCGACGAGGAATCTCCTTTATCTGCTCCTTGGCACAACTAGCATTGCTATCCACACGAAGGTGGACAAGGGAGTTTGCGGAAAAAGTAGGCAAGGCAGCAGAAAAGGACGAAGCCTACCAACAGGTTAGGAAGGAATTGGAACAGGAAGCCGCTCCACCAGAAGGAAAGCAGCGGATGGTCCGAAAGGTCAGGAGTGAAACATGGGAAAACGGCCTGCTATACAGGAAGGGCAGGCTGTGGGTCCCGTAGGAGATCGTGCAGGGGATAATCAAGTCCAAGCATGACACAAAGGTAGCAGGCCACATGGGGCAAGACAAGACCATCGAACTCATCCGACAAAACTTCTGGTGGCCCAAGTTGAATGAACGAATCATTGACTTCCTCCAAAGCTGTCCCGAATGCCAACAGAATAAAGCAGCCCGACATCACCCCTACGGACTATAGTCTTCGTTGGAGCTCCCCTATATGCCATGGCAGTCAATCACTATGGATTTCATCACGGAGTTACCACTATCGGAGGGACACGACCAGTTGTAGGCATCAGGAAAAAAAAAAATTGCGTCGTGAGCATCCGGATGCACTAGACTCAAAGGACGTTTCAGACACAACCTGCTTAACTCGGATGCAGATCGCCACGGCACTATACATCCCGATGCAGATCGCCACGGCACCGTGCGTCCAGATGCAGATCGCCATGGCATCTGCTTACCGGACGGAGCATGGTAGGGCATTTTCCTTCTGGACGCAGCCGTGTCAGGGCATTTTCCTTCTGGATGCAGCCATGTCAGTACATTTTCCTTCTGGACGCAGCTGTGTCAGGGGATTCTCCTACTGGACACGTCCAGATGACGCATGTCAGGGCACCACGTTTACGCTGGCTGTCAAGGCACAGAACATTGCAGCAAATACTCGGGTCGTATTTGCAAACATGCAGTGGGTTCCAGGCATAGTGACTCAGTCCAGTTCTATTCTTTATATCTACGGTATGTACATCTATATATGCTACTATACACTTCGCGTTTCCAGCAAAAGCACCCAGCGTCACACCCATCGCCACAATCATCACATGCAGTAATGCTGATTTGACGCGCATAGCATTGCTCTGCATGTGGGAAACAAAGGAAAGTTGGCAAATACGACACGACGCGATGAGCATGACGACTATGAGGAGGATGGCGATGAGGACGCTGGCGGTGAGGATGATAGCGAGTAAGACACGGCGTGTATGATGGCGAGCTTTGTGACATGGTTAGCGTGGCTCTGAGAGTGACAGAGACATCGGGAAGTTGTAGAATACACAGTGACGAGTATGATGTCAATGAGGACGCCAGCGGCGAGGATGATAGCGAGTAGGACATGGTGACTATGAGAGCAAGTAAGATGCGGCGAGGATGATAGTGAGTAGGACGTAGCGACTATGAGAGCGAGTAAGACGCGGCGAGGATGATAGTGAGTAGGACACGGCAAGTATGATGGTGAGGTTTGGGACATGGTTAGCACAGCTCTCAGAGTGACAGGAACAGCAGTGGGAACTGGTACAATACGATGTGACGAGTATGATGTCGATGAGGAGGATGTCGATGAGTTTGTTGGTAGTGAGGATGGCAGCGAGTAGGATGGAAATGCGAAGAACGACGATGAGTATCTAGGACGAGGTGAAAGGAGAAGAAAAAAGGGGTCTACGTAGGAGCGATGAGCAAGCCGAACCTTGCGTAAGCACAAGTGTTAGTAATGGCTTGGCGCTTTGCATTGACATCATACTCACCACATCCTACTCACTATCGTCATCGCTGCGTCTTACTCGCTCTCATAGTCGCCACGTCCTACTCGCTATCGTCCTCGCCGCCGGCGTCCTAATCGCCATCCTCCTCATAGTCATCGTACTCATCGCGTCGTGTCGTATTTGCCAACTTTCCTTTGTTTCCGACACGTAGAGCAATGCTACGCACGTCAAAACAGCATTACTGCATGTAATGATCGCGGCGATGGGTGTGACGCTGGGTGCTTTTGCTGGAAATGCGAAGTGTGTAGTAGCATATATAGATACTATACATACCATAGATATAAAGAATAGAACTGGACTGAGTCACTATGCCTGGAACCCACTGCGTGTTTGCAAATGCAACCCGAGTATTTGCTGTGATGTTCCGTGCCTTGACAGCCAGCGTGACCATGCTGCCATGACACGACGCATCCAGGAGGAAAATGCCCTGATACAGCTGTGTCCAGAAGGAAAATGCCCTGACACGGCTGCATCCAGAAGGAAAATACCCTGACACAGTGCGTCCAGAAGGAAAATGCCCTGCCACGCTCTGTCCAGTAAGCAGATGCCGTGGCGATCTGCGTCCGGACATACGGTGCCATGGCGAGCTGCGTCTGAATTCACATTGCCTGTGCGTTTTGCGTTGGGAGTGGTATGTGCGCTAACAGGGTGGGTCCAGAGCGTCCCAAGCACCTGGTGCGTCTGGACACAGCCTGTGCGTCCGGACGCAGATTTTTTTTCCTGATGGGTGGTCATTGACCGCTTCACAAAAATGGCACACTTTATTCCCCTGAGGAAGGAGGGAAAAACAGCTGCTGACCTAGCAGTGACGTTTGCCAAGGAAGTCTGGAAGCACCACGGGCTTCCTACGGACATTGTGTCAGACTGAGACTTCCGTTTTACCTCGGAAATATGGTAGTAGTTTCTACGACACTTAGAGATTGGACCACGAATGTCTACCGTATTTCACCCACAGACGGACGGGCAGACCAAGCGTCTTAACCAAACTATCGATGTATACCTACGGGCCTTCGTTAGCAAGAAACAAGACAACTGGATATCCCTGCTACTAATGGCAGAGTTCACATACAACAATTTAACAATGAGCGGAAACGGTATGTCCCCGTTTTACATTAACTATGGATTCCACCCGGTAACGGTAAATCCACTGGACGAGTCGAGGGGACCCCTCAACCCCGCATCAACAGTGTACGCACATTGGATGAGCACGGTATTCGAGGAGTCGAGAAAAGGACTGGAAGCAGCCCAGGAGCGAATGCGCTGGTACACCAACCCAGCCCGAAAGGAACCTCTGGCATACTAAGTAGGAGACTTGGTTATGCTCAGTGGACGCAATATCAAAACATGTTGCCCCACGAAGAAACTGGACCACAAGAATCAGGGTCCCTTCCAAATCCAGAAAATCGTCTCCCCGCTAGCCATCCGCCTCACACTGCCTCGAAAATGGAAGATCCACAACGTCTTTCACGTCTCACTACTCAAAGCCGATCGAACCAGTGAACATCGAGCCCCACCAGACCCATCATGGGTACTCCGGGAAGCAGACGACATCAAACAAAGCGAGGAATACAACGTCGAGGAGGTTATGTCCTCAGTCAAGCGTGGCCAAGGAAATAACAAGCGAATCCTATACCTGGTCAGATGGCTCGACTATCCGGAACGCAAGGACTGGACAGAAGAACCATTCGACAATTTTTCGGTAGGTAGTCTGGAGAAACTCCGAGAGTTTCACCGACGGAACCCAGATGCACTGAGGGACTACCGGCTCACCGAGGGCTAGACCAGTTCTACCGGGGACCTGGCAGTAGTGGGCTGAAGGGGCGGAGGACTTCAGTACCCAAGCAATACGACAAAAAGACCCGCCTCTCGGGCACTCACGAAAAACAGCTGGCCGAGCGTCCGGCAAAGAAAAACCCGAATCAATCCGATGAACTTGACATGCTCCTGTACGGTCATATTCTCCTTACCCCGAAACGGAACAGGCAGCAAAGCAAGCATGACAGTCACACGATCCCCGAATAAGGCGCGGTCACTCCTACCTACACTGCAGAGTCCTAGATCAGGCCCAGTCACTTTCAGGATACCGGACTAGCCACGAAGGATACCATGCCTCTGCTGATCCTCTGTGAACTTTGTCGACCACAGAACTCGAGTACAGGAAGCAGTCATAGCGAATGCGCAACGTGATCAAATTCATCCAGACAGTAGGAGTACGTACCGGCTTACTCTGAGGGCTCAGATATTTCGACGGATTTCAGAGTCATGTCCTGATCCGGTGTCTGGGAGGGCTGTAGGGGTAGAGGACTACAGTCACAGTAACAACACAACCATAGAAGATGGGCTACTTAGATAAAAGGGAACTGGATCTCTTAGCTTTGGGACGAAGCTAGAGATGGGGGGAGTAGTGTTACACCTCAGAAATATGGGAAGGAATACTTAGTTAGCTACATAGTCTGGGCACATGAGACTTTACCTAACACCACTCGGAGCGAGAAATCGAGCTTAGTCGGCTTTAGAGAGTCTAGGCGGGAGATAGCCCGGAGTTAGAGTCTTACGGCTGTACCGGTCGTAAGGGATTTATCTCCAGTCGGGCTGCGAATGCAACTATGCAGAGCGAGGAAGCCTGGACCCTTGAGGCCAGATAACTTGCCAGACTCTGATAGGCCGGTAATCCCTCATTGAGGGAAATAAGCGGTGCAGGGATCGGTCAGCTTATCATTAGACCAACCAGGACCAATGAAGTTAAGAGAACCAGACCCATAGGGTGCAGGGTCTCGACTAGCGGACAGAAACTCCCGAGATAGGATAGGAAGTTAAGGGCTCTCTAGAGGAACCCTATGACACCGTAAGAAACTATATAGCTAGGAAAGATTCCGCCCCGTTGAAAGAAAGAGAGGAGTACTGAACGCACACTCAACGAAAAACCCCACAAACAAGATCTAAGATTATTCCATTGTGAACTATCGAAAGTAGCCTGATTACCTTTGATTTTCCCGCACTCCGGTCACGAGACGACCCCAGTGTCACAGTAGGGGGCTGAAGGGGTGGAGGACTTCAGTACCGGAACATTGGAATCAACAAAAAGATCCGCTTCACAGGCACCCACGAAAAGCTGCCGACTAGATGCCCAACGGAGAATCTGAATCAACCTGATGAACTTGACACATTCCCATACGGTCCTATTCTCCTCACCCCGAAACGGAACCGGTGCCCTGGCATGTAAGATGGTCACACAGTTCCCGAACAGGCGTGGTCACTCCCTTCTACACTGTAGAGCCCTAGATCAGGCCCAGTCACTTTTGGGACACCGGACAAGCCACGAAGGACACCATGCCTCTGCTGATCCTCTACGTCCCCGGGTGACTCCAGAACTCGAGTACATGGAGTAGTTATAGCGAATACATGACGCAATCAAAAGTTCATTGAGACAGTAAACGTACGTAATGGCCTACTCTGAGGGCCCAGTCATTCCGATGGATTACCAGTACGCCGGGTCCAGTGACTCAGAGGGCTGTAGCGGCGGAGGACTACAGTCACAGTAACACCGACATACGTTACCCATCACCAACCAAACCACAAGGAAGAGATGGGCTATGAAGAATGATAGCGCTAGGGACAAGGCTAAAGAGAGAAGAAAGGTAGTGTTACACCTGAACATCTCGAGTACGTAGCGACGCAAGAGGATGGATTGACAAAAGAATATGGAGTGCACTCAGAGAGTCTAGGAGGGAAATAAGGACTGGAGTTTAGCTTACGGCCGAGATGGGCATAAGACACATACCTGCGGAGATGAGGGGAAGATTAGCAAAGGAGCAGTACTGCTGGACTTGGGCTGATTCCCCGAAAGATGACGCCATGTCACCCGCGAATGGTACACGGAAGAGAGTCTGGTTGTAAGCACCCCACTCACCTGCATGAAACCTCATCTCCCCTTATCTACACCCTGCCAGGACCAATGAGTCATCCACGAGGTCTACGCACCTCGGGGGAATCCAAATCTGAGTCACCATTTCTCACTCTGGCCTCTCTCAGATAAAAAAGAAAGGGATTTCTCGCCTCGACAGAAGAGGAGGCAGCATGAACATCCCTGCCAACACTACCCCCGAAACCCACACACAAGATCTAAGATTATTCCGCTGTGAATTATCGAAAGTAGCCTGATTACCTTTTGATTCTCTCCCACTCTGGTTACGATACAATCCCAGTGTCACAGTTCATCAAGGCTAACACCAGTGAATGCACAACCTTCAACAAGAACCTGGGTACTGATGCCTGAATGCTGATATTGTTCAATTCAAGTGACTCAAATGTGACTACAGTCTGATCTGCTTTGTCTGAGATACCTAGTAAAGCAGCTATATGGGAAACTTTACGCCCATCCTATATCCCACACAATGAGCACTGTGATTACAAGGCCTTTAAAAGACAAAGATGTGCATCCTAGGCAACATTCTACCCCCAGCTATTAGCACTCCGAAAGAGGTACCAAATGATAAAGTACCTATGTCAGAGCTTTTGGATATTGCTGCCAATTTGCTGTTACCACATACATCCATTTCACTATGTGCTGGCATTGCAGATTCAATGAATACAAATGGTTTCAAGGAAGGAGAAAATGACACCACCACTGCCCACCATACAGCATTGAGTCATGTCGTAACATTAATACCTACTGATATCTCCGAAGTTGCGACACTGTCCATACTGTCAACTACAACCACCACTCCCACTCCTATTCTGATACACTTGATAGCATCTACCGAAGTGTCATCTCAACAAGTTTCTGTTGCAGCCAATAACCATAGAGGGGAGGATTCTGAAATTTCCCAGACAATACAGACACCTGTAGGTAATAGGAGCAAAGCTGTTACCAATATTATCCAGCAGTCCACCTTTCCCTCAGATGATGAGCTTGGTAGCACTGAATATGATTGTTGCCATGACTACGAGAATGAGACCCCAGAAGAAAACGAGTATAGCAACAACAAGGAGTATGAAGATGAACACAATGTCGATATTTCTCAGCTTCATCAGTATGATGTCGATCTTCACATGCAATTTAGATTCGAGAGCACCATAGTTTCCACTGAAGCTTTGATTACCATTTGCAATTGTGTCCAGGGTTAACAACATGATGATGCCAAAATAGCAGCCCTCGTACTCAATACTGAGGACTTCATTTGGGAAGCCACAACTCAAGGTCTTATTCTGGATCATATGGATCATGTCACCAAGGGTCTCTATGCGATTGAGGTACTTCATCGGATGAATATCCAGGCACAGCAGGTAATCACCTATGATTACTGAAAGATATCCATCAACAATCGAAACATAAACCTCATCCATAAAAGATCAAAGAAGCTCAGATAAATGCTGCCATCTACAATAAGTTATGCTCAAAGTTTCAGCAAACATCCAAAAATGTTGGTCATTTATGGCAATCCAATCACTGTAAGCAACAGGGACATGGTGTGACTCTTATGGATGGCTTTCTTGGAGATGGCAAGAAACGTACGAAGCCTAAGATTGGGTCTACAGGTACTACAATCTATCCTACTGGCTGCCGGATTGACCATAGTCAGCTAACCAGATACTTAACATTGTCAGCACCTTCTGTACATGCCTCTCCTAGCAGAATCCTATCCTCTTCTGAGTGCAACCATGTTCAGGCCTTCTATATGGCTGGTATGCCCAATACCATTAGATACAAAACCCAAGAAATGCATCCAATGTCTTCCGTCCACCTTTCTGTAGTGAAGGAGTTGTACTCAAACAATAACAATGATGGAATCAAGGAGGATGAGCCTGACATGATGGAGTTCCTTGGTAAGTAGACAGTAGAGTTTACTTTCTTTGGGTTACTTTGATTTGTTTGACATTTCTTGTGTAGTGGATGTTTGGGTGGCATATCTGATTACTCTCATTTCTCAAGTCACTATGAATCAAAGTCCCATTGTGTCAGTTAGGCTGTTGTTCTGTTCCAATTCTGCTCTTTGTTTCTTGCTGGCATCGTTTTACTCGAGGTATGCACTGTAATAAAGTTGGCTGTTGGGCGTACATCTATACACACTAGCAGTTCGATCAAGACAAAATCATGTGCATTTCACAACCACAATAGCTATGGAATCAAAGAAACCTGTACTGTACTCAGCTCCGTGATCTCTATCTCCCATGCGCAGTGCTTGGTGGTGGCGAAAAAAAAAAAAATCACTCCCATTTTGATGCAGATGCAGACTAGTCACAGCCCATATACACAAGCAGTGTTCGGTCAAAACAAAATCGCTGTGCGTTTCACAACCACGATAGCTATGGAATCAGAGAAACCTGTGCTAAACTCGGCTCCGTAATCTCTATCTCCCATGAGCTGTGCTTGGTGACGGCGAAAAAAAAAAAATCACTCTCCCATTTCGATGGAGTTATCGACCAGACGGTATAGCCGGTGACGCCCTGACGGCGCTAAGGATATACCGGACAACTCTTTAATGTGACGCTGGGAAAATAAGTTCTTTTTTTTGTTGGGAGGTGGAGTAGAGGTTGGCGGTAGGGGGTGGAAACCCACTTCATCCTGACCCATCTAAGCGGCCGGCACCATACCCCCTCTCACAACAAGGACAGACAAATTCAACCCGCTATAGTGCCCCCACCACGGGTCCTTTTTAAAATCCGAGTTAGCAGAAATAATCTCCACCTTCTCTTCTATAATTTTACTAGATTACTTTTTTCAATATCTTTGGTTGCCATTTGGAGTTATGGCTGGAGTTGAGGGTTGTTTTCGGCGCTCACGGTCGCGCTACCTTGTACAAGTGTCCGGCACCATATAACCACGACCCTGTCCGCGAGTGTTCGTGTTTCCCCACGCTGCTCTGCTAAGGATTGTCATGTATTTCACCAGCTGGCAATTGGTCGAGAATTGACTACAAGACCGATTTCACAGCCGAACGGGAGGGAGAGAACGGACGTCGTTTCTGGTGCCAAACCGCCAGTCCAACTATTTATGTCCGCAAACAGCTCGCAAGAGAAAAACAGCTACTGGCCACTGAAGGAGTATACGACGGCGCCGCCTGCGGCCATGGCGGTGCCTAGAAACTCGATCCAGCCGAATCCGCCGGGCTCTAGCAGCCATCCGGCCGCCAGTATGAGAACCGTCTTGACGTGGCTCGCGACATTGAACTGCGATCGCGCTGACGTCAGCATGGAGGGAAAGCCGGGGGCAACAGGGAGGAACATGCCGTCATGGCGGAGGTGCGGCCAATTATCATGAACTGCGTCAGGTTCACCACCATGGCCATTGCGCCCGAGAGGGCGATGGCGATCCACACTTTGGCGTTCAGCGGGGCGGTCGCTCCTCCACGATTCCCGCCACCAGAGGCCTCGTTGAGCTGCCGGCTCTCGAGGAACGGAACCAGCACAGTGAGCATGCCGAGGGCCAAGTACGACTGGTTGAAGAGCACCTGCGCGCCAGAGTAGCCGGTGTCCGCCTGCTGCTTGCCTATCCAGATTTGGTACACGGCGGTGGTGACAAAGGCGACAACGGCGACGGCGGCGCCGAGCGCCGTGGTGCGGGTCGAGCCGTGGCAGGTCAGCGCTGCGCCGGCGCAGATGGCCACCAGCGCGCCGAACACAGTACGCGAGACCGTGACCCCCGTCAACATGTAACCGAGCAGCACCACCGTCGGCGTCGTCGCGATCTTGGCGATCTGGTAGAAGCCCAACGGGTTAAGCTGCAGCGAGAGGTTGTTAAGATATATCCAGGCGACGAACGCAACCGCCAGCGGCAAAGCCTGTCGCACGCTGAGGTACGTGCGCTCGAAGAGGCGCAGCGGCGAACGCGACGCCACGAGCAGGATTGCCACGGTGCAGAAGACATGCCAGGCGGTGAACGAGAACTGCAGCGATTGAAGTCGCGAGACGGAGAATATGAACTTGTTCAGGAGGACGAGAAGACAGGTCGCGATGGTGTTGATGGCGACGGCCAGGAGAATGGCCAGATTCTCTCGAATCGCTGTCGAGACTGGAGGTGGTGCAAGTGACTCTTCGTCTTCTTGGATGAGCGGCTTCTCCTGGTTCGCTTCCTCGCTGTCGTCCATGGATATGACCGACAGCTCAAAGCTGTCTCCGTAGTCGTCTAGCAGTGCTGAATTGCTGCTGTCCGCGGGGTCGGTAAAGGGCTTGGGTTCCGCTGGCAATCATGTCAGTAAGCAGTCAGCTCGGTGTTTCGAAGCGGAGGAATACCCAGCAGAAGCGAGCCCATGGTTGGGCTGCTGGAGAGCGGCGGATGTGATCTGCACATTTGCGGTCCGTGTGTTTGTGGGTGATATCTCTCCTATGTCGTACTTATGTTATTGTTGTTGCTGTTGTCTTTTATTCGGATGTTTGCACTGTTCGTCGGATCCGTAAAATGGAGCGAAACATAGTTGGTGACTTGCTGTTAAAAATACCTAACGCAAATAGGCAGTGAAGGACTAAGGTACTTAGATAGATGAGTGCTGCGGCTTGCGCCAAGGCTGACGTCACCAGCGGCTTGGAGCTCTTGGTAATCACGCGTCGCCCTAGTTTCCGCTTCGTACGGCTGACACGGCTCTTGCACGGTGACAGACGATAAACTCTTCCGGGGGGATTTTCCCATGGAGAAGCTGGACACGAGAGGTACAGTGCACGGAAACGAAGTACGAAACTGCTGGGCGTGGGTTGATGCAGTCTTCGGCACTCGCCATGATCCATCGTGTTGGCATGCGAGTTATGGATAAACAAAAAAAAAGGAGCTGTTGGTGATTCTCACTGAGCAAGCACTCCACTACCCATGTTTTGATGAGGAAGGGAAGCTATCCGACAGAGGTGGCCCCCTCTTCGATCGCAACAGCGCCTTCGCTGCTCCTACAGCTCTTGCTGCCGTTGCGTTGCTTCCTCCACCATGCTCAGTCTAACGAAAATCCGGCAATATCTCACCAGGACGACGGTCCTCACTGCTGTGTGTATCACCGCGCTGATCGCCTTCCTGTCCGCCCTGTATCGACACTCGTACCGCGTCCTTCCGGAGCCAGTGTTCGAGTCCACTTCGTCGTTCAAGCCTTCACACCCGAACGGACCAAACACTCTGGTCGACCGGCTGCTGGTCCTGCTGCCGAAAGACGAGTCCACCAAATACGACTATGGCTTCCACGAGCACTGGCTGGAAATGGCGATAGGGAACAGGAAAGACTATGCAGATTACCACGGTGAGCACCGTCCGCAACCCGTCGGGAAGTTGCGAACCTGACGTATAGACAGGATACCGTTTCATGTGGGCGAATCTCGGCACCTACCCGGAGTTCGAGATCCATCCACAGTGGTCCAAAATCGGTAACCGCTACCAACACCACCATCATCACCACCACCACCACCCGTGTAGAGCCTTCCGCTGACCCACAGCGCCAGCCGGTCTCTACGACGCCTTCAACAAGCACCCGGAGGTCGAGTGGATCTGGTGTCTCGACTCGGACGCGATCATCATGAACGCGACCGTCGACCTGTGGGACTACCTACTCTCGCCCGCGGCGTTGCTGCGCGAAGTCCAGCCGGAGGCCAACATCTGGTTCGGCGGCAAGAAGCAGCTGCCGCAGCACGAGCTGGTCGTGAAGACGCCCAAGACCGTCGACCCGAATAACATCTACCTGGTCATCTCGAACGACAGCAACGGACTCAAGTGTGTCCCCCTCTCCCTCGTGGCCTGTCGTGAAGCAGAGACTGACGCCCGCAGCACCGGAAGCTTCTTCGTCCGTCGCAACGGCTTCATGTCGGCCTTCGTCGACCTCTGGCGCGACCCGTACCTGACCAAGAACAAGTAGCCTCCTCTCTTCCCACCCTCGACCCCCGCCCTCTGACAGCCCCACGCGCAGGTTCACGTTCAACGAGCAGGACGGCCTGGCGCACTTGATCCTGTCGCATCCGCACGTGCGCCGCCACGTCGCCATCATATCCCAGAGCAAGATCAATATCTACCCAAGCCACTTCCGCTCGGACGACTTCCTGGTGCACTTTGCCGGCTGCCGCAACTCCGGCCAAGACTGCGACAAGCTCGTCATCGACTTCTGGAACCGCCGGACCGTCGTCAAGCCCGAGACCGTGCCGAAAAGGTAGGACTGCTGCTGCTGGTTGGATTCGGGGGTGTTTTTTTTGCGAAGGATATGTGTTCGGATGTGTCGAGTACATTTTGTGCGAAACGGAATTCGAGCGTACAAGTCCGATGACAGTGCCAGATGACGTGAAGTTGCCCGCGAAACAAACCTCTGCCCCAGCACAGCCCCGAACCTCCAGGTGGTGGGTCGGCCCAATGTCTTCTTGGCACTGGTCGTGATATCTCCTCCACTTGGGCATGTAGCAGCGATGCGATTGCATTCTGAGGCTATAGACACACTACCCGTAGCGGCAAGCCTTGGACGGAGTCAGTCTCTGCGGGACGGCTTTCTTCCTCGGTGCCCACCGTCGCAACGATGAGGCACACCTACCCGCTGGCTTCCGGGACACGCCAGCAGCCTGGGCAAGTGTCGAGTGCACAGTCTGCGCTGCCGATCGGCGGGCTGGGCGGCCCGGAACCGGATCGGTCGGCGCCATGTCGGCTCATCTCATGTCCGCGGAGGTCCGGACGGTCGTTCGCCCTTTGGGTGACTGTCGAGTTCCCCATTGTGGGCGGGAGCGGCCGCTCCTAAAGAACCAATCCGATGAAGCGCGGGATACCTATGTCGCTCCCGACAGAAATCATGAGCCCGCTGCGACTCCCTGGTCCGACATTCGCCGTCGGTAAGTGCTGCACTTGCACTTGCGGTTTCTGTGACGGTGGGATCGGCTGATGATCTGTCGGTTCGTGGGTGACGCAGCGGATCTCGCGACATAAGAAATCCCCACGGTGCGGCGAGTGGCGATGGCAGGAGGAGGTGCGCCCCTGTGTGACATACGCTGGAGAGGAGGCTAATTCCTCAGAATACGCACAGTGGGAGGGCGGTCAGTCGCGCTCCAGTCTCGGAATCGGTTCATACATAAGCAGCCAAACCAGAGGACACCCGTGCGCGTCACACGCGCGTTATAGAGTAAGATACAGCCGGCAACAACCCGCTGTGGCTAGATCCCGAAACACCATCCGCCCAACACCGCCGCTTTCATCTCCTCCGCTCAAAGACGCGGAGGCTCACTGCAATGGCAGCCCTTTCTGAGGCTGCACCGGGAGCGGACAAGGAACGCAAGACACAAAAAAAAAACATTTGCTCAACTCCGATACTCTGTCTATTGTTGGGATTTTAGCCCCACCGCCGCTCTCCCTCCAGAACTCTCCACCGCAGCAGCCGCCGCCCCTGCCCGCTCGCGCGATGTCCGCCCCATCCTCACCGCCCCGTTCTATCGGAGAACTGGCCGCCTACCTAGGCCACCGCCCCGACGGAGTCGTCGCCATTTCTCCCCTCGGTGACGAGCACGCCATCCAAGCTGGTGATAACGCCGTCCTGGGTGATGTGCTCGACCACCACCGTGTGCGTGCGGTACGTGGGTTCTGCCACTGGCGGACGCTCTGCAAGCGGGCGGGTCGCCCTGAGATGAGGCGCCACCCTCACCTCAACAACGCCACAGCCCTTCTGCTGGTCGCCCGAGATTGGCGATTCGGTTGCGACCGCTCCCACGTCATCGCGGAACGGACTCTCTAGGTCCATCCCTCCGGGCGACGTGGGAGTGTCCTGTGGTTCTGTAGACCTACTCAGCATCTGTAATTCCTGTACGTAGGGCAAGAAGGCACTTACTGTTTTAACTTCGGGGCATCACTCCCGTCGTTGCCGTGTCCTTTCTGTGCCGTCTCGCGGAGGTGACGCCTGGTGGTTGTCAGCTTCTCCGCCACCAGTAGAGAAGCGTGGGCGGAGGGGGGGGGGGTCTCTACTTTTCGGTTCCGGCAGGTGGCATCCGAGCCCTTGGCTGCAGACGGAGTGTTCTTGTCCATAAACAACACTCTTCCGCCAACTCGTAGGTTGGGGATATTATGAATGATAGCCGCAGCTATCTCGCGGGATTGGGCGTCGCCTCCTCCTCCTTTTTTTTTTAGTCATACTCGCATACAGCCTATCTAGACTATGGCGGTGTACACTTTTATCCAGGTTTGCCGTCCGCTGTTCGAGCGGTGGCGGCACGTTGCATGCTACCCCTTTTGCCCTCCGCCCCGGCCTGTCCCGAGAAAGAATAGATGCGCACCAATTGAAAATTTACAGAAGAAAACCAGAAGAAAATCGTGACCCGCCGCTCCTCCTCGTCTGCCGATGCCATGAGGGAGGGCGTGGGTAGGGACAGCGGAGGCTCCTCTGAATCCCCGACACCCAACTCCTTAGCCTCCGCCCTGTCGCCTCCTTCTCCTTGGCCGTGGCCACCGTCTGTATGATCGGGGCGCTGGCGATGGCCTCCCCGTAGACAGGCTCATCCTTGCGCTTCGAGAGCACGGACTTCCGTCTTGTCGCTGTCGTCAGCGTATCCCGGAACAAATGCTGAGGAAACCACGACCGCCCACCTGCTGCTCTTCGAGACCTTGTAACTCTTGGTACCAGCTGAGCTGGCATCCGGGGACGATTCCTGTCTCGGGGATTTCTTCTCGGCAGGAGCGGCACTACTAGGAGGAGGGTGGGGTAGTGGCGGCAGCGAGCATCCGCACCACCGCCCAGTACCCGTTTTCGGCCGCAGCGCGCAGTGGTGTCCTCCAACTCCGGTCGGCCGTCGAGACGTCGGCACCTCGATCCAACAGCAGCCGCACCACCGCCTCGTGTCCGTTCTCGGCTGCAGCGAGCAGCGGTGTCCTCCCGCTCCGGTCAGCCGTCGAGACGCCGGCGCCTCGATCCAACAGCAGCCGCGCCACTGCCTCGCGCCCGTTCTCGGCCGCAGCGAGCAGCGGTGTCCACCCGTAATCGCCGGCCCTCGAGACGTCGGCGCCTCGATCCAACAGCAGCCGCGCCACCGCCTCGTGCCCGTTCACGGCCGCAGCGCGCAGCGGTGTCCACCCGCTCCGGTTGGCAGTTGAGACGTCGGCGTCTCGATCCAACAACAACCGCGCCACCCCCTCGTGCCCGTTCCCGGCCGCAGCGCACAGCGGTGTCCACCCGCTCCGGTCGGCAGTCGAGACGTCGGCGCCTCGATCCAACAGCAACCGCGCCACCGCCTCGTTCCCGTTCTCGGCCGCAGCACGCAGCGGTGTCCACCCTTTCCAGTCGGCCTCCGAGACGTCGGCGCCTAGATCTAGCAGATGCTGCGCAATTTCTAGGTCTCCAAGCAAGGCCGCCCGGAGTAGCAATCGGTTCACACGGTCCCTCTGTACAGTCTCGGAAACGAATGTGGCGGGAAACTTCAATTTTATATTTGCTGTCCACCCACATCGGGATCTGGATATGTTGGCAAGCTTCCGCCCTAACCCGAACACGCACAATGTGGAAAAACGGTCCCTCCCCTCATGCTGCAGTGCCCGTGATCTAATCCAGAAAGTGTCTTCAGAATCCCAGTTTCGAACACACTGATGATGATAGGCGATCCAGCGCCGGAATGTAGCTTCTGAAACGAAAGTTTCCCAAAGGGCGTCCAAGATTTGACAGCTATCTTCGCATCGATTCAAGTGCCATGGCCAAAATACTGCCGAGTATAGTAAGAGGTGACGATCGTGGTAACATCCTTCTGCTGTTTTAAGGGCTGTGTCATAGTCTGTCCAAGGCCTCGAAGAACAAACCACCGAAAGGCAGATTTTGGCGATTTCGGTATGAGAATCGACCTTGAGTAGCTGGGTCTCCAAGTATTCCTCCACCGAAAGGTGGGCAAACCGGAAAACGTTTAGTCGTTCGTCCAAAATGAGGAGGTTTTGACAGGCTTTCAACAAATCAGTCGACCTTATGGATGTGCATTTGCGGGAGAATTCCCCCGAGCCGCCGACTTCGACCGTGATCGCATCCAGCAACGTTTCCGATCGCAACGGTTCGTAAGAGCACTGGACCCATCGGAAGGCGTTGAGTGCTAGTCGTGGAGCGCTACCTTTCTGCTTCCGAATGCGGTTGTATATTTCGCCGTACGCGTCTGTTAAGGTTTCCGGAAGGATCTTCAAGCTGTCCCTTACGTCGTCTGCGGTGACCATGTCTCAGAGCAAGGTAATCTGAAGAGCAGCAAGTTGAAACCTTCATCCAGCCGTCAGCAGTAGCACTTATCTATCATTAGTTCAGGTGAGCTTACATTCCCTTGGATCGCTCACAAAGAACTTGGCATATTTCGTCTTTGAGAGGATTTGGGACATTGCCGTGGAGTAGTAGCCTTTGTTCGATCATCTCCAGCACCTTCTCCTTCACAAACCGGTTGATGTCATCGACATTGTCATCAGGTTCCAGCTCAATCCTGGGAAACATCTCGAACTGCATTAGGATATCGGTGTCCATTCGAGTGGTTGCAAAAATCTTGACCCGAGTTTTTGATCTTTCCACGACGTGCTTGAGCGCCCGTAGTAGCCCCAGCCGCAATTTGTGATCGACTTCGTCTAGGGCATCGATGCAGATTGTCGTCTGAGGATATACGGCTATGAGCTGAACAAGAAGATCCTGGCATTCCTTCAGGGTCAACCGCGACGAGAGTTGCCCCTCCTCCTCCCGCTCCTTGTACACATTGAGGACCGGCGTCAGGAGCTTGTCTTTGGATGGGGTCTGCGCAAGCTGCTGAATAAGCGCGCGCAGGATGCTCTCGGGATCTCGGCGATTTTCCTCGGCTCGATTGCAGTAGAAGTATGCCAACTTGGATTCTTCTGTTGGATTGGAAAGGAACCAGTCGATGACCTGTGATGCAACGTATGTTTTGCCGGCTCCAGCTAGACGAACTGTTCGGAAGAGCACTCCTTCCAGCTGAGGATTACGGAGACTTACGGATTCCCCGCAACAGCAACAGCATCGAGTCGGTTGATGCTCTCCAGGTGCAGTACTTCTTCTTCTTCAAGATCCACTCTCCGGTGCCTTCTAGACGGTCCTCACTGATACGCTTGTGGTGATTTGTGTACGGGACCGTGGATATCCATTCCAGGATCTCGGTTCTCTCTGGCTCTGGAGTCAGTCGGTGTCGCAAATATTGGGAGGCTAAGAATGTTTTCGACGGAGGTGTCGCTTACTCTTTGGTCTACCGGCAAGTTCTCGTTAGTAAACCGTAAGATCCTGTCTTCGCCAGATTTCAGGTGCTTACCCGCCAGAGACGAAGTTGATTGCGCCATGAAACACTCCTCCTCGGAACTCGGCATGCGTGGAATCCTTGTAGTTCCGTTGGTTCTCTGTGCTCTCCCTAGTCTCCATGTTGGACTGGTGGAAGCGGTGAGGTGATCGTTGCGAGCTATCGGTCTGTGATTTGGTCGCGACTGCTGCTGGGTCGATGAAGAGGACGGGAGTAGGGAAGTTCGTTCGACTGAAAGAAGCTTGAGTGCCTAGATGTAGTCCGCGGTCGACAGTGAGAATTGCTGCGAAAGATTCGCGCGCTCAATAATAGATAGATCAGTTCTCAGATGGAGTGCGTGGTAATGGAGTTTCTAAGTATCCCCAATCACTGCACCCCCACTGAGATACATACCCGGAGATGAAGTGCCCCAACTGCGGGGGAGGGCACCCTGCCCAGGATGCCAGGTGCCGGGCGAAGCACGCCGCTATCGAGATCGCCCGAGGCAGACGCGCTTCTACGCTGCGCCTGGCTGTGGCCTGGGGCATCAGCCAGCCAGCACGGCTAAGTGCAGCTCCCAGCGCTGGCGGACCGGCCTTGCTGAACTGGGTCCCAGGAGGCGCGCATGTGGAGACTTCTCCAGACTGGACTGAAGACCCAATGGAGGTAACGGTAACTGGAATGGAACCAAGTGGCACCGCCCCACCCATAGCCGTCTGATGGCGAACCCACCAGAAACACGAAAGCTGCTGGCGCTGCAGCATAACTGCGCTAGGGGGGGCGAGGTCATGGAGGCGGTGTTGGAGTCAGCGGTCAGAATGGGAGCGGACCTTGTTCTGATACAAGAGCCGAGAGGAGAGAGGGAGAAAGACAGTACCAGATCGCACCCCAGTTTCACGTTTATAAGGGG